>Ga0222712_10005034_pt1 | contig 13548 bp, 8 predicted proteins | sample C33_657DmetaG_FD_165043 | JGI IMG/M metagenome (GOLD analysis project Ga0222712, IMG submission 165043) | Estuarine water microbial communities from San Francisco Bay, California, United States - C33_657D | ecosystem: Environmental > Aquatic > Marine > Unclassified | place: USA: California...
GATTCAACGAATAATTCATAACTATTATTTATGTATGTAAATGCAAACATAAATAATAAATATTCAATTCATTTAGAATATGACGGTATAATGCCTTACTAAGCTGCCTGCAATCGCAGCAAGGTTAAGTTAGCAAAGTGTTGATTTACAGAATTTTGAGCCAAAAAACGGGTTGCAAGATGATCCTGCAACCCGTTTTCTGGAATCAATATTTATAGACATTTATTTCGCCGAGATGTGTTGATTTTTCTGTGGGCACTCGGGATGCCAACATGGTAATTTTGATGTACTGGACAGAAGTTGGTGTAATGGCAAACTCCTGGAAGGTTCCATCACGTTTGGTTGGATCAAATACAAGATTATTACCCAGTAAAGTCCAGGTTGTCCCGTCGAGGCTTCCTTCCAATTTAAAAAGCACAAATCCATTGGAGTTGTTCTGTCTTGGCGCCATTGAAATCCTATCAATAAAATTGGCTTGCCTCATGTCAATTCTCAACCAATGTGGGAAAGGCGGATTTGAGAGATACCAAGGTGTATGCCAATACGTGGCAACATCGCCATCTATCGCTTTGCTGGCACCCCCATTCGATCCTTCGCCCACAAGTTCTTCACTATCAGCAGTGATACCCCATGTGGCCTTCAAACTGGTTGGAACAAGTTTTCCCTGCAATTTTGAAACGACTATGAATACGGTTTTCAATTTTGGATTTACGGTGTAGCCAGAAGCCTCTTTGATGCTCATAGGCAAAAGATAGTTCATCAAAGGATTAAACTTTTTTGAAAAATAATTCACATTTATCTTTCCTGATGTCAAGTTTCCGCTTGGAATCGTTGTTTCCATTGCGTCAATGGTATACGCATCTGCTGGAAACTTAAGATATAAAGGAAGACCTGCAGTTTGTCTTATGCGGTTAATACTATCAAATGCTGCATTGTCTATTTCAATTTTAACATTGATATCTTTTGATGAATAACCAACTGCTCCAAATCCTGCATTGAATGTAAAAGTGCGTGCAGCATCAACAAATGGAAAAGTAGTGAGTTCCTGAGGAAAAGTTACCGCTTGTTGGAGAAACACAACACCATCTGAAGTTGAATCTCCTTTTTTATTATACGCTTCTTCCTTGACACATCCTGAAAATATGGATGCGGAAATCACAAGCAGCAGTAATGATTTTATTTTTTTCATATATGTTGTTTTTTATACGAATGCACAAATTAATAGCCAGGGAATTGTACGAGTTTCTTGTTGCGATCAATTTCTGATTGTGGCACTGGCCAAAAATAATTTTTCCTGCTCCAGGCGGCCCTTGTTACTGCAACTGTACGTTGATAGAAACCTGTAGAATTGAGTGCAGTACCTTGGTCCATGTTCATACCATAAAATGCACCACCTTGCTTAAATTCTGGTGTTGCGGCAACTTTCCAACGGCGCACGTCAAAGTATCTATGCCCTTCAAATGCCAGTTCAAGTCTTCGCTCAGTACGGATTTGTGTGCGCATGTCAGCTTGTGACAAACCTGGCAAAAGCGCAGGCAAACCTGCACGTTCTCGTACGAGATTTAGATAAACCAAAATATCCGGAGTCCCGGGAGAAAACTCATTCAAGGCTTCAGCATAATTAAGATAAATTTCAGCAAGCCTTATCATCATTGCAGGACGTGTAATGAATGCACTTGTTCCAAAATTTGTATTGGGGTGTATGTTGCGACGGGCAGTATATCCGGTTTTTGGCCAATCACGTGCTGCCCCTTGCTTGCCTGAATTACCGGTAAAAAAGAATCCAACAAAAGTTTGACCAGCAATTGGTACAACAGGCACTTCAGACCCGCTAAAGGTGATGTCAGCATAAAAACGTGGCTCCCTGTTTGCATACATATTGCTAGTACTTGCCACATAATAACCTGTCCTCGCGACTGCAAATCCTGTTTCTGTATACCCAGAACCTGATTCAGTGATTCCCCGGCCATTGGCCATGCGATAACCATCCACCAGTTCCTGGAAAACACCCATACCATTCCATGCAGTACCATTGCTGTTGCGTGGTGCACAGTGGCGAGACCATCCTGCACCGCCATCATTAACGGCTGTTGACGGACGGAGGAAAATACCCTCTGCCTGCCAGCCATTCCAATAAAGATTTTTTACAGAGAGAAAGGCGGCACGGAAAGGATCTGGATTGGCCTCCTTGTACAACTGCCATCTATTCAAGTTGATCACTGCCTTTGCAGCATCTGCTGCTTTCTTCCATTTATTGGCATCGTAAGTCTGGCTGATGAGTTGCTTTCCATCCATATTTTTAAAGTCACTCAACTCTGTATTTCCGTTGTACAAAGGACTGGCATCATAGAGCAATACCTGAGATTGAGCAGCCATTACAATGCCTTTAGTAATACGACCTACCTGTGTAAGGTCAGAGGAGCCATTTACGGTATGCACATCTGGTACATCCTGTTTTGATTTTTCCATTTCGCTCATTACATATTCCACACACTCACTCCAGGTGTTGCGGGGCAATTGATAATCAGTGGATACATCACCAGGAACTTCGCCCATGAGGACAACCGGACCATAAATCTTCATCAACTGAAAATAATAATATGCCCTCAAGAACCTTGCCTCACCTTTGTATTGCTGTATCAATTGGGCACCATTGTTAAGATTCAAAATTTCCTGATTCTTGTCAATGTTTTGCAAAAACACACCTGCATATCGTATGGCCTGGTAATAACTGTTCCAGTAACCAGCAGTTCCATCTGGAACCAAGGCACCATTATTCATAGGCAATGAAATCCAGGTATAGTCCAGCTCGTCTGTCATTCCACCCCATTGTGTGGCATATGGTGTCTGCCACATGTCTGGCATGGCATTGTATACCCTTGCCAGCCACTGCTCTGACATTACCCTGCTGGCAAATACGTTTTCTAAAGTTGTAATATTATCCGGCACGGTATCCAGAAATCCTTTCCTACATCCGTTTGCGGTGAAAAGCAATATTGTAATCAAACAAATTGCACTATTTTTTTTAATAAGACTGATTTTCATGACTGCAATTTTATTAGTTGAAACTGATCCTAAAACCAACATTGTACATGGTCGTATTGGGGTATGAAGTACCACGGCCATCACCCAATTCAGGATCCCATATATTCCAGCGAGATTTCGTGAACAAATTAGTACCATTGACATAGATACGCATTTTGCTTACTGCAAATTTTTTCAATGTTCTTGCACTGAAGTTATAACCAATCTCAGCATTTTTTAAACGTACATAGTCTGCACGTTTGATCCACCAAGTACTGGTTTGGTAGTTGGTAGTGATGGTTTGATTGGTTGACATGCGTGGATAGAAAGGGCGGGGGTTACTTGTTTTTGTATCCCCAGTCCAGCGATCTGTAACCATGTTGTACATGTTGCCATAAGTGGCACCTTCGGAAAATGGAGTTGTTCCAAACCCAGATGCATAGTTGAAATCAACCAAACCTGCACCCTGAAAAAACAAACTCAAATCGAAACCTCTGTAACCAAAACCAAAGTTCAACCCATACAACATGCGTGGCACCGCTCCAAATCCAATAGCCGTCTGATCATAAGAGTTGATGATGCCATCTCCATTAAGGTCTTTGTATTTGATGTCTCCAGGACGCACATCGCCAGCCTGGGATGGCGATGCAAGAATTTCTGTCGAATCTGAAAACAAGCCTAAAGCAATATAACCAAAGCGCTGATCAATTGGGTGTCCCTGACGGTTCAACCAAGGAAATTGCCAAGGTGGCAAACCATCGTAAACATTTCTGTTTTGATTAAAGTTGAAAGACCCATTAAAGCTGATGAAAGAAGAACGTTTGAAATTCTTTGTATAGGTCAGACTTGCATCAATACCCTTGTTTGATGTAATACCAATATTTCCATAAGGAATATTATCAGCCCTGTATCCTGATGCATATGGAATGGTAAAATTACGGATAAGAATTCCTTCGCGCCGTTCTTTGAACAATTCAACAATCAATTGCAATTCATTGTGAAATGCACTCAATTCAATTCCAAGGTTATGGCGTTTTGAAGTTTCCCATGTAACATCAGACCCAACTTGCCCCTCCTGTAATCCACCATAACCAATTGTACTACCGGGGACACCATAAGTATACCCATTTCCTGTATTGATTTGTGTCAGGAACAAGAAACGATCTCCTGTATTGCTATTACCCGATAATCCATAGCTATAACGCAACTTAAAATGACTAAAGATCTTTGAAATAGGATCAAAGAATTTTTCATTTGACACTACCCAGCCTGTACCAACAGAAGGAAACAGACCATACCGGCTATTGGGTGTAAAGTTTTCAGAACCCGTATAACCAAAGTTTCCTTCCACAAAATATTTGTTATCATATCCATACGTGGCACGACCGGTTAAACCGCGTATGCGAAAAGGAATTGAACTTACTACATCTGTTGCATTGGAGTTTACATAATCACTTTGGTTGTACAATAACATACCCGATACGTTATGCACAGACTTGAATGTGTTGGAATAGTTCAAGGAAGACTCCGTGTAAATCCGGCGATTTGTACCAGTAGTAGAACTAAAACCAAGTACATCATTACCAACAAATATTGGGGTTGTAAGCAGCTTTCCAGTTGCATCTCTTCCAGTGGCACGAAATGTTGACACACTTCTTGTACGTCTTAGTGTTGCTGAAGAAAAATTATCGAATGCAAACATAGAAGTGATCGAAAGACCTTTAATCAAAAAATCCAGATCCTGTTTCAAACGAATGTTGGAGCGAACAGTGTTGCTGAATTCTGTTGCGTAACCTGAACGGGTAAGCGGAATATAAGGACTCACTGGAGTACCTAACTGATATTGCGGGGCTTGACCATTGGAATAAACAGCCGGCACAACATGTGGCGGTACGCGGGTGGCTTCTGAAAAAAGCGAAGGCGTACCAATGCCAGGATAATTACCGTTGGTCAGAAATCCATTGATCCCCAATTCAAGCTTCGTGCTTTTGGTAAGATCAACATTCACGTTTGATGTGAAATTGTAACGGTTATAATTGATGGATGAATTGTAAGCCTGCACCTGATCCCGCTTGAACATCCCCACTTCGTTGTAGTAACCTGCAGAAATGTAATAGTTTGCAGTAGACGATCCACCCCTAACATTAAGGTTCACACGATTGCTATTACCAAACTTGTTAAAGAGTTCTTTGAACCAATCAACGTTGGGATAAAGATCCGGATCTTCCCCGGTGGCATGCTTTTGGATGACATCATCAGCATATTGTGCAGTTCTGCCGCGCATCGTCAATCCTTCATTGTACATTCTCATGAATGTAGGGGCATCAACAAAACCTGGCAATTGTGTGAACTGAGAAGTTGCCTGATTTACCTCTACATTGATTTGCGCCTTTCCGGCTTTCCCTTTTTTGGTATTTACAAGGATCACACCATTTGCGCCACGGGTACCAAACACTGCAGTAGCAGAAGCGTCCTTGAGAACGGTGAAACTTTCGATGTCTTCAGGATCAATATTGTTGATTGATCTGTCAGGAACGCCATCAACCACCAACAAAGGGCTACGCGGGCTTGAAGCAAATGTTGAGACACCACGAATAAAAATCGAAGAAGCATCATAACCAGGCTCACCACTGCGCTGTACAGCCACAACACCAGCCAATCGACCAGCCAGAGCATTGGTAAGATCCCTGACCGGAATCTTCAACTCTTCTGGTTTTACTGTAACCTGTGAGCCCACAACGCTGATTTTCTTTTGCCTACCATAGCCTACAACAGCTACTTCACTCAAATTTTCTGCCTTGATGTCCATCTCAACAACCATGTTACCTGTTGTTACTGTAGTCATTTCCAGCAGAGCATAACCAACAGCACTGACAACTATCAAAGCATTTGAATTTTTCACACGAATACTGAAAAGACCACTAGCGTTTGTCAGAACAGTATTCTGAGTGCCTTTTTCTGTGACACTCGCATTGGCAATCAGCATGCCGGCTTTGTCCTTCACAAGACCTGCAACCAATACTGTTCCTTCTTGCGAGAAGGAGGAGGAAACAGCAAGGCAACAAGCCAATAGAAAGAACAGGAAATGTTTTGATTTCATAACTTAGTTTGGTTTGGTGAATTAATACGCAAAGCCAAATACTGCCAACAAAATGGATGCTACATTCAAAGTCATAAAGACCATTTTTCATCCCAAATGTTTACAGAAATTGGCGAAACGTTAACAATATACTTAATAAGTCATAAATTATTTGTGCAAAGGTTTGCACAAGTTTTAATTTAAAGTGCTATTCTGATCGTTGAGGAAAATTCCCAGGGTAATGCTTTATGAGTTCCAATAATTTCAAACACTGGGGGGTATTGGTAAATAGCATTTGATTTCTACCTGATTATCAATCGGTCCGAAATAAAAAAGGGATAAATCAAGGTAAACCTAATTTATCCCTTTTGTAGCGAGATCGGGAGTTGAACCCGAGACCTTCGGGTTATGAATCCGACGCTCTAACCACCTGAGCTACCTCGCCATTGATGAATTTGGGTGGCAAAAGTAAGCAATGTATTTTTTATAAAAAAATTGAACCAATTATCCTTGAAAAATCATAAAACAAGCATGTTTTTATTAAAAAAGGATTATAACTTGTTAAAATGTCATCATCGGCATTCAAAAAAGGACAAATTTTACATGACAATATTAATTCCACCAAGATGAAATTAAAATTATTGCTTACCCTCCTGATTGGCATACTGACCATTTCAGCATTTGCCCAAAAACCTGTAATTACAAGATTTGAGCCCAAAACAGGAACAAAAGGCACAAAAGTTTACATCTATGGCAAAAACTTGAAATCGACCAAATCTGTTTATTTCAAGAATATTCCTGCCGGCGCTTTTCAAGTAATGAACGATACTACAGTCATTGCAATGGTTGGCGACGGAGCAACAGGGATGGTCTCCGTAGGCACCGAATTCGGGGAGACTGCATTGGGAGAATTTGTCTATACCACTCCAATACCGGTGAATTGTGATGTGATAAAGCAATTTCTACCCTATATCAATAAAATTGAAGTTGAATCAACTCATTGCTTCAGGGATAGCATGATTAAGCTTACTGTCAGCAATGGAGAGTTTAAATCTTATCGATGGAGCACAGGTGACACAACACCTTTCGTTTGGATCAAAAGTTCCCAGAAGGTCTCTGTAACTGTTGGAAATGCTGCACTAGGTTGTTTTTCAAAGTCTTCCCCCATTGTCCGCTTTATCAGAAATACCCTTGAAAAGCCCATAGTATCATTCAAGGATTCCACGTTATCTAGCACCAAAGCTCCAATTTACAGGTGGTTTTTCAATGGTGAACTGCTGAAAGACAAGACTCAGAAAATAAGGGCTACAAAGATTGGGACATACAGAGTTGAGACCAGTGCCGATGAGCTATGCTGGACATCCTCCAATGAATTCAAGCTTAGTATTGGCAGCCTGGTTCCTGAATCAGACTCTCTGGCAGTAAAAGTCTATCCCAATCCCAGCGCTGGTGAGTTCAAGGTTGCAGTTGTCTTGCCCAAGGAACAAAAAATGAACATTCAGATAACCATCCTTGATGCAACAGGGACAGTTGTATACAAATCACCTTTGTTACTCATGACTGGCCGTGAAATCCATGTTCCACTGCATATTGCCAAAAAAGGCATTTATAGCGTGCGAGTTGATGTCAACAACAAAATAAGGTCCAGTACTTTATTTATTCAGTAGCAGCAACAACTTTGGAATAAACTATTTTACAGTAGTTTCATCAACAAAGCTGGATAGGAGGCCCCAGCCAGCCGCTTGATTTCATCTAAACAGCTGGCACAACCATACTGGGCAGTAGCTTTTTTCAGCAATGGCAGGGCTTCTACCTGCTTGAATGCATTGATTTGAGGACTTGTCCATTCTTGCTTTTTCAGCAAATACGGCAAGATAAAGTCAAAGCCCTTTTTCAGGGATTTTCCTGAAGCTGTTTTGACTTTCCAGAGATCCAGCCCAAGTTGTTGAAAGCGGGTGGCCAGGCTGCTGTAGGCATTCAAAATAAAGACAGAGTAATGGAGTGATGTGGTCCTTTTCATTTCCAATGGAAAAGAGCCCTGGTTGTCCATTTCCTTATCAAGCCTGTTCACCACCCTTTTATAAATGGTGTTTACAAGGCTGGTATCTCTCAAAAATCCCGCATAGGCCAGGAGCTGGGCATCATACCAGACACCATGGTTGTTGGGAGCATTCATTTCTTCTTTTCCTATGGTACTTGAGCCTAACCATTGAATAAAATCCTTCACCCATGAATCCATTCCCGTCTGATCCTTGGCTGTCCAAACGGATGATGCCTTCAGCAATTGAATCCCATCCATGATGTGCATGAAATGTCGAGTATCAATTACCCCTTCTGCCCGACCCTCAGTAACTCCCTTTACAGACTGTGCGTATTTAAGGTTGGGGTTCATCCTGGTTGCCTCATCAAGAAACCATACCCTGATCAGCTTTGTGGCATGCGCTGCGTATGCCTCTTTACCTGTAAAATAATAACCAAGGGCCAAGTGGTAAATGCTGGAACTCAAACCAGGCAGTACAACTTTATCGGGAAAGTTTTTCACTTCAGGGTTGATTTCACCGTCCCTTCTGATATAGGGAATACCGTTGACTGCATTAGGATTGGGCCACCAATAAGGCGCTATGCTCATGTAATCATGCTTGTCTCCGCTTGGAGGAAGATCTGCTTTGTTCATGACGCTCACAGGCTTGAACCTCAGTGCACGTTCAGCATCAACCTTCAATTGATCAAAGGCAGTTGCATACTCCTTATCGTTCTTTTGAATCCTCTCCTTGCTTTTTGCCAGTTGATTGAAGTCGATGGTGACCAGATCTGTCAAGGATATTTTTTCCTGAGCATCAAGCGCAATTGAAACAAGCAACAATGACCCAAAAAAGAATGATAATTTTCTCATTACTGGTTTTTCTCTTTGTTTTTGGTTTTGTTTGCATGACGACCACTGCCATCACCATTATCAAGGAATCCGCCAGCAGGATTCAACTTATCCAATACCGCCTGGAGTTTCTGTTTCTCTACGGTTGTTTTATCATCGAGTACAACCAATTTCTCTTCAAAAGGCGCCTTCCGCATATCATAAAGATCACCTGATCGCATCAATTTCCAGTTCGCAGAACGCACATACCAATCCTTGCCCAGTCCTGTAAAAATCCATTCCCTAGCAGTTCCTTTGCCTCCTTTCAACTGATAAGCAAAACTAACCCCATCCAATACATTGTTTGTTGGAAGTGGAGCGCCGGCAATTTCAGCAAAAGTGGGAATAAAATCAGCAGCATCAATCAGGTTGTTGGAAACACCTGGCTTCTTGATCATGCCGGGCCAGTTGACAATCATGGGCACCAGGCTTCCACACTCCTGCATGGTTCCCTTTTTACCACTGAGTTTTTGTCCTTGAACCCTGCCAATCGTTGCAGCCTGCCCTGCAGTGCCATTGTCGCCAAAAAATACGATCAGTGTGTTCTCCCTTAATTGCAAACTATCCAGGGTATGCACCAGCTTTCCTACTAGTTTATCCATGTAGGAAACATTGTCGGCATAGAGTTCCTTGTAATCAGTAGTGCCAGGCTTGGTATCCGGCGTTGCAACGATCTCACCATGCACGTGTGACAATGAATAGTACAGGTAGAACGGATCTTTTTTATGCTTTGCCAAAAAATTCACCATGTGGTCATGCATCAGGTCTGGCATGTACTCACCATCCTTCAACACGGCTTCTTTCCCATTCACAACATATTTATCTTTCTTTCCTGCTTCATTAAAAAAAGACCCACTTCCAAAAAACCGCAGATAGTCATCAAACCCAAATTCAGCAGGACCCAAAGGAAGCTGTCCCCACTTGCCAATCATGGATGATGTATATCCGGCTTTTTTTAAAATGGCTGGCATAAAGTTCTCAGCAGAAGGCTTGATTTCGCCGGTCATGTCCTGATTCACTGCACCTGTCCTAAAGCCATATCTTCCTGACAGGATCAAAGCCCTGGATGGCCCGCACAGTGGCACGGTATAGGCATTCGTATAGCGAATACCTTCCTTCGCCAGTTTATCAATGACGGGGGTTTTAAAAAAATCAGCTCCATAAGCACTCACACCGTCAATACCCAGATCATCTGCCAAAACAAAAATGATATTTGGCTTATTGTTCTGGGCAAAGGAACCATTCGCAAAAAGCAAAAAGAGAAAGAAATAGTGTGTAAGCTTCATTTATTTTTTTTCTTGGGATTTAAAAAACTCAATCATTTCCTTGCGCAATTCGGTGGCCACTTTTGCATAGGTCTTTTCATCAACCACGTTGTGCTTTTCGAGTGGATCAGCAACATAATCATACAATTCTGTAGCGTATACTTTGTTTTCACTGAACGCAGTGCTTGAAGTAAAATCATTCATCCAGATGGTATACCGATATTTATCTGTGCGCATGCTGTATCCCATCATGGCATTGCTGGTATAATTTTTCTTTTTCATCTCCTCTTTGCTGAGCTTTCTTGGGTATTGGCTCATGGCAAATTCGTTCACCGCTGCCTTCTTGTTTTGCATAACAGGCTTAAGGCTTTTGCCATGCAAATGTTTTGGCACCGGCACTGATGCGAGGTCACAAAGGGTTGGAAAAATATCAATATGCTCGGACAAGGAAGTGCTTGGTCCGGGTTTCATACCAGGTGCAGCAATGATCAATGGAGCGCGGGTGGCCTGTTCCAGGTTTGTATGCTTTTCCCAAAGATCATGATCACCGAGATGCCAACCATGATCACCCCACAAAACAATGATGGTATTGTTCAGGGTTCCCAAAGAATCCAGCGTATTCAACAAAATGCCCACTTGTGCGTCCATATAAGATACAGCAGCATAGTAGCCGTGGATCAATTCGAGTTGTTTTTCAGTCTTTAACCTAAGATGGAACCCTGGCTCGTTGAACATGGCAAAGGCAGGAATATCTGTATAGTTTCTGAGTTCACCTGATTTGTGGTAGGCAATTTCCGGTGCATTGCTGGCATGTTCCTGAAAGCTGGCCAAAGGCATGTCTGCACGGTTGTAGAGGTCCCAATATTTCTTAGGGGCAACAAAAGGCAAATGGGGTTTGTGGTAACCCACTGCAAGAAAAAATGGTTTCTGGTCCTTGTGCATCTTTACCATCTGTTCCTTGGCTTTCAAAGTGATCACACCATCTTCATAGGCATTGTCTGGTACGTCATAATTTTCAATGGAAGGCCCTTTGATGGATGTTGGCATTTCATCATCATCCTCCCTCTGAACCCTCTCCTTTTTGACGAGAAACAAAGCCTTGTTCTCTGGCTTTTGGTACTGCCTGTTGGCTGGGCTACCCAGACCATTGGCATAATCACTGGCTTCCGGCTCCATGTAAGGCGTGTTCCAGGAGACAGGGTCAATCTTTTTTATGGCACTGCTGGGATGAAATATCTTACCCGTCCCAACGGTATTATAGCCCTGCGAAATCAAATATTGCGGCAAGGTGACGATATCAGGATTGATATCACGCATCTGTGTTTTTAGGTCCCATACTTTTGTATAGTCGGGTCTCATTCCCGTCATCAAACTGGCTCGGGTAGGCCCACATACCGACTGTTGACAATAGTTATTGGAAAACATCGTACCCATTTTGGCAAGTCGGTCTATGTTCGGGGTTTTGATGAGCTTGTTTCCATAACAACCCATGATAGGCTTCAGGTCATCAACAGCAATGAAAAGAATATTTGGCTTCTTTGCTTGCTGTGCAACAAGGTCAAGGGCTAAAAACGCAAGAATGGTTGAGATGATCAATGCCGGCTTTCGCATCATGTTATTTTTTCAAATTTTAATTTAATCAATATCCCGGATTCTGCAGGATTTTTAAAGTGGTATTGTTGTCAATTTCCCGTTGAGGAATAGGCAACAACAAACGATCTCTTGTAACATAGGCCTGGATTTGTGCCAATGTTGGTCTGGGACTGGGATATTTTCCATAATGTGCAGTATAGATTGCACTGTAGTGATTTTTCAGCGTTTGCTCTGCAGTGATGGTTGTCATGGTTGTATTGTACCTGAGCAAGTCATACCAACGGACATTTTCAAATGCGAATTCTAATTTTCTTTCATTGGCGAGCTCTCTCTCAAACAAGGCAACAGTATTGACTGCAGCAGGTAACAAGTCTGCCAAGCCTGCCCTTTTCCGGGTCTGATTGATCAAGGAGAGACTTGCCGCTGAATTTCCTTGTGCTTCGGCAAGCATGAGCAAGACGTCAGCATAGCGCATTACAATCCAGTCGTTCTCAGCATCGTTCACAATGGAAACAGGAGAAATCATTTTTTTGGGATACAATACTTTGGTGCTGCCATATTCGCCGATGCTGATGGCTTTCCGCAGATCAGTTGCAGCATATCCAAGGTTCAGGTCAGCACTGGGCGTATTGAATCCACCCCCATCACCTATAATAACCGCAGTTCCGCTCAGTTCAGGTGCAAAAGCATTGGGAAAGGAAGAGCCAAGACCTATACCGCCGGCCTTGTACCTGATGGCGAATAAAATTTCCCTGTTCATCTCATTTGAAATGGAGAATACGTCTCCATAATTAGCCATTAGGCCATATCCACTGTTGGCAATTACATCATTTAACAAAGGAATGGCTTCAGCTTTTCTGTTCAAGGTCAGGTATACTTTTGCCAACATGGCTTTTGCAGTCCAGCTGTTTACACGGCCCAGTGAAGTGGTAGGAATGGAAGCATACTTCAGTGAGGCACCATTGGCAGCGGCATAAAGCAAATCAGCGATGATCAGTTTGTAGATTTCTGCGGCAGATAACCTGTTCATTGCCGTAGCATCAAAAGGAGACAAAGGTTCATGTACGAGAAAAACTCCCCCAAATTGCCTTACCAAATTGAAATAGTGATAGGCCCTGATGAATGCAGCCTCAGCAGAAAGTTCTTTTTTATCCTTTTCAGCGATTTGTACCTCTGTTGTCTCTGCGGTCATGGTACCTGCGGAAGGTGAATAATTTACATTGAGGCTGTGCAATATCAGGTTTACATTGCGGATATTGGCATAAGTGTTGATCCAAAAATTATAGATCCCTTGGTGAGAAGTGTTGGGGATAAAAAGATCCAGGTCACTCAAATCGCGGTTGGGTACGGATTTACTGGCAGGATTTCCCATGATGGTATTGTCACTCCTCAGTTCAGACATTTTCCATTCCTCCAACAGGGGCTTTTGCATGCCATTGTAGCAGCCAATGATGGCTGTTTGGATGTCTGTGGTATTCTTATAAAAAGTAGCAGTGGTTACATTGCTGAGTGGATACAGCTCAATGTTTTTTTTGCAGGATGCAAAGAGGAACATGCAAACAAGAAAGACAGGTATAAATGATTTCATATTGCTGTTTTTGAGTCGTTGGAAATTAGAAATTGATATCAATGCCTATCAACACTGTTTTAGGAATGGGGAAAGATCCGCGCTGATA
>Ga0222712_10005035_pt1 | contig 13547 bp, 17 predicted proteins | sample C33_657DmetaG_FD_165043 | JGI IMG/M metagenome (GOLD analysis project Ga0222712, IMG submission 165043) | Estuarine water microbial communities from San Francisco Bay, California, United States - C33_657D | ecosystem: Environmental > Aquatic > Marine > Unclassified | place: USA: California...
TGTTTTAATTGACTAATTTGCATTCTTTTTTTCGTTTATGTGTTTACGAAGTAATTCTTTAAATTCTTTTATATGACCAGGATTATCTGCTAAATATTCATTCACAATATATTGATGTGCTTCTGCCAACCCACGTTGTTGTAATGCGTTTAATAAATCTGATGGAGAATTTAATGCTATTGCAGTATTTCCATTTTCATTACCTGTTAATATATAGTTACCATTACCTGGTTGCACGTTAATAGATGCTATAATTTGTTGGTTTGCTAATCTGATGATATAAATTTTACTAGCACCAATTGATATTACTCTTCCTACTCTACCTGCTGTACCTAATAAATTATTACGACGAGCAGCACCTCTATCACCATTTGGATCAACACGAGAAGCGTTAATAGCATTTAATCTTCTAAATACAGCTCGTGGTAAACGAAGAAAAGCTGCTTCTAATCCTATTTGATTCATTTCTTCACGAACATTAATATCACCTGTTAAGGGAGCTGCTTGTGTTTGTTGACGAGGAGCATTTGGAACACCTGCTGGTCTTCCTCTTCTACCTGTTGTTGGAGTTGCATCTGCACCAGCTGCAGCAGGAGCTGCTGTACCTAATATTTGTGCTACTTTTGAAGCAGGAATATTAACAACAACTAATTTACCTGATGTAGAAGATATTGAATAACTTGTTCTTGGATTTGCAGTATTAACAATATAAGGAATATCATTGAATATAACAGATCTAAGTCTACTACCTGCTTGCATTGGTGGATTGGCACCAATAATGGCTTTTCTAACATCACCTCCTTGATAACTTGCTACATTTTTCATAGCATTGATGTATTGTTCATCGCTAAATGCCATGTTTTTAGATCTAAAGTGATCAAATAAAGCAGAATATACTGCAGTATCCCTAGAAGGAGAATTTAGAGTTTTTTGTCTCCAATCTAATCCTTGTCGACCATAAAGCGCTGTTGGTATTAAACTATTTAATCCTCGAGCCAATTCATGAACAATTATTGGTGATTCCTCACTATTAGTTAAAATTACATCAGCTGGATTGCCTCTCCATTCCACTGTTCTTTTATCTTGAGGGACGGATCTTAGGAATGAAACATATGCTTCTTTATCTATAGTAATAGGAATATTTTCTTCATATCTAATTAATGATAAAGCATTCTTTTGGAATCCTTCATTATCTTTTTGTTGAGAAAATATTTCTTGTACATCTTCATCATCAAAAGGCACTTTAGAAACTTTATCATTCTCTATTTTATAGGAAGCAAATGAATTAGAATCAATTAATATTGTTTTGTTCTTAAGGTCTTTAGCAATAATAGATGAATTATCATCTGTCTTTGCTTTTTCAATTACATCATTTATTACACTTTTATCAATAATTTCGTCAGAAACTAATGATATTAAATTTTTAAATGGTATTTGACTTAAATCTGGGTAATCTAATAAGTATTTTGATGTGCGTTTATTTAGTTTAATATTTGGATAATCATCTTCTTCAGTAAATAGACCTACTTTAATATCATCTCCTAAAGTTAATTTAATGATATTTTCATTATCTTTAGTAACATATATTCTTTCATTTTTAGGAAGTTCCCATTTTTCAAATTTAACTAAAAACTTTTTAACTTCAAATGGAATAGAATCTAAAGACAAAAATTTCAAATTGATTTTATCTCTCATATTTGCTATGATAGATTTTACATCTTGATTTGAAAATTTATCTAAATTTTTAACTAAAGTAAGACTATCTAAAATACCAAAATTAGTAGCAATAGTATTAGCAATTTGAGGATATTTAGGTAAATATTTTTCTACAAACGTATCAGTACTAATGTCTTGGAATAATTCTTTACCTTTTCTAACAACTAAATATTGTTCTTTAGCTTTAAAAGGAAGTTTAGTCCATTCTCTAACACCAATAGGATTAAATTTATATGATTGGTTTAATTTTTCTTTGGTAGATAAAGGAATATATTTAAATACACTTCTTAAACCAGTAATTGAAGGGAAATTTTGTTCAATAAAACTCCAACCTTCCCATCTGTCCCATTCTGTGGCTCTACCACCAACATCGTTATTTGATCTATCTGATGCTTTGTAAGTATTATCATTACCAACAACTACTACGAAGAAACTTTTACGATCACTATCAGGTAAATTTGTATCTTTTACAAGATAAAATGTTGGATTTTTTCTGCTATCATCATAACGATAGTTACCAAATGAACCTCTAGTAATACACCATCTTTCACCAGCACCAAAAGTTAAACAGTTTTCTTCTTTAGAACCATTATATATAATTAAACCATTTTGATTATAAACAATATCGGGTGTAATATCTGCTTCTTCTTCAGGTTCTTCAACACCTTTAGTTGATGTAACTAATTTTATTAATTTAGATAAACTATATTTACGTAAATCTTTATCAGTAATTTTAGGTGAGTTTTTTAAAGAATCAAAACGTTCAATATAGGCTTTTAATTGATCATCTGAAATTTGAATATTCAGATCATCAGCTTCTTCTCTAAATTGAGCCATTAATTTTTTTAATTCACCTTCTGAATATTCATTTAAAGGGAATAAATTATGAACGGCATGTAATATAAATTTATCTATTGCTCTCATTACTTATTAAACTTTACTTTTGCTTTATCTGTATTAGATACAAATTGTTTACCTTTTTTAGAACCTGCAACTTTTTTACGTGATGTAGCAGCGCGTTCAGTCTTAGTTAAACGATTTGCCTTAGCACGAGGTAAACAACGAGTTGTTGCTTTATCTTTTTTCATTGTACCACAAGGACCAGTTATGTTACCTTGTGTATCAATGCGAACCCAATCTTCTTTTTTAAACCAATCACGAAGAGATTCATGTAAATCTAAATCATCTTCTTCCATCAATCCTTTACATACTTTAACAGCACGACCTGAAAGATAAGCCGATGGTTTTTCACCAGCAGCTCGACGACGATCATAATATGCTTTACCTTTTTTGCAAAGTTTTTCTAAAATGATCTGTTCTAATATTTCCTGTAATTTAATCACAATTTTTGAATTTTGATCACCAACGAGCCATTGCCTTTAATAGTGCGATGCCAGGTATGTTTTGGTATAAATATCGATTTATTTATAAGTGTTGGTAATTCGTCTTCAAGTTGTATAAACCAATCTGTGGGTTGTGTGGGTTCAATGAGACGGTCTTCATTATCACGATGCCAAAGAAGTTCGATGGGATCTATATTTTCATCGAACTCTCTAATAACATATTCTTTTGTTATCTCTAAATCAGTATAAGGATGACTCATAACAATATTTCATCGGGTACTTTAAACTGCCATATAGTAGCTTTACCCTTCTGTAGCATCAATGCTGTAAGTCTAGTATTACCACCAATTAATTCTTTGTATCCATCTGAATACAAAGCAACAATTGGCATTTCTACATTGCCTGCTTCAATTTGAGCTAATGCTCTTTTTTGTTTTTCTGGGTTTAAAGTTTTAAAAGTGTTTGGTTCATCTGCGTTAGTATTATTTATATCCTTTGCAGAAGTTAAATTAACAGGTTTACCAGTCTTAGCTAATTCTACCCATTTAGCTTTACCTAATTTTTTAAATTCAGGATAGCGTTTTGCTTCCATCCATTCTTTTTCAAAATTAGGGTTACTATATTGAATAGATTCTGTAATTTCTTTTAATATGTCAAATAATTTAATCATATTACCAGTACCCGCTAAATGATGTTTTAAATCCTAATAGCTTAGCATATCTCGGTAAACGACATGACCAATATGATGCTTTTGTTCTATCTTTTTTCTGAGCGCATTTATGGCGAGCTGCGAATGCTTTACGAGCTTTTGGATTATTTAATTTAGCTCTTAATCCTGTAGTATCACCAAATGATACTTTTTTAATACCTCCACCCGGTTTACGAACATATACATAAAACTTTTTAGAACCACCACGCTTTGGCTTACCAATAGGAGGTGTTTTCTTTTTATCTACTTCGTTTATAATTTCTTCTAAACTAATTGGATAATCTAAAGGAACATTAAATCCATCATAATTATCAATTTCACCAATATTAGATTCTAACAATTCAGCATCATCTTCAGTTACAGATAATATACCTTTATTATATAATTCACGTGCTTCACGAAATAAAGCAAAATAATTATTTGATAGGGGACGATAGATATTGTGAATTAACTGTCTACCTTCAGTTATGTGGTATTTCATACCTTCAGATAACAATATTGATTCTTTACCTTCTGATATTAGTTGAGGGCCGTTGCAGCCACAATCTTGTTCTTCTTGTAAATTTATCATATACTTCCAGTGCGTTTATCAGTTAGGTACTTAATTTCGGTGCGTAGTGATGCTACTTCAGCTACTAAATCTAAAATTTGTTTACGCATTTCATCTTTTTCTTGAGATGATTTTTCTAATAATGCTTCTAATTTAGATATTCTATCTTTACAATCATGTTTGATAAAATCATCATCACGTTCTTTCTTTATAGCACGTTTTTCATAATAGCGAAATGCTGTAGTACCTCCTAAAATGGTAATTGCTGTAATTAATACTGAATAGATATTCTCCATCATGTGCGCTAATATATTTAGTTATTGATAGCAATAAATATTACGATTGAGTTATTGATTTTACTTTTTCAATATACTCTTGGAACTCCCTAACTAATTCACTATTATTTCCACCAGACCATTGTTCCATTTCACCATTTTCGGTAACAATTTGATCAGGATGCACATCGTTAATCAAGTCTTGTAATATTTGTTCAAGGTCACCAATAAATCCTTTAGCGTTACGTCGAACCATATCTTGAACATATGCTTCGTATTTGCCTTCTAAACGTAATTTGGTTTCTCTTGTAATAACACAATCAAAGCATTCTTTATGTATTGCATACATTTTAGTATCCAATACTTTTTTCTTCATTGCCTTACCACATTTAGGACATGTAAGTGGAATTTGAAGGGCTTTCTTAACTAAATCTAATTTGGATATGGTCATCTTGATACCATTTTTTATGGTCCAATTTTTACCATTTTCTTCCCAAATATCGCCTTCTTTACGATCAATATTTTCTTTAGTATAACCTACTTGAGTTGAGATTTTATCTCCGTATTTTTTGTTTACTATATTTCTTACTCGCTGTACATCTTTTTCTCGAAACTCTTTTTTCAAAACACTTTCATTCATCATAAACCTAATTCTTTTAATTGTTGGATTGTATCAGCAGCTGAAGTGTGTAATATTCCTACACCACCTGCAGCCTTCCATCTTTGAATATTATCTGCTCTATCATCAATTAATATTGATTTGGGAGATGCATAAAATTGTTTGTATTCTGCTGATTTAAGAAGTAATATTGTACCAGGTATATTTTGTTCTACCCATTTTTGTTTTCCTATTCTTGAAGATTCTTGTCTTGATGGGGCTGAGAGTAATTTAGGAGAATATGGTTTAATATAGTTCCATAGTTCTTGACCATCTTTCATCCATTCCATCTCAGTCCAAAACGATTCACCAGTATCAGTTATTGGTTGCCAAAAGTCAGCATCACCTTTAACATGATTTCCTCTAATATTTTTACCTGTTAGGTTTTCATAAGCACCTTCAAAGTCAACAATAACACCATCCATATCGCAATATATTTTGTATTGTGGTGTTTGTGCTTCGAATATCATAGGATTAATTTGTGCAAATTTTCTCATTATTTGCCCTGCTTTAGAATTTGCTTCGTTTTCAGTATCAGAACCTGTAGTTCCGTCTAAAGCTTGACCTTTTTGTTTTTGTGATAAGTGTACCAATTCATGAGAAACTGTTCGGCAGATATCAGCCATATTGCGATTACCGGTATAAATCCAGATCTTGTCGTCTTGTGGACTATACAATCCCATTGACTTCATTTCCCTCGCTTTCTCCGTATCCCTACTTATCACGATTTTTCCCCCTCCCCCCTCAATACCCAATTCACGTAGGGTAAATCTAATGAACTCCTTTAATAAAGACAAATCTTTTTTACCTTCTTTCAACTCTTCTTTTTCTGTGTCGCCCATTGTATAACCAGCAGCATTCATGAATTGTTTCACATCAATACCCTCTGGTAAGAATTTTTTAATTAGGTTTTCACTTTTAGCTTTAATTGCTATTCTAAAATCAGTAGCACTTATGTTATCAAATGTACCTGCATTAAATAATTCAGCATTCTTATATTTTTCATTTTTCAATATTGATGAAAAACGAGTAAATTCATCTTTACCAAAAGCAGCAATAATTTTTGCTTCTGGGTTTGATGTAATTATACTATAAGTTTCACTAACCGGGTTTTCATCTACAACTAAAAAATTAACATTTCCTGGTAGTAATGTTTTATATAATTCCCACACTCTATAACTTTCATCAGCTGTAATTCCTTCACGAGTTTTAGGAGAGATAAAGACTTGAACTTCATCACACATATCTGATAAGCGTTTAACAACATTAAAATGGCCTTTATGTGGTGGTTTAAATGCACCTGGGAATACACCAATAACGTATTGTTTTTCCTCTAATAATTGTTGTGCTATGTATTGGCCTAAATTCATTATTTATATTTTATACGTTGAACCACTTTTTACTGTCTTTTGATTCTACAAAACCTTTTTCAATATTATCGTCTTTAGAAATATAATTTTTAAATCCATCTTTATTGTTAAAAACAGAATAATCACCTAATTCCTTTTTTAAATAATTTAACATTTCTTGTTCATTATTAAATTGTATTAATTCTCCTTTTTTTCCTCTAACCATAGGTATTAAAGCTGGTGTTTTTTTCCATTGCATTATCTTTCTAAAAGATTGTATTGCTTTAGGATTTAATACATTTAGTTCAGTACCATTAGTAAAAGCATCTATTCCTTCTTGTCTAAATCTCTTAAAAGCTTCTGATCCTATAGCATGTAAGTCGTTCTTTTTCTCTACTTTAGCATCAGGTTTTAGCTTCATCTCATACATAAATCCTTCTTTAGCATATTCACTATAAAAACCTGTATAGCTCATAGGACAGAATGAATCTATACAAGTTTTATCTTTACCAAAATAAATACCTACTCCATCTTGAGAACCCGTCCTACCGTCACCTGCTGATTTTGTTGACATAAACTCTTTACCCTTATTTTGTCTAAATAAAGGATCTAAATCATTTTGATCAATATTTGCTATTGAACCGTGGTACCAAGTGCTACTAACATCACCAATTTCTTTCAATATGTCTATTAACTTGATCATTTTTATTTACTAAAAATTATTAGATGTATAAATTTTTTTACCTAAATTTTCTTTTTCAAACTGTTGCTTTAGTTTGTTTTTATCTGCATATGATGGGTTAATAATCATTATTTGATCATAATCCAATCCACCTGTACCACCTGATGATATCCATACTAAGTCATCATCTTTCATTAAGTTAGCATAAACTGATTTTTTCACTGCTGGAGTTGATGATTTATCACTTTGGATGTGTCCTACACTAGGTTCTAAAAGTAATGCTTTATATACTTTATACCCAAACCTATCTACTGTTAAATCAGGAAGTGGAATACCTGTTGAGCCAGGAAGCAAATTTCCTGTTTTGTCGTCTTTATAACTACCACCTGGCATTTTTCCATGGTACCAATGTACCTGCTGTTTTTCTGGTGTTAATATTAAATAATTCATGTTTTTCCAAACATTCCATTGACTTGTATCTTCTTTCCAACTAAATTCTGAGTATGTTTTCCCTCCAGGACCTTCATAACTAAATGCAGTAGCAGAACCTGCTTTACCCATAGGTGTTTTAGCCATTTTTTTAATAACATCAACATTTCCAATATTAATGTCAAAGGATTTAGCACCTGATTCTGATGTACCTCTTTGGACACCTTTTGCAGGTATAACTGCTACATCTCCATACTTAGCTTCTAATATAGATTCTTTTAATATGTCTAATAGCTTAATCATGATACAAATGATTTTACTTTAGATATAATTTCTGATTCAGATAAAACGGATTCTTTGATTTTTTTATCAATATTAATAAATTCGCGTTCTAACTGCTCTACTTGTTTTTTATAGTTTTCTCTCGATTTTTCTGACGCTTTATCCTTTTTAGCTTGCTCATCAGGTGATAAAGGTTCATCTTGAGTTTTACGAAAAGTTGATATAAATTGTTCTGGATTGGTTTGGGTTAATTGTTCCAACCATTCAAATAATTTACCTTGTTGAACAGCTTGGTTAAAGCCATTAATTTCGTTTTGATACTCTTGATCAGGAGCTTGATATAATACAAAATTATCTCCTAATTTATTTTTGTAAGTATCTATATTTCCATAAACATTATTCCATGTTTGGATAACACCCACCTTAGGTACTCTACGTTCACGTTTGAAATTCCTTAAAAATGATACAATTGGGTGAGCATACACCATAATCATTAATGTATCATAATTAGACGCGGTATTTAATAAACCTGGTACTTCTTTTCTTTTATATAGACCACCGATTAATTTAGCTGCATTAGACGCGGTAGTATCCCAAATAAACGCCTTACCTGATGAAAGTGCATTAGGTACGTCAACATCATCTACTTGAGCAGAAGCCGCTGTAAGATTGTTGAACATTTCACTTGATTTATCTTCAATGTATTTGTCGGGATTAATTATTTCAAAGCCAGGTGTTACTCCCTTAATTTTATTTATTAAAGTCGACTTCCCAGCTCCGGCGCCTCCCGCCATGATTATCATTTTATTTTGAGGCATTGCTGCTTCCATTAACAAGTCAATTAGTTTGATCATACGTGAATATAAATAGGTGACCTGGATAAACCAAGCCACCTATAAATATTAAAAAGAAATCTTACTATTTATCCAGATTACTTTAATATGTGTCCAATTACCACCTCTATTTATTGATTCTAATAAAAATGCAGGTTGTGATATTAATTTTCCCCAACGAAATGTTAAACCCATATTAAATCGATTTCGGGTAAATCCGTATTTTGTAAAATTTAGTTCAGTTTGTATGAATGGGTCTGCCTGTTTTAATTTATTTAGTTCATATGTAGGTCTAATTCGGAATCTCCATAAATCCTCATCAATTTCTTTTTCTTGATATTCCATTCTAACTCTCCATTTCCAATGTTTACCATGAGTTATAAAAGCATCTGTATGTGGTCTAAGTTCAATAACTCTAACATCTTTTTTTATTTCATAAAGTTCTCTATAAAATATTCCTAATTTAAGATTTTTATTTATTGTTCTAATTAACCCCGCGTCATAATGAAAGTATCTAATATGATTTCTTTCCCAACTATATCGTTGCTCCCCCTCCATTGCTAAACTCCAATTCTTATCTAGCTTACCAGATATATTAAATGTAGTCCATTGTTCTTGCTGCCCGAATGCAAAAATAGGAAATAATAAAAAGATAAGAATCTTTTTCACTATCCAAAAATAAATCTAAATAATAGGAACAACCCTGCGGACAATCCTATTGTTACGGGCAAAGTTAATATCCAAGCAGATAATATTGTTTTAAGTGTAGATGTTTGTAAATTCTTTACACCTTTGGATGCTACCATTGAACCTGCTATACCCGAAGATAATATATGTGTTGTTGATACTGGTAATTTGAATGCTGTTGATAATCCTATTGTAATTGCTGCAACTAATTCTGCTGTTGCCCCCTGTGCATAAGTTAAATGTTGTTTACCAATCTTCTCACCAATCGTTACTACAATTCGTTTCCAACCAATCATAGTTCCTAACCCCAATGATGTAGCGACCATCCACATTACCCACATAGGGGGGTTTGATACATTATCTAAATGATAAGTTGCTGGTAGAAAAGCCATGAGAATAATCATTATTAATCCAATACCCTTTTGACCATCATTCCTCCCATGAAAAAATGAGACTAAAGTACAGGTTAATAATAGAATACTCCTGATCCAAAGAGGTGGAGGTACTTTACCATCTGGTTCTTTAAATATGTCTTTTCTTTTTGTAAATTTGTAAAGTAATGTCATTAAAATAACAACCAATGCAAATCCTAAAAGTGGTGATAACAAAAGTGCTTGACCTATATCTATTACTTTTTTCCAATTAACAACATCAACCCCAGATAAGATTGAATATCCAATTCCAATTCCTAATAATGAACCAATAAGAGTATGTGATGAAGAAGCTGGGATACCTTTATACCAGGTTAGTAAATTCCAACTAATTGCTGATATTAGCAATGCAGCAACCATTTGTATTGTATGATTTGTATTTGGGTCTGATAGTATTTCTTTTGGTACTAAACTCACGATGGCCATAGTTACACCAACTCCCCCAGTGATTAAACCTAAGAAGTTCATTAAACCACTCCAAATAACGGCCGTGGTTGGTTTTAAAGATTTTGTGTAAATTACAGTCGCTACTGCGTTAGCTGTATCATGAAACCCATTTACAAATTCAAATATACAAGCTGCTAAAACAAATATAATAAGGAGAGTAAACATAAAGGTATTTTAATAAATTACCCCTATACATATTATTCTTTTATTTTAATACTTGTTGGTAATGATTCCGTCATAGGTTTAGAATTTGGATTTTCTAATTTATATATTTCTTGAATATTCTTAAACATTTTAAAGTTAGATTCAATATCACTTACAACTTTTAATTCCCAACCTTTACCTTGAATTTTATCTCCTTTACCTTCACTACGTGTATTTGCTTTAACCCACAAAATACCTGTATGAGTTACCTTTTCATTATGAGTTTCATTCCATGCTTGAGCATAAGCGGCTAGTTGTAAATCATATGACGTATGCAAACTGTTAGATGTCTTAAGATCTAGTAACCATATATTATCAAATAAACGAACAACTAAATCCGCAGTACCTGCATATTCATATTCGTCTGAAAATAAATGATATTCTGTTGCAATTAATTCTGGTTTATGTGTATTCCAAAAATCAGCAAATTTAAGAATCATTCTCCAAACATCTAAATTATACTTAGCATTTCCATATTCATCAATCCAAGTAATTTCTTGTCCATTTAAGAATGCTTCAACAGCATTGTGTACTTGTGTACCTTCACCTGCTGCTTTATTAGCAATAATTTCTGAATTATGTCCTACATCTTTCAACCAAGAATGGAAGAATTGATTCTTAGGAAAATAATTTAAAATACTAGATACTGACGGGTAATATTTACCATTTCGTCTATAGAATCTTTGATCTAATACATTTACTTGTTTATTATCATTACTGTATTCAACGATACGCTTGATCTTTGGATCTTTGATAATATTTGAATTTTTGTCAATCATATTAATTGTAGTTTTTTCTCAAGTAAACTCTGAAGATTCAGAGGTTCTGTTTGCTCAAGAGTAGTTAGAAATGAACCAAACCCAATTTCATTTGCATCTTTACCATCTAATTCAACCATATAAACTTCCTTACCATACGACATTAATTTCTCAGCGTGTTTTAAGGCGTCTTTTTTGGCATCATTATCTAATGCGATGTAAATTCTATCAACATTTGATTTTACTATTTTTTCCATTAGCTTGTTATGTAATACTTTACCAAGCAATGGAATGCAATTGCGTTTAATTGTAATTGCATCAAACATACCTTCACATAGTATGATTGGTGCATTCCAATTTATATATAATTCTAAACCTATAATTTCTTTAGAAGCTACAGGTGGATTTTTGTATTTACGATCTGAATCTTTATAAGCACGAGCTACAAAATAATTCAACATACCATTAGCATCATAAGAAGGAATAATAACTCGACCAGCATATGGCCCTTCTTTACAGAAACCAATATTATATTTAATCATATCATCAATAGTAATACCTCTCTTATTCAAAAATCTGAATGCATGTTTTGCTTCGATTTGAGCTACTCTATCAAGACCTTTATCGGTCATTATATGAGGTATTGGGTTGTGAACTGATATAAATTCTGCGGGTAAAACGATTGCTTCATTAGAAACATCATTTGTATTGAAAGCAGTAGGTTGAATAAGTAAACTTAAGTCTTTGAACTTATCTGGTGTTGCTTGAGCTTGTTTGAATAAAGCACGTATGGTTTTACCCTTCGCATCACAAACCCAACAATGCCAAAAATTTTCTTTTTTAGCAGTAGTACGTAAACTAACTTCTAATTTGTTTTTGTGGTGCGAACAGAATGGGCATTTAAAAGCATAATTGCCCTTACTTGTGACTTGCCCTTTGCCTAGTACTGATTCTACTAGAACTAATAATGCTGCATTTTCAACCATATAAGCATGAATATACGATCTTATTCTGCCTCAAACAAGTCTTTGCGGAAAAATTTACCTAAAATATTATCATTTAAATAACGATCATCTTCCAACACATTGTATTGAAATAGATATTTTGTTTCCCAATATGTTAGTTGTTTACTTGTTTTACACAATTTGTATACATATCGCTTTAGATTTTCTTTTGGTAATTTCTTTACTTCAAGAGAAGAACCATAGTAATTTTTCCAGTCGCTTTCTGATATGACTAGTTTTTTGCTTGGTTTTTTGCCGCGAGCCATAGGTAATGTTGCTAATTCTTTCTTTCCTAATTTTTTATTTTGTTTATGAAAGAATGCTTTTTTACCAATATATTGTTTGCCTGTTGTTGTATCTAAAGTACAATAAACATATCCATAATACTCAGAGGGATCAAAATTAGGATCATTGATTAGATCCTCAACCTGTATAACAGGTTCCATAACTTGTACCATAACTATATTTTATTTTATGTGTCGTATTTTACCAAAAACGTCATATCTGTTTCTGATGAAATAGGGATTGGTTTTCCAAATTTAGCAACCATTAAAAGTTCATTTTGTTCATTATATAAACCTAATGTTGTAACATATGGTCTAAAATCAGAACCTGTTGTAAAACCAGCCAATGATGATGATACGTTAGTTTTATCAGACAGCAAAGTAGGATTGTAAGATAAATTGTATTCACTTTCCTCAACAGTACATTTTACAAAATTTTCGTAAACTGTATGTTCATTTCTAAAATTAATACTAAAGGATCCTGTATAAACTGCCATAATTAATTATTTTTTATAAACAACCATCAGATAAATCACCATAAAATAATATTGAGTTTCTTACTTGTAGTGGATTAGGTAATTGGAATACATTTGTTTCTAATGTTGAATCATTTGGGCCAGAACAATAAACATTACCATTTAATGGCCCCGGACTAAAATCAGTTGTTCCAACTAAAACATATGCATTCATTCTTGGAACCCCACCGGTATTAGCTACAAGTATTTTATAATAATATCCTGGTGTTCCAAGAAATGTTTGGGTTGCTAATTCACCATTTGTAGATGTATTTAATTGTACTGATTGGTTAAAAGTAATATTATCAGCTGATTGTAAAACTGTTAAGTTACCTGAAGCTCCAACTCTACCATATAATTTAACCTCAATAGTATAATAATTAGAACCTGT
>Ga0222712_10005036_pt1 | contig 13547 bp, 20 predicted proteins | sample C33_657DmetaG_FD_165043 | JGI IMG/M metagenome (GOLD analysis project Ga0222712, IMG submission 165043) | Estuarine water microbial communities from San Francisco Bay, California, United States - C33_657D | ecosystem: Environmental > Aquatic > Marine > Unclassified | place: USA: California...
TTGGATTTGCAGATGGCGTAGTTTCTGATGATTCCGATGAGGGCATCAGTGTCTTTAACTGCTGAGGGGGACGCATCAGAACTTCTGGCGGCGTCGGCATCACCGGCACTGGCACTAATGTCGTGCGTGAACACCCAGCCGTTAGACATAACAGACTGACTAGGAACAGAGTTTTTAGCGGCATCAAGGTATACATATTCTTTCTCTCTAATTGTATTTGTGCGATCAACATATTCAGTGACTACCTGAGTAGAAATTGCAGAATTCTTCCTCTCCAATTCCGCGACTTGTTCGCTTGCTTTGGCAGCAAACCTCGCCAATTCAGCTTCAGCATAAGCAGATCCTTTCATATAACCAAAAATGAATACACCAACCAGAGCCGCGCCAATGGCAAGCAGTTTATATGGCAGTGGAATCATACCTAACATATTATTTCTTCATGAATCGATTGAAAGACATGACGTTTTTCTTTTTCTTCTTTACCGGAGGTTCGCCTTGTAAACCCGCTACATTGCCAGCACCTACCGAATTGGTTGCTACTTCTTCAGGTAAACCTTTTTTGCGGCGCATTGCAGCAGTGAAGTGATCTGGTGTTCCAGTATCTGGATCTATTTTTAAATTGGCACCAGCTTTCATCGCTTTCGCCTGATTTTTTTTAGCCATGTCTACGGCTTCGCTCATCTCGGTTGCCATATAGTCAGCAGCCGTCTGCATATAATCATAAGCAAGCGTAATCTTTGATTGAACCCATTCAGGAAGATCTGTGCTTGGCTCGAGCATATCATGAAGTTGTTCTGCATGATTCATGATACCTTTCAGCTGAGACATTACCATCTCGCCTTCGTATCCGTATTCTCTTGAATCTTTAGCCATTAAATCTTCCTTAATTTCTGTACTATTTTCTCATCCATCGCAATATCATCAGTCAAAAGAGTTTTATTATCAACACCGATATTCGATATTTTTTCTGGAAGTCTTCCTAATAAAATAATAAATGGCTTCAACATATGATGATAGCCTTCTAACTTAAAGAACAGTAATCGTGTAGCTTCGTTACCGAATACATTATATAGAACAACGAGATGATTGACGATTAATCTATCTTTCAATTCTCCAGATTCTTCATATCGATTGAGTAGTCTTTTAATATATTTGAATCGGGCTAAATCTTCATAGAATTCAAGATCCTCAAAACATTGTGGATTATCATAACACTTAGCAGCATATATCAAGAAATTCGAATCATCAAGTTTTTCAATCATTAGGCAATTCTTACTTTCACTTCCCCTGCCGCAGTATAGTATAGTTGACCGAGTGCAACACCACCGGTATTTGCGGCAGTGTTATTTGCATATGGGCCTTGTACGATAGCTTTACGAAGTGTGGATAATGTAGCAGATACTGTCGTGTTGGCGGAGATATCCTCGACAATGAAGATATCTCCGCTCGCGATCGACGTATTGGCCGTGCCAATCGAAGTCAGTTCAGTTATTTTCTTGGCACGATCACTCATATATTATCCTTATGCGTCTGGCAAGATTGCGTCGTCAGATGCGTCAGTCGAGAAGTTTCCACCCATTGCAACGAGTGTTTCGTACTGAACACGGCCTGCACGACCGCCACTACCAACTGTACGAAGTACCCAACCAGTGTGTGCTGCGCCGTCGATGTAACCACGACCAGTCAGAACAGCCTCAGCCGTTGCAGTATCACCAGTGATAGTGTGTGTTTCAGGCGATGAAAGGTTACGAGCATCGGTCAAATTAATCGCATCTCCGTTTGGAGCAGTTGCGAGTTTGATTGTTGTCGTATTTGCAGCTTGTACGAAGAAGAACGTATTGCCTGTAAGTGGAGCAATCGCAGTGTTATTAGTTGGAACGCCGTAGAAGACTCTATCGCCGACAGCAAACTTAGAGTTAGCCGTTGCAATAAGAAATGTATCATTTGTATTACTAAAACCAGCAGTGTTCGATACGATATTAAGCGAAGCAGGTGCTGCGATTGTCACTGTTGGACGCGATGTATATCCACGAATTGTCGCGTTTGCAGTCACTGCCGTGATACGACCGAGTGTCTGTGTCGAGTTAGCAGCGAGTGTATTTGCTCCGCCTGTCGTGTTAGCAACAGTCACTGCAGCATTCGCTCCATAACCTGAACCGCCGCTTGTAATCACATACTGTGCGACTGCTACGTTGGCAACTGCAAGTGAAACTTCGTTCACATCAAGACCGAATTGGCCTACTGCTTCGCCAGCAGTAAATGCGCCGACAGTTGTGTTACCAAACAACGCAGTTTGGTTTACTGTGTTAGGTGTTAAGTTCACTGCAGCTGTGGCCCATAGGACCGAGTTTGCAGCATCGTCTGTATTGCCCCATTGAGCCATCTTCGTTTCTCCTAAAGATTCTTTGTTTTATTTATCATTCTTCGGATGTAAGCATATCAATCATATATGCTGACATTTTTTTATTAAACTTTTTTGGTTGACCGTTATGAATAACAGTACCTTCTTCCATCTGCACAACTTCTGGTAAAGGCACAACTTCTTCTACTTCAACTTCTGGTAAAACTTCTGTTTCAACCGTTTTATTTTTTACTATAAAAGTTCCGACATTGATTGCCATATTACACCTATACGTGTTTCATGAGGTTTTCATGAGAATGACCTACAAACTTTTGAAAGTCTTCTTTCTCATTTGGTTTCATGCCAGCATATTTCGTTAAGATCTTTGCAGCGTGTGGACCTGAAACTTCTTTCGAATCACCGTGTGTAAAGTTAATTTTAGATCCACCTAACATCGATGTCTTTGCTTTTTGAAGCTGATTCATGATGTGCTGACCCGCTTCAACCTTTGGCTTCTCAAGAACGCCGTTCTTCTGAAGACGCTCAATTCTCTTCATGTCTGCAGGATTATTATGCATCAACTTTTCTTTAGTTTTCGGATGGATCGTAAAGTCCTTGGCACCAGCCTTTCTTGGACGACCGCGTGCTTCAGTGATTTCTACTTCTTCTGTAGCAGGAACGCGAACATACTTAGAACCTGGCTTAGCTGTATACTTACGAACAGCCATATCGGTCCCACGCATACGCTTGGTTACTCTGTCATAGTCACCAGCTTCCTTGGCCTTGGTATCATCTTTCTTATTGGCAGAAAGATACTTCAATGCAGCATCCTTTGAGATCTCATCGATCTGACCAATATTTGCATCTTCGCCTAACGCCTTGATAAGTGATCTGACATGATCGCCTTGAACAGACAGTGCACCGCCATGCTTCTTGATATCTTCGATTGCTGCAACATGCTTCATGGCAGGGTGATTTGGATCATTCTTTGCTTTTGCTTTTTTGATCATACCCGCAATATCATAAGGATCGGCTTTTTCGAATATTTCATTGTTCAAAGAATCAACAAAATCTTGCTCTTCCTTAGTCAGTTTACTAACCGCGGTTGAAATACCTTTTTGACGCTTTGCGATAGTGTCAAAGTTTTTCTTTGATTTTTCATCGGCAGCAATCTTCAGACCAGCAGTCACACCTTGTGTACTCATACGCTCTGCAGCTTTATTAACATAACGTCCCATAGTTGCTTTTGACAGTTCGTCAATCTGCTCTGCATCTTCTTTCGTCAGCTTGCTAACCGCTGCCGAAATACCTTTATGGCGCTTTGTTAGCTTCTTTTCAAGTGGCTTTGAAGAACTGCCATGGGCTTCTTTATGACCTTGTCTATAAGAAGCAGTGTCAATCGAATCTTTCGCTTTATTGATGTAACGACCAAGTGTTCCTTTCGAGATCTCATCGATCTGCTCGGCTTCTTCTCCAAAGATTTTTTTGGAAGCTGCTTTCTGAGCCTTCTGAACAATCTTGGCGCCAAACTTTTTCTGAATTCTATCACCTTGCTTATCTAACTTATTATAGTCTTTTTCAGCTTCATCATCGTATTGACCGTCATTGAATGCTTTGGCATTACGCTTGGCATAAGCATTTACTGCAGTCTTTGCAGAGATTTCGTCGATCTGCTCTTCTTCGTCAAGCATATTTTTGCCCAACTTAGTACGTACTGCTTTCGCTAACTTCGATGCATCGACACCAAAATCGCTGGCTGCAGAGCGAACGTGGCTCTTACGAATATTGTCTCCGTAACGCTTTTGAAGATGAGCAACGATCTTTGCAGTTTCATCGATCTGTCCAGGCGTATCGCACTGTCCGCAACATTCAGGAGTTCCGCAATTGGTATGCTCTGAATCTTCTTTCATGCGACTAGCGCGCTCGCGGGTTTTCTGAGAATCGGCAATAGATTTCTTTGTTACACGTGTAGCTTTCAGTTCAGCTTCAAGATCGGGATCGATTTCTTCGTTCTTCTGCTTGTTCATCGCTTTCTTCGCAAGATGTTTGGCAACATTCTTTACTTTGTTGCCGTATTCATCTTTACGCTCTTCGCCGGCTTTTCTATAAGGACCTTCAAAAGGAATATCTGTGCCTTCGCTACGAAGATCTTTGTCAGCGCCGTGATATGTGCCTTTGCCTTTGGTGATATATGAATTTACGCGAGCGTGTGCCCACTGTTGTGGAGTTGTACCTGGACGATGGCCACTATTCCAAGCAGCAATACCACGAGCATATACTTTTTTCAAGGTTGACAAAGATACGCCAGATTTCTTTGCTTTATCTGCAAGACCGCTTGAAGCTTCTTCCACCATTTCCAGAATTTCTTCTTTCATTGGCTTCTTTTCTTTGGCCATCATCGCACGAACTTTGTCTGCAGTTTTTTTGTTTGCATCAGTCGGTTCGTCGGAAGTCGGCATCGAGCCTTCTTTCATCTCTTCTGCTTCGCACTTTTCGCACTCGCAGTCAGCTGGACATTTCTTCGCTTCTCCGAGAATACCGCGAACTGTATTAAGAAGATCAGCGCTGAATCCTGTGATTTTATTCGTTAACATTTCTTGCTCCGTTTATTTGAATCTATTTATGAAATTATTTCATCGATGCTCGGAGCATCCATGCGTGTTTGTTGTGCTGATCGAGTCTTTCTTCGAGGAAGTTAACAAGACCATATGCTTTGGCATTTTCAGCAGCATTTCTTGCAATCGTTAAGCTACCTAAAACTTTTGCATTATCTGTATATAAAATGCTTACCATACGATCTGCTGGTATAATGAAAACTTCATCTTCGATCGACGTCAATTCAAGAAATCGACTAAACGCTGCAGGAGTATATGCACTTGCGGCTCTAATTTCTTCTGCAAACGGATCAATCGCTTTACCGATTTCTTCATAGATCTTACCGAAAAAGTCGTGATACATCGGGAACATTGGTCCTTCGACGTTCCAGTGATAGTTTTGTGCTTTCACATACAACGCATACGTATCTGCGAATGCTATTTTAAGTGGGTTTGTAATCTCTTCCATCAGTTACACTTCCATCTACGAAGGGACATTGCTTTGCGAGTCGGTCTGCCCTTCTCGTCTTTCATTGGACCTTTGTTACCACTCATACGAGCACAGAATGATTTACGTCTGCCTGCGGCTTTTGATCCTGGCTTGACTTTACCAGTCACGGCCGTCTGAAGATTTGATCCAGGATTCTTGGCACGATAGGCTTTTACACCCTTCGCTGTCATACCTGCACCCTTCTCAGTGGCGATGAAGTGACCTTTCGAGTCTTCGCCACGCTCAGTGATGAATTCCTTAAATCCGATCATTCTGCTTCCTTCTCAATATCAACTTCGTGACGAACTTTTTTCCAAACATATCCTTTTGGAGTGCGAACCTTCACCATCTTGAAGTCGCCTCTTCTTTCGATATCTTCGTCGAAAGTTGTATTAAACACTTCGTTGATATCTGCTTTTTCTTGTCCAGGAGTTTCTTTCTGATACTTCTTGACGAGTAATTTAGTACCGACTTCGCGATCTGCTGCAGTATCTTCTTTTAATCCGAACGCAGCATCGACCTTCTTATGGCCATGCTTATTACGCAGGTAGTGTGATATTGCATGATCTTTTGTTTTGAATTCAGAAGTATCAACTACTTTGCTTTGTTGCTTAATAAGGCCGCGTAGAGTTTTAATATCGTGCTTTTTTAATGAGTCGTATTCTTTTGCAATCGGATGTTTTTCAGTAGCTTCTGAAATACCGGCATGCTTATGTGCCGATGCTTTGAAGTTCAAGCCAAAATATTTTACTTTGCCATGCTTGTTCGAAGCTTTCCAACCGCGTTGTTCAGTGCTGCCTTTTTCTTTAAAGGCTTTTACATATGGTGTATTGTTGGACTCGTCGATGACCTTCTTTTTAATCTGATCTTGAGCGATACGAATCTGTTGTGGATCGGCGTCAGTCTCTCTTTTCGTATGCATCTTATGACGCTTAATATACTGAACTTCTTGACGTTCTTGAGTACCAGTTTCTTTATGGTCAGCAGTTCTTACGCCACCATATCTGACTTTACCATGTCTTGCAGTATCGGCAATCTTATTGCCTACTTGATCTTCGACTGCTTCTTGAGCTGACTTTAATCCAGCAGGAGTTGGAGCGCCTTTTTCTCCTGGCTTACGCATACGTTCACCAGATCCAGCCGCAATTCTTTTGCGTTTGGCATGAATATTGGCCCATAGGCTTTCATTGACATCTTCTCCGTACATTGCATGATACTTCTTCGTATGTACAGATTGCGGCATCGGCTTCTTACGAGCTGCTTTATCACCAGGTGCATCTTGATATGCACGAGCATCTTTGTCAGAATACTTTTCCATCTTCTTCCAATGGGCTTCACGCGCCTTGGCAGTTGATGCACTCAGTCCAGTATGATAAGCTTCGAAGACATTATCGAGCTTATCGTTGATAAGTTTCTCTTCGCGAAGATCTGCATCGAGTGTCCATGCTCTGCCCTTGGCAATGTAGCTATTCACTCTTGAGAAAGAAAATTGTTCTTGTGTTGTTCTACCGTCGTCTTCCCACGCAAAAGAACCGCGCTCGAACACCTCTCTGAGGGTCGAGAACGGTATACCAGTTCTTTCAGCTTTGTGAATAAGAGTAGAAGTTGCGGCATCTTCTGGAAGGACTGCGCCGAGCAGTCTTTTCAGTGTAATACCCATCGAGTTGTTATTCTCGTTCAAAGCATCGATCGAATCACTAATGATGTCGACGAGTTGCATCGAAGTCTTATTATCAAGACTCTCTACGATATTATTGAATTCTTCATTGACTGGTGCAGCGGTCGCATGCTTTAACTTCTCTCCAGATTGGAATGAAGCGAGACGATTGACTTCAGCTTTGCGAAGTGAAGGCAGCAGTCTTGCAGCCAATCTTCGAATTAGTTTGACTTTCTTATCGACTACTTTGTCTACTTGAATCTTTTCAGATGTGGTCAGCTCAGTATAAGGTGTACCCTTCCGAGCCGAGAATCTCATCTTGACAATGTTTCTTGCTTTGTTAATTGCTCGAGCCTTCAGCTTATCTTCTGAGGCGAGCTTATGTTGCGAAACTTCTTTCGCTCTCTGCATCTTCGGCTCTTTTGCCCTTAAGATGCGAGCTCTGCGTTGTCGCTGAACCAGTGTCAGCGCTTTCTTCTCAGCTAAGGTATCAGTTAGGACTACGGTATCCTCGTTATGCTGGCGATTGCCGAGACCCTTAAGCTGAGGACGGATCTCGATACCATCAAGTGGTTTGCCAGTTACAGACTTTCCAGTTGGATTCTTTAATTGCTTAGTATCAACCGGTTTTTTATTCTTATCTTCCATCAGAGTTTCCCTTGGGCTTATCTGTTACACAAACGGGATTGCCGTAGCCTAACCGCAAACCTATTTATAACAAGGAAACTTTAACGGATCAACTAATCCAGTTTTTAAATCGAATAATAAATGATTCGTTGACACCCATACCTTTACGAACATCGTGGTATAACTCGTCTTTATGTGCTTTGCTCATACCAGATGGAGCCATCTTATGAAATGATTCTTTGTCACCAGCTGTCACATGTTTACGCATCGCAGTACCAGAAGCAGACTCAATTCCGCCTCCGCCTTCTTTACGTTCACCTCCGACTGACTTCACTTTAATGCTCTTAAAATTGTAGTGACCGTGCTTCAGATCTTTGCCATTATACTGATGTAGAAGCTTATGGAATTCATTGACACGATCTGATCCGACATGCATCGTCACATGCGTATAACCAGCCTTATGTAGCTTTGACATCTGATGGAGCAGAGTCGGATGTTCTTTTGTCATTGCTTCGACGTGTGCACCCTTCACAGCACGAGAAAGATGTTTCACCTTCTGTTCTGGTGTCAGAGGATTCTTCTTGGCATCATGAGATCCAGTCGTCAAGATCTTGTGATCAGCGCCTTCAGCTTTGGCAGAATCCATGACATGCTTTACAACCATGGCATGTCCAGCATGAACAGGATTAAATCTTCCTTGTGTAATATGAATGGACTTCATACTGTTTTATCCCTATTAAAATTGGCTGCCGAGAACTCAGCACGATCAACAAACTTAGTAGGACGATTGTGTCTGACTACCACAAAACCTTCAGGCTTTGCTTTCTTTCCATTAATGCTATGATCAAATTCTGAATTGCTAGAAAGCGTATTCGTTAATACATTCTTGGCCTTCTGCAGTGCCTTATGTTGATTTAACACATTTTCAAAGTGCGCACGATTACGTTGAACGTGACCAATTGCAGTTTCCATCTCAGCTGTCTTCGCTGCTTTTGATTTGTCAGTTTTTACACTGTCAACTTTTTTCTGATGCGACTTCATGTAGTGATTCATAAAACCTTCTACATTCGGTTTTGTGCCAGTACGAACAGTATGATTGATATAAGTCTTCAAAGGAATCTCATGGCCTTTGATCGCTTCATATGTTTCAGGCTTTGTTTTCTTATTGACTGCTGCGGCTGCAGACATCGCCTTCGCAAATTTTTCACGATTCTGAGGAGTATACTTGATATTATCAAGGCGATGTGCAGTAGAAATCAAATGCACATCTTTATGCAATCCAAAATCATTGAGTTCAGCACCGTGTTCTGCTTGCATGTCTTCGAGGTTATTACCATTATATTTGGTATGAACGGCAACTCCGATCTTAGAGTTCAGAGCGGCTTTACCTTGAGCTGAAGCCTTTGCGGCAGAATATGTAATAGTATTCGGAGTGAAGTGCACTTTCCCGTCAGATTCATGCACATCATTAGGTGTATGCATAATATCACCTTGGAAAACACCCTTCTTCGGTGTGACTTTCGGAAGATGCTGCAAAGCTGCTTTCAGTTTTTCTACCAAACCTGGAGCGTGACCATGATTTTTTTGAATATCTTCTTCTGTATAATTGATCTTTGGATTCTTGTTAAATGCAGACTTTGATGCGACAAAGAATCGGCCAGTTTGAGGATGACGACCGAATACCACAGAAGGAGAACCATCATACTTCATGGTTACTTTGGTATCGTTCTTCTTACCTATAAGCTTGTCATGCACATCTTTCAGATTATGGTAAGCATGAGAAAAGCCTTCGTGACCAGCATTGATCACATGATCTTCGGCATGCTCAAGATGCTTCAGTTTGCTTTCATCAAGCTCTTCTGCAAGGAAATTTTTAAAACTTGTCATCGTACTGTTTTTACCGATCCGTCAGGATTTACAAAGAAAGCTTCGAACGTAATATCAGGAAACTCTTTCTTCAACGAAAGAAATGCCTGAAGATTGCTAGGAGCATCATCAAACAACCGAAGCTTTACGTAGTTCTTTGTATTTATATACTTGCGAAAGATGATCTTCTTGGCTTCTGCCGAAGAGTCGATCTTCAGGTTACCAGCACGTTCGACGTGGATATTATCGATAGGTAGACCATGATCTCTAAACGTCTGAAGGAAGATATCTTTATTATCGAAGTCAGCACGCGCTGTACAGATAATCACTCGACTATGAGGATTTTTTTTCGAGTTAGCAAAGATAGCTTTTGTTTTAGCGACCATTCGAGTGATTGGCTTCGATGACTTGCGGAATACCTCTGCGTTAGCAAACTCTCCGAAGTCGTAGGTTTCACCCTTCTTACGTTTGTAAGTGTTGAATTCTTGGTTGTCGAGCATTCGAACGGTCTTACCGTCTTTCACAACAGCAACCTTGGCATACGTATGGAAGAGCGTCTCATCGATATCAAATATCGTAAGCGTACCTGAACCAACAAACTCTTTGAATCGTTTCTTTATCATAGTTTACTCTACTATAGTTTTGATAAAATGTACATGCTTATTTTAAAAACGGGTTCTTTTTTGTTGTGCCCGGTTTTAAGGAGTATAGACTCTTTGGCATATTTGTAATTTTGATTTCTGGTTGAATCTCATAGAATGCCGAACCGCTACTTCTAACACCGATTCTCATTTTAAAATCACCCTTACAACTTCCATTGGCTCCAAGAACTGGAATATCACTTGGTAGTTTAAGAGGATTTGATGTACCAATCATATAGAAGTCGTCGCCTGCTTGCATATATTCAGCGGGTTCCGCTTTAGCTTCTAGATAATGCGCTGTAACCAATTTGCCGAGATCTACTCCTGTCACAGTAAGAATGTACTGGGATCTTGTTTTAAAATAAGCTTTTACAGTTTCATATGGAACAGCTTTAGGATCACTCAAAGGACCTTTTGTAGATGGTAGAATCATATTCTCCCAATCTTTAGCAGCAAACTTAGCAATATCTTTTAAAAATTGTTTTGTTTTTTGGTTTTCTGATAAGTATTTTATAGCAAAGTTTTTTACTGGATCTAAAGGTTTAGCAGCATCCCATTCACCAGCATTGTAAGAAACTCGAGTGTTTCCAAGATTGTCAGTATGATTCATTTTAACTTCAATCCAGGTTGCAACACCTTTATGAGTTACTTTAATATCTGGATATTTTACACCAACAGGCGGCCGTTCGGCTAAAATACCTAAAGATTTGATATAATCAGCTACGTCTTTTTCATATTTGTCAGATGCTGCACTCATAAAAACTCCTTTCATCTATTTATAGACAAAAGAAAACAGGCACGTACACATTTCTGTGCAGCGGTGCCTGTCATATTAAGTATATTTATGTGTTACGCTGCGATTGCAAACCATTCGGGCACTGGACGTTTTGTCCATGCCATCTTGAATCGCTCTTGCTTCGTCTGATAGAACTTACGATAAGATCCTACGATGTCGCTATAGTCGATACACTCAGGATTAGCCTTCATCGCCAACGGCTGAGAAGTCTTGTAACCGACTGGAATGTTACGAGGCAATTGCTTCAAAGCTTCGCGAAGCAATGTATCAGTGCTATGAATCTTGCCATAGCGATACGTGTACTCGTCACAAAGGGCAGCGAAGTGAATCCAGTGCCAAGTGTAGTTGTTATTACTTTGTGCAGTCCATATGGTGCAAGGATGGTGCATGTGCACAGCCCGATAGAACGTATTTTCTCGTTCGTCAGGAAGAGTCCATGCCTTGGACATTGTCTTACCAGACTTTGAAGGTATACGACACTGTTCACCGTCAAGCATACGATGAACTGTTGAAAGCATCTGAGCACTCTCGACAATCATCTTTACAACATGCTTGTCGCATTGCAGCTGAGCTGCCTTGACTGGATCACTGTCGAGAATAAAAAGATTCATAGTCCGGCTTTCTTTACCAAGTCCTTGTAACCACGCCATGAAGGGTGGATATTATCAGGTTGAACATACGAAGTAGAGATGATACGATCTCCGTAACTAACAGCAATGCTCTTCACAACGGCATTAATTCCAGGCTTGCAAAAATCTTTGTTACAAGGAGGCATAATCCATACTACATTGCCTACCTTAACACGAGTTCTAATTTTTGTCAACTCTTTTTTCGTATTTACGCCACTATGATCGTTTGTTCCGAGACTGATCACAATTGTCTTGGCTTCAAGCGGAGTATTACCCCACTTCTTATTCCATTGCCAAGTATTCCAACCGCCTTTCGAATATGATACGCATTCTTTTGGCGCAAACATCTTCGTTCCAACAGCGATTGAATCGCCCATAATCAAACATTCTAACATTACACTTGAATTCCTGTCACTTGCTTCAGATATTGTGTTGCTACTTGCTGACTAGTTTCAGTCGCACCAACAATGACAGTATCAGAAATGACAACGTTATTATCAGGAGCCGACATCATCCATGGCATCATCGCAAAACCTTGAGGTCCCATACCAACTGTACGAGGCTTGATAAGCTCGGTGACACCATCTTCTTGCTTGACACGAGCGATGAGCTCTTCGCCTGACATCAGCTTGATCGTATATACTTTATTCTGTTCCATTATCTTCTACCTTATGTACGTATTTAAATTTCTGTTCGTCTGACCATTCACGAAGATAATCATTGTCCTCGTCGAACAACCGAAGATATTCTGCATCATCAATCACACGAGTAGAAGTGATTGTCTCGTCAAGATGTAACTGACTAAACTCTTCAGCCTCTTTGAAAGTCACAATATCTTTGGCATCATCTGCACTCTCACATTCAACGACGTATCGCATGCGAAAGAAGTCGATTGTTTCTACGAGATACTTAGGCATCGTCTTTCAATCCCATTTCTTTCAACTGATCAGGAGTCGAGTACCATTTCAATATCAGCTCAAGAGCATCGATATGTTTTTGGATCTCAACATCATCAGCTTCCTGATCACCCCATACAAACACATGGTTATTAGCACCGATGTCTAACTTCAGAGTTTCCCATGTATTACGCAACTGATCGACAACAATCTGATCAGTTATTTCATAAGTTAAATCAATCGTATACTTACTCATATTAATTTTTCCTTTAAAAATGATACTCTACCCAATAGTAGGCAGTCTTGCCACTCGACCATGTTACCTTGCCGCCTCGATATCGTTTACCTGAAATCAAAGGAGATTCAGTTGGTAGTGGTAGTTTCTTCCATTCTTGTTCAGACATTATCAATCACCTTCTTATAACGATTAAACGTGCCATCTTCTTCTTCAACCATGATCTCGTCGAGATTCTTATTCTCGGCAAAGATACGCTGCTCGTGATCGGCAACAATACGACCAGCTTCACGAAGTTTACGCAATACAGCATTTGCAACGCCAATATTGTTTCTCCCTGTATCGAGAGCGTCGGTCACAGCTTGTGCGCAATCAAAATACAAGTCGCTGTCTAAAGACCATGAGTGATCAGTCGCATTTGTAAAGTCACCTACACGCCGAAGATAATCTTGGCCACCATCGACAGAAATGGCACCACATGTGCATGTGACAAAATCGTGTCGATGTTTCGAGAAAATAAAGTCTCCACAACCTAAACATGTTACCGCGTTCTGAATAATCATTCTGCTATCACCTTTTCGTGCACTTGTGTAATGTGCTTACACTTATTATAGAAATTAAAACCAGGACAGTCACACACCCAACCTTGATCGAGCATCGTGACGTGATACTGTTTGCCTTTACAGTTTATATATGGCCATGTCAGACCGACCAAATGGTGGTCGTAAAAATCGATACCAGCCATTGCGAGTGGTGTACGAAAGGCGGAATAAGT
>Ga0222712_10005037_pt1 | contig 13546 bp, 14 predicted proteins | sample C33_657DmetaG_FD_165043 | JGI IMG/M metagenome (GOLD analysis project Ga0222712, IMG submission 165043) | Estuarine water microbial communities from San Francisco Bay, California, United States - C33_657D | ecosystem: Environmental > Aquatic > Marine > Unclassified | place: USA: California...
AAAGATAACATTAAAGTCCAATCTTAGATAGTAATAAAAAAACAATCCTATTTGAAAGATCGTCAGGGAGAAACTTAAGGAAGCCTAAGAAGTACAGAGCTACACAACCATAGACAAATATCTTGAGGCACATATCAAATGTCTTCTGGTATTCATTCATCGTGCAAAGCCCTTACTACCGACCACACCTTTGAGTAGTGTTACAGAAGTCCATGAGTTCATTGATACCAACAAATACTAAGAAGAGAACAAAGAAGCTACCACCTATAATCATGGCTAGTTCATTCATCTCTTGTTCTTTCTGCTTAGCCTTCTTCTCAGCCCTCTCTAAAGCTCTGAGTTCTCTGGCATCATCAATGTCCATCTGGTCTTGACGAGCCTTAATCTTATTCCAGACATCAACCTTACCAGTAGTCATGAAGAGCATCTTAAGTTCTTCTTCAAAGGCTCTGGCTTGCTCCAAAGCCATTTCAATCTGTAAGGCAGTTCCCATGTTGGAACCCTTACTCTTCTTAGTCTCAATCAGTGCTTTAGTAGCAGTTGCTTTAGCATCGAACATCTTACCTATCATAGGGGCAAGAGAACCTAGGTCATTGGCTACTTTACTAGCCTTCTTGACCATGCTGATTGCATTCTGTATACCTGCTAGAGCTGTTAGAGGATCAACGATCATTCTTGTATGCTTTCTTCCATTCAAGACACACGACAATACGAGTCTTATAGTCAGCAGCCCACTTCCATGTCCACTTAACACATCTATCTGCGTTAGGGTCGAAGCCAGCTGTCGCTATAAAACTCGTAAAGATGATGAGAAGGGCTAGAGTTAGCCTCTTCATGGGAGTTACTTTACAGGTACGGTAGACCAGTCTACACCCATTGACTGACCAAACATTCCTGTATCGCCTGACTCATTAGAAGGGCCAAAGAAGTTAGCCAGAGGCTCTACAACCAGCTTAGTAAATGCTGTAGGACTTCCAAGTTTATCTTTAGCTTGAGCTAAGTAAGTTAAAGCTTTAGCACCTTTAGGATCAGCCATGATCTTAGCCAACTTACGCTGACTTAGAATTAGACCTCCACCTGCAATACTAGCTTCAACAAAGTTATCTTTAATCTTTTGTTGTTGCTCAGGGCTTAACAAGAAAGCATAGCCAGTACCTACAGCCAGTACAGGAGCACCAATGTTAGCCACAGCAGCACCTGTACGTAGGTTAAGTCCGGGTTGTCTTTCAACAGATACTAGACCTTTCTTAGCAGCTTCATTCATAGCCAAGATAGCGTTATATTGAGGTGTACCACCGAACAAAGCTTTAAAGGTATTCTGTGTTGCTTTGTTTTGTTCTACCTGATTAGCAAACTTAAGCATATTCTCAGGTGTATGAGTAAGTGCATCAAGATAACCAATACGAAGAGAATCTAATACTTCCTTAGAAGACTTATCGGATAACTTACCAGCTGCAGCAGCAGACTTATAAAGTTGAGCAATAGGTGTTTCTTTACCTGAAGCAAACAGGAAAGCTCCTACCTCTTCAGGGTTCTTAGACATAGCTTCTTGAATAGAATCTGTCTGTAATCCTTGGATACCTTCACGATAAGTTTTAGTTACAGTACGATATTGTTTAAGAAGGTCAGGCGGTAGTGTTGTACGTGCCGATGTATCAAGTGCAGCATCAAACTCTTTAATTACACTTGAAATAGTGTCTACAGCTTTAGAGTCTTTTTCAGAACCCATAGAAGCATACTTGTCACGGTTCTCAGCAAGCCAACGTGAACGCATCTTATGAAGAGTAAAGAAGTCTACTGATGGAGGTAAACTATTCATTTCATTAAGAATAGATCGCTGACCTGCTGTTAAAGCTGCTGGACTTTGAAGTTCTTTATTAGCCCAATTCTTTACAGAAAACATAGTTACTTGAGGAGCACCACCAGTAGTAGTCTCAATCAAGTTAGTTTTAGGAACTGATGCAAAGATACCTTTATAGATAGGGTCGACAGCGTCACTAAGACTTTGTTCACCCTGCTTAATAAAGTTTTGTAGTACCTCACCTGAAGCTTTCTGAGCTGATGAACCACTACGAAGTGCTTGTTCAAACTCAGGAGTCTTGGCAAAACTAGATAAGACATCCTTTTGACCTGCTTGTAAGGCATCAGAGATCTCTTGTTGCTTCTTCTTAAAGATGTCAAAGGTAGCTGGAGTATAAACAAAACCTTCAATGGCATCGTCTATGTTACTACCTGTACGTGAAGCTAACGGTAATGAAGAACCATACTTAGTAAGGAAATCATTAGCTGCTTGATTAGCGTCTGGAATGTCTTTCTTAGTAAAGCCTAACTTATCAGCTCCAAAGCGGATAGTCTTAGCAGCTCCTTTGAGCACCAAGTTACCAGCAGCGTCCCAAGCAGCCTCTTCAAAGCCAGCTTGAGCTAGGCGATTACCTGACATAGGTTCACCACGTACAAACTGTTCAACAGCTTCTCCCATAGCTCCACCAGCACCAGCACCTAAAGTTCCTAAGCCAGCAGCAGCTAGAGGCCCAGCAGGAGCACCTGCAATAAGTCCACCTATTCCTCCGATTAAACCACCAATCTCTTGACCACCTAAGATACCACGAGGACGGTACTCAGGACTAAGTACAGACCTAGCTGTTAATTCATCAGACTTGGCAGCAGTCTGAGCTGCCTGACGTTCTGCAAGATACTTGTTAGCTGCTTGCATTTGTTCGCCTTCAACAGGCACAGTGCTCCAATCCATATTATTGAACCCCTAATTCTTGTTGCAGTTTCTGAGCCTCATCAAATTCAGCTTTAGATATAGGCTGTCCTGTCTTCTTAGCTGTCATGGCTTTATCCTCAAGGGTACGATAACGCTTAAGTTTAGAATAATTCTGACCTGTCAACAGGTTTAGATCTTTAGAGTAACGCTCAGTCTCTGGTAGCTTAGCCAGTTGTTCATAACTCTTAGTACCAGCTTCAATCTCAGTTTGCAGATCACCTAAGATACGTGCAATAGTCTTAATCTGCTGTGGGCTGCTAAACTTACTCTTAACCAACTGATCCATCTCTTTAACAGCCAATGAACCGGGGAAGTTACGAGCAATAGTCTGAAGAACCTGTGAAGAAACGCTGTTCATGTACTCAGTGTTAGACAACTTATTCTCATCGATAGGTACACCTAAGGCCGACAAAGCCTTACCAAACTGCAGTGCAGTCTCAGAGAAAGAACCTGTAAAGGTAGCTGGAAGATTAGCTTTAACTTCCTTAAGCTTCTCAATCATTGGTACTTGTGTCTTATAAGCCTCTCCAGCTACTTTCCAAATATCTGCCTTACCTTTAATGTCTTGTGTTGTACCAATCTCTTTAATGATAGCTGCAACATCAACAGGCTTATTAACTGTAGCTCCAGCTTGAGCAATACCAGCTTTATAAGCAAAGACACCCTTCTCCATCTGTTTAATTTGATCTGGTGTGTAATCACTCAGATAAGGTTTAGCTGTGTATCCTAGCTTCTGTGCTTGTACAGCATACTCAGAAGGTACTGGTACTTTCTTGGTTTCTATGTATTTAGCAAAAGCTGAATCATTAGAAGCAATACCCATAGCTTCAGAATCACCTAAACCAGCATCCTTCAACATTTGAACACGAGAACCTTTAGCTGCTTGTTCATCAACTATTTTTTGAACTTCCTGTCCAGCCTTAGTTGTTTGAGCACCCTTTAATGTAATCTCAGCTTCTTCTTTACGTGATTTCTGAGCTGCTTCATCCATAGCCATAGCACGTTGAGTTAACTGGAAAGCTGACTCAGGATCTGTAGGCTGTAAAGCTGCAGCCATGTCACGAAGACCTTTAGCTGTATTGGTATTGTACTGACTTGCAAGTTGACGAAGCATTGTAGCTTTCTTGATAGTGGGGTCTTGAATGTCCACACCAAAAGCACTTGCTAAGCCTTGTCCTAAATTAGCACCACCTTTGTAAGCCATTGAGCTAAGTTGTTGGTTTTGACCCATCTCAGCAAACTTTGCAGCCCTCTGTTCTAGCATTTGACGCTGCATTTCCTCAGGAGAAGCCATGCCTCCAAACAAACCTTGAATTGATTGTGTTGCCATTATTTATTCCTTAGAGATACTGACCTAAGTCTTGACTACCATAGTATGAGCCAGTACCAAAAGTAGTTGGTAAAGATGACATAGCTGTTTGAGGTGTTGCAGACAACCCTCTAATCAACTGACTGATAGGATCTGTTAAGCCAGCTACAGTGCCCTGCAAAGCTGCACGTTGAGCTTGGTTAGCAGTTGACTGTCCTGCTGCATATTGGTTAGCTGCTGCTTGAGCTTGTGATGCACCTAATGAACCTAATGAAGCACCTTGAGTCAAAGCATTCAAGCCTTGGTTCTCTAGGTTAATAGCTTGTTGAGCATATTGAGTGTATGGAGCAAGAGCTTGACTTTGTAAGCCAAAGCCTTGACCTGCCAAGTTTATACCGCCAGTCATCAATCCCTGACCGAATGTAGCTTGCTGTTGTCCAGCCATTTGAGCCTGTGCAGCCAACTGAGCATCCTGCTGAGCTTGAGCATTGTAGTATGCAGCCATCTGAGGATTAGTAGCTTGTAAGCCGGGAGCACCTGCAGTGTATCCTGCCATAGTTCCACCAGTGGCTAAACCTAAACGACCTTGCTGTTGCTGTTGGTTAGTCAGGTTAGCCAGTGCCTGTTCACGACCGGGAGCTAACAGTTGTTGCTGTTGAGTTATGTACTGCTGAGCTTGTGCCTCAGGTGTCTGAGCTATGTAGCCTTGACCTAAGTTAAACAAGCCTTGAGCTGCAGTGTTAACCTGTGGCTGGAATGCTTGAATCTGCTGAGCTTGACCTAAGCCAGTACCAGCTAATCCCATCAAACCTTCACGAGCTGCAGCTACATCTGGAGCTACTTGGTAGCCAGCACCCGTGAGTTGACCTGAAGTAGGGTCATACTGAAAGCCTGACTTACCAAACCTAGTAGTGATACCTACAGGACGGAACTGTGCCATCTGAGCAGCTGTTTGAGCTGACTGAGTAGCATCAGAAGCGGCTTGGTTAGCTGCGTAGTTAGTGCCTAAAGCACCTACGGCACTGGAACCTATAGTCCCAAGTAAATTTGTCCAATCAATAGCCATATTAGTATATGCCTCCATCCACGGTTGCTGTAAATGTTCCTGAAACTGTTACGTTAACAGCTGTAATAGTTCCAGTAAATGTTGGGTTAGCCTTATCAGCTTTAGAGTTAACTGCTGATTGAATAGCTGAAAACTCAGTATCAATCTCAGTACCCTTTACAAGCTTACTTGGGTTTCCTGTAGACAATGAGTCTTTGATTGCAAAATCTGTACTCTTGGTGTAATTACTCACATTAATCTCCTAGTTATCTGATACGTCCAGCTTTGACGTAGCAGTCAAGCTTTTGTAATGAAATTTCAAAACCATTAACATCTAATTCCATGCCAATCTGTAAGACATTACCTGAACCACTTGCTTGAATCTTTTGATTATCAAATACAATACCAGCTGTGTATTCACCGATGTTATATTCAGCAATACCATACTCAGCTATTGATGTACTACCTAATGCAATGGTTCTAGACTGATATGCAGCACTGAAATCAAACCCATACTTAATAAACACTGTAGCTGAGTTACCACCAATGAATGTTAAGTTAATCTTCTTTAACATCTTCAAAGATGTAGGGCTACCAAAGTCAAAGTAGTTAGTATAGTATTGTACTCTATAAGTCTCAGTACTGTCAAGGTTTGTATTATATTTTGCAATAAAACCATCTTGTCCTAACAATAAATCTTTATTGCGAGTGTAGAAGAAAGCTCTAGGAGTAATGTTATTCCAAGTTGTAGTCTTAGCTGCACCATTCTGCAGTTGACCCCTCATGTCAAAACAATAGACAGTATTAACTGTAGGTAGAGATAACAGGTAGAAGGCATCTTTGTCTGAATATACAGCTTTAATGTTAACTGCACTCTCAGAGGTTAAGTCCTCTACCAAGGCATCCTTAACATTCAAGCTTAACTCCCTCATTGGAGCTGACTTCTCTTGAATGGTACGCATCAATGAACGTACACCTGTATCTGTCAGGAAGACAATATCACTACCAGTCTTAACTACAGAGTCTCTGGCAAAGCATCCAATACCTGTAATTGAATCAGATAGTGTAAGATTATTAGGGTCTGTAGCATTGGAGTAGATAAGAATCTGTCTACGACCAAAGATAATTAAGAAGCCATTATGTGCAGCAAGTGCTGTAATCTCATCGGAACCTGCAGGCCACACCTGAGATACATCTAAAGTACCAGCTGTACCTGTACTTAATACATGACCTGCTAATAGGTCTGAGAACTGTACAATACTCTTATTGGTACTGTTGTTAGCACTCCATGTACGACCATAGGCACTAATAACACAGTTATTACTTGATACAGTACCTAAGTAACCAGTCTTCTCAGATATACGCTTATAAGTAGTTGAGCTTGTTGCAGGGTCAAACACTAAAGGATCATGTCCAGCCTGATACAGGTATATACATCCATTCAACGGAGCCATCTGCCAGTGGTCAGCTGTAATGGTAGGAGCTGTACCACCACCTCCGTAGGTCAGCTCAGACAGTGTTGTACCTACTAACTTAAATAGTTTATTATTACCAGTAGCTACAATGTATGAGTTACCTGCATTATCAATTAACTCACCAATAGCTTTTACATAATAACCTGTTAAAGCTGCCAAGGAAGAGTGAGCTGTTGACCAACCCTTCCTAGCACCTATACGTCCAAACCTATCAATGACACAGTTTTGAGCAACAGTTGCAAACCCATTGTCTAGATTGACAGATGAGTCTTGTAGGTTCAAGCCCATGAAGCCCGGAGCTTGTACAGTTGTAGTGAGTAGTTGCTCAGCCATTAGACAGCATTCCAAACTGTAGTATCTTCATAACGATTCTTCTCAATGGCAATAGCATCTGCCAGAGCTAATCTGTACATCAGATAAGCCTCTGAAGAGGTAATACCAGAGTCTTCGCCTCTCTCTGCGATGGCTCTGGAGTAGGCCAACATAGATGGCAAGTGAGAGGGAACTAAGATAGTGTCTGAGTCATTCACTAGATCCACTGTAGGTATTACCAGTTCAAACCTCAATGAATATATACCATCAGGCAGTGGATATACATCTACCTTATTATCACCACCAGCAGTTACACCATTGTAGCAGTAGTATGTTGGAGCACCACCATTGGCATTACCTAAGTAATACATACGGTTAATCCAGTCACGATTAGCTGGTTGTAAAGGATAATCACTGGTATCATTCAATACATCACTTGTGGTGAACCTTTGACCTGAACCTGTAAGAGTATAGTTACGAGTCCCAGCCACTGTAGATACTACAATGGTAGAGCTTAGAGCATTCCAATCGAAGGCATCCTCAACCTCTCTCTTAGAATCATTAACCCATACACCTACAAGGTTTGAGTAGTCAGTATCAGTTACAGATGTAACAGTAGGCTCACGCAAGCGTCTGAGCACATTGTTCACAACGTCTAAATACGTAGCCATTTGTTATGTCCTTTACTTCTTATTTCTACCAGTTTTTCTCTTAGCTCTATCAGCTTCACTCAAAGCAATCGCAACTGCTTGAGTTCTAGACTTCACCACAGGGCCACCCTTACCGCTGTGAAGAGTACCTTCTTTGTACTCACCCATAACCTTCTTCATCTTATTCTTATATGTTCTTTGACCACGTGTAGGCATATTCATATATTACTTAACTCCATTAAATCTGTTATCAATAGCTAACCAAATAGCTCCGAAGAAAGCACCTATGATAATGATAGGCTTCACAGCTTTAGCGATCCACTCAAGCACTAGGAAAGCACCTGAGGCAGCGTTAAAGGCTTTGATTACATCTTGTGTATTCTTCTCTATGTTGTCTACCTTGGACTCTACAGCCAGTAAACGCTCATAGATGTGTTCGTGAGTGACTGGCTCGTCTACCATGTTTATGCTGCACTCCAAGGCAAAGCAGGAGTCACCACAGGCGGGTTAATCTGCGCTTGCAGTTGAGCCTCTACAGCCGCTTCAGTGTCTTCTTTTGAGACCCCATTAGCCCATACCCAACCAAGGACTTGCTCTTGCGTAAGTTGGTCGTATGGAGTAAATGAGCCAGTAGGTGATGGCACTGAGCAAGTGCTGTAAACAGAAGCGTTATATGTGCCGTCTGTTCCTGCGCAAGTCCAATGCACCACAATTACTGTGTCAGGGTTTTGCTCAGTTGTTGAGCAGTTCATTGCTGAGATGCTCCAGTTTATTGTCGTAGTCATGATATTTTCCTTTTAAAGATTAGCGGCAGAAAGACGCTGACGTAGTGATTCAATCATTGCTTGTTGTTCTTGCATTGCTTTGATGAGCATTGGAACAAATACGCTGTATTTCACAGATTTAGTTGTAGTGCCAAGGTCATTGCCTTCTGCGTCTCTGTCAGGTGATTCATCAATCATTGATGGAAATACAGTTTCCAACTCTTGAGCAACAACACCCAATTGCTTTGTTGTATCGCCAATCATGTTGTAACTACGAACCTTGACTTGCATAAGGTCAGCAAGTTTTGGTGATGCGTCAACGATGTTTTCTTTCAGTTTAATATCTGAAATTGCGCCATAGCTGTTGTTAGTGTTAGTGACATTCCCAGAATCTGCAATTCTAAATTTTGTTGTTGGAGTGCCATTATTGCAATCTAAAAAATAAAAAGTATTGTTTGTCGTTGTATTGCCGCAGGTAACTGCCAACACTGTGCTACTAAAAGACGCATTAGAATTTCTAATAAATGCGCTTGGAGATGTTTCAGCATCATTTACTAACTCATGGTATGTACCAGTACTACCAATATAAGAACCAGCATTGCTTGCTTTAAAGTAACCGCCTGACGTTATTCTGGCTCGTTCTGCGCCTGCGGCATTGTCATAAATTGCAAACTGATTACCTCCTTGCGTTGTAAACAAGGTGTAGTCAGCAGATGCGCCAGCCTTCATCCGAAAGCCAGAACTTGTTCCTGTGCCTGTTGTTTCAGCAAGGTAGTATGTCGTTGATGCTGTTTTTGCGTGTACTTGTTGTGTTGGTGATGTTTCGCCAATTCCAAGCCGCCCACTTGCATCCAGAGTCATCGCCTGAGTAAAGGAGATAGCAGAACCAGCCGCATCAGTTCCCGCTACTGCCCAAATGTGCTTCCCACTTGATGATTCCTGCTCATAAGATGTCGCATACCCTGATGCAATTCGTTTATTGCCACCACCAAAATATCTATTGCTAGTAAGATAAGCTGTGCCGCTGTAATTCCAAAAAGCAGATGTTGCGCCAACTTGCAGTACAGTGCCAAGAGTCCAAGCACTCGGAGTAACTCCCAAGCCGAGGTTGCCTGAGGAGTCGATGTTTACATAAGTGCTTGCGCCGGACTGTGCCGCAAGAGAGATACCCGCAGAACCGCCAATAATCTTTAGCTGATTGTCAGCAGAACGCAGGAACATTCCTGTTGTGGGGAATGTGCTGGAGCCTTGCAAGTTTATTGCGCCATTTACATCCAACTTGTAAGCAGGCGAACTTGTACCAATACCCAACCCTGTGCTGGTCAGGCGCATTTGTTCGGAGCCAGATGCGCCTATTCCAAACTGCAAAGAGCTTGTGTTGTCAGACTGAATTCGTGCATATTCTGTGCCACTAGCATTTGCGCCAAATACCAAATTTCCAATTCCGTCTGAAGCCCTGCCATGAATACCAATTGCTTGTCCCGCACCACCGCCAGTAACTTCTAACTGTGCGCCAAATAAAGACGATGTTTGATTAATAGATAACCTATTATTGGCATCAAACGTCAGCGCAGACCCAGTAGCCAATGCACTTGTAGAGCTTGCGTAGACAACACCGCCTGATGTGAATGATGTTAGGTTTGTACCGCCATTGGCAGTAGGTAGTGTTCCTGTTACTCCAGTTGTCAAAGGCAAACCAGTTAGATTCGTTGCAACTCCAGATGTAGGAGTTCCCAATGCTGGTGTCACCAATGTCGGAGAAGTCGCAAAGACAGCAGAGCCTGTTCCTGTCTCATCAGTTAAGGCAGAACGTAGATTAGCTGAACTAGGAGTCGCTAAAAAGGTTGCTACACCTGTTCCTAGACCTGATACACCTGTAGAGATAGGAAGACCTGTAGCGTTTGTTAAGGTTGCGCTAGTGGGTGTTCCAAGGATAGGAGTAACTAGGGTAGGAGAGGTAGCAAAGACTGCTGATCCTGTTCCTGTCTCGTCTGTCAAAGCACCCAAAAGGTTAGCGGAACTGAATGAACCCAAAGAGGTAGCATTGCCAACAGAAGTGACTGCACCTGTTAAGTTAGCGTTAGTAGTGACGTTACCCGCAGTTAAGCCAGAAGCAGTGCCTGTGATGTTTGTGCCTACCAAGGCTGATGGAGTGCCTAGAGCAGGAGTAACTAAGGTGGGTGAGTTGGCAAACACCAAAGCACCAGAACCTGTTTCATCTGATACTGCGGAAGCTAGGTTGGCAGATGATGGAGTTCCAAGGAACGTAGCCACACCAGTACCAAGACCAGAAACGCCTGTTGAGATCGGCAAACCAGTTAGGTTAGTAGCCACACCAGAAGCAGGAGTTCCCAAGGCGGGAGTCACCAGAGTAGGGCTGTTTGACAGAACTACAGAGCCTGTACCAGTAGATGAAGTTACGCCTGTACCACCTTGCGCTACAGATAGAGCTGTGGTAAGACCTGACAGAGAGGTAATATCACTGTTAGCTCCACTGGCTGCAGCACCTAAGTTACTACGAGCACCTGCAGCTGTGGAGGAGCCTGTACCACCATCGGCAACTGCTAAGTCTGTAATACCAGCTATGGAGCCACCTGTGATGGCTACAGCGTTAGCTTCCTGATTACCTAAGGAACCTACAAGCTTAACAACAGCTGCACTGTTATCCTTGGTATAGATTTTCTTATCGGTAACGTTAACAGCTAACTCACCCTTAGTTAAGTCACCTACTACAGGTACTGCTGAGGCTGTGCTGCTATTCTTGGTAATGATTGTGCTTGCCATTAATTAAGCTCCGTATTGTGAAGTGTACCAGTCACGTAATGGCGAGGCGACATCACGAGGGACTGCTGGAAGAAGGCTGTTATAGTTCTGCTGTATTCTGGTGAAGTAATCATCTGTGTACATTGGAGGAGTCTGTGTAGGCAGTGCACCTATAACTGGTGTTGGAGTGCCTTTATTAATCAAGGAAGACGTACCAAACAAACCTAAACTAGCTTTTAAAATATTAATTATCTGCTCATCAGTTAAACCTAACTCATTAGTTTTCTTATCAGGAGGAGTAGTAGGTGTAGTAGTTGTGGTAGGTGGAGGAGTAACCGTAGGAATAACCGGAGGTAATATTACAGGAGGAGGTTCTTTAGGGGTTGTAACTGTAACTGTAGGGACTGTGGGGACTGTTGGAGTAGTAACCACTGGAGGAGGAGTAACCGTAGGGATAACTGGAGGTAATATTACAGGAGGGGCTAAACTAGGTGTTGTAACTGTAACTGTAGGGACTGTTGGAGTTGTTTTATCATCAGTTTTTGATGGTGTTGTTGTTGTTTGTGCGGTAACAGGAGGAATGGCTGTAGATATTCCTGAAAGAGCATTCACAAGAGCTGTATTTGTATTATCACCAGACATTAAGCCTGTGTTTCCTGTGATTGAAACAGTAGGTAAGGCAGCTGGTGTTGTTGCTAAACTACTTAACACACCACCTGTATTGATAGGAGGCTGAGCTGTAGCACCTGTAACAACTAAGTTATCTGTTGTTGTTGATGTAGGAACAGAAACAGCAGCAGGTGTTGATGCTATTGGAGTTACGGGTGTAGTAATTGAAGCTATGGCACGATCTACAATAGCTTCGTTGTAACCACCAGCAGTCAAGGTATCAGCAATCTGAGTTGTAGATAAACCTTGCTTAGCTAACTGCGAAGCATCTGCAATGGCAAACTGACGTTCTGTAATGCCGGGGTCTGTTATGGAGCCTGTACTTAAATAGTTATTTAATGCTGAACCACCATAAGCACCTGCACCACCTAGTAATGCAGCATTAATAATATCTTGTGTACTACCACCTGCAATGGCACTTGTACCGCCTGAAATAGTAGCACCTGTAAGACCTGCTAAAGTTGATCCTGTAGCACCTGTTAAGCCTCCTAGAAGACCTGTAATACCGGGTAAACCTATAGTTGAAGCTGCTAATCCAATGACAGGAGCTGCTGCAGCTAACAAACCACGATCACCACCACCAGCAAAAGTACCTGTATTTACAATCTCACCTGTAAAAGGATTATATGTTTCCCAAATAGCTGGATTATCTGGATTAGTACGAGTTAAATATGTTAATTCAGGCAAAGCAGCAATTTGTGCCTCAATGTCATCGCCTTCAATGACTCTATTACGTGTTGTTGAGACTGCCATACTTATTCGCCTTTTCTGTATAACTCAAACGTGTTGATAGTATTCATTGTAGAACCAATCTCAGACGTAGCACGAACTTGATCGCCCTCTTCAAGCACAATATAAGCACCATCGTTAAACTTAATAAACTGAGTGGGGCTTAGGACATAACCATCTAATACGTAAACCTCAGTTGCTGCACTTGAGTCATACCACACAACATCAATAGATTTATTATTACCTGAATGGTTTACAACGTAACAAAGAGGCCACCTAGCATAGTAACCAGTGGGTACTGTGAAAATAGTAGTCTGCGTTGCTGCAGTAAGAACATTACCCGTCGATACTGGTTTCATCTTGCTTTACTGTTTTCTTAGTTACTTTAGGAGCTTCAACTACTTCTATTACCTCAGTGTAACCACTATGCTTCTTCATCTCAGCAATCTCATGCTCTTGGAAAAACTCTACCGTGTTACCTGATTGATTACATTTAAATTTCATGTTGATAAACCTTTCTGATGTACTATACTTAATACATTAAAAAGGCTCCCACGCCTCTTGAGCATGGGAACCTATCTAGCTATTAAGCTGGAACCACGAGGGCAACGCCACCGTAGTTACGCAACTCAGAGCAACCGTACAAAGTATCAGCAGTGAACAATGTACCGAGGTACTCTTGTTTGTACTGAGTCTGTGAACGGACACCAACTTGCTCAACCAACACCATAGAGTCTTTGTGAGCCATCAAGCACACACGACCAATGTTAGTACCAGAGCCGTCAGCAGCGCTGTTAGCGTAGCCAGCGTTAGATGTAACATAAACTGGCACACCGTAGATGTCACCAATCATACCGTTACGGATGCTGTTAGCAGTGCCGGCTTCACCAACGCTGTTGAAGGTTGTGAACTCAGACAAACCCAAAATGGTGTTACGCACTGAAGGAGGGATCAAGAAGAAACGATTGTCCATAGGAACATCGCTGTCATCAAGACGCTGAATTGTACGACGAATACCAGCAGCTGTCAAAGCTGAGGCGTTACCAGCACCAGAGGAAGC
>Ga0222712_10005039_pt1 | contig 13543 bp, 10 predicted proteins | sample C33_657DmetaG_FD_165043 | JGI IMG/M metagenome (GOLD analysis project Ga0222712, IMG submission 165043) | Estuarine water microbial communities from San Francisco Bay, California, United States - C33_657D | ecosystem: Environmental > Aquatic > Marine > Unclassified | place: USA: California...
CCAACAGCGAGTGCAATATCGGTTGCTACCGGAATCGCCCAGCCATGGCTTGCATCTTTACCGGCGATGGCCAGGTACAGGAGCGCAGGAAGGGCCATCCCACCGAGTGCTGCCACAAATGGAGCTGCTGCTTTCTTCATAGAAGAAAGGTGCCCAGACATTACTTCGCGTTTGATCTCCATGCCCACAACAAAGAAGAAGAGGGACATAAATAGATAGTTAATTATCTTTGTGGTCGTGAGTGAAAGGTAGAAGAAATCTTGATCGATAGTAAATCCGGCAGAGAGAATTCTCGTGTAAATTTCACGAGTTGGAAGATTTGCAAGCAAAAGGCCGAGAAGTGCGCCAACAAGTAAAACTATCCCTGAACTGCTCTCCTGCTGTAAGAACTTACGGATCGGAGAGCGGCTAGTCATGCCCCAATATTAGCCCGACCTATCGAAGCGTGACTCCTAATTCAATTCTATAAACCAAGATCTTCAATTAAGCGCTTACAACAAATGTGAATGACGCCTTAGAACCCACAAGCTTCATCAGCGCCGCTTTGAGGTTTGTTCCGCCTCGCGTAAGGACCATATCGGTTGCATTAGTTACCCGCTGAGAACCACGTTTGTTGTAAGGAGAAGTCTTCATAACAGCAGCATTCTCTTTATCAGTGAAGAAAGTCTGAGTCGTGAGTACCTGCTTCTCATTCACCCAAATCTTCTGATGAATATGGATAGTGCGTGCTGGGTACCATCCAGGATAAATGCCCTTGAAAGTTACGACACCCTGGGCATTTGAGTATTGAGTTCCACGGAGAAATTTGCCTGAATTAACTCCGGCACCGAGGTCATCTCCTTGTGATGCCACTCCTGAATATATTCCTTGAGCATTGGCATACCAGATATCCACTCGAGCATTTTTTATTGCTTTACAAGAAGTATCCACCACCTTAAAGGAGAGCGTAATTACTTTCCCGGCTTGGCCATCTGTGACATCGCTGCGGGTTGGGGTATCGGAGAGATAGTAAGGACCTTCCTCGATTGATTGAGTTGAGGCACAAGTCTTTGTGGCTGCTTCAGCCGGTGCGATCGTTGAAATCGGAAGAATTAGGAGGGAGGTTGCAAAAGCTACTATTTTTCTCATGTTCGTATCTTCTCCGAAGAAGATGAAGAGAAGGTGCGCACAACCTGAAAAAATTATGTGTGTCCTAGATCGGAGTTGAACCGACGGCCTACCGCTTAGGAGGCGGTTGCTCTATCCACTGAGCTACTAGGACTTATGACATCAAAGGTGCGATGTGCTTGGCAAAGGTTATCGGTATAGGTAGCCTTCCCTAGAATCCATTCGGGATTCCACTTCTATAACGAACGAAAGGCCATTCCCATGAGAGCGCTCATTATCGGCGCAGGCGGAGTTGGCAGTGCAATCGCAAATATCGCATCTCGTAAGCCATTTATCACTGAATTAGTGATTGCGGATTACGACCTTGCTCGTGCGCAGGCTGTCACTTCAAAGATCCAAGACCCACGATTTACATCAATGGGGGTGGATGCCGGCGATCTGGTTGCGCTTGAAGGTTTGATCCGTCAGGTCAACCCTGATGTTGTGGTCAATGCCGTTGATCCACGTTTTGTTATGAATATCTTTAACGCGGCGAAGAACGCTGGTGTCAATTACATTGATATGGCGATGTCGCTTTCAACTGCTCACCCAACGGATCCATTTAACAAAGTTGGCGTGATGCTCGGTGATGAGCAATTTGCCCAGAGCGCCGAGTGGGAGAAGAGCGGTAAGTACGCACTTGTCGGTATCGGTATCGAGCCTGGAATGAGCGATATCTTCGCACGTTACGCCCAGGATTACCTCTTTAGCGAAATCGATGCAGTCACAATTCTTGATGGATCCAACTTGGCCGTTGAAGGTTATGAGTTCGCTCCATCATTTTCAATCTGGACCACAATTGAAGAGTGCCTAAATCCACCTTTGATTTGGGAGAACGGTGCTTTCCACACAGCTAAGCCCTTTACTGGCGGAGTTACATTTGATTTCCCAGAAGGCATCGGGCCTGTCGAGTGTGTAGATGTCGAGCATGAAGAAGTTGTTTTGATTCCAAAGAAGGTGAGCGCAAAGAAGGTCACCTTCAAATATGGTTTAGGTAATGACTTCATTGAGAAACTAAAGACAATTCATGCACTTGGTCTTTCAAAGAAGGAGAAGGTGAACTATCGCGGGATGGAGATTGCTCCACGTGATTTCCTCGCTTCGCTATTGCCTGATCCGGCAAAGATTGGCCCACAGATGAGCGGCAAGACATGTGCTGGTGCTCATATTGCGGGCAAGAATAAAGAAGGCCAGCCATATGCCTGCTATATCTACAACGTCGTTGATAACGAGTGGTCGATGAAGAATTACGGTGACCAGGCTGTTGTCTGGCAGACCGCAATCAATCCAGTAATTGCGATGGAGCTCATTGCAAATGGAACCTGGAACCCTGTTGGCGTTGTTGGCCCCGAGTGGTTAGAGCCAAAGCCATTCCTTGATCTCATTGAAGATTATGGAAGCAGTTGGCACATCCGCGATGAGGATCCAGCGGGGCTCGCGCTATGAAGAAGTGGGCGTTAATCACCGGTGCCTCTGTCGGTATCGGTGATTGCTTCGCTCGCCTCCTTGCAAGTGAGGGCTACAACTTAATTATCAATGCCCGAAGCAAAGATAAATTGGAAGAACGTGCTGATTACCTTCGAAAGACTTACAACGTTGAGGTGGAAGTTCTCGCTGCTGACCTCGCAACTGAATGCGAAAAGGTTGAGAGCTATCTCGTTACTCACGAGATCGAGGTTCTGATCAACAATGCAGGTTTTGGACTGAATCAATCTTTCTTATCTAGCCCAATTGATGAAGAGCAGCGAGTACTTGATGTCCTAGTACGCGCACCGATGCGTCTGATGCATGCTGTTCTTCCTCAAATGCGTAAACGTAACTCTGGTGTGATCATCAATGTCTCATCTACTGCAGCATTTATCGCAGGTGGTCACTACAGCGCCGCTAAGTCATATCTGACTGTCATGTCGGAATCACTTCACACGCAGATGTTGCCAACAAAGGTCAAAGTCTCTTCACTCAATCCCGGCTTCGTACATACAGAGTTCCATCAACGTGCAGGTATGAAGATGGGTGCAATTCCTAATTTCATGTGGCTCGATGGTGATTTCCTTGTTAAGAAGGCTTGGAGCGATGCGCTTAAAGGTAAAGCGATCAGCATCCCTGGATGGCAGTACAAAGTTCTTCGCGCCATCATCGCTCTCGCACCTCGAAAGACTGTCCGAAAGATGGGGATGTCCCTCCGCACTAAACAGAGGTAAATTCACATGCTTTTCACCGTTTGGCTCAGGTAATTCAGCGCGATGAATTAGTAGTATTGCGACATATCAACGGAGGTTTTCCATGTTTCGTAAAGTCACGCTCTCTATTGCAGCTGCTGTACTTGTAGCTGGCACTGTGACTGCCGTCCCAGCTCAAGCTGCGACGAAGATCAGCAACGGTGTTGCCTGTTCAAAGGTCAATGCCACCACCAAGGTCTCCGGCTACTCATACAGGTGCGCCAAGAACACGATGGTCAAGAACTCAAAGCTCACCTGGCTCTCAGTTGAATGTCTCGCTGCAATCAAGTCATACGATGCAGCTTTGAAGGCGAAGAAAGATCTCTCTAGCGTTGCGACCCAGACAGCCGAGCTCGATAAGCAGCTCACAACGGCAACTGAGGCTTTGACCAAAACCACTGCAGCACTGGATGCTGCTAAGGAGCAGATCAACAAATCTCGAGCCACAATGAACCTCACCACTAATGCTGCTGAAAAGTTAGCGCTATCAAATGCGGTCTCAAAGCTTGCCAATGCAATTCTTATCTTGACCACAAGCCGCTCAAAGCTTGACTCACAGGTTAAGGATTTGATTTCAAAGAAGGCACTTCTTGCAAGTGCCCCAGAGCAGATCAATGCAAATGTGACTGACTCTAAGGCCTCTGCAAACTTGCTCTGCGCTAAGGGTTTCTAAGACCACTTGCTCCATCTCTTTAGTAAGTAAGGCTCTCCCTATTGATAGGTGAGGGCCTTACTTGTGTAATCAGTCAATGCCCCAATTGGTCAGATTCCTCCTATCTGGCCTCATTGGGGCAGAGTTAATCTGGTCGCTCGCAGCTTCTCCAGAATCAATCGCTCGTGACCTCATCCTTTACAACCTAATCTGGGTTATCTCCCTTGCTGCTGTGATCTCTGCACCGCTCAGCGTTGATCGCATCGCTGTAGGTGCGCTCTCTCTCGCAATCTTCTTCTGGGGTCTCGGCTCTATCGGCAGCAGTTTCGACCAGCTCATCGCCGATACGGAGCGATTTACTCTCTCATCTCAGCTCTTGTACACACTCTTCTACCCATTGATTCTTATTGCGATTCCACGTTTATCGGCCACATCTGCACGCTTGAGACCTATTGAACTCCTTGATGCATTGATCTTTGGTCTTGGCTTTACATCAGTAATCGCCAGTTTTCTCCTCATAGTGATCTTCCCTGGAAGTTCACTGATTGAATCCGATAACTTCTTTGCGCTTTTTTATCCGGTAGGAGATATATCCCTCTTGCTCTTTGCGCTCACCTCGATAATTACCCGTGGAGTAGATAGAAAGAAATTAACTTTCTTAATCGGTATCACGATTTTTGCTATTACCGATACCTATTACTTGTGGCAATCGCTTAACAACCACTATTCATTTGGCAATCCTGCCGAAGTCGGCTGGCTCATCGCGATAGCTCTTATTTCATTTTCATTATCAATGGAAGGAGAAACACCTAAGAGAGAGCTCACCTCAATTCATCCTGCTCTAATAGCGATATCAATATTTACATCACCGATCCTCTTGGCGCTCAGCGCGCTCCGCCCTGATCTCTTTCCTATTTACATCCTCATCCCCTCACTAGCTAATCTGCTCTTAGCTTTTATCCGCATGAGTACTGCTCTTCGAGAGGCGAGGATTCTTAGTGATGAGAGAGTACTTGCGCGAACCGATGAGCTCACTGGAGTCGCCAATCGGAGAAGACTTATCTCAGAGTTAGAGGGGTTCTCCGCCGTTGAAGGCGCGCTACTGCTTTTGGATCTCGATGGCTTCAAACCAGTTAATGACACCTACGGCCACGAGGTTGGAGATCTCGTACTCCGCCAAGTTGCCCAAAGATTTACGAGAACACTTCCCCATAACGCGATAGTTGCCCGATTGGGAGGGGATGAGTTCGGAGTACTGGTCGAAGGAAGTTACGAAGAGACACTGGAGGCGGCACACGCTCTCCGTGCCTGCTTGAGCTATCCATTCTCAATCCATGGAAAATCTATCTTGGTCGGTGTCAGTGTTGGCCACGCACATAACGATGGCGCTGGTGACCTCTTAAAACGAGCAGATAGCGCTATGTATAGAGCTAAGCGTTCGGATATGGGGGTAGCTCAATCTTGATCTCTTTCAACCGCTCGAGTGACTCCACTCGCTCAACGGCATGATCAACGATTCGCTCTACATAACCCTTGCTATATCCATCGAGATAGAGCCATGGTTCGTGAATCTCGCTTTCAGAGAGATGAGCTAGCTCAGGAACATATTTACGGATATAGCTTCCCGCAGAATCAAACTTCTTTCCCTGCTCAATCGGGTTGAAGACTCGGTAATACGGAGATGCATCAGTACCTGTTCCCGCAGTCCATTGCCATCCATGTGCATTAGATGCTGGATCAAAATCAATTAGGTGGTCGGCAAAGAAACGTTCACCCAACTGCCACTCGAGGTGGAGATCTTTTACCAAGAAGGATGCAACAACCATTCTGGTGCGATTATGCATCCAACCTTCCGTGAGAAGCTGTCGCATCGCTGCATCAACAAATGGATAACCGGTCTTACCTTCGCACCATGCCTTGAATTGATCGCCTGGTGCGTCATAGCGCATCTCTTTAAAGCGAGGTGCGTAATACTCTGTATCTGTATTTGGATTATGAAAGAGGACATCGGCGTAGAACTCGCGCCAAGCAATCTCTTTTCGATATGTATCGTGAGCCTTACTTTCGCCGAGATTTGCTAGAAGTGTCCGTGGGTGGATCTCACCAAACTTGAGGTAGCTACTCATCTTCGATGTGCCATCAATTCCAGCCATATTGCGGTTCTCGTCATAACTATCGATTGCGCTCTTACTGAACTCTGCGAATCTCTTTAACGCTGCCTGCTCGCCCGCCTCGATGATTGTGACTCCCGCCGGAAGCGGAAAGTCAGGGAATGCGCGGTACTTATCCGGTGGCTTGGGGGCGTTGATATTCTTCGGCGTTGGTGCTGGTGCGCGCCATCCATGGATACACCAATTCTTATAGAAGGGCGTATAGACCTTATAAGGAGTGCCATCTGAGGGTTTTACAACTCGTCCTGGATAGACCGCATATGGGCTGCCGGTGCGAATCAATGGGATTCCAGCTGCCTCCACACGCGCATCTCGCTCTGCACCATAACGTTCAGGCTCTGCTGAGATATGCACTTCGGTGGCGCCATAGAGTTCCATGAGCTCACGCAACACTTCAACTTGATCGCCTTCAATAATGTGTAGGCGATTTCCTAGAGATTCATCGAGCGCGCGCAAAGAGTTGCTCATATAGGCAAGCAATTTACTTCCAGCTTCTTCAATCTGCTGCTTATCTAGAATAAAGAGTGGAATTACCTCATCGCTGCCCTCGATGGCGGCGTTAAGAGCAGGATGATCACCGATCCGAAGATCGCGGCGAAACCAGATTATTGAACGCTTCAACTATTAACACCCTTTGAAATTGGCGAGACGATGATCTTTTCATCAGAGTTCTTCATTACCGCTATGAACTCTAGCGCAGCGCGCTTCTTAAAGAGTTCTGGATGAAGGAAGGTTCGATAGATATTGCCGGTAGTCACATCGCTTGCAAAGGTCGTTCTATCTGCAGTGCCGAGAGATTTCCACTTTCCATTCTTCTCGCGAGCCAAGAATGTAATCGAGTTATATCCAGGAGCATTGACCGTGACAGAGAGCTGCTTCCAGAGCGGCGAGTCATTGCTTGACGCCAATTTGGGAGCACTTACCTTTGTTGTGACGCTCTTACCAATGAGGCTGGAAGCCTTGAGTAAGCAGTATGAGCTTGGTGAGATGGTTATCGTGAGATTTCCATCGCCTTTGCACTGACCTGAGAGCTTCACCCAATTTGTATTGGTTGTCATCGCCTTCACAGAGGCAGATTTCTCGTCGCTGCTGGTGTTGAAAGCAACTACATATTCTTGCTTGGCAGCATAGCGAGAGACGATAAAGAGCTGTCCTTGCGCAGCGAGAATCTGCTGAGTGCCGTTTCTGAGCGCTGGATTGGCCTTAATGATGGCCTGCAGCGCTGTTATTTCAGCTTCAATAGGGTTGGCGAGCTTAAAGCCATCGCCTTCTCCAACCGGATCAGAACCGATGCGCTGCTCGTACTTCCAACTCTCTACCTTGGTAGGGAACATATCTTGGCGCGCCAACTTATCGCCGCCTCCACCTGTCATCCCCTTCTCGTCTCCGTAGTAGAGCACTGGACCACCGCGTAGGAGCAAGAGCGCCGACTGAGCGATGATTGCCTTCTTGAGAGCATCTTCCTTATCGGAGGCACCACGCAAGATTGCACTTCCCACACGACCTGCGTCGTGATTGCCTAGGAACGTAGCTAATCCATATGCACTCGTTTTCTGAGTTGTATATAGATCATCGGCATTAAAGAGTTTCACCAAGCGATCAGATGAACCATAGCTCGCGACATATTTTGTGACCTGCTCATTGAAACCAAAGTCGAGCACAGATGGGGCTTGGCCCCCAGCAACGTATGTCGAGAGAGTTTCTGGGCCATTTTCTGCAACCTCACCGAAGATTGGGAAGCTCTTCTTACCTGAGGCAATCGCAACCTTTTGAATTGCTGGAATTACAACCTTCCAAAATTCTGGGTTTACATGTCGGAAGGTATCAATGCGCATACCGTCGATTCCAAATGTCTGAATCCAATAGCTCCAGATGTCGATGAATCCACGAACAACCTCTGATTTCTCTGTTGCAAGATCATCTAGTCCAAAGAAATCACCCATCAGAGACGATTGACCTTCAAAGGTTGAATCCCCTTGATTGTGGTAATTGCTCAAATCGTTGAGGAATTTTGGGTTCTTAATGTTCTCTTTGCCGGCAGGGATGAAAGCTTTGCCATTTTGATATTGGATGACATCGGCTGTGTGGTTAGCAACGACATCGACAATAATTTTGATTCCCATAGAGTGAGCCTTAGCAATCAAATCCTTGAAATCTTGCTCTGTGCCAAGATGAGGGTCTACAGTCATAAAATCGAGCGCCCAGTAGCCATGATAAGCCGCTGAATTTCCTTGAATAGATTGCTGTTTAAAAGGTGGAGTAATCCAGATAGAAGTTACGCCTAAATTAGCTATATATGGCAGCTTCTCTGTCAGCCCTTTGAAATCGCCTCCATGCCAATAACCGATATTTGTTGGGTCATAGCCATCGCCATTATTACTAGAGTCACCATCTGCGAATCGATCTGTCATTACAAAGTACGTTGATTCGGTACTTTGATCGCCACGTGCAACTGGCTGAAATAGTCCAGCGTAATTTTCAGCGGCGCTGACCCCGGAAATCGATGTTGCAAAGAGCGCGGTCGTAAGTGCGAGTGCTACTGAGGTTCTCTTCATTTAAGAATCCATACTCCCGAAGTTGCTTCCTTCGAATTAATTGAGAACTTTGCACCCTTCTTCTCAACTCCAAAAAGGGTCTTAGAGATCTTGTAGCCGTATGGAGAGAGATCAATCTTCTCCTTTACTGCGGCACGTGATGCGAAGACCAAGATAGTCTCCTTCTTTGATTCGCGAATGTAGGCAAAAGAATCATCAGCTACATGGATCCATCTCAATCCGCCATTGATGAGCGCATCATGGCTCTTGCGGATTGAGATGAGTTCTTTAAACCCGGCATGTAGCTTCGCATTCCAACGCTCAGGATGATCCCAATCAATGGTGCGGCGAGAATCTTCACCCCATGCACCTTCAATACCTAACTCATCTCCAGCAAAGATTGATGGAACTCCCGGATATGTAAAGAGCAGGGTTGCTGCAGAAAGGTGTGCGCTCTCGCTGTTTGCAACAACAGTTCTAAAGCGTGCTGTGTCATGGGAATCTAGAAGCACCATGCTTGCGACTAATGAACGCCATGGAATTCCAGCTGCGAAGGCACGCATCATCGAGACAGTTCCGACTCCACTAAATCGAGGATTAACGCCTGGAAGCCCGGAGAAGTTGCCTAGCTTCTTACTTGGGACGTTGAACCAGTTAACGAGCGGACGGGCGAATCCGTTGTAATTCATTGTTCCGTGCCAACCAAAGCCATCAAGATCTGATGGTGAGTGGTCGGCATTTTCTGCAACGAGCCAAGCATCTGAATTGGTCTCATCCATAGCCTTACGGATACCGCGAGAAACTTCTTGGTTGAGATTCTGATCAAGATAGATGCCGGTCATATTTCCGACATCGATACGCCAGCCATCGACTGAGAATGGCTTACGGAGCCACTTTCGCACGACCGAATCTTTTCCGTCGAACATCAGGTCACGGAGTTTCTGGGAGTTGTAGTTGAGCTTAGGCAAGCTCGCTAGACCCCACCAACCTTCATAGCCATGTTTGATCTTTGAATCCCAGTAGAAGAATTCGCGCTCAACTGAGTTCTTATCTGCCAGCGCTTTCTCAATCCAGCGATGCCCTGCACCGCAGTGGTTAGTGGTGAGATCGCCCATGATTCGAAAGCCGGCTTTATGTGCTGCCGTTGAGAATTCAATAAACCCTTTATCGCCACCGAGAAGAGGGTCGATTTCATCAAAGCTTGATGCGTCATATCGGTGATTGCTGCGAGATGGAAATGCAGGTGTGAAGTAAATTGAATTAACGCCTAGATCTTCTAGGTAATCCAGCTTTGATGTGATTCCTGGGAAATCTCCACCATAGAACTCTTGGCCGGTCTTCTTATCTCTTCCCTTAGGAAGATCGCTCCATTTACGAGGAACTGCCCACTCAGGAAGTTCCTTTTTAGATCCCGATGTTGCAAAGCGATCAGGAAATATTTGATAGAAGACCGCGCTCTGAATCCATCGCGGATAGGCAGGCTTTGCCACAATCTGAAAATCTTCTCGATCAGTTACATCATGGTTAAACAGCCCCACACCGTTGAGCCACGAGTAACTTCCCTTATTGACCAACATAAATCGGTAGTGGAAAGTGGAATTTATTACCTCAACTTTTACGCTCCACCAATTTTCAACAGTGTTCTTCTTGCTCAGCTTTGCCTGACGTGTGCGTGGCTCACCATCATGGAAGAAGCGGATATGAACTTCATCGACCTTAAACTTCTTTGGGACGCGAAGTCGAAATTCAACGAGATCGCCAATCTTTGGCGCGCTATTGCTTACGTATAGCTCGCTTCCATCATGATGGGGAATAAGTTGCACGGCAGTGACCTCCAGGTTTAACCCTTGGTCGCACCCTGTGTGAGACCACCGATAATAAATCGTTGTAGCGATAGGAAGAGAATAACGAGTGGGATTGCCGCTAGGAGTGAACCTGCAGCAAATGGACCCCAGTTCTGACCGAATTGTTGGCCAACGAATTGTTGAAGTCCCACAGCAACTGTTCGGCTGTGAACATCCTGCAAGAAGAGTGAGGCGAGAACGAATTCATTAAAGGTTCCGATAAATGAGAGGAGCGCAGTAACTGCCAATACCGGCGCCGCCAATGGGAAGAAGATGATCCAGAAAACCTGGAATGAACTTGCACCATCGATACGTGCAGCCTCATCGAGCTCTAGAGGAATGGTGTCGATATAACCCTTGAGCAACCACGCATTAACACCCATAGATCCACCAAGGTAGATCAAGAGCAATCCACCGAGTGAGCCGAGTCCAATTGCTGGAAAGACGGTGTAGACGCGCTCCATCATGACGTAGATAGCAGCGAGTGCGAGGAATGATGGGAATACCTGAACCAAGAGAAGAGCCTGCAGGCCCAACTTACGGCCCTTAAAGCGCATACGGCTAAAGGCAAATGCCGAGGCGGTTCCAACAAAGACTGAGATAATAGCGTTAGCAACAGCCAAAATTACTGAGTTCTTAACCCAAGTCAGATATGGAACGGCAGGGTTATTGAAGAGAACCTTGTAATTATCAAGGCTCCAAATTTTAGGGATCAACGATGAGGTCGCAAGTGATCCTGTTGGGTTAAATGAACTGGTGATAACAACGTAGATTGGAAAGAGAGTAAAGACAATCAGTACCCAGATAAAGATGTGGGAACCAATCTTTGCTGACTTTAATGAGTTTCTTGTCATTACATTGTCTCCAAAACTTTAGAACGTCGTAGCGACCAGAGCGAGATGCTGCCTACGATAAAGAAGATCACCATAGAAATCGCAGATGCCAATCCGAGATTCTGCTCTTGTGAACCAAATGCAGTCTTATAGGTGTAGGTAATCAAGATATCTGTCGCACCTGCAGTCTGACCTTCCAGAACATTTGTCGGACCACCACCTGTGAGGAGATAGATAATGTTGAAGTTGTTGAAGTTGAAGGCAAAGGATGCAATCAAGAGTGGAGAGAGAATCTGCAAGATGAGCGGAAGCTTGATCTTGCCCATGATCTGGCGACCATTTGCGCCATCGATAGATGCAGCCTCTTCAAGTTCTGATGGAATCGACTGCAACGCACCTGAGCTGATGAGATAGAAATATGGGAATCCGAGCCAGAGATTAACAATCAAGATAACCATCTTGGCCAATGTCGGGCTATTGAAGAAGTCGATCTGAGTACCGAAGAGGGCGTTGATCGCACCGAACTGCCGGTTGAACATACCTGCCCAAATCAAGATACTCATAAAGCTTGGGATCGCATACGGCAAGATCAAAATCGAGCGATAGAAGCGGCGAAGCGCGATTTTCTGATTGAGAATAACTGCCAGTAAGAGACCTACAAAGAACATCATCATCACTGAAATCACAGCGAATGAGACGGTCCAAATAAAGACTCCAATAAATGGTCCGCGAACGTTTGGGTCGGAGAATAGTTTGGTGTAATTCTCAAAGGCATTCCATGCACGCCATCCAGGAGTCAGCGTGATGGATGGATCTGATTCAGCAGCGTAATTTCCGCGGCCATTATCCTTATAAAGAACGCCATTGAGCGTATCGGTAAAGGTATCGGCATCCTTATCGTAGACAAGGGTCTGCGTTAATACTGCGGCAATATCCAGGCCTTGAGGAGAGATAAAGCTTGCATCCTTGTAAGGAAAACGCAGGTTAATGATTGACTCTTCATTATTTGCTGCAAAATCTTCAGTAATTGGCTCGAAACCATCTGCTTGGCGTGCGATTCCAAATTCATCGGCGGTAAATGACCCGGCCGGCAATACGGTGCTCTTCTCTTCCGTCGATAGGAGAACGCTCTGATCTATCTGAGAGGTAAGGAGCGCTGCCCACTTTCCATCAACCTTTCCTAGAACGAGATCAAAGGTTGGAGCAAGATCATCGAGAACTAAACCGTTAGCTTGAATCTGTGGCAATGCATCAGTCTTTGAAATCTCATTACCTGTCTTGTATTGGTAGCCCGACATTTGAACTGTGTAGACAACAGGGACAACCACAAATGCAACAAGGAGAATCAAACCTGGGAGTAGAAATTTGAGTGGAAGTGTGAACTTTGCAAAATAAACTAAATTTGTAAGAAGAAAGATTGTTGCGATTACTGCAGAGAGCGTCGATGAATCTTCCTTTGCCATTGAGGCGAAGAACATCCAGATCAGAAGCGCATCAATAATCGACATGAAGGCAATCTTGAAGATTTGCGCCTTCAGGCCAGTAAATCCAGCTAGTCGATACATCATCGCTTCATTACTTCCAATTCATTATCTAGATAACAATTGCTTGGGGAATTTTACCCTTTAAATAAGTAAGGAGAACCCGCTACAGCAGTAGCGGGTTCTCCTCCTTGCTTACTTCTTAGTTTGTTGCGTCGTAGTTTGCAAAGTTCTTTGCAAGGATAGCTGCAGCTGCATCAAGTGTTGCACCTGCATCCTTACCCTTTGTAAAGATATCTGTGTAAACGCCACCAAGAACGTCGTACCAGTTAGCTCCACCTGTCTTGTTATCAAGAGCTGGTGAAACCTGTGGTGTTCCTGTTGCAGCAGCGCGACCAACAGCGAGTGTCTGAGCATCAGTCACCTTAGCTGTAGCTGTCTTGCTTGCTGGTGGACGCTTTGAAAGCTGGCTCATTGCGAGCTGACCTTCAGTTGATGCGAACCACTGTGTTACGAGCTTACGTGCGCCAAGATCTGCACCGTGTGCCTTTGCGTATGTTGTTACATAAGCACCTGAGTAGTTAACCCACTGAGCACCCTTTGATGATGATGTAAGTCCTGGTGTTGCACCAATGCCGTACTTGATTCCAGCCTTAGTGATTC
>Ga0222712_10005040_pt1 | contig 13543 bp, 15 predicted proteins | sample C33_657DmetaG_FD_165043 | JGI IMG/M metagenome (GOLD analysis project Ga0222712, IMG submission 165043) | Estuarine water microbial communities from San Francisco Bay, California, United States - C33_657D | ecosystem: Environmental > Aquatic > Marine > Unclassified | place: USA: California...
AGGTCCCGGTGTTCCTGTACCAGTGGGTCCTGTTGGCCCTGTTAAACCAGTGGGTCCAGTGGGTCCAGTGGGTCCAGTGGGTCCAGGTGGCCCAACTGTTCCGCCACCACCAGATATTAGTGTACCGCTTAAATCTTTAAACGACAGAGCTTCTACACTACCTTCAAATCTATTTGGGCTACCTTGCTTATAAGCATCTGTGGCACTCCAGAAACCAGTACCTATTAATGTCAATGGGAAATAGTTACTAAGGTTGTTAATAGTTGGGCGGCCTGCACTGGCTACATAACTATTCAATCCAGAAAATCCGCAGGCATTAAATGTAATTGGATATGCAACTCCTGCAGAACTGGCTGCAACATATACAAATGCGCTGGCATAGCTGTTCCCAAATTGGTTAAATGAGCAACCGTTAAGCAGGCCAGTTAATCCTGGTCTGGATACTGTTTGTTCTATATATAAATGTCCAACACCACCATTGCCCTCAAAGTAGTTACCTTGTAGTACAAATCCATTCGATGCTTCCTGACCGCCGGTGCCGCCGGCGTTGGTAATTTTCAATCCCCATTTACTGCCCGAAAGATCAGTACCCGAGCCATTGTTTTCAAAAGATCCGCCAATGCAGTTAAATGTTCCTGCGCCAATTACCCAACCACCATAGATGGTGTTGCCGCCAACTAAACATTCAATCATGGTAATAGCGTTTGGATTACTTGCATAATTTCCAGACGAATCATTACGTTTAAAGAGGAAACCATAGTTACTATAACCAAGTATACACTTTTCAACTAGCGTACTTAATATATCGTCACCGTAGATACAATAATCCCATCCAGCAAACTGACAATCGCTAATTGTTAAATAAGCACTCTCATTGACATTAATACCGCGGCCAGTTTTACCGGTTCCTATAAAGGATAGACCTTTAACTGTAGTAAAAGCATTCGGATTAGAAGTAGTTGCAGATATGTTAAGTCCGTTACCAGATCCTGTCTGATAAATCATTGACGCACCGGCACCTTCACCGAGTAAGTGAGGACGTTTGCCGCCAGTGTCAATATTTAATCCGTCATAAGACAAGTTTAGCGCAGATGTAATTCTATAAGTACCTGTTGGAAAAAATACTGTGCCTCCGGCAGCTTTGGCAGCTGCAAGTGCGGCATTAATGGCCGCAGTATCATCTGTGCTGCCGTTGCCCACAGCATTGTATGGAGAGCTCTTAACGTTAAATATGTACCCTCCGCCGCCGCTGGTTCCGCTTGGTCCAGTAGGACCCGTTAATCCAGTAGGTCCTGTAGGACCAGCAGGTCCTGTTGCACCAGTAGGTCCAGGTGTGCCAGTGCCAGACAATGCTGCAAAAGCTGATCCAGTGTACGATTGTATTTGTCCCGTAGACGTATTATAAATTAAATCACCAGCTTGTGCGCTAGTAATACTAGCGGCAGCAGGAGTTGTGTATTGCGCCAATCTAAACGGACTTTGTGTTATAACCACAGCGTTAGTTGCTGCCAGATTAATGTTAGTGCTACTCGAAATAGTGGGAGAACCAATACCGTTAGTAAGATAGTTGGCTGCTGATATATTACCTGTGTAGGTAGATATAAAGGCCGCCACCTGTGTATTTCCGTAGTTACTACCCGGTCCGGTTGGTCCAGTAGGTCCGATTGGTCCTGTTGGGCCCGGTGTTCCTGTACCAGTAGGCCCCGTGGGTCCTGTTAAACCAGTAGGGCCAGTGGGCCCCGTAGGTCCTGTTATTCCTTGGATACCTTGCGGTCCAGTTGATCCTGTGGCACCAGTGGGGCCTGCGGGTCCAGTATTGCCTTGAATACCCTGTGGTCCAGTAGGTCCCGTTGCACCTTGTAAACCAGCAGGTCCAGCTGGTCCAGTTGATCCTGGGCCTCCGACATTACCTTGAATACCTTGAATACCTTGCACTCCAGCAGGGCCAGTTGGTCCAGTTGCGCCAATGTTGCCTTGTATACCAGGGCTTCCACTCGGTCCCTGTGATCCTGTGGGGCCTGCAGGGCCTGCAGGGCCAGTTAAACCAATGTTACCTTGGGTACCAGGGCTTCCGGTTGGTCCTTGTAATCCAGTGGGACCACTGGGACCAGTGGGTCCTGTTACCCCAATATTACCTTGTATGCCCTGTGATCCAGTTGGGCCAGCAATACCTGCAGGGCCAGTAGGACCAGTAGGGCCAGTTGTGCCGATATTACCTTGTATGCCTTGTGGTCCAGCTGCTCCAGTTGTGCCAGTGGGCCCTGTTAAACCAATGTTACCTTGTGGTCCTGTGGGTCCAGTTACACCAATGTTGCCTTGTATGCCCTGTGGTCCTGTGGGACCTGTTGTTCCTTGTGAGCCTGCGGGACCTTGTGCGCCAGTGGGTCCTTGACTTCCTGTTGGTCCGGTTGGGCCCGGATTACCTGTTGGGCCTGGCGCACCCGTTGGACCTGCGGGCCCAACAATATTACCAGCATCACTAAAAGCTGTGCCTGTCCAAATATGTAAATGTCCGTTGTCTAACTGTATTAATCCATCACCAACTACTAGTCCTGCTGTTGGATATGTAGATACTGCGGCAAGATTGGCCACAGTATTAACAATAGTAATACCTGTGCCAGCAGGGCCTTGTGATCCAGTGGGTCCAGTGGGACCTGTGAATCCAGTTAATCCAATTGGTCCAATTTCGCCTTGTATACCTTGTGGGCCAACAGGTCCTGTGGATCCAGTGGGTCCAGTTAATCCAATGGGTCCAACTGGTCCAATGGGTCCAATATTACCTTGTATACCTTGTGATCCTGTTGGACCAGGTTCGCCTTGTAGTCCTATAGGACCTGTGTCTCCGGTTAATCCAGTGGGTCCTTGGCTTCCAGTGGGCCCAACGTTGCCCTGTATGCCTTGCGGGCCTGTGGGTCCAGTTGTGCCTTGTAATCCAGTGGGACCCAACGGACCAGTAGGGCCCGCTGGCCCAACATTACCTTGCGGTCCAGTTAGGCCAATATTTCCTTGTATACCCTGTGGTCCCAAAGGGCCAATTGGGCCAACATTTCCCTGAATACCTTGTGGTCCTGTTACACCGATAACGCCCTGCGGGCCAATTGCACCCGTTGGTCCAGTTGGGCCATCTTCGCCTTGTGGGCCAGTGGCACCCGGTGTACCTATATCACCTTGTGCGCCAGTGGGACCTTGTGCGCCAGTGGGACCAACATTGCCTTGAATACCTTGTTGTCCTGCAGGTCCTTGACTACCTGTGGGTCCAGTGGGGCCCGGTGAGCCAACTGCACCACGTAATCCTTGTGGTCCTACTGGACCAGTAGCACCTTGCACACCTTGTTCGCCTTGTGGACCATTTGGTCCAATTGCTCCTGGACTACCTGCAGGTCCAGTTGCTCCAGTAAATCCAATTGGCCCGATTGGCCCTGGATTGCCTAACGGACCTGCTGGTCCAGCTGGTCCATATGGTCCCATCGGTCCGTCATCGCCTACCGGGCCTCTTGCACCAGTAGGGCCTGTGGGTCCAGTGTCACCAATGCGTCCCGGTAATCCTGTTCCCCCAACATTTCCTTGTATACCTTGTGGGCCAATTGGTCCAGGAGCACCTGTAAGTCCACGTGGTCCAATATCTCCCTGCTGTCCAGTATTTCCTGTAAGTCCACGTAAACCTGTTGCTCCAATTGCACCCGGAGTACCTGCAGGGCCAGTTAATCCATACGGTCCAATTGGACCAGTATCTCCAATTGGGCCAATATTTCCCCTGGTTCCGGCTGCTCCTGTGGGTCCGCTGGGACCAGTTGGACCAGTTGGTCCCGGAATACCGCGTAATCCAGTTGGACCAGTTGGACCTGTGGGCCCAGGCGTGCCTGCATTGGCTTCAACTGTTTGAATTCTACTGCTTAAATCTAATAAAACTGTTTGTTGGCTAACTGCATTGGCTAGAAGCGTTGTTACATTGGCTCTAACTGAACTTATAGTGGAGTTTATATTGCCTACTAGGCCAGTAACTGTGTTGTTTGTTGCTAGTATTGCGCCGCCGGGCTGCACACCGTTAAGAACACGTATAGACCAATTGTCCGGGAATGGGCCGCCTGCGCCTGTGTCAACAATGATTTCACCGGGTGAGCCCACATATACGCTGGCTACACTTGTGTTACTTGTTGGTAAAATTGTTATATTTCCCGCCATTTTGATACCTTATTCTAATTTATGTATTTATTAAGCTGCGTTGGTAGGAAACGATCGTCCTGTTCCCCATATGATTCTTACTGCACCGCTGCCTCCGGTGCCGCTGATGCCGTTGAATCCGTTATAGGAACTTCCGCCGCCACCATATGCGCCACCGTTTTTGGCAGCGCCATTGGCTCCACCTGAGCCGCCATAACCGCCGCTGGGGAGTTGACTAGTTGGTCCTGGACCACCGCTGTCACCTTGACCTAGTATTCCTACGCCGCCGCCGCCGCCTTCGTATCCAGAATAACCTGATACTCGGCCGCCACCACCACCGCCACCAAACCCTTGAGTGGGAATTTCATATGACCAACTATGACCCCTGCCTCCATTGCCAGTGTAGCCACCTGCGCCGCCGCCGCCGCCAAGTTCTCCGCTGCCAGCGCCACCTTCTCCGCCAAGTCCGCCACCGTCACCAACATAAGTTCCGCCAGTTCTAGAAGTTTTACCGCCACCGCCTTTAACTGTGCCGGTGTCAATGAAATAACTATCGCCACCATCATTACCATATTGTTGTATATACGGAGCACCGCCCTGTGCAACGTTCAGGCCGCGCAAGCCTACTACAACAGTATAGCTAGTTCCAGGAACCACGGTAATATGATTTTTCCACCCAAGTCCACCACCACCTCCAGCTGGTCTGCTTATACCACCACTGGCGCCAGCGCCCACGCATACCACACACACGCTGGTAACACCCTCAGGTGCTGTCCAACTGTATGTGCCTGCGGTGGTGTAGGATTGCTCGCCAGGAGCAATTATAACTGCTGGTTGTCTTGTATGAAATAATCCGTAGGTTCCAAACATGGCAGATTATGGATTAACTGCACCATCAATTTCCCAGGTATTTGTTGCTGTTTTAAACACAACAACTTTACCCCATTGTACGGATATATCTGCTTGACCTGAACTATAAATTGTTGCTCCTGCTCCGGCAACAAATGATACATTGCCTGTATTACAGCGTCCCACAATATAAGTTGTACCTATAGCAATAGCTTCTGTGCTATCTGCAACTAATGTAATATTAGCCAGGGTGGTGTTATTCATTCTAATATAATAACCGTGATCAGTGCCAATTGGCGTGTAATCTGTGGTTTTAGTTGTAATTAATGTTAGTGGACTTACATTACTAACTGGCCCGGTTGGTCCTGTTGGGCCTGTGGGACCAGTAGGACCTGTTGGTCCCTGTGCGCCAGTGGGACCAGGGGCACCATCATCACCCTGCACACCCTGCACACCAGAAGGTCCATTAGGTCCTGGACTACCAGTTGCACCCTGTGGACCAGTGGGACCAGTGGGACCTGAGTTGCCCGGTGAACCTGTAATTCCTGTAGGTCCTGTAGGACCAGTATCTCCAACGGGGCCAATATTACCTTGTATACCCGGTGATCCCGTTGGGCCGGTAGGACCGGTAGGACCGGTGGGGCCGGTAGGACCAGGTACATTACTAACACCCGCAGGCCCAGGTTCTCCTATGGGGCCGGTAGGACCAGGTACATTACTAACACCCGCAGGCCCAGGTTCTCCTGTGGGGCCAGCAGGACCAGTGGGGCCAGACGGTCCTATACTTCCTGTACTGCCCGTCGGTCCGACTGGACCTGTGGGACCTGGTAATCCAACATCACCCTGTATTCCTTGCTCGCCATTGGGACCACGTGGTCCCGGACTACCAACAGGCCCGGTTATGCCCTGCGGACCAGCAGGCCCTGTGGGCCCAGTTAAACCAGTTAATCCTCTTATACCAGGCTCGCCCTGTGTGCCCGCGGGCCCTTCAGGACCTGTGGGACCAGTAAACCCACGCAATCCCACGGGTCCAGTGGGTCCTACTGCTCCTGCATCGCCCTTTAACCCAGTTTGTCCGGATGGACCTATGTCCCCCGGTGATCCTCGTGCGCCAGTGGGTCCTGTGGCACCAGCTGATCCTCGTGCGCCAGTTGGACCTGTGGGCCCAACATTGCCTCTTAATCCTGTTTGTCCTGTAGTACCGGGCAATCCTCTTGAGCCCGGGGAACCGGTGGATCCCTGTGGGCCAGTTAGCCCAGTAGGTCCTGTGGGACCAGTTAGCCCACGTGCACCAGTGGGACCCGGGGAACCTTGTGGTCCGTATTGTCCCTGTGCTCCTTGTATCCCAATTGGTCCAGCTGGACCAATTGGTCCAGTGGCACCCTGCGGCCCTGTGGGTCCGGTTGGTCCCACAGTAATATTACCAAATTGGTTAGATAAATTTAAAATCTGTGTTTGTTGGCTAACTGCATTAGATTGTAATACTAGTACATTGGCCAGGGTATCAGTTAACGTTGTTTGTAGAGAGCTAATAGTGGTGTCTACATTTGAAGTCAATGTTGCAACATCAGCGGCTGTGGCCAGTACTGCACCACCTGCTGTTACACCATTGAGTACTCGTATTTTCCATTCATAGGGTGCAATATTTGCTGTTGTGCCCATGTCAACAACAATCTCCCCAGGTTCACCAACATATCCATTGACTTGTTCGGTTGTGCCTTTTAATAAAATAGTAGTGTTTCCAGACATTACTGTATCCTTAACCTAAATATCCAGGATCTTCTGGCTCTACTGTGGGCGGAAGATTATTATCCAACTTATCGTTAAAGTATGCCGGTAGTATTTCTAAGTCCAATGGCACTCCGTAATTGTCATCAATGTACATCGGGGTTTGTGTGCTGTCTGATATTTTAACACGTCTAAATGTTAATTTGTAGAAACGTTGATCAAGCGGGTCAATATCAAGTTGACGAATTGTAAAAATTCCCAGGCCTGTGGTGATATCTGAAAAAGCCACTCCATAATTTGCTACGTACAACTTATTTGTTGGGTCTTGTATAACCGCATGTACTGTATAACCTGTTAAATCTACACTTTTTTGATCTTGGTTACGTATTGTAATTTGAATAGGGTTGTCTATGCCTTGATAGACCTTGATAGGGCGACTGTACACAGTTCTGTTCCTTGTAGTGAAAATCGCAGGATCAAAAACTTGAACCTCGACTGTATTCGGATATAAATATGCTTTGATAGTAATCATTTTTTTGGATTATCTTTATAACATATTTAGCGAAAACAGTGGAAGACCATTACAAGCAACTACTAACTCAATATCCTTACCTAAGCCATATTACATATGGTGGTAACGATTATATAGGGATCATACAAAACTTTGACGAAGTGATTACTACGTTGTATGACTTTGGCACAATTAAAGATGCTGAATTAAAGAAAATATTTCTTACTCTCGGGGAAACTTGGTGGTGGGAAAGTAATAGGCTAATACCTATTAACGTATTTCTAAAAACTGACTGGGCTGTGTTTAAAGTATGTTTACGTACTATGAACAGCAAAGATGTAGAAATTAAAACAGGCCCTTACGTTAGCCTCAGGGAAATGGCCACTAAACGTAGCAAACGTAAATCAATTACACTGATCAGGAAGATTAGTTAACTTTTCTATAAAAAAATCTGCAATTTTTTGCATTCCATTAATATCAGGGTGGGCAGTAGATCCAGTCAACGATAGCATATTAAAATTTTTAAGATCAATTACACAATTATCTTGCTGTAAATATAAATTAAAATCGTCAGTGATACAATCTGCTATCATTTGTGGTCCACTAAACACAAAATAATCTATATTGTGTTGTTTAAAGAAATTAATTAGCCCTACAATATCAGACAATAATTTAGAAGTTTCAGCTTTTTCATCCATTACATTAAATGTAAGCCTACACCAATCTTGAATATAAATCGGTAGATCGTTTGATTGATTTGGGCGTACACTTTCAAATAAGTCATTTTTTCCATACTTCCAACTATTAAACTCAGTGTGTGTTCCAGCATATTCTGTACGCATAACATGAGTTAACTGAACTAATGCTACAATCTTTTTATTAGTGTTTAATAAATTGATACAATCTCTTATAGTGCATCTAATTATTCTGCTGTTACACGATCCAGGAATAGCACAATCTTCAACTTCCCACCCTAATGCATTTCCGATTAAAACAGGATATCGTTGATCTCTGTTTAATTTTAAATTTGCAGTATAACTGCATCCATTGCTATATAACAGGGTCATTAATTAACTAAATCCATAACTAATCCGTTCGCAGATTAGATTCATATTTACCGCAACAAGGTGTGCGTAACTTACAGCATGTGCCTTCTTAAACGTATACCCATCCTCTGTGGCATCCCAAATAGTTTGAGCAACTTCCGACCACGGTTTACCTATTAAATGGCGCTTGCCAGGACGAATAATAGCTAGAAACATTGCCATGCGGGGTATGGAGTTTACGGGCTCGGGCATTTTAACTAGAGTGTCATAATGGCTACCAATATGTATAAGCTGACTACAAAACTCACGCTGGTACAGCAAGTCCCATAGTGGCTCTGCTGTCATCAACTCTGTTAAATGGGCTTCATTCTTTATCTGCGTATATAATGATACATTCAAGAAGTCCAACTTCATGTATCCCAAATCTTCTGCAGACTTGTAGTCAATGCTGGCAATACCAGTAAATGGATCCACTGGGATGTCTGTGGCATACACTCCTGTGTTATGCTTTATTAACGCACTATCACGAATGATACCTGCAGGATGATGTTTTAGCAACTCTAACGCACGAGTTCTATCCGGAAAGTCTATGTCAATATCTGACTTAAATTTCATGGAAACACCTTACCTGCCAGGCTTACTCTAGTTCCAGTAATATTTAAGACTTCGTGTAATTGATCTGTTTTCATAATATACCAAGTTCTAGGTTTACAAATTACTGTGTCAATTAGTTTATCATTGTCATAAAAATTAGTAACAGCATCACCACCTGTGTCTAGTAGATAGTTTATCTTTACTTGACTGGCAGCATCTCTATGCAAGGGTAAATCTAACTTTATTAATTGTACACCCCAATGTGTTGATGGGCAAATATTTTGGTTACACCAATCTTTTAAATTACTATTGACAGTTATCCATTGGTACCCTACAGGGGTAGCATTAACTAACTCCCAAATTTGGTATTCTAGCTCAACAGGAATTGTTGGTAAACGTAGTTCTTTAATAAACATTAAGCGTTTTTACCTATCCACTTTATTCCAAACCATGTGCCGATTTCTTCTCTATAGAACGTAAACATAGTGTATCTTTCCTCAACTATTTCCCAACCATCATTGTTATAGGTAGGTTGATGGTATGCAAAATCAAAGTCAACTCCTACTACGTAACCGTTAAGTTTTAAATCTTGTACCATTTCAAGAGTTGTACCTGGTGTTGTTTTAACAAGTTTTAATTCTATCATTACAAGCCTGCTTTGGCCAATACATCCTTGACCCACTCAGCGTCTGCCAGGTAGTCGTTAAATTTACGTTGCCAAAAGTCTGGATCAATCCAAGGTATTACAATCTCCACTTGTTCGCTAGATAGCGTATCAAGAAACTCTACACCGCTGGCACAATGATATATGACCCACGGACTAATCCTACCAGTACTAATATGATGACAAATACGATTACTATTGCCATATCTAAAATAGTCTGTAAAGCCGTTTTTAAGTTCTGGATGGCTTTCTGCATAGTCAATCATTTCTTTCATTGCACGTTCAATTGCGTCTTGAACAGCTTCTTTCTTTAGATAGTCTGGTAGCCATTCTGCATACAAACTGTCCTTGCACCAATTGTCTATTTTTTTGTTGTTCTTCAATAACCAGTCTAGATAATTTACAAAGTTAATGCAACGTATGCCTTGACAATAACGCCCAAACTTTACAAATGCATTATAATACGGGCTCTTTGCAAAGTCCTCATAGCTTTTTAATTTAGCACTTCCTTGACTGTATTCATAAAATCTTAGATAGGCTTTGAGACCTAGTTGTACACCTGTTTCTTTTTCCTGTTGCCACCGACGCTTCTGTTCGCAGAGATGCGCTGTGAGCGTAGTCTCTTTACTAAAACTCTTTTCACAGTAACGACATTTATAAGTATTCTTTAATTCGTTTGTCATCCCACCCGTGTTTTCTTGCCAGGTCTTTAAGATCATTTTTATCATTTATTTGTGCCAACAGTTTGATTTCATCAGGTTTTAATGTAGGGAATAATTCAGCAATGAACTTTTCTGACTTGTTATTATTACCATCTTTTTTCTTTGCGGCTAGCCACTTATGATACTGCTTGCCCATGCCCGGACTTACTGTTGTGGCCAATAGCCATTGTAATTTTTTGTGTTGCGTTGTGTTAACATCAAAGAAATTCTTATTTAAACGTTCATTACAGCTCATTAAGTAATATGCTTGTAGGTCCGAATCACCTTCTACTGCGGCCCCCCAGCGTATCATTAAAAATGGACTAAACTTCTTCTTTTCATCATCACTTAAACTATCATAGAAGCCGCGGTCCTTGGCATCAAATCTAGCCATTTCGTTGCCAATGTTTAGCTTATCCGTTGTCATTGTCGTCCTTGGGCGGGATACCGTTACTATGTTTATCTGTGATCTTTTCTACGTCTTGGAACAAACGTTTTTCCTGTGCTGTTAGCTTATCCTTGTGTGTCTTGCGCGGGTTGCCACAAATATAGCATTCAGGATTACCACAGTCCATGACATGGTGTTTGGCTAAACGATGAGGTTCTTTAATTGCTATATCTTTGTCAGTTAGTCCGTGTGCTTTGGCAATCTTAACTTGCTTGGCCACTGCGTTTTCATCTTTTTGTATGCGTTTACTTTTTTTGAATTTGTCTTCTTCTTTACTCATTTGTTTTTCCTAACTCGTAAATAATTATAACACGATCAAGTGCTTCTTGTAAAGCAGGTTGGGTTTTTGCCTTGCGGCGTATATCGCCCCACATCTTGCTTTCCTGTATATGTTCATGTAGAGATCGACCATCTTCTGTTCGGTGATCGTATTCTAACTGACGTTCTGTTGCGCCAAACTCTCTAGCATATACTGTCTGCCCTTTGTCCGGGCTTTCGTAGATCTTAGGCATCAAACTTGTAACCGTATTGCAAATGTGCCCACCGAAGGAAACGTTCTAATCCTTCTCGATCGTCAGGATAACTTTCTAAATAGATTTTAGCAAGTCTGTTAATAGTTTCAAACATTTGTGGTTCTGTGAAGTGTCCCATTACCATACCTTACTATAATCCACAACCTCACTTTGGCGTGAAATATCTTTAATGAAATATGCACATAGTGGCTTTTCACCCTTGGTTAAAGGTATGGCCAACATCTGTCCGGGTTTTAACTTAGGGAAGTACCATTTAACATCTTGATAAATGTCTACAATCTCCACAGGCATAAACTCTGGCCGGAAACTTGTTAGTGGGTTAAAACAGAATACACTGAATCCACGATCGTTAATGCTGGTTAACGGCACTACTTCTAAGTCACCAAAATCAGGTTCTCCAATTAACAGTTGCCAATCCACTGGCATACGGATAACGTGTTCACCTATCTTTAAAACTAATGCTGGGCTATTGAAACTCTCTAAAAAGATTAGCGGGATATAAAAGTAGTCAGGATCCCTGGGATCGCTGTTGTCAAGTACACAAAAACGAATTTCGTCAATCTCGTTGGGTATTTCATTCATTTCGTATGATGTGTTATCTAATGTTAGTATTCTCATTTTTTTCTTTATAAAATTTATTGCCAGTCAGCTTTTTCCACCGTGAATGGATAGTTGGCTTCTTTGTAAAACGCCTTACGTTTGGTAAGGTGTCTTTTAGCGAATTTACAGGTTGAGGTGACGTCCCAGATTTGGACGAAGTCTTTGTCTTCGGCTTTCCTAATACCCCGCCCAATAGATTGTATAACCCGGACAAAGCTCTTTCCGGACTCCAGAAGAACCAAATTAAATATCCTAGGAATATTAATACCCACAGCGGCCACACCGTAAGTCGCCACAATAATCTTACCAGTACTAGTTGCCACTTCGTCATATTCGTCTTTTCTATCTTTTGCTTTTGTTGATCCTGACACAAACACAGCCTTATCCCCCAATCGTTCTACCAACAGTTTACCTGTAGCAATACGATCAACTAAGACCAAAGTATTTCCTGTTTCATTTACTCGGTTAACTAGATTGCCAATGTAATCTAATCTACCATCTGTTTCTAATAGATATTTTAACTCACTTTGATAATCTTTGTATTCAACGTGATCAACTAATTGTACTATATTTACATGACAGTTAGCAAGGTGGCCTGCTTCTTGAAGTTCGTTGGCACTTAGCTTGCCCACCACAGGACCAAGACTGCAAAAAATACTTACTTTCTCATATTCTTCTTTGGGTATAGTTCCTGTTAGTCCCCACCGAATTGGTACATGGCTAAACACTCCTGTTAGTAATGTTTTTAGAGCATCCGCTTTGGCCATGTGTACTTCATCTACCATAATACAAACAACATCCTCGATGAAGTCGCCGATGGTTACTTCTGCTTCATAATTCTTTGTATTTTTTAACAAGATGTTTAGACTTTGCCAGGTACAAATAGTATGTGTCTTTCCAAACTCTTTACGGTCACCAAAATATACACCTACGTCTAACCCTAGATTAATATAATCTGCTTCTGTTTGTGTTACAAGACTTTTGTTGGGCACAATAACAATACTTCTACCGTAAGGTTCTATGCTTTTGCTTAGTGCCGCTGTCATAATAGTTTTGCCTGCACCAGTAGCAACTTCTTGCACACTTTGCGGATTTTGTAAAAATCCATTTAGAATGTCAACTTGATAATCACGGAACACAATGGGCTTTCCTGCCATCGGGTGACCCTTGGGCCAAACGCTGGTCGCAAACGTATCTTCTGTAAACTCTGCAAAGTCAAACTTGGTACTGTATGTACGCAGATCCTCTACTTCAACATCATAACCTTCATTGTCAAGAAAAGGAATAATATCTGGTAGTAAATTAATATAAGTGCTACCACCAAGTTGGCAAAAAGCAACTTTACCATCCCATCTACCAAGACGCACCGCAGGTTGATACCTAGCACCCGGAACTTCATACTTAAACTTATCTACAAGTTTTTTGCGTGTACTGAGTTCCAAGCCTTCGATTTTGACGTTAACTTCGTCCTTGATAATCAGTTTAGCTTGCAATATCTTTTACCTTTGTTTTCTGTTTTTTATTATATACGTCTGCGGCACAATACACAACCTTTTCGGCACGTTGTAACATTACTTGTTTGTCGCCACCGAATACCATGCCAGCTGAGCTAACAACCAATGGTATAACATCTATAGTTCGAATTGGCACTATTGTATGTATGTATCTAACTGTGGTATCTATCGCAGGTTCTCTAGTTGAACCATTG
>Ga0222712_10005041_pt1 | contig 13542 bp, 13 predicted proteins | sample C33_657DmetaG_FD_165043 | JGI IMG/M metagenome (GOLD analysis project Ga0222712, IMG submission 165043) | Estuarine water microbial communities from San Francisco Bay, California, United States - C33_657D | ecosystem: Environmental > Aquatic > Marine > Unclassified | place: USA: California...
ATTAACTGAAGATTAAGCTTTTTATAGGGTTTGCTATAAAACAGTGATCCAGACTTTCCAGCCTTGATGAAAAAACAAAGAGCCCCATGGGTAGGGGCTCTTCTTTTGTATTTGGCGGAAGCTGTGGCTTAACCTAGGCCTGTATGGCATTAGAGTCCTTTAGACCCACTTGCACCAACGTAGATATCCCAACCTATTGTCTTAAATAAAGAAATATTCATCACTTAAGTGATGAATGCCCTAAAAAGGCTTGAAGTCATACATTGGAATCTAAAGCGATCTACCTCATTCCAGGGGTCGATTTTGGTAACTAACTTTGGTAACAATGGAGAATTAAATGACAATCAAGCTCGACTTTCAAACAGTCAAAAACCTCAAAACCCCGGGCCGCTATACCGATGCACTGGTAAAGGGTCTGCATATCTGGGTAAAACCAAACCTCAATAAGTATTGGATCTTTCGATACACACACCAAGGCAAACAGCACAACATCAGCCTGGGATCCTTCCCTAACCTAACCATAGCGGAGGCCCGCATTAAGGCTCAAGAAGCCCGGGATGAGCTCGATAAAGGCACGAACCCAGTGATAACTAAAAATGCCTCTAGGGCATTAAAAGAAGCACCAAAAACTGAAAAGATCAGCTTCAAAGAATTTGCACATTCTTGCATCCAGACCAAGCGAGCTGAATGGACAAATCAAAAGCATGGTGATCAATGGGAATACACGTTAGAAGAGTTTGCCTATCCCATCATTGGCGATAAACATCTTGATGAAATCACTATGGAAGATGTACTTGAAATCCTGACGCCGATTTGGACAACCAAGACCGAGACGGCATCAAGACTGCGCGGACGACTCGAATGGATTTTGGCATCAGCCACAACAAGGAAATTGCGCTCTGGGATCAACCCCGCTCTTTGGAGAGGTTTTTTACAAACCATCCTGCCAGCTCCCAATAAGATCAAAACTGTTGAGCATCACAAAGCTCTACCCTATCGCCAAGTGCCGAACTTAATAGCCCAACTACGAGAGATCGACACAATGGGCGCCTTAGCTCTGGAGTTCACGATCTTAAATGCCTCAAGAACAGGTGAGGTCATTGGCGGGTTAAGAAGTGAAATCCATGATGACATTTGGATCATTCCAGGAAGCCGTATGAAGGCCAAAAAAGAACATCGTGTACCACTTTGCGAACGGTCACTGGAAATACTAGCAATCACAAAGGTCAAAGATGAGGATAGTCAATACTTGTTCTCACGTAACGGAAAGAAGCTTAGCAATATGGCTATGCCTATGGCGCTTAGGAAATTTGATCTTGAGGCAACCGTACATGGATTCCGCTCATCTTTTAGAGACTGGGTGAGCGAAGAAACTAATCACCCATCTGAGGTAGCTGAAATGGCATTAGCTCACACCATTGCTAATACAGTAGAGCGAGCTTATAGGAGAAAAGACTTGCTTGAGAAACGTCGTTTGTTATTAAATGACTGGGAAGAATATTGCAATATGGTCTATGAGAATGTTATTGAACTGAAGGCAGCCTAACTATGAAGAAATTACAAAATCAAGCCGATAGGAACGAAATATTGGACATGGTTGAGACAGCCTTGCAATCAATTTTGGATGAATTCGGTGAATTACCAAAAGATAACCCTAATGTACAGTTGCTTGTTGATTTAAAAGAAAAGGCAATAAAAAACGATTACATGGGAATTATTGAAACAGGGGTTTTAAAATTCAAAGATAAGCCAATAACAATTGGCGTTAAGGGCAAGCGACCAACATTTCAAGATAAATTAGACGCCGAATCTTTAGAGTGGGCAATTGCCCAGTACTCCAGCATATTTGACAAACATAAGCCGGTTAAAAAATATCAAGATAAAAAAGAATTGGAAAAGCGATTAAAAGATTTAAAAGAAGAACTTCAAAAGGGAACGCATAAGGAGCTGATTGATGTAACAGCAGAATATTTGGTTGAATATGAAAAGGCCACACAAATAATTATGGCTCAACAAGATCATATCGAGTTTCTACAGAAAAAGTTATTAGATGTACGTACGAAAAATAAAACAGCAGTGGTCAATAGAGCTACTGGAAAAGAAAAGACATATAAAAGCAATAATGATTGCCTAAAGTACTGCTACCAAGGATTTGTAAAGAGCCTTGAGCGTCCCGTGCGTGACTCAGACTATCCAGCATATAAAAGATTTTTACTAAAGCTCTATCCGCATCCCCCATTTGTTCCGAAGGTGCGATTAACCGCGGCAGAAAAGCGCAAATCTAAAGAAACTCAATGCGAAGATAGGGAATTAAAGCAAAAAAACGACTGGAAAGACCCAACCGTAAGAAGTGCATTTAAAAAATATAGCGGCAAAAAACCAACAACATTAAAGAAATAATTATCAATTAAGTGATGACTCCTTAAGAAGTGTCATAAGAATCAAACTTACTCCTGTGTTCAATCAAATGCATAGGAGATCAAATGAGTACAGGTTTACAACTATTAAGAATTAGCGACGTGTCTAAAAAAACGACACTAGCTAAAAGTACTTTATGGCTCAAGATTGCTCAAGGGCAATTCCCAAGGCCAATAAAGCTATCCCCTGCCATTAGCGTCTGGAAGGAATCAGACGTAGATGCTTGGATAGATGAGCGTAGCAAAAACTAGATACGTCTAGCGGTGCGGACCACAGCAGGATCGCTGGTCACCACATTACCAAAAACAAATCCAAATAAAAAACCTGATGGCCTAGCCACTGGATCCTTAACTTTATCTTCAAGAGGTAATACATGATTTATCGACGCGAAAATAGTAACCAAAAACCCAAATTACTCATGGGCTCCAAAGCTATCCATAGAGTTAAAGCGGTAAAGCCAAGAGAAAAACCTGAAAAGAATATGGGCATAGCGGTCTCAAACAGAGAATTCTTAACTGCCATATTTCCAGAAGGTTCAGACAACCTTAGATGCTGGGTAGCAGCATTTTCTGATGCTCCAACAAGCAAAAACAAGACTAAGTGGACCGGACAGGCAATTGAGGCTCGGGATTGCGCAGACTTTCCACAAGCCAACGCGTATTTCTCAATATCTGAGTTTGATCTATCCAAGAAGCCAATTGGGAGAACTGTAGATTGCTTTCACAGCATGAATTGCATTGTTCTTGACGACGTAAAGAACGGTAATTTATCGCCTAGCTGGGCGCTTGAAACTAGCTCCAACAACTTTCAGCATGGGTTCATGCTCATAGACCCAATTACGGACCCTGAGCTGGCTAAAAGACTTCTGGAAGCTATCCGGGATGCCGCCCTAATTAACCAGAATGATCCTTCTGGCAACAATATTGTGCGCTACGCCCGCCTACCGGTTGGCTTAAATAACAAGGAAAAGTATAGCCAGCCCTTTGAGCATGTAATGCACATCTGGAAGCCGACCCTGCGTTACTCATTAGATGAATTGATTGACGGGCTTAAGTTAAATAAGAACAAGATTCTTTACCCAAAAGAAACTAACAATATCTACGACTCGTTTGAAAGCTTTGGTGCTGGAGTTGACGTTGCTGAGATGACAGACAAATTCTTCATAGTGAACGCTACTATGAGCCTTGTCTAAAACTTACAAGCCACTTAATCGGCTCAGGCATGAAGCCCTCAGCAGTTATTGCAACTGTCCAAGGCATCATGCAGGCGGTAGAAGGTAAGCCGAAGGATTGGAAAAACTACTATGACTTAATTAATGACATGGTCGTCGGGGCAGCCAAGAAGTTTGACCCAAATAGGCCAATTAATGAGGAAACCGGAGAGCCAATCAGCATTCTGGAGGAGTTCAAACCTTTTGATTACACAACAACTAAGTTAACCGCTCCTCGTTATGTAATAGATGGAATCATTTCGGCTGAAATCTTTACGATAGCTGGCGAAGCTGGTGTTGGTAAGAGCTCAATACTAGTTTCACTAGCAGCCATTGCCGCGCATATCTGCCCTCCGGATCATGAGTTAAAACCTAAGTTGCGTAGAAATGTTGTTTATATGACAGAGGACCCCGAACAAGTCGAGCGGATCCTGTTTGCTATTCAGAAGCACTGGAAAACTAATTTAAGTGACGAAGAAGTTCGTGAGCGATTTACTGTTATCCCAGTTCATCGCTCAAAAAAGGAAGTATTGGGCGAACTCATCTCCGAATACAGCTCCATAAAAGGTAGAAAACAGGTAGGTAAAAAAGGCACAGTGGATGTGCCTGCCCTATTCGTCTTTGATACTGCGGCAGCAACATTCTCGCTTGAATCAGAAAACGATAACTCCGAAGTAAGCGCTGCAATCTCAATCTGCAAAAAGGCGTGTCTAACTACCAGAACTCCGTTGTGGATTGTTGCGCATATTCCTAAGGCCATTTCCGGTGATCAACTAAAGGGTGTAACAGCTCGTGGTGCAGGTGCATGGACTGGAGACGTCAACGGAACTGCATTTATAGGCAAAGACGATGGGGATACGAATATTCGATATTTTTGGCTGGGAAAAAGACGCTTTGTTCCCTACTTTGATGCCATTGCATTTGATGCCAAATTTGATTCGACATTCGTTGAGGACGAGCTTGGTGAAGCCGTTGAGATCCCTTATATGTATGGGGACTTAAGAAAGAGCTCAATCAAAGAACGTATCGAGGCAGCAGTAACTGCGAAAGAGTCCACGCTCAGAAAGAATATTTACTATGCAGTCCTCGATGCCAATGATAAGGACCAGCCTATCAATCGCTCAGCGGTAAGAGACACAGTCAAGGGCGCAGCTGCATCAGTAACCCAAATGATCGGGACAATGATTAAAGAAGGCACTCTTATCGAATACGAACGTACCGATAAGTGCAATAACAATCAAAAAAAGGCATTGAAGGTGGCCAGACAGGCTGGAGAGAAATCATGATTCCCATCCATTCTCACCCTAGGAAAAAGACCGAACGAACGGACAAAACCATACCTCCGATCGAGGGCGGTAGTAACCGGAGGTTTACTGCCTGCCCGATACGCTTTCCCCTTTCCATGTTCTGCACAGAACAGACCAGAACAAACGGAGGTCAATGATGGAGGACTTTGATTGTCCGAAGTTTGACTCCTGTAGCGCAGCCATATGCCCGTTTCACAAGGATATTACGGACCAATTAATGCTCCCCAGTGAACGGGCCTGCTCGATTCTTTTGGAGTACCAAAAACCTAACTCAGAGGCATTTTTAAGGGAGTGTTACGGAGAAGAAATGGTTCAGGTAATGGCCAAGGCTACTGCAGATATATATCGCGATGGTACTTACCCAATTCGCCACGCCTTAGAAAGCGCATCAAAAACAGGAAGTCGTTTAAGAAATATCAAAAAGATTATTCAAATTGAAAGGAAATACAAATGAGCAATACACACGATATCAGGAATGAATTGGATAAATTAGAAATCAAATACAGAGAGCTTGTTTGGTTTGCACAGAACTCTGAGTGGGGACTTGATCATCCGGGTAAGCGTGAATACGCAGAAAACATCAGCCGGAATTATCCCGAAGAGACAGATACCCTGCAGTGCGACTGTTGCGGGGAATGGGAGGAAGGGTTTAACAACGGGATGCTAGCTGCCATCAGATTTATTAAAGACTCGTACATGTACGGCATTCCAAATGCATACCTACTCTTCCCTCACACAACTGCGGGATAGACTACGCGCGCTATGAGGGGGTAGGTCTGGGCTTGACATGATTTTTAGTCCCTCGTCTCAATTATCAACAATCCGGCACATGGGAGAGTAAGCAATGTTCTGAAAATGCAATCCTCTTGCATGCGCATTTTTAAAAAAATATTTGCCACTGAAAAAATCTGTTTCAAAAGTGGCAAAAAAATGAATAAAAGGTAATCAAACAATGAAAAAAAGAAGCAAAAAAAGAAATTTATTAACTACAAATGCTGAATTAGCTGAATTAGCCTATGCATTTCACATATCGGCGCAACGTTTAAGGTTAACTGCATCCAAAGTGAATATTCCGCAAGCGTATCGTCTTCAAATTGCCGCAAGAATTCAGTGGCTTCTTGATCAAGCTAGATCGCTTGGAAGTGAACTCAGCTCCAAAGACTCTAAAGCCTTCGTGACAAAAGAGTCTACCGAGCGCATTGCGGAGCAATTGGGCGTATTTGATTAAGCCTCACCAAGCTTGCTCTCATAGGTACCATCTAGGGGTGTCAGGCCCTCAATACGAAATTGGGTGGTCGGTTATAAAAAAGGGTGGGGGTCACCCCGCCCTCCTTTTTGGATCTCATAGCAGGATTAAACCCTCACCCCATCAACACATTTAATTGGTAATTTCTTTGGTAACAAATCATTTTTTTACCTGAGAATACCGCCAGTCCTAGGCCTTTGGCGGACGCTATCTCCGAACATAATTAACAATCATGTCCTTAGGCACAAACTTGCTGTAAAAGTTTTAAGCTCATACAGCAAGTTTATTTGCAAATATAAACTCAATCGAATGCATATCTAACTGAAAATACCTTTTCCTTAATTCTCACCACAACTATTGCTTTTGTGCCAGCAACCACTCCAAGATCACCTGAATATTGAAAATAATCTGATGCATTTTTCAACTCATACTCTTTGCTAGCTCCGCTTTTTAATAAGGTAACCTTAGCAGTCCCACCTTTTATATCTAACGGCTTGCCATGATCCCGCAAAAAGACCTTCATATCTTCTTTTTTTAAGACAAATTCGATGTCTATATCTTTTGTAGTAGTTACTTTGCCGCCTTGCATAGGATTGACATCGTGATTCTTAGACGCAAAGGCTGCAGATGACACGCACAAAAACAAACCCATTAACAATTTAATTAATTTCATGATTAGTAAACCTCTCCTTTATTTAAATTTAACTTCAACTTATCCACTTCACTTCTTCCGTACAACCAAAATATCGCAGGGGTCAAAAAAGTATCCAACAATGTTGAACTTATTAATCCCGAGAAAATAACAACCGCAACGGGATGTAAAACCTCTGTGCCTGGACGCTCTGCCTCAAATAACAATGGCGCAAGAGCAAAAGCCGTTACAAGAGCTGTCATTAAAACTGGAGATAAGCGCTCGAGGGAACCTCTTACTATCATTTCTTTTGTGAAGCCCTCGCCTTCAGATCTCATTAAATTCAAATAGTGGCTAATTTTTAGAATTCCATTTCTTACCGAAACGCCTGCAAGGGTAATAAACCCGATTAAAGCCGCAATCGACAAGGGTTGTCCTGATAACCATAATCCAACCACCCCACCAATCAAAGCCAGAGGGATATTAAACATGATCATTAGCGATAGCTTTGTAGATTGGTATTTACTAAAAAGAGCTACAAACATCATCAATAGCGAGCCAATAGATAACAGTGCAATCAAACGTGATGCTTTCTCTTGAGCAATAAACTGGCCCCCAATCGTAACAAAGTATCCCGTTGGCAAATTCATATCGTTTATAGAAGATCTAATATCTTCAACAACAGATGAAAGAGGTCTTCCAGAGGCATTGGCAGAGATAACGATACGGCGCTTTCCATCATCACGGCTTATTTGATTAGGCCCGTCACTATCCTCAATTGTGGCTACTCTTGATAAAGGAATTTTTCCGTTCGGTGTATCAATCAATATACCTGCTAAACCATCAACGCTTCGTGAAGATTCTGGCAACTTCATGACCAGGGCAAATCTTCTATTACCCTCAACAACTTGTGAAATATTTTCACCCTCGATCAAGGACTGTAATGATTTCATTAATTGAGCTGTTGAAACCCCGTACTGCGAAGCCAAATTGTAATTAATGTTAACTTTGAATTGAGGTGCTAGAACTTGCTTTTCAATTTCTAAATCAGCAAGACCTTCTACTCCAGCAATCTTGTCCCTCAACGTGTTTGCTTGGTTCCTTAAAACATCCAAGTCATCCCCAAAGATTTTTATAGCTATTTGAGAGCGAACACCAGACAACATGTGATCAATTCGGTGTGAAATTGGTTGCCCTATCGCAATAGCTGCCGGAATATTGACTAACCGACTTCTGATATCGTTTTGAATGTCAACCATTGATCTGGTTAACTCTTTTGAAGGCTTTATTCCAACATCAAGCTCACTGACATGAACTCCCTCTGCATGCTCATCAAGCTCAGCGCGCCCACTTCTACGTCCAACATATGTAACTTCAGGAACCTGGCTAACTAAAAGTTCGGATTGTTGAGCAATCAATGATGATTCAGTCAAAGATGCACCAGGGTTTAATCTCATACCTATTAATAAGGTACCTTCATTAAACGGAGGAAGAAACGAAGTTGGCATTAATCCAATCCCGACAATTGAAAGAAAGACAGCTACTAGCGATAATCTAATTGCTTTTTTAGGAGCATCTAAAAACCTATTTAGGTGAAACTCGTATTTGGTCTTTAGCCACTGAAGAACTTTTGTGTCACCATGACCTAAATTTTTCATTGCTGGCAACAAGTAATAACTCATCACAGGTGTTACGGACACGGAAACGATCAATGAGGCTAAAGTTGAAACAATGAATGCAATTCCCAATGGAGTAAAGAGCTTCCCCTCAATACCAGATAATGCAAATAATGGAATAAAGACTAAAATAATGATTCCCGTTGCATAAATGATTCCTGTCCGTACCTCAAGAGATGCCAGTCGAACCACATCTATCAGTTTCAACCTTTCAGATTCAGGCTTTTCAGAGTTCAACCTTAAACGTCGAATAATGTTTTCAACGTCAACTACCGCATCATCTACAAGCCCACCAATAGCAATGGCTAAACCACCCAATGTCATAGTATTAATTGACAATCCAAAATACTTAAAGACCAAAGCAGTTATTAATATTGAGATCGGTATTGCTGTTAACGATATAAGAACGGGTCTAAAAGTTCCAAGAAAGAAATAAAGAATTACCGCAACAAAAAATGAAGCTCCAATTAATTTGACCTCTAGGGTATTAATTGATGACTCAATAAATGTCGCTTGGCGAAAAGTGATTCGAGGCTCATCCATCCCAGTAGGTAGGCTAGCTTTTAGCTCAAATAATGCAGATTCAATATTTTTAGTTAAGGAGACTGTATCTGCAGATGGCTGCTTTTGAATACCCAAGATAACAGCAGGTTTACCCTTGTATCCAGCATCGCCCCTTTTTACTGCAGGAGCAAAAGTTACATCCGCTATCTGCCTAAGCAAGATTGATTGATTATTTTTTACAGCAACAGATAAATTCTTTAGGTCTTCTAAGCTTGTTGTTCTACCCAAATTTCGAATCAAGTATTCTTTATTATTTGATTCAATAAATCCACCTGAAGTATTAGATGAATGTCCATTTAGTGCATTTTCTAGCTGTTCCAATGAAATCCCCAGCTCAGCCATTGAACGAGTATTGGGCTGAACTTGAAATTGTCGAACTTGGCCGCCAATTGGAATAACCTGAGCTACACCAGGAATAGCCATAATTCTTGGCCTTAAAACCCAATCGGCATATTCCCTTACCTGCATTGAAGAAATTTTTTCTTCCTCGACAGGTATAGCTATCTGCATAATTTCACCCATGATTGAGCTAATTGGCCCCATACGCGGGACCAGCCCAGTAGGTAAAGCACTTTCCATCGATCCAAGACGCTCCCCGACAAGCTGCCTCGCCAAATATATATTGGTTGACCAGTCGAAAGTGATATAGATGAAAGATAATCCAGCACTTGAAACAGACCTAACTGATTCAACCCCCGGCAATCCATTCATCACCGTTTCTAATGGGTAAGTGATTAATTGCTCCACCTCCTCAGAGGCCATACCGCCAGCCTCAGTCATTACTGTGACCGTTGGCTTATTGAGGTCTGGAAAGACATCAACAGATGACTGTTTTAGAGTAAATGCGCCATAAATAACCATTATCAAACTAACAAGTAGAACAATAATTCTGTTTTTAAGGCTGAAATTTAATAACCAGGTAAACATGAGCAGCCTCTAGCGAATTTGATTAAGTAAGGTGGTTGATTTAGTGACTACTCGATCCTTATCCGAAACTCCGGAGGTTACAACCAAGTGCTTTCCATCTAAAGGCTCATAAAAGACAGGCTTTGGCTCAAATAATTCTGGTGATTTTTTTATCCAAATAATATTTTGATTTGAAGAATTTTTTACCAGAGCAGAAGCAGAAATTTTCCAGCCTTTTACTTGATTTTTTGTATTGACCAATACCCTTAGAGATTGCCCCACTGGCACCCCTGAAATTTCCTCGCTGCTAACCGAGAATATAATCGGCAATGCTTGCTCACGAAGAGCTTGACCACCACCAAGATATTCAAGTTGAATAGTCTTGTCATTAACAGTAACTGTTCCACCAGCTATGTCATTAACTAGTCCAGCGTCATAAGCAAGTGCTTCAATTAAAAGTTTCTTTGGATTAACAACTTCAAAAATTAATTGGCGAGCATCTACAACTTGACCAGAAACAATACCCATTGTGGAGATTATTCCACTGACTGGGGCTCTTAATTCTTCATTCGCAATAGCAGCTTCAGCCTCCTCAATCATTTTCTTAGGCACAGTATCGGAAAGCTCACGAAGTCTTTTTAAACGACTCTCCGCTAAAGATCTTGAACCATTTGGTCCTGACTCTGGCGTTACATATGCAAGAATCTCGCCTTTCTTCACTTTTTGACCTGGTAAAGGAAATCCTTTAGGTCCGGGAGTTACTCGCCCAGCAACTATGGCTTGAACCTTGCCGCCATAATTGGGATCCATGATCACCTTACCTGCCAAGTCATAAGTTTTAGAAAAGCTTCCTGATTCTATTTGCTCAGTTTCAATAAAAAGCTGACGCTGGGCCTGTTTTGGCAAAAATACATCACCATTTACTTGCCTCTTAGGACCATCAAAATGCTCAACAGCTGCTGGTGAATCACCATGGTCATGTCCTGGACCAGCATAGGATGGAAAAGAAATTGAAATAAAAAACGATAAAAATCCGATGCGCGCGACTTGTGCTCCCTTTTTCATTTCCGCTCCTTAATGAAGTTAATTAGCTTTTTATAAGCAGTGATCAATCTTTGCTTTTCTCTAAAGCCGATAAAAAGCATTGCGATAAGAGTCATCGAGGATATTAGCCAAAGAGACCAATACCACCATCTAAAAATCTTTAAAACATCGTGATCTGTCGGGTCATATGTGGTGATCAAAATGTCATCAACATCCTTATCTTTTACAGATAAAGTTATAGATAGAGATTTTTTTCCTACCGGACTGGAAAGATTTCCTTGATATGTGTCATTCACAGCTTTAACCAATTTAATGGCTTGATCATCGACGTTAAGTGTTAATTCGGCTTCTGAAACTTTTCTGTTTGTCAGATAGTCGTCAATAAAAATGACAATATTCTTTCCATCAATGGTGCCGACAACCTCATATAACTCAGATTCCATATAAAATTTTGGTTTCTTAATGGTTGAGTGAACTGCGGTTTTTTCCTCCCCATGATCATGCCCTGGACCCGCATAAGCTAGTGATCCAACAGTAAAAAAGAGCAGTGATGAACAGAGTCGTATTAAGTTTTTAGTAATGATATTCATGATCAAGCCTTTACTCTGGTAGCAGGCCAAGCGCCTGCCTTAAATTTGAAACAGAAATGGCGTAATTGATTTTGGCAATCACCGCTTGTTTGTTAGCATCAACAGCTTCTAATTCAATTCTCAATCTAGTTGGCAAATCAGTCTCCCCATATCGAAATGATTTATCAAAAAATTGACGTGTTTCATTTGCAAGAGTTGATCTTTTATTGGCCGCATCAAGCTTTATCTGTGCTGATTTAACCAAGGTTACGTTTGACTCCACATTACTTAATGCAGACTCCCTTTCGTATGCAAGCTTAATTTCTGAGTCAACCATTTCAGCAGTTGCAGATGCCAATCGATCTGCATTTACAGCAGAAGATCCAAACGGAATTTTTATTCCGACAGTGATTGATTGTTGATATGGAGCACCATAAACCTCTCGACCTTTTGAGCTCAAAATTTGCAACTCAGGAGATGTGCGTGTTTTTGATTGAACCAATTCGACCGCTCTTTTCGCCACATCCAATTGATCAATAAGGGCTATAACAATTGGCAAACTAGCATCTAAACTGGAAAAGTTTTCCGGAACCTTGGGGAGTGGCTCCGTATTTTTTAAAACAATATCCAATTTAATTTTTTGAAACTTTTCGGTACCAAGTAGTGTTTTTATCCTTTGTTCAGCATTAATTAAATTAGCCGTTGCTTCCGCTAAATTTAACTCTGCAGTTGCCAATGCCCCATTTGCCTGATGCAAGTCTGCCCTGGCTAAATCCCCAGCTTTAAATCTTTTTTCCACATCAATTGCTAAAGTTTTTGTGTTTTCAAATCTACTATGAGCCAAATCATTCTCTAATTTGGTTTTTTGATAACTCCAATACGCATCTCTTACTTCAGCAGCAACTTTTAATTGACTTAAATAATATTGAGACATCAATTTTTTATATTCAGCGTTTGCCAAATTAACTGAACTTGATCTCTCATTCCACAACCAAAGGGGAAATCCTAGGCCAATAACAGTTTCACTTGCGCCTAAATTATTATTTGCTTTGTCGGTTTTTTGAGAAAATTCAATTGAAGCTGGACTTGCCAAAAAACTACTGGCAACTTTCTGCTTCGCAATTGCTGAATCAATCTTATATTGAAAAGTTTTGGATTCTGGCTGGCGCTCCCAGGCAGAATTGTAGAATGCTTTTAGGTCAAAACGATTTAATCCACCCACATCTGCATAAGCAAACGCTGAGATTTGTGAAAAAAATAGACCGGCTATTAAATACGCGCAACTTCTAAATACGCTTGAGTACTCTCGCAACATAAAAACTCCATTTGATTATTCAAAATAGAGTTAGCGAGGCCTTAAAAGATAAGATTTACCCTCGCTAACTTAGGCGAGGGTTAACCAATTTGGTTTTTCAGGAGGGTCGAGTGAAATAGCTCTTAAGTAGCTAGAGCGATATTCTGGATAGATAAACTCAGGCACATTAATTACATAATCAGCTGTGTGCGGTATTAAAAATGAATGCGCAAGATGGCAAACATTGCAGTCTGAGTCAGTTGATTTACTTAAGTTTGAAGTTTCCTTACTCTTGCTGTCATGATCATAGTGCGCAAGTTGAGTGCCAGTTACTGGTTCTTGATGACAGTAACTGGTAATTGCTGCAAACGATGTCTGAATTGACAACGCTAGCACGACTAGCGATATCGCAATGTTTCTCATAACGTAATTAAAACATATTTCTAGTTTTTTTGTTCGAAGCATTCCCACATATCTTAAATGGCTTTAATTTCAGAAATCTTCACCTTTAAAGGCTCGGGTCTAAAAGCCTTATTAATCTCTGTTAAGAAATGTGTAACAGATTAGCACTTCTTTAAAGAGTTCAAATCTTTAAAAATCGGCTGAAAGTGGTTTTGATATTTTGATGGCCTGGGGCGGCATCGAACCACCGACACAAGGATTTTCAAATATCCTCC
>Ga0222712_10005044_pt1 | contig 13536 bp, 12 predicted proteins | sample C33_657DmetaG_FD_165043 | JGI IMG/M metagenome (GOLD analysis project Ga0222712, IMG submission 165043) | Estuarine water microbial communities from San Francisco Bay, California, United States - C33_657D | ecosystem: Environmental > Aquatic > Marine > Unclassified | place: USA: California...
CTTACACCACCGTTTCACCCTTACACATTTGCATGTGCGGTCTATTTTCTGTGGCACTAATCCCGCGGATTTCTCCGGGTGGGCGTTACCCACCACCTTGCTCTGTGAAGTCCGGACTTTCCTCGGTACTTTCGTAACGCGGTGATCCGGGCGACTCTTCAGCCGTTAATAATACGCCTGCTTTTCAATAAGTAGTTAGTCAGTTATTTCTGAATAGACGTACCATTGGCGTATGTGCGCACAGAATCTCTCACACGATGAGAACTGGCCACGCGCAAATACCTTATTTACTGCCGGTTTGAACGCCTCTGATTTTGCACTCATCGGAATCCCGGCTCATAAGAGTTCGCTCTCACCAACATCAGCAAATCTGACACCTAGAGCGATTAGAGAAGCGCTAGCGCGTTATTCAACTTTTGCTGGATCTACCAAAACTGATTTAACCAAACTTGCAATGGTCGATCTTGGTGATGTTACAGATCCAGATTTTGCAGATGGTGAAGCCAAAGTTGCTGCCGCTGTTGAGAATCTTCTTGCCAGCCATAAGTTAGTAATGGCGCTAGGCGGAGATAATTCAATTACATATTCAGTTGCGCGCGGGCTTTGGAGAGACCTTTCTAACGTTGGCGTAATTACCTTTGATGCTCATCACGATCTTCGTGACGGCCAATCAAATGGTTCACCAATCTGGCGCCTCATCCAGGCTGGTTTGCCTGGCAAAAATATTGTGCAGATCGGTATCTCAGACTTTGCCAATAGCGCGGCATATTCAAAGCGGGCAGAAGATAACGGAATCACAGTTATTGATCGCGCGATGATGCGCAGCCAATCTATAGAAAAGATTGTCACCGATGCTCTAGCAATTGCTGGTGCAAATGGTCGAGAGATTTACGTAGATGTAGATGTTGATGTTTGTGATCGCTCTGTAGCACCAGCATGTCCGGCATCTATTCCGGGTGGAATTACCGCAGATGAACTTCGTAACGCGGTTCGATTAGTTACCAAGGATCTTCGAGTTCGGGCGATTGATATCACCGAAATAGATGCGGCTTTGGATACGCCAGATCAAAGAACAATTCGTCTGGCAGCACTTTTAGTTTTAGAGGCTGCAACTGGAGTTGCTAGTCGTTAACTAAGTTCGGTAAATACTTTTTGAGCAACGGCGCTAACCGCACCTGATTTAACAAGTAGGTCTGCAGCTTCAAGTTCTGGAGATATAAAGCGGTCTGCACCAGGACCTGGCACTGATTTACGTAGTTCTTTGATAACGCTCTCAGTTGCCGGCGCTGGCTTTAGACCGGTGCGCAATTCGATCGCGCGCGCTGCGGTAACGAGCTCGATAGAGAGAATTCTTGAGAGGTTATCCACGACTTTGCGAAGTTTGCGAGCTGCGCTCCAACCCATCGAGACGTGGTCTTCTTGCATCGCAGAACTTGGGATTGAATCAACGCTTGCAGGTGATGCTAAACGTTTATTTTCGCTAACTAATCCGGCTTGCGTGTATTGCGCAATCATCAACCCTGAATCAACGCCTGGATCTTCCGCTAAGAATGGTGGCAAACCGTGAGAACGGGCGCGATCTAGAGCTCTATCTGTGCGGCGCTCGGCGATTGATCCGAGGTCTGTCGCAGCGATAGCTAAGAAATCTAAAACATATGCAACAGGTGCGCCATGGAAATTGCCGTTTGATTGAACTCTTCCATCAGGCAAAACAACCGGGTTATCAATAGCACTGTCTAGTTCGCGCAGTGCAATCGTTTTGGCATAAGAGATTGTGTCGCGAACGGCTCCAGCAACCTGTGGGGCGCAGCGAAGTGAATATGCATCCTGAACTTGAGAAGTGTCGTCTATATGAGAGGCAACTATCGCCGAGTTCTTAAGCATTCCAAATATATTGGCTGCGCTAACAGCCTGGCCGACCTGTGGTCGCAACGGAAAATGGAGTTCTGGCGCAAAGACTTTATCCGTGCCAAGTAAACCTTCGATGCTCATCGCTGCGGTGATGTCTGCAACCTTTGATAACTCTTCAAGATCGGTAACCGCCATAATCAACATTCCGAGCATTCCATCGGTGCCGTTGATTAAAGCCAGCCCTTCCTTCTCTTCCAATTCAACTGGCTTAATTCCTGCAGCTTTCATGGCGACAAGCGAGTCAACAATTTCGCCGGCCGGGTTGTGAACCTTTCCTTCTCCCATAATCGAGAGAGCACAATGTGAAAGTGGTGCTAAATCTCCACTGCAACCAAGAGAGCCAAATTCAGGAACAACGGGAGTTATATCTGCATTAAGGAAATCAACGAATTCCTGAGCTAGTTCAAGGCGAACGCCGGTTCGTCCCGATGCCATTGTGCGAAGGCGTAAGAACATTAAGGCGCGAACTACCTCTTTTTCAACGGCAGGACCCATTCCTGCAGCGTGCGAACGAATAAGAGATTTTTGAAGTTGTACACGATCTTTAACATCGATATGTCGAGTAGCGAGTGCGCCAAAGCCAGTCGAAACACCATAGACCGGAATATCTCCAGCTGCATATTTTTCGATGTAAGCGCGTGATTCAGAGATCGCGGAAATTGCCTTCGCATCAAGTTCAATCTTTGCGCCAAAGCGTGCAACTGCAATTACATCCTCAAAAGTTACTCCGTTGGTGCTGAGTGAAACTTTGGTTGGGTAGTTTTTATTTGATTCGTTCGCCATTGCGCCATACCTGTTCTATCTGATTTACACCTGGTCGATAGGCCAGGTGGATATATGAAGGAGAATTCAAGAGAAGTAAGTCAGCGTTTGCACCTACTTTTAGAACGCCGACATCACTTCGACGAAGCGCTTTAGCGCCACCTGCTGTTGCAGACCAGAGCGCTTGTTCAGGGGTAAAGAAACATTCTCTTACCGCCAGCGCAATAATGAATTGCATATTGTTTGTGTAAGAACTTCCTGGATTGCAATCAGATGCAATTGCCAGATCCACGCCGGCCTCGAGCATTCTGCGGGCATCGGGATATTTAGAGCGAGTAGAGAACTCAGCGCCAGGAAGAAAGGTGGCAACGGTGTTGGATTTTGAAAGTAGCGCGATATCAGCGTCGGTGAAGTGCGAGACATGATCAACTGATGCCGCATCTAGTTCGACACCGATCGCAATTCCTTCTCCGGCTTCCAATTGGTTGGCGTGTAGCCGTGGCGCTAAACCTTTTGCGATTCCAGCTTTAAGAATTGTGCGCGTTTGATCAGGGGTAAAGGCTCCCCGATCGCAGAAAACATCTATCCACTTAGAACTTGCCTTAACTTCATCAAGCATTTCACCGATTACTAGAGATACATATTCATCAGCGTTACCAATAAATTCTGAAGACACAACGTGTGCGCCTAAAAAAGTTGTCTCTTCGGTAAATTCGCGAGCGATATCGAGTGAGCGTTTTTCATGCGCCGGAGTTAGCCCGTAGCCAGATTTGATTTCAAGGGTGGTTGTGCCAGTTGAATTTGCCTCTGAAACAAGTGCCTTAACGTTCGAAATAAGCGTTTCGCGGGTGGCCAGTCTGGTTTTCTCAACTGTGTAGTTGATTCCACCAGCGGTGTATTTCTCGCCTTGCATTCGGGCTCGGAATTCGGCGCTGCGATCTCCTGCAAAGACTAGATGGTTGTGGCTATCAACAAAGCCAGGAATTACACATCGATCATTTGCATCAATTACCTTTGCAGCATCTGCACGTGGCGCCTTTGCGCTCTCACCGATCCAAGAAATCTTTCCATCTTCAACCAGTACTGCGCCGTTGTTAATTACTCCAAGCGGAGTTCCGTCATGCACTGGATCGTTTGTTACGAGCAGCGAAATATTGTCAAAGAGCGTCTTGGACATTTTGATTAATCGATATCCAACATTGGTACATGCACATGGCGGTGCTTTGCGGTATCAACTGCAATGTCATATCCCGCATCGGCATGGCGAATCACGCCCATACCTGGATCGTTTGTAAGCACTCGCTCAAGTTTTGCTGCCGCTAACTTTGTTCCGTCAGCAACAGATACTTGACCAGAGTGAATAGATCGACCCATACCAACGCCACCACCATGGTGCAGTGAGACCCATGATGCACCTGAGGCTACGTTAACCATCGCGTTAAGCAGCGGCCAATCGGCTATCGCATCTGATCCGTCTAGCATCGCTTCAGTTTCGCGGTATGGAGATGCAACAGATCCGCAATCTAAATGATCGCGACCGATAACGATCGGTGCCGATACTTCACCTTTGGCAACTAAATCATTAAATGCAAGTCCGGCCTTATCGCGTTCGCCATAACCTAACCAACAGATTCGCGCAGGAAGTCCTTGGAATGCAACTTTCTCTTGCGCCATTGTTATCCAGCGATTTAAATGTTCATTCTCTGGAAATAGATCAAGGACTGCCTTATCGGTTCGGTAGATATCTTTGGGATTGCCTGAGAGTGCAACCCAGCGGAAAGGTCCCTTTCCTTCGCAGAAAAGTGGGCGGATATAGGCGGGAACAAAGCCAGGAAATGCGAAGGCGCGGCTAAAGCCACCTTGGCGAGCTTCATCGCGAATTGAATTACCGTAATCAAAAACTTCTGCGCCCTTATCCATGAAGCCAACCATCGCTTCAACGTGAGCTGCCATCGATGCCTGTGCGCGCTTGGTGTAATCGACGGGATCCTCTTTAGCAACGCGCGCTGAATCATGGAACGAGACTCCAACTGGAACATAAGAAAGTGGATCGTGGGCCGAAGTCTGATCTGTAACGATATCGATCCCGATATCCATCTTGAGCAACAATGGAAAGAGTTCAGCAGTATTTCCAAGCAGACCAACAGAAAGTGGAACACCTGCGTTCTTGGCTTTGATCACTCGGGCAATCGCATCATCTAAATTAGCGGCAACTTCATCTAAGTAACGATCGTGAACTCGTTTATCAAGGCGCGATTTATCAATATCAATAACTAAACAGACTCCGCCGTTCATGGTTACAGCTAACGGTTGCGCTCCACCCATACCGCCACAGCCTCCAGTTAAAGTCAGCGTGCCCTGGAGTGTTCCATTGAAACGTTTAGCTGCAACTGCTGCAAATGTTTCATATGTACCCTGCAGAATTCCTTGCGTACCAATGTAGATCCAAGATCCGGCAGTCATCTGCCCATACATTGTTAAACCTAAATTTTCTAACCTGCGAAATTCTGGCCAGTTAGCCCAGTTTCCAACTAAATTTGAATTGGCAATCAATACACGCGGTGCCCACTCGTGGGTGCGAAAGACTCCTACTGGTTTTCCAGATTGCACTAATAGCGTTTGATCATCATCTAACGTAGTTAAACTCTTTACGATCGCATCAAATGCCGGCCAGTTGCGTGCCGCTTTTCCAGTTCCACCATATACAACTAGATTTTCAGGATGCTCAGCAACGGCTGGATCTAAATTATTGTGAAGCATGCGGAGCGCAGCTTCTTGTCCCCAACCCTTTGCAGTCTTGGTTGAACCGGTTGCGGCTTGAAGAATGCGTGGTGAACTCATTTGCCGAGAATAGCGTTGTGTGAGGCCAATATAAAGAGCCTAGAAACACTCCTTTAGGGCGGTTTTAATATTGCGCATAGAAACACCTGACTTCTCTTCGGCAGGTTCGCGTGCTTTATCTTGCTCGCTCATCATCCAATCGGAGAAATCAATGTTCGCTAATTCTTTAAACAGTCCAGGCAAATCAAGTGCACCTTCACCTGCAGGAACGAAGAGGTAATGGTCTTCTACCGCTACATGCATACGTTCGTATTCGCCGGCGATTAACTTCTTAAGTACCTCTGGATCAACATCTTTAATGTGAACATGAGTTACGCGTTTTCCGTATTCAATAACTCCTTGAACGGGATCTCCCCCGCCAACTATCCAATGTCCCACGTCAAGACACATACCAACTAGGTCGTGTTCAAGAAGCGCCATCAACTTACGGGTTTCTTCAGGAGTTTCAATATATGTTGCAGAGTGTGGGTGAAATGAAGACCGTACGCCGGCAGTTTTTGCCTGCAGCGCATACTTAGCGATGTGATCAGCTAGGCGTTGATATCCATTTTCGTTTAAGTGCGGACCTAGATGTGTGCGGCCAGCATAAATATCTCGCTCAAGCGTTCCGTCTACGGCAAAGACCAACATCTCAACACCAGCACGAACGGCGGCATCAACGATCTCTTGCGAATGAGCATCTGCAGTTGCTAGCGGTCCATTTTCATCGCAGGCAATATCTAGATACTGCTCAGCAGTAGCTAGATTATTCTCCTTCATCTGGCTTAAGAATAAATCAGAATTAGCTTGTTCAACCGAGATCTGGATACCTTCGAATTCGTAAGCTGCGATTCGCTTTAAGAAATCTGCAGAATTTGCCATCTCAAATTTCCAGTTAAGAGCAACAATCCCGACTTTGGCTTTATCTACTTTCTTACTCATCTTTACTTAACCTCATCCAATAGATCGATCAGAATTGTTGACCAGCTAAAGTCCGGCGCTCCCCGACCAAATGCAGTCTGAGGGTTGTAATACTCGCGGAAGCCGCTCTTTTGCACCATTGCAATACTTTGATTGGCGATGTGGCGCGCTAAATCAATACGACCATGGCGCTTTAAGCCGCGTGCGATATACCAATTGCTATTCATCCATGAAGGTCCACGCCAAACCAAATTGCCGCCAACAGTGTCTGGGCGATAAGTCGGATGGTTCATGGCAACGCTTGGGATTGGAAATTCAGCCCAATATTCATCTGGATTTAACACACGGGCAATAAGTAAATCCACTTTTTCCCTATCTAAGTCCGATAAGAGCAAAGGTATAAGTGACATAAAGGTGTTTATCTTTAAAGGTTTATTCTCTTTTCCATTTACTCCGTAATACAGGCCATCTGCGTCATTCCAACATAATTCATCGAGGCTAGCTCGTGCTTTCTTCGCGCGCGCCAAGTACTCGGCCGCTCCAGTTGAGTCACCAACTAGTCTGCAGAGATCAGAAAGGACATGCAGGTTTTCGATATAAATAGTATTTGTCATTACATCAGCGACAACGAAGTGGTTTAACTCAATCATCTTCTTTGGGTCGCGATTAAAATTGTCATAGGGATCGCAAATTGAGTGCCAACCACGTGTCCACGAATCGTGTTCCTCATCTTGGATATTCATGATCTCATCCCAAACTGGTGAATGATCAATACCGGTCTCATCGGGCTGAACTACGCGCACGAGACCGTCACCATATGGATTGCGAACGTTGTGCAGCCATTCGTAGAAACGTTTTACCGAAGGAAGAACTTCATTTATGAATTCTGCACCGCGCCCTCGCTTGGCAACAGCGCTAACTGCTTCAGCCAATAAAGGAGGTTGCATCTCATCAGATAAGTAACGGCTGCGAAATGCAATGTCATAAGTGGCGACCATTTGCTCATATGCATCGCGCTGCCAAAAGGTAACGTGAGAAACAAAGCCGTCAGAATGTTGGTTCTTAAGCAAGCTTTTGATCTCGGCTTCAGCCTTTTGGAGGTCAACATGGCTAAGCGCTATCGCGTGAAAACAAGAGTCCCAAAACCATTGAAAGGGGTAGGTAACGGATGATGGACAAGTGAAATCAAAATCATGTCCACACCATTCTGCGTGACCTCGCTGGCGATTGCGTTCGTGGATTGCAGTAACTTCATCTCGTACCCAAGTGAGATCAGCACTTGATGGGGCATGGTCATTTAATTGCATTATTTCGCTACGATATCAGCCACATCTATGAATAGGAATGCTATGACAGCGGTTAGAGTTGGAATTGTCGGAACAGGATCAGTTGCTTCATCAGTTCATCTTCCAATACTCACTCGGCGCACCGACCTCTTTGAAATTGTTGCCCTTGCCGATTTAAACATTAGCGCCGCTCATGCACTGGCAGATCGTTTCGGTATCGCCCAGGCAGATTGTTTTGCAGAGCCAAAGGCAATGCTGGCCGCGAAAGAAATGGATGCAGTTCTAATTTTAAACTCTGGCTCACATTCTGAAGTTGTTGAATTAGCGCTGCGCTCGGGAAAGACAGTCTTTTGCGAAAAACCGCTCGCCTATACCCGCGCAGAGATGAAGGCTATCGAAAAGGCAAAATCTGAATCAGGATCTAATCTGATGATCGGATATATGAAAACTTTTGATCCAGCTGTTCTTGAAGCAAAGAAGGCGATTAAGTCTCGTCCCCGCACAGTCGATGTTTTAGTGCTGCACCCAAGTGGGGATAGCCAATTAGTCACATCTGATGAATCGCTAAATATGCCAAAACCATCAAATGAGTTAATTGAAATTTTCACAAAATCGCGCAATGCAGTTCAAGAAGATGCCCTGGGTAAAGATGGAGCTGCATCTTTTGGCAATCTTTATTCTGAAATGGTGCTCGGTAGTGTTATTCATGAGTTTTCAGTGCTTCGCGCTCTAGATATTCACATCTCAGAGATTGATTATGTTGATCGTTGGCCGGCAGGTTCAGCCAGTGATTCGATCATAATTTTTGGACGGACCGAAGATGGTGTTCGCGTGACCGTTCGCTGGTTCTATCTCGACCAATACCCTATGTATCAAGAGGAGATTCGTTGGGTTAATGGCGAAGAAGGCCATCACATCATCTTCCCAAGCCCATATATTTTGCGAGTTCCAACCCAGTTGGTTTCAACACTTCGCAAAGGAATCGACCATCAGACAAATAAGTTTGAATCTTATAAACCTTCATTTGAAAGCGAGTTAGAGGCTTTCCATCAATTAGTTAAAACAGGAAAGCAGGATGCAGATCCAATTGCTGATGGCCTAGAGGATCTAATCTTGGCGCAGAAGATTGCTAAGAAAATAGCCGAAAGCGAAAATATTGCTTTGGGTGGCGAATTACTTACTTAATTCTTCTTTGGTGCGCGTGGCATAAAGGCTCGTTAGCGCTGTAATTGCCAAAGTAGAAACAATTACCGTCAAACTAACTTCGAGTGAAATGTCAGGTACATGCACACCATTTTCGTGTAACGCATGCATGATCATCTTCACGCCGATGAATGCCAAGATAAACGATAAACCGCGACCCAAGTGAATTAGTCGATCCATCGCACCTTGTAGCAAGAAATAAAGTTGACGTAGACCCATAAGCGCAAAGATATTTGCAGTGATGACAACGTAACTGCTGGTTGTTAAGCCAAGAATCGCCGGAATTGAATCGAGGGCAAAGACGAGATCAGTAACACCTAGTGCAATTAGAGCGATAGCGAAGGTGCTTAACCCTCTATTGCGAAGGAAGGTAATAAGTCTTCCTTCATCTTCTTCAACTTCTTCTTTTTCGTTGATCAGCTTCCAAGCTGTGAAGATCAAGAAAGCACCAAAGAAATAGAAGGCTGATGTAAATCGTGAAACCAGCGCGACACCTGCGAAGATAAGGATGACACGTAGGACGATTGCAACCAGAATTCCAAAGAGAAGAACTAATTGTTGTGATTCTTTCTTAACTTTAAGAGTTGAAATTAAGATTATGAAGACAAAGATATTGTCGACCGAGAGCGCATACTCTGTTAACCAGCCAGCAAAGAACTCGGTTCGTAGTTGATCAGAAGTCCAACGTGGCATCAACAAACCAAAGGCTATGGCCGCAGCTACGTAAAAGAGCGTCCAGAAGAGCGCCTCTTTGGTAGTTGTCTCTTTGTTTCGACGAATGATTGCAAGTGCTAAGTCAAAGATAATTACAGTTGCTAGAACTCCAACGGTTATTAGCCATTCAGTAGATGAAATCATGGGCGAAAGTGTCCTGTCTCGTTAAGGCTGCGCAGGGCGCGCAGTCCATCTGATGGCCAGATAGAAATTGATGAAATGGAACATGGGGCAGCATCTATATGAAAGACCGCTTCGGTGGGTGCCCCGGTTGCGATCTGCGCCGCTAATTTAATGACTCCGTTGTGAGTTACTACGACGACGCGCTGACCAGGATATTCGGCGGCAACTTTTTCAAGTGCTTCTTCAACGCGGATGCCTCCTTGATCATATGACTCACCACCTGCAGGGGCGTATGAAGATGAATTCAGCCATGCATGGTATTCATCTGGAAACTTCTCTTTCACTTCTTCAAATGCGAGACCATCCCAATCTCCGAAAGAGAGTTCGTACCAAATCTCATCAAATTTAATTTCAAGTCCAGTCGCATCAGCAATCGCCTGTGCGGTTTGAGTTGTACGCATCAGCGGTGAGGCAATCAAAACTTCTGGCTTTAACTTTGCGATCTCCTTGGCCACAGCTGCTGCTTGCGATAAGCCCTTTTCGGTTAACTCGGGATTTAGCGGACCAGTTCCAGAAAACTTACGCATTGGAGTTAACACAGTCTCACCATGGCGAACCAGATAAAGCATCGTGGGAACTTCATCGCTACGTAAGCGTTCGGATAAGTAATTCTGTTGCCGCTGTGGTTCGGGTTTATGTTCCGATTCTCCATCAAGGGCTTTATTTGCCAAGCGATCGGCGTGTGAATTTTCATCACGTGGAATCCACGAATACTTAACTAACGATGGATCATGAGCTGCCCGGCACTGCTTCGCAAGATCACGCATATCCGCATGCTTAATCTGCCAACGCCCAGACATCTGCTCAACAACTAACTTTGAATCCATCGCAACATCAACGGTGGCTGCAGGATCTAATTTATTAATGTGGCTTAGCCCAGCAAGCAAACCGCTGTATTCAGCAACGTTATTTGTTGCAATTCCAATTACATCAAAAAGTTCAGCAACGATCTTGCCGCCTTCAGTGACAACTGCTCCATAACCTGCTGGACCCGGATTACCTCGAGAGCCGCCATCTGCGGTTAGTTTGAAACTGCGCGCCATTTATAGACCTCGCACCAAAATGCACCGACATTCTTCACAACGTACGAGTTCGTCTTCTGGCAAACCTGCGATGCGTTGAAGTTCGATGGTATTTAAAGTTAGGTGGCAGCCTTTGCACTGATTGCCGATAAGTGCAGCTGCACCAGTTCCATTATTGCTGGCGCGAATTTTCTCGTAGAGCGCAAGCAGCTCGGGGTTAACGCTGGCAACGGTCTTTGCGCGATCATCTGCTGCAGTCTTTAGGTCGGCGAAGATAATAGTTAGGGAATTTTCTTTGGAAATTTCCAAGTTAGCGATCTCTGCTGCATGAGCGCTTTCTTCGGCGCTAAGTAAAGCAATGCGCTCTTTAATTCCATCAACGCGTATCATTATCTCTAGCTCCACTTCTTCGAGCTCGGCTCTACGAGCCGCTAGTGAAACTAATTCGTGTTGCAACTGCTCAAGCTCTTTAGCCGCGCCTGTTCCAGATGCTAACCGCGCTTCATCTCGATTTATACGTGAGACAACTTGCTCGACGTCGGTTTCGGCGCGGGTTAATTCGCGCTTCACATCGTTTAGCTCAGTCTCTGCAGCGATTCGTAGATCACGAGCGTTATTTTGCTTAATGGTTAATGAATTAATTGCCGCAATCTCGGGCAGGCCAGCTGCTTTGGCATTTAAAGATGTAGTTGTGAAATCGAAGTTTTGAATATCGAGTATGGAGCGCTGATCGCTGACGCTAGCCTTCACAACTCGCTCCTTTTAACTGCACTTCTTATTGGCGCTTCGGATATTGAATTCTTGGGCAAACCTTACTTGAAAAGCCCCGCTTCTACTATTTTGCAGCGCATCTTTTCCCATGCCCTTTTGCAAAGTTATGCTTACCTGCTTATGCTCAATGCATGGAAATAACAACTTGCCTTTGGTTTGACGGCCGCGCGCGCGAAGCCGCAAACTTTTACACATCAATCTTCCCAAATAGTTCTGTTGCCGATAACTGGATTGCACCAACTGATACTCCGGGAAATCAACAAGGTGAAGAGATTGTTGTTAACTTTAAAATTTTTGGTCAGCACTTCATTGGCCTAAATGGCGGGCCGCAATTTCCACACTCAGAGGCGATCTCATTTCAGATCCCATGTGCAGACCAAACAGAGATTGATAAGTTTTGGGAATTACTTACAGCCGACGGTGGTCAAGAGAGCCAGTGCGGATGGCTAAAGGATAAGTTTGGAATTTCTTGGCAGGTTACTTCTCCAGAGATGATGAATTACTTGGGTGGGCCAGATGCCGAAGGTTCACAACGCGCGACTAAAGCGATGCTAGAAATGAAGAAAATAAATTTGGCCGAGATGAGGAAGGCGTATCTGGAAGTTTAAAAACTCTAGCCATTGCGAACTAGGATAAGTACCATTTTCTTATGAAGCGTTTAGTTGGTGCCGCCAGTTCCATCATTTTGTTGACATCTATTTTTTCAACACCGGCCTGGAGTGCGACAAAAGCAGGAGGAACTTGCTCAAAGTTAGGCGCCAACTCAATTTCCTCTGGAAAAAAATTTACATGCATTAAATCTGGTAAAAAATTGATCTGGAATAAAGGTGTTTTGATATCCAGAACTGCACCTACTCCGACCGCTTCCCCTTTTGCATCTCCATCTGCATCTCCATCTGCATCTCCAAGCCCAATATTCGGACCACCCGAGCAAATTCTGGCCTTTGAGAACATGAAGCAGGCTATGAAGCCAAAGCCACTGGGAGAAATATTTCGCTTTCATTATTCACCTAATAGCGTTCAAAGTTTTAAGAACTATCTTGAAATTGAATTGAGTTACTCGATGCAATTTTGGGCAGATGTTTATGATGGAACAAAACTGTTCAACGTTTTTTACGGTACTGAGAAAGACTATGATTGGTTAATTGATTCATGGAAACCTTACGGTTTCGATAAAAATACCGGCTTTGCGGCTGACTTTAGAGGGCGGGTCCAGCGTGAGGGAAATAGACTTAACGCTGGAGCGGTTCCGTCGCAACCTGACGGTAGCCATCTGTCAATACTCCGTCATTCGACTCTACCAACTGAACCAGGTTCATTCATTCCGCACGAAAGTATTCATATAGTCCAACAACAATTAACAAAAAATAGAACTCAAATGATGCCATGTTGGCTTCGTGAAGGTTCAGCAAATCTATTTGGCAATTTCGTTGTTGCACAAAAGTATGGTCTTGAAACTTACAATCGCGCAAAGCGTGGTGATATGAACAATTTTCTTTGGGGATCTAGTGGAGTAGATCTGAGAAAATTTAATGAAGCTGAATGGTTTACTCATTTAAAGAGTCTTGAGGGAAATTTCCAAGGGGGTTGTGACTATTTGTATCGTTTCTCCTACGGATCAGGTTTGCTCCTTTCCGAACTGCTTATGGCAGAAGGCGGATTTGAGAAGATGATTAACTTTTGGAGAGTATTTGGATTAGAGACCGATTGGCGGATATCTTTCAAAACAATCTATGAGCTTGAAATAGATGCCTGGTATAAAGATAAGGCAATTCCGTACCTGATGAGAGAATATTCAAGAGTTGGCGCATAGCCTTGAAGAATAAACGTGGGCGCTGAGGGTTTCGAACCCCCGACATTCTCGGTGTAAACGAGACGCTCTACCACTGAGCTAAGCACCCGATTGTTGCGAGGCAAATACTACCTCAACTACAGGGCAGCGA
>Ga0222712_10005045_pt1 | contig 13536 bp, 10 predicted proteins | sample C33_657DmetaG_FD_165043 | JGI IMG/M metagenome (GOLD analysis project Ga0222712, IMG submission 165043) | Estuarine water microbial communities from San Francisco Bay, California, United States - C33_657D | ecosystem: Environmental > Aquatic > Marine > Unclassified | place: USA: California...
GATCAAACAAATACACCAGCGGAGTAGTCATTTATAAAAAAATAAATAATTTTAACGGTACATAAACATTAAACAGGCATATGAAAAATTTAATCGGAGTTTTGGTATTGCTGATTGCTTTTCAAGCAAATGCACAAGACTTTAACAAAGTAAAAACCAGTGTGTTAATCAATCAATTTGATGCTGCAAAAGCTGATTATGAAAAGATTGTCGCTAAAAAACCAACTGCTGCAACTACAGCGGAAGGATACTACTGGAAAGCAAAAATTTACAGTGGATTAGCCAAAGATCCTAAAAATACAACTGCTCTTGCAGAAGTAAAATCAGCGGTAGATGCTTATATCACTGCAGAATCTGGTGCTAATTACCCATTAGCTAAAGAAAATGGTACTGAGCCTTTCTTCGATTTATATTTAAAAAACTTTAAAGAGGGTGTAGCAGCATTTAACGATAAGAGTTGGAAAAAAGCTGCTGCAGAATTTGATGATGCTGTTAAATACAGTGATATTATATTCACTCAAGGATGGGCTTCATCAAAACAAAAGTTTGATACTACTTCATTAATGTATGCAGGTTTTGCTAACCAAAATGCAAATAATACAGAGATGACAATGAAATATTATAAGCGTTTGGTTGCTGCTGAAATTAAAACTCCAGAATTAGAAGATGTATATAAATATATCTTATTGCATTATATTAATAATAAAGACAAAGAAAATTTTGACGCTTTCTTAAAAGTAACAGAAGCTGCTTATCCTTCAGAAAATTGGTTTGATTACAAATCTGAATATATAGACAAGAACTATACTTTAGAAGCAAAAATCAAATTATATGATGAGCAAGTAGCTGCAAATACCATCACAGAAATAGAATGTTTAATGTTTGGTGATGCATTTATTGCAGGTAAAAGTGATACTGAAACAAGCGCTAACAATGATTTATATATTGCAAAAGCAGCAGATGCGTATAAAAAAGCATATGCTTTGAATAGTAAAAACTTTACTGCAGCATTCAACGCTGGTATTGCTTATTATAATCAATACACTGCATTAGACGAAAAAGTAAGTGATAATATTCGTGCATTACAAACTTTAAATGCAAATAAACCAGCTGCTCCAAAAGATCCTAAAAAGAAATTAGCATTTGACGCATCATTTAAAGCTCAACAAGATTCAATTAAGAAATTAAATATTGCTTATGATGCCCCAATTAAAGCAAATGTAGATGCTGCGATTGAATGGATTGAAAAAGCATTTAGTGGAGTTAAGGATAAAGAAAAATTGGAAAGGGTAGAAAAGAATGTAGCTGGAAGATCTGTTGACTTCTTAGCAACATTATATCAATTTAAAAGAGACAAAGTAAGAGGTAAGGATCAAAAAGCATATGATGCTTTGGATGCAAAATTCAACCAATACGATCAGTTACACGATAAATACAACAACTAAACAATTGTGTTATATATAAAAAAAGAGCCTCATTTTTGAGGCTCTTTTTTTATAGCGATATCTGTAGATTAATCTCTTAGTACAACAGTTAATTTATAGTTCTTAGTTTCATTGAATTCAACAGTTATATCTTCATTGCCAAATTTAAATACAGCAATAACAGGGAATAGGACATTTTGGAAAATGTAAACATTTCTCTTTTGTTGATTAGTTCTAGCAAACATTTCCTGATAAGATCCTTTATTAAAAATATTTTCAGTCATGATTGGTTTTGGCATTTCTCCAGATAAGGTTGCTGAACCTCCAGAAACAGATTCAACACTAACTTCGATTGTATTGCCACTTGGGTTAGCTGGTTCATAAGACATAGAAGCGTTACTTATCATATAGGACTTGCTAACTATTTTATAGGGGAATTCATAAAGTCCTACATATTGGTCTTTTTTCCAGTAACCAACTAGGGTACTATCTTTTCCGATAGCATTTTTAATGGTTAATTCTCCATAACCTTCTTTTTTACCTTTCTTGAAACTGCCTTTGAAGACATTACCAATTGTATCTGTAAGAACACCTTTACCATCTGGCTGTCCGTTTTTTTGATCACCCACATAGGTTGTTTCTTTCTGTACATTAGTTTGAGCTGCTAACTGATTTACTTGACCAATCATCAAACTTGCTATAAAGCATCCTAGAATCTTTTGTATCATAAAATTTCGATTGAATGTTGTAAGTAGTAAAGTTAGGGTTTCTCCAAATCAGTACGATAGGTTAATAGCCTCATTTGATTAAATAATCTATTTAACATAATGTTAATTATAAGCGCAAATATATCAATTTAATCTGAGTATCTGATAGTTAAGATAGAGTTTCAGTCTATTGTATAGATACTTATTCTACTATTTATTCGTTATGGTAAAGTGAATGCTTGCAGAAAGATTTGTACATTTAAATACAGATTCTTGAAATCAAAACATTCAATAAGATTATCAAATAGATTAAAACGATTACGCTATGCCTACATCATTTTCACGTAGAAAATTTGTACAAAATGCTGGTATGACTTCTTTAGCAGTTGGCTTAAGTCCGGCTTTCATTAAAGCTCAATCTGAAGCTAAAATGAATACTGTAAGAATTGGGATTATTGGTACAGGATTTAGAGGTCAAAGCCATTTAGAAATGCTTTGCCAGAGAAAAGACACTACTATAATAGCTTTTGCAGATCCAGATCCAAGGATGTTAGCAGACGCTCAAAAGATACTTAAAGACGCTGGCAGACCAGCTGCAATTGAATATAGTAAGGGAAATGAAAATTACAAACAACTTTTACAACGTGATGATATTGATGCAGTTATAATTGCTACACCATGGGAATGGCATATACCTCAAGCCCTGGAAGCCATCAAAAATGGTATTATTCCAGGTGTGGAAGTTTGTGGTGCTATAAAATTGACAGATTGTTGGGATATAGTGAATGCAAGTGAAAAATCAGGTATACCTGTTATGTGCCTTGAAAATGTGTGTTATAGAAGAGATGTAATGGCTGTATATAATATGGTTAAAAAAGGTATGTTTGGTGAATTATTACACTTGCAAGGTGGTTATGAGCACGATTTAAGAGGTGTAAAATTCAATAGCCCAAATTCAGCAGATAGTAATTCTGGTGTAGAATTTGGCGAAAAAGGGTTTTCTGAAGCGCATTGGAGAACAAATCACTCATTATATAGAAACGGTGAATTATATCCAACACATGGTTTGGGCCCAGTGGCAATGATGACTGATATTAATAGAGGGAACCGTTTAACTAGATTATCTTCTGTTGCAACTAAAGCAAGAGGTTTACATAAATATATAGTTAACCATCCTAAAGGTGGTGAAAATCACCCAAATGCGAAATTAAAATTCAAATTAGGTGACATTGTTACTACCCAGTTACAGACAGTTAATGGAGAGACTATATTATTAACGCACGACACCAATTCACCTCGTCCTTACAATTTAGGCTTCCGTGTTCAGGGTACTCAGGGTTTATGGCAGGATTTTCATGCTGGTGAGTTTAGTGCTGGACATATATATATAGAAGGCGTTTCTAAAAAAGCACATCAATGGGAAAATCCTGAGACCTATTTAAAAGAGCATGATCACCCATTATGGAAGAAATATGAAGCAGATGCTGTAGGTGCTGGACATGGCGGAATGGACTTTTTTGTTGAAAATGCTTTTATTGAGTGTATTAAAAGAAAAGTAAATTTCCCTCTGGATGTATATGATTTAGCTACTTGGTATGCTGTGACTCCCCTTTCTGAGAAGTCTATTGCAGAACATGGTCAAGTACAAGAAATTCCCGACTTTACTAGAGGTAAATGGAAGAATAGAAAACCAGATTTTGCAATGAACCCTGATTACTAGGATTTATTTAATAAATCATTTTATTATACGCTTCTAATAAAGCAATTTGGTTAATGGCCCGAACATAGTTCTGGCCATTATATTTTGCCCCATAGTAAACATCCTTATTCAAATGATCCGTTAAAAATCTCAGAGCCTGCATGTATATCATAAATTGACCAGCAAATTCAAAATGATCCATTTCAAAAGAAGTGAGTATATCTCCCATGTTTTCTAAATAACCTTCTTTAATTGCTGTCCACCTACCCTTGTCTATTTTGATTAAATCAATATTGACTTCTTCTTCAGACACATTGGGAAGATAGGTTCTACACATATCCCCTACATCACTAATGAAATAGCCAGGCATAACCGTATCAAGATCAATTACACATAAAGCTTTATCCTGTTGGTCAAAAAGTACATTACTAATCTTTGTGTCGTGATGAGTTACTCTCTTTATAGCTTCTTCTGATCTAATAAATTGCTCGTACGTTTCAACTAGATGCGCATGATTTTTTAAAAAAAGTATAGCCTCTTTAGAATTTTCTAACCTTTGTTGATCTCCTTTCTCTAATGAGGTTTCAAATTGTTGATACCTTAAGCTCAAATTATGAAAATCGGGCAAGGTGATTTGAATATCATTTATGGCTATGTCCGCTAGCTTTGAAGTGAAAGCTCCAAATGCCGATGCGGCTTCTTTAGCTTGATTTGAATGGCTCAATACATTGTATGACTTGCCATTTAATTTTACAAAAGCTCTATAATATTTCCCTTCAAAAAAACTTAAAGTAGCACCATTGAAATTAGGAACCAAGTGGGTAAATAAAAATGCTGGACTATTAGCAATTAAATATGTTCCGATCATCTTAATATTATGATCAATAGCTTCAGGATTTTTAAAAATTTGATGATTGATGCTTTGTAGAATAAATTCCTGTCCTTGTTTTGTGATTACGATAAAAGTTGAATTAATCAAACCTTGATCTATTTTCTCAAAACTTTGAACATCCCAATTATAGATATCGAAAATTGCTTGCATATAGTGCTACTAAAGTACAAAAATTATAAGCAAATTGCTTATCTTCAGAATCTAATAGTTTATCAATGAAACCACTCAATAGAAGAGGATTTATACATTTAAGTAGTCTTGGATTAACCAGTTTTACTATTCCTGGATTTGTCAAAAAATCGGTTTTAATGAACAAAAAACCAATTGTAGTATCTACATGGGATGCTGGTTTAAATGCCAATATTGCTGCTTGGAAAGTATTATCTGCAGGTGGTGCTGCACTGGATGCCGTGGAGCAAGGTGTCATGGTAACAGAAAATGAAATTAATTGTTGCGTTGGTTTAGGAGCAAATCCAGATAGAGATGGACATGTTACTTTGGATGCTTCCATAATGGATCATCAATTTAATTGCGGTAGTGTAGCATTTTTAGAAAGAATAAAACACCCTATTTCTGTGGCAAGAAGAGTGATGGAAAAAACACCTCATGTAATGTTAGTTGGTGCTGGTGCACAACAATTTGCAATTAGTGAAGGATTTACTTTAGAAAAAGATGAACTTTCTAAAGATGCTAAAAATGCATATGAGAATTGGTTAAAGAAATCTACTTATAAGCCTATCTATAATGTAGAGCGTCAATCAGAGATTCCTAAAAATGATGCAGCATTTAATGCCCCACATAAATTAAGTAATGGAGAATGGAATCATGATACAATTGGTATGGTAGCATTAGATGCGAATGGTAATTTAAGTGGATCTTGTACTACAAGTGGCGCTGGTTTTAAAATGCGTGGACGTGTGGGAGATTCACCAGTAATTGGTGCAGGTTTGTATGTTGATAATGAAGTGGGTGCAGTTGTAGCTACTGGACAAGGCGAAGATGTAATAAGAGTTGCGGGGTCAAGTGCTGTTGTAGAGTATATGAGACAAGGAAAATCACCTAAAGAAGCTTGTAGATTAGTAATTGAAAGAGTTAGAAGAATTAAAAAAGAAAAAGCAAAAGAAATTCAAGTTTGTTTTATTGCAATTAATAATAAAGGTGAATTTGGAGCATACTCATTACACAATGGATTTAACTATGCAGTTTATTCTGAAAAAGGTAATGAATTATTTGAGTCAGAATTTTTAGATTAATATTCATGGAGACTATTTTAGAAATTGCTGTTTTTAATATTGAATCTGCATTAGCGGCTACTGCAGCTGGAGCAGATAGAATTGAGTTTTGTGAAAATCCAATGGAAGGGGGTACTACCCCATCTTATGGAAGTTTAAAAACTTTAATTCAAAAAACAAGTCAACCTGTTTTTCCAATTATAAGACCAAGAGGGGGAGATTTTTTGTATTCTGATGATGAATTTGAATCTATGAAATCAGATATATTGCTAGTGAAAGAATTAGGTTATCCTGGTGCTGTAATTGGAATGCTAAAAAAAGATGGTCATATAGATATTAACAGAACAGCAGAATTAGTTTCGGTTGCAGGTCATATGGAAATTACATTTCATCGTGCATTTGATAGATGTACAGACCCTTTAAAAGGTCTAGAAGACATAATTCAAACTGGTTGTAAAAGAATTCTTACAAGTGGTCAGGTTCCGAATGTTTCGAATGCCCTACCCTTGATTGCAGAATTAGTAAATAATGCAAATGGTCGAATCACTATTATGCCTGGTAGTGGTGTTAGAGCCAATAATATTTCCGAAATTATTGCTAGCACTGGAGTAAAGGAAATTCATAGCTCTGCAAGAAAAAACTATCCGTCTACTATGTTATTTAGTCCCGTAAGTATGCAGGAGCAAATGATGTTCACCGGAGTTGATCAAGAAGAAATAATCAAAATGAAGAATGCGATTGCTTCATTATAAATGCTAGTAAAGTAATCTTACTCTAATTGTATCTTTTACTTCTTTTAATAAAGAAAAAGCAGTTTTGGATAATTTTGAATCTACATCTAAAACAACATATCCGATTTCTTCATTTGTTTTTAAATATTGTCCAACAATATTTATTTTATTCTTAGACATCACCGTATTGATGGCACTTAGAACACCAGGTACATTATTATGGATATGCAATATTCTATGAGCTCCGTCTACCGGAGGTAAACTTATAGTAGGTATAGACAATGAACCATTAGAAACACCTCTTTCTAAATATTGATATAATTTGATACTTACATCTTCACCAATATTTTCTTGTGCTTCTTCTGTAGATCCACCAATATGAGGTGTTAATAAAACATTCGATAAACCCTGTAAAGGAGTTTCAAAATGATCGCCATTTTTTTCAGGTTCCCAAGGATATACGTCAATGGCTGCCCCACTTAAGTGCTTGGATTTTAAAGCGGCTGCTAAAGCATCTAAATCAACTACTTCACCTCTTGCATAGTTAATTAAAATAGATCCTTGTTTAAATTGTTTTAAAACATCTCTACTAATTAAGTTCTTAGTAGAACTTGTTTCTGGAACATGAAGAGATATAATATCTGAAGTACTTACTAATTCTTTTATAGATTTTACAGCTTGTGCATTTCCTAATGGTAATTTTGTTTCTACATCATAGAATTTAACTTTCATTCCCATTGCTTCAGCCATGATACTTGTTTGAGTACCAATATTTCCGTAACCAATTAAACCAAGCGTCTTCCCTCTTAATTCAAAACTACCTTTTGCCTCTTTATTCCAAATACCTTTATGTGCAGCTTCATTCTTATCAATGATTTTTCTTATCAACATAATACTTGATCCAATCACTAATTCTGCAACAGATCTTGTATTACTATAAGGTGCGTTGAAAACAGCAATCCCTTTTTGTTTACAAGCCTTCATATCTACTTGATTGGTTCCAATACAAAAACAACCAATCGCTTGAAGTTTCTTTGCGCTATCTAATACTTTTTTTGAAATAAATGTTTTTGATCGTATCCCGAGAATATGAACATCTTTAATAACCTTGATAAGGTCTTCTTCACTCAAAGCACCTGTAACTTTTTTAACATCAGTATAACCTTGAATTTTAAAATACTGAACAGCAGCTTCACTTATATTTTCTAGAAATAATACTTTGATTTTGTCCTTAGGGTAACTTGTCTTTAAAGAAGTGCTCATGGCACAAAGTTAAAAAAAATTAACTGCTTCTTTCTTCATTCACAATATTTTATGCTTTTTGAGCGTTATTTTTGTACTACCCTAATAACTAACAGATGATCGTGAGAATTTCGTTTCTAAGTACTTTATTTGTTTTAATCTGCGCTTGCGGCACTTCACAGGGCCCTAGATTTCAAGATGCCTTAAATACACCTAGCTTCACTTATAATAAACTTTCAGATACCGAAAGGGATAGGCTAAGTGCAGAGATTAAACTCAAATATGATAAACTACTAGGAAATAGAGGGTTTAGCGGTCAAATTTTAGTGGCAAAAAATGGAGAAATCATTTTTGAAGATTATAAAGGGTATTCTAACCTAAGCCAAAAATCCCCAATCATTCCTGAAACACCCATACATCTTGCTTCGGTTTCAAAGACATTTACTGCAATGGTTGCAATGAAATTATGGGAACAAGAAAAATTAGATTTAAAAGCCCCTATTACAAAGTACATACCTAATTTTCCATATACAGAAGTAACCATTGAACAGTTATTATCTCATAGAAGTGGTTTACCAGATTATACTTATTTCATGGAATCTAGAAAGTATGTATCTGTTAAAGTAAAAACCAAAAGAGGAAGGTGGGTTAAAAAGTTAAAGCTCATCCAAAACGAAAAACCTTTTAGAGAAGGCAATTACACCAATCAAGATGTCTTGGATTATATGGTTCAAAAGCGCCCTGCTCCAGCTACCAACCCTGATAGAGTTTTTAGATACTGTAATACTAACTATGTTTTATTAGCATTAATCATTGAGAAAGTTACAGGAAAAGATTTTCCTACATATATGGATGAAACGGTTTTTAAGCCACTTAAGATGACCAACTCTTATATTTTTAGTGCTAAAACCATTGAGAAATATACCCCTTCTTATAATGCAAGAATGCAACCTTATAGAATTGAAAAGTATGATTGTATTTATGGTGATAAAAACGTGTATAGTACAGTTAGAGACTTGTATTTATGGGATAAAGCATTAACAGAAGGTGTTTTTTTAAGACCTGAAACCCTAGAATTAACCTATCAACCACAAAGTCCAACCAATAAATATTATCATAATTATGGATTTGGTTGGAGGATCCTTGTAAAGCCAAATGAGGAAAAATTGATATATCATAATGGATGGTGGCATGGTAATAATACTGTATTTAATAGGATGATTGGAGAAACCGCTACCATCATCATTTTGGGTAATAAATTCAATAAAACCATCTATAAAGGGAAAGAATTGGGCTCAGTATTTACTGGAAAGCTAGATACTACCTCTTTAGTGGAGTAAAAATGCCCTTTTTTGCCTTTTTTTGGCCTTTTCACCCTATTTTTGCAGACCTTAATCGAATCAAGAAAACAAAGAATAAGAATTGCTTATGAACAATCTTCTATTTTATGCCGTTCCGGCAATGGGTATTGTAGGTTTACTATATACTCTATTGAAATTCAACTGGGTATCTAAACAAGATGCCGGTAATGCACGTATGAAAGAAATCAGTGATTATATCGCTGAAGGCGCAATGGCTTTCTTAAAAGCTGAGTGGAAAATCTTAGGTTATTTTGTTGTTATAGTAGCTTTATTACTAGGCTTTATGGCTTCTAAAAATGAAGATAGCCATTGGACTATCGCTGTAGCTTTTGTAATTGGTGCTGTATTTAGCGCTACTGCAGGATATATTGGTATGAAAGTAGCAACTAAGGCTAACGTTAGAACTGCTGAAGCAGCTAAAACAAGTTTAGCACGTGCACTTAAAGTATCTTTTACAGGTGGATCAGTAATGGGCTTAGGCGTATCTGGTTTAGCTGTTTTAGGTTTAGGCGGATTATATTTAATATTAAAAGAATACTTCTATGTTTCTGGTGATCCAAAAGAGATGCTAAGAACAATTGAAGTTTTAACAGGTTTTTCTTTGGGTGCTGAGTCTATTGCATTATTTGCTCGTGTTGGTGGCGGTATCTATACCAAAGCTGCAGACGTTGGTGCTGACTTAGTAGGTAAAGTAGAAGCTGGTATTCCAGAAGATGATCCTCGTAACCCTGCAACTATTGCAGATAACGTAGGTGATAACGTGGGTGACGTTGCAGGTATGGGTGCCGATTTATTTGGTTCTTATGTAGCAACAGTATTAGCAACAATGGTATTAGGTCAGGAAGTTACAGGCCCTAATGGTGCTAAATTAGTAGATGCTTTTGGTGGCTTATCTCCTATCTTATTACCAATGTTAATTGCTGGTGTAGGTATTTTATTATCTATTGTAGGTACTTTCTTTGTTAGAATCAGTGAAACTGCTGGTTTAAATACAGCTACTGTTCAAAAGGCATTGAACATGGGTAACTATGGTTCAATGGTTTTAACAGCTGTTGCTTGTTATTTCTTAGTAAATAATATCTTACCAGAAACAATGGTATTACGTGGATTAGAATTCACAAGAAATGGTGTTATTGGTGCAATTGCTGTAGGTTTAGTAGTAGGTACATTAATGAGTATTATTACTGAATATTATACAGCAATGGGCAAGCGTCCAGTATTAAGTATCATCAAACAATCTAGCACAGGACACGCAACCAATATTATTGGTGGTTTAGCTATTGGTATGGAATCTACATTCTATCCAATTTTAGTATTAGCTGCTGGTATTTATGGTTCTTATGCATGTGCTGGTTTATATGGTGTGGCAATTGCTGCAGCAGGTATGATGGCAACAACTGCAATGCAATTAGCTATTGATGCTTTTGGTCCAATTGCAGATAACGCAGGTGGTATTGCTGAAATGAGTGAATTACCAGCTGAGATTCGTGAAAAAACAGATATTTTGGATGCTGTAGGTAATACAACAGCTGCAAGTGGTAAAGGTTTTGCCATTGCTTCTGCTGCATTGACATCTTTAGCATTATTCGCAGCCTTCGTAGGTGTTGCGATGCCAAACAATCAACATATTGACATTTATAAGGCAGATGTATTAGCTGCATTATTTGTAGGTGGTATGATCCCATTCATCTTCTCTTCATTAGCTATTCGTGCTGTGGGTGAAGCTGCAATGGCAATGGTGGAAGAAGTTCGTCGTCAGTTCCGTACTATTCCTGGAATTATGGAAGGTACTGGTAAGCCTGAATACGATAAGTGTGTGGCTATCTCTACAGAAGCTTCTTTAAAGAAGATGATGTTACCAGGTGCTATCACTATTATCTCTCCTATTTTAATAGGTTTCACATTAGGGCCTGAAGCTTTAGGTGGTTTCTTAGCTGGAGCTACTGTAAGTGGTGTTTTAATGGGTATTTTCCAAAACAATGCAGGTGGTGCTTGGGATAATGCTAAAAAATCTTTTGAAAAAGGTGTTGAAATCAATGGCGAAATGTTCTATAAGAAATCAGAACCACATAAGGCTTCTGTAACTGGAGATACTGTGGGTGATCCATTTAAAGATACATCTGGTCCTTCAATGAATATCTTGATTAAATTAATGTCAATTGTTTCATTGGTATTGGCACCAACTTTAGCTAAAATGCATCCAACTGGAGCCACTGTAACAAGTTCTAAAACAGTAGAAATTTCAGTGATCAATACAGATAGCACTAAAGTAATGGCAGATTCTACAATGACAGTAACTATTACTGCGGACACAAAAACATTGGTTCAAGCTTTACAAGAAGATGGTTTAGCTCCAAAAGACAATGTTAGTATCCAAGTTAAAAACGGTCAAATTTCTGTAAATGGTACTGCATTAACAGAAGAGCAAAATGCTAAATATGCAACTTATTTGAAAAAGAAATAAGTTCATTTTACTATATTTTAACAAAAAATCCTTCCGAATTTCGGGGGGATTTTTTGTTTATTCAATCAAATACGTAAATTACATACGAATTTAATCGTAATAATATGCCTAAGCTATTCAAACCTACCGAAAGTGAATTAGAGATTTTAAGTATTCTTTGGGATAAACAGAATGCTTCAGTTCGTGAAGTACATGAAGTAGTTCAACTAACAAAAGATGTAGGCTACACTACTACCCTTAAATTAATGCAAATCATGCATGAAAAAGGTTTGGTTTCAAGAAATGAAACTGCTAAAACGCATATTTATACTCCAGTTTTTGCTAAAGAAAAAGCACAAGAACAATATATCTCAAAAATGATTAAAACATTATTTAGTGGCAATAGCGCACAACTTGTAATGCAAGCATTAGGGAGTCATCAAAGTTCTCAAGAAGAATTAGCAGAGATTAAATCTTTGATTGAATCTATTGAAAAAAGGAAATAAGATTTAAATGTCTTTTTTATTTCAAATACCAAATGCAATATTGAATAGCCTATGGCTAATGTCAATTCTATACATATTGTATTTCACAATTCAATATCTATTTAAATTAAATGCAGCGAATTCTTTTATAACACTGGTTGTATTTGAAATAATGGCGGCAATTCATTTTTTATTAGCTGCTTTTACACATAGCCATTTAAATTATACTATTACTACTATATCCATTGAAGCCAATCCTGGTTGGATAAATTGTACTTATTTTATTGGGTTAGCTTATTTATTGGCTTTGTCTATTTATTTCATCAATTTGGTTATTCAATGTATAAAAATTGCTTCATTAAGAAAAAATGCAGATTATTCTATAGCTACATTTTGGCATCAGCAATTACATAAAAACGAATTGAACAAATATAGTATTGGACAATCTAATAAAATAAAATCACCCATTACATTCGGATGGATGAACGCTGTTATCTTACTCCCTATTTCTATTTTGAATCATTTGACCATTGATGAAGTTAGATTAATTCTATTGCATGAAATTGCACATATCATTAGAAATGATTTTTTCATTCAAGTGTTGATTAAAATTTGTCATACAATTTTATTATTTAATCCTTTTTCTTATTTCTTTTTAAAGGAAATTAATATACAAAGAGAAATTGCTTGTGATGACTGGGTAGTTAAGTATTCTAATGATCCATTAGCATATTCTAAATCCTTATATCAACTTGCTAAATTTACAGATGAACAGTATAGCCCTTTATTATTGAATGCTATAGGCAGTCAAAATGATTTATTGATAAGAATTAAACATATACATCGTGTTCCTGTTAATCGCATCGACCAATTAAAGCAATTAATATTAGTTATTACTGTATTATTTATTTCTAGCATTGGTTTTGATTTTTCTTCTACAAAATCAATTCAAATAGCTACTCAAAATAATAAAAATACTACCCAAATTACTTCTAAAATACAGTCAGATAAAACAATTCGAAATTCTTTAACTAAGAATAAGCCATTAATTGTGATTACAAAATTAAACACTCCTGTTAATGCTCCCAACCCAATTAAAGAAGAAGAGTATAATGCAGTTGTGTCTAATGCGGCCAACTGGATAAAGGCAAGAGAAGATCAGTTTCAAAATGTTAATTATTCTAAGCAAAGAGATTCACTAGAATTTGATATTACAGAAAAATTATTATTAAGATCTCTTTTACAAAATTATCAATTAAGAAAAGAGTTATTAAACGCTAAATTAGCTACCATAAGTTCAGAAAAAGATGCATTAGAATA
>Ga0222712_10005047_pt1 | contig 13534 bp, 4 predicted proteins | sample C33_657DmetaG_FD_165043 | JGI IMG/M metagenome (GOLD analysis project Ga0222712, IMG submission 165043) | Estuarine water microbial communities from San Francisco Bay, California, United States - C33_657D | ecosystem: Environmental > Aquatic > Marine > Unclassified | place: USA: California...
ACTTCCTGGACGGCATCATCCGATTCAAGGACATCGGGGTTCTGCATCGGGATATTTCCTCGCGCATCACGTCGGCGAACGCGGCGTCGGAAGCCAATTTCGAGGTCGATGCCAACGCGCAGGTGACGTTCGCCAGCGGCTTGGATTCACATGGGATGATCAAGCTGGGAGCCGGGACTTTGAACCTCACCGGCTGGAGCAATTACTCGATTTCTACCGATAAGACCTTGGTCAGGGAAGGGACGCTCCAGCTCTCCGGACAGGGGCGTGTCGACGGTGGCATCGACGTTTCAGGCGGCGCCAAGCTTCGGTTCGACCTGGATAACCTGGCCTACGTCGTCTCCAATGGTATTTCCGGGGCTGGCACCGTCGAGCATGCCAACGCTTACGACCTGAACTTGGATGGAGTCAGCACTTTCACGGGTAACCTGACCATCACCGGAGGCGGTCGTCTGGTCGCAGGATCGGATCAGGCGTTCGGGGCCGCCTCGGCGGGTTATGTCGTGCCCGGCGAGAACGCGGTCGTCGATTTCGGCATGCAGGCCGTGGCCAAGAACGTCGATTTCCGCGTCGCGAGCGCGTCCGTCGTCAATGCGGATAACTATCGCGGCACGCTTTTCGTCCGCTCCGGCGTGCGCTTCGACCTGGCGCCTTTCGAGCGTTTCGGCGGGACCGTCGACCTCGAGAACGGAAGCCTCTACATCTACGACTCAGTTCCGCACAATGACGCGTGGTCGACCACCACCGTCTTGAACAGGCTGAAGGGCGCCGGCGCGGTCGACTACGACGGCGGCACGATCGCGGACGCCGCCGACTACTCGGGCACGCTGACCATGCGCGCAGGGACGCGATATAACGTGTCGCAGCAATTCGGAGGCTCCTTCAGCCTGAGCGCCCCCAACACCACGTTGGTGCTGGAATCCGGTGCCATCGCAGGCTCGGTATCCGCGACCGACGGCGCGAATGCCGTCTCGAAGGAGACGGCCGACGACTTCGTGCTCCACGGCTCCAACGACCTGTCCGCGGGGTTGATCGTCAAGGATGGTAAGCTGACCCTTCGCGGACCGAATATCCTGACCGGCGGCGTCACCATCACCGGAGGCGTCTTGGAGCTTGGTCATGCGGACGCGCTGGGCTTGACGGGGGACATCGTCTTTGCCGGCGCCTACACGGTCGGCGGTCGCGGATGGATCAGATATACCGCCGACAACCAGCAGGACATCTCGTCCCGCATCCTTATCCAGGACAATTGCTCGATCAACATCGACACCAACGGGCAGAACATCCGCTTTGCTTCCGTCGTCGACTCGGGGCCTTTCTGGGCCGACCTTGTCAAGAAAGGCGCCGGCGACCTCATCCTCTCGCCGGGCGCGAACAGCAGCTACGGGTTTAGCTACATCCAGATTCGCGAAGGCCGACTCGTGCTGGATAGCGCGGGCGCCCTCGGCGATCCTTCGTCTCCCGCCAACCAATTCGAGATCTGGTTCGATGGCGGCCGTCTTCGCCACACCATCAACAACACCCTCAGCTATGCCGGCCGGGTCATCGCGATCGACGGCAAGGACGTTTCCATCGACGTAGACGCCGGGGCTTCGGTGGTCTACGGAGCTGGCATCAACGGCAATCAGTCGACCTTGCGCAAGTTCGGCGCCGGATCGCTGGCCATCAGCGGTGACTCAGGCCTGATAGGCCAGAACTCCGACCTTTCGGCTGCGCGTCTCGGGGTCACGGTCAGCTCCTGGGTGGAAGAAGGCACGCTCGTGGCAGGTTCGGTCGGCGCCTTCGGCGGCAGCGCCGTCGCGGTGGGCACTGCCGGCTCGACTCTCGCGGCTCGCGTCGACCTCGGCGGGCTCGGCCTGAACAACGAGATCTTCGTGATGAACTCCGCGGCCCAGATCAGGGGAGCGCAAGCATTCACCGGTCAGGTCTACATCCCCGAGTCGGTCAACTTCACCGCCACCACGACCGTCGGTTCGGATGATGGCGCGGGCACGATCTCGACCACCCGGCTGGAAGGGGCCGGTTCGACGCTCACGATCGGGACAGACCTAGCGATGCCGGGCAGCCATGGCAGCGTCTTCAATGTCGTCGGCAACGGGAAGATTTCCTTCGCCGCGGGCGTGACGGCCAAGATCGCGACCGACACCCCGGGAGACGGGGCGTTGCTTCCTTCGACCCAATATCAAGCCGGAGCGGGCGATTACTTCAGCGGCGTCATCGAGATCCAGAACGGGGCCAACATCAGCCTGAACACCGACCTGAACAACGAAGTCCAGCTCAACGTGGGTGGCAGGCTCGGCTTGGCGATCAGCGACGTATGGTATGACGGCTCTTCCGTCGCCAGCCCGACCGGCGCCAAACTCAAGGTCGTCGGCGGAGGCACGATCGACAAGAATACTGCCGGTGTCACGACGTTGCACGGAGCCTTGGATTCCCAGTTCACCGGAACCTATGTCGTCTCGAACGGTATCCTCAAGACGGAGGATACCAACGCCCTCGGCTCCGGACGAGTCATCGTCAAGGGCAGCGGCCAGCTGGACTTGAATGGCAAGTCCCACGCGCTGACAGACGTCGTCATCGTCGATGCGCCTCACTCGCTGATCAACGCCGGCACTTGGGGCGTCGGCTCGTCTTCGACCAAGTACATCGAATTCCTCTCGACGCATGACGACCCCGCGGCCCGGACCACGGCGCATACCTCGCTCGAATTGCCGACCCAGGCGGACGGCGGGTTCCATGGCAAGGTGCGTGTCACGAACGGCGTCAAGGTCGACCTCAGCAACGGTTTCTACGCGCCGGTCGATTACTACAACGGCACGTTGGAGCAGCTGTCGGCCTACGATCAGACGCTCACCGTCTTCGGGAACCTCACGGTGTCCGGAGCGTTCAACTCCCATAACGGCACCTATGCCGCGCTACGAGATGACGCCGACGCCAACAAGGTCGTCATGCGGGCGGGTTCGGTCATCGACTTCAACCAGTCCGCGTCCGACAAGATTATCCTGACCTACGGCGGAAGGCTGCAGAATGCCGAGAACTACACCGGTGATCTCGTCATCGCCAACGGCGCCGTGTTGAACGGCGTCGCCGGCAATTTCGGCGGCGGGCGCGTCGTCCTGTTCGGCGGGTCGCAGCTTGATGTGTACACCGGCTTCGCGAACAAGATCCTCTACCACGGCGGTATCCTGTCCAACAGCAGCGTCTATGGCGGCGAACTTACCATCGACCCGAACAAGGACTTGAACTGGGACGGCTTCATGAACGTCGCCAACGGGGCCTCCGTCGGCGGCAAGATCATCGCCCCTGCGACCACTTCCCTGAAGGTGAACGGGGTCGCATCTGCGGTCGAGATGTACGGGAACACCGTGTTGTCGGGGTCAGGGTCGATAGCCAACCTTTCGATGCGGGCCGGCGCCGTGCTGAAGCCCGGCAATTCGCCTGGCATCATGTTCATCACGAACAGCACGGTGTTGGCGGGAGGCGCGCGCGCCGTCCTTGAATTCTACGATGTCAATGCCACTCGTGGCGTCGGCGGTTACGACTCCTTCAGCATCACCGGAACCATGGATCTTCGTCAGCTCAGTCCGACGAACAGGTTCATTCTTAACCTGAGGTCGCTTTCCGCGATTTCTCCGGACACGGCAGGCACCAGCCTGAACCTCGCGTCGCTCGCCCCTTCGGACTACCGCAATTTCAAGATCTTCGATTATCAGGCCGGCACCCTGCTGCGTCCGATTTCCTATAACATCGCCGATCTGTTCACCATCGACACCAGCGCGTTCGACGTCGCGGGCGGAATCACCGGATTCTACGACACGGACGGCGTGAGCCTCGTCGGCGTCAACCGTTTCGCCATCTATGATGATGGCCAAGGGATCTACCTGCGATATGGCGCCTCGCCGCTCGAGAACTTCGCGTCGCCGCTGACCTCGCCGCTGGTCGTCAACCTGCCGGCCATCCATGTCGGCGACCCCTTCGCGACTTATGACCTTACGGTCATGAACAACCAGACGGCTTCTGGGACGACGCAGGGCCTGAACGTGACAGTGACAACCCCGGTCCAGGCTCCGGCCACCACCAATGGCGGCGAGGTCAAGAATCTGGCGGCCGGCATCACGGATGTGGGCGGTATTCGCGTCGGCCTGCAGCAGCCGACCATCGCAGGACCCTATCAAGGCACGGTCAATCTCACCTATACGTCTGCATCGCTCGATCCGACGAGCGGCGTGCAGCCGACGGTCATCGGCCATCAGGATGTGGTCATCAACGGAACCGCCTACGAGATCGCCAAGCCGGTCTTCTCGGGCGTCATCAACCTTGGCTCCGTCCGTCGAGGCTCTGCCATCGGCGACCGTAATTTCACGGCTCAGAACTTGGCGATCACGAATGCGGCCCAGTCCGAGTTCTTCGGCGAAGCGTTGGATGCGCAGTTCCAGAACCCGGCTACGCATGTCGTCGCGGTTGGAAGTGTCGCCGGACTCACGCCGACCCATGCGGATTCTACCGCGCTTTCGATTTACGTGACGACCGCCGGGGAGGCGTCCGGGCCGATCGTCAATAAGACGGTGGACCTCAAGACGACCTCCCTGGCGGTGCTCGGTACCGGCCTCAACAACACCGAGACCATCACCCAGCTCCAGGTCAATGGGACCATCTATGACGCCGCCGTAGGCAACGTGGCCACGGCCGACAGGTCGATCAACCTCGGCGTCATCCGCGTCGGCGGCACCTTCGCCTCCCGTAACATCGCAATCACGAACGACGTCGCCTCTTCGAATTGGGCCGAGACGTTGCGAGCTTCCTTCGACCTGGCCAATACCAGCGCCAGCATCACTGCGACGGGCTCGTTCAGCGGACTCGCCACCGGCGTCGGCGCCAACAGCGCTCTGGCCGTGACGATCAATACGACGGCTGCCGCGGGCGTCGTCGGCGGTAGCGCCCGCGTCGGCTTCATGACCGAGGAGGTCAATGGCTCCGGCCTTGGCATCGAGGGCGTCGGTTATCAGGACATCACCGTAACCGGCATCGTCCATGACCTCGCCAAGCTGGACGCCATCCAGCCTCTCCAGAACGGCAGGGTCCACGTCGGCAAGCAGTTCACGGACACGGCCGTGAGGATCGCCAATGACGCGTCTCTCTCCGGCGGGTATGCCGATGACCTGAGGGCGTACGTCAGCACGTATGATCCGCAGCTTCTCGTCGTCACGGGAGGGGTCGCGCGCTTGGCCCCCAATGCGGTTGATACAACGAGCCTGATGGTCCGCATCGCGGATTACCAGGTCGTGGGGGATAAGAACATCGATTTCACGATCTCCTCCAAGTCGCTCGCGCCCGATATCCTGCTCTCGAATCTCGATCTGCCGGACCGTGTCGTCAACATCCAGGGCCTCGTCTACTCCGGTAAGAGCGTTTGGTCGGGTGCCTCCGGTGTCTATAGCGACGCCAACTGGTCCTCTTGGGAGCATCTGGGTGGTATCCCGGGCATAGACGGCACCTACAGCGTCGGCGACACCGCCACCTTCAATGGCTCCTCGGCGCAGTCCATCGTCGTGACGGGTATCAACCCTGAACTCGCCTCGATCACCTTCGCTAATTCGGTCGGCACGACGCTTTCATCGGCGGCCTCCGAGAAGTTCATCCTGGGAACGGGCGTTTTGCTCGCCGAAATCCAGACGCAGCTCGGGACCAACACGATCAGTTCGGGCATCGATCTTGTCCAGAGCCTGCGCGTCACGACGGCCGCCGGCTCCTCGCTGACGTTGAGCGGTGCGCTGGTCAATACGGGCACCGCGACCGGGGTTGAATTCACCGGGTCCGGCGTAGCCAACCTTGGTTCGGCCTTCACGGGTCCGAAGCTCAACTTCACGTTGTCCGGCGGAACCCTGAATACCTCGGTCAATCAGGCGTTCGGTTCGGGCACCTTCACTTCCGGCACGATGGATGCTCCGTCGGCCAGCACGGCCGCTCCGGCTGTCGTGAGCTTGGATACCTTCGCGAAGACGGGAACCGGCGACCTGGTCCTCGGCCATGCTTCGGACGTCGGCGCCCTCCGTATCGATCTGGCTGCCGGTCAGACGGCTACCGTGACCGGCGGCTCGCTCAAGAACAACGCGACCCTCAACAGGCCGTTGGACGTCTCCGCCGCGACCCTTTCGGGCGTGGGTTCTTCCGGCACGCTGCGCCTGCTCGCAGGATCGACGTTCGCTCCGGGCAACTCCATCGGCCGCTACACGGTCAACGGAAACCTCACGCTCAGCTCCGGGTCGACGACGACGATCGAAATCTCGCCGACTTCGGCGACCGTCCTGACCTCGGATGTGATCGCCGTGAGCGGTTCGGCGCAGCTCGGCGGCGGCCTCGTCGTCGGCCAGCTTGACCTCACCTATGGGCTGACGACTTCGATGTCCTCGACCATCATCGAGCATGGTAGCGTCTCTGGAGTCTTCGATTCCGTGGCCTTCGACAGCGCCACGGCCCTCAGGTATCTGACCCTTCGTCCTAAGGTCAGGCAGGTCGGTGCGGTCACGCAAATCTACTTCGAAGAAGCCTTGCCGGACGCGGATCCGCGGACGGTCTCGAGCCTGCCCAGCGTCATGGGACGTTCGAACACGATGTTCGTCAAGTCGATCACCGGAGACCCTTACGCACGCTTGGCCGCCCGCGGGCCTTCTGCGGCCCAGGGTCTCACCCAGAGCTCCTTGCTGTCCTCCAAGGACATCCTCGACCAGGCCGTCTCCGGGGCCAAGGATAACACCTGGGTCGAAGGCTATGCGCAGACGATCCAGGCCAATCAGGGATCGGGTGTCTGGGGTTATGACTACCAGCTGGGCGGGGTGGCCGCCGGCATCGACCTGTTCCGTGACAAGGATTGGGCCATGGGGCTTGCGTTCGGGCTTTCGCAGTCCGAGGCGAAACATGAATTCAATCACGATAAGACCAGCTCGACGGGCTACGACATGGGTCTTTATTCCGCCACGAAAGCCGATGATGCGACGGTCAGCTTCGTCGCGTTTTACTCGGCTTATGCCATGACGCACACCCGTTATGTCGACATGGGGGCGGCGACCCTTCCGGCCACCGGTAAGCCCGATGGCTTCAGGGCCGGCGTGCAGCTGGCTTACGACAACAAGGTGTTCTCCAGCCAGGACTCCTCCGCGTACCTTCGCTTCGGACTCGGCGCCGGTATCACCCATCGCGACGCATACCGTGAATCCGGCGACGATGCGATCGCGATGAACTTCGACGCCTTGAACATGCCTTACTTCGAGCTTGGCATGGGTCTGGGGTATTCGACCGATCTGTTCAGGGATGAGAAAGCCTGGCAGGTCTTCGGCGAAGGCATGTTCACTCGGCATGTCGCCAGCGGCTCGGCTTCGGTGGAAGCCCGTTATAACAACCGCCCGGGGGCTGACATCTCCGTGGCCAGCCCTGAGTACAGCTATGTCCAGTTCCAGCCGACGGTGGGCGTGTCTTGGCGCGAAGGCCTGAACTCCGCCGAGTTCAAGCTCTTCGCCGAGATGCGCAGCGGCAAGACCTCCCCGGGCGCCAGCGCGAGCTACAAGGTGAGGTTCTAAGCCGAGCTAGTCTCGGGCAGGGCAGAAGGGCGCCGTCAGGCGCCCTTCTTGTTGGGGCAGGGCGGTGATGGCCCTCGCCGCCGTTCGAAGTCGGCGACGTGGAGTCGTCCGGTCTTAGCCAGATGCGGCTAGTTCCTGTGTTCGCTCGCGAACGGACGTGATGGCAATCACGTCCCTACCTTCTGCTTCGCAGCAGTTCCCCCATGCCAGCATGTCCCCGTTGTCTTTACCTATCCGCCAACCGCTAACCGCTAACCGCTAACCGCCAACCGCTCGCGGTGCGTCGCGCCCGCGTCAGTCCGCCTCGACGACCATCTGGTCGCCGACGCAGTTGAGCAGGACGCGGTTATTGCCGTTGGCGGCTTGGAGCGCGCGGACGAATTCGGCGACGGACGCGGAATCCTTGAGGGTGACTTCGTAGCGGAGCTCGGTCATGAGGCCGGCCTGGACGGTCTCGACGGACTTAAGCGACTGCTGGGCGAGGTGTTGCGCGAAAGGGCCGGCGAAAGCCTGATCGTAGTCCACATCGGTGCCCACGCGGATACGCAGAAGGTGGGAACCCTTGAAGGAGGAGAACAGGTTCGCCCGCGCGAGGAGGAAGATGATCGCGCATACCAGCGGCACGGTGACCGCGGCCAGCTGGTACTGGCGGGCGCCGACGGCGAGGCCGGTACCCATGGCGAGGAAGATGAAGCCGATGTCGCGGGACTGCCCGACCGACCGGCGGAAACGGATGATGGAGAAGGCCGCGAACATGCCGAACGCGGTCGCCAGGTTGCCCACGACGACGAGGATGACGAGCGTGACGACGGTGCCGAGGATGAGCAGGGTGTGCACGTAATCCTGGGAGTAGCGCGTGCCGCGGTAGGTCCGCTTGTACGTCCAGGCGACGAGCAGGTTGAGCGCGAAGCTGAACAGGATCGCGAAAAGGATCTCTTTGACCCCGGGCTGGGCGGCGTGGTCGGAGATGGCGCGCGTCAGCGGATCGGCGGCCGCGGCCGGATCGGCGGCGAGGAGGAGTCGGGGCAGGAGGTTCATTTAGGCGGAAAGGGCGGGGGTGGCGCCGTGCTGGCGGACACTCTCGGCATATTTGCTGAAGGGGCGAGGAAAGATTCCGTGCGCCGAGAGGTGCGCCGCGAAATCATACGGGGCGGCGGTGGCGCCTTTGACTTCCATCAGGCATCGGTCCGCGGCGAGCACGGGCAGCGCGCAGCCATCGTCCGCCGGCTGAGCGCTGAGCCGGTCGAAGCGACACCGGATGCCATGGTCGAAGGTGAGGCGGAGCTGCTCGCGTCCGCCGGCGTCCATGAAGCGGTAGGCCTCCCGGTCGTAGCGGATGACGCAGGCGGGTCGGAACCCTTCGTCCGCCACGAGCCGACGTGCTTCCGCGACGATCCGCGCTTCGGCGGGGGCGGCCTCCGGCGCGGCGCCGCCGTTCACGAAAGCCTGGGCTTGCTCCAGCGGGAGCAGGACGCGGCGCTTGGCGCCGGCGCTTCCGTCGTGGTGCTTGATTTCCAGGAAGGTCGCCGCGGGGATCGAGCCGTCCGGCGTGCCGTAAAGGCGGAGCCGCAGCTTGCGGCGCGAGGGGACGCCCCGCCACGCATCCCAGTAGCATTTACGTTCGGCGGAATCGCAATAAAGGCTCACGACCGGATAACGTCCGCCCGGTCCCCCGAGGGTGTCGGGCCGGATGCGATCGGCGAAGCGGGCGAGGAGCGCGTCGCGCGCGGCGAGCGTCAGGACATATTTGAGCTCGAAGCGCGCGGCGATCTCCATGGTCAGTTGATGCGCGTGAGCACGAGGGTGTTGCGGTCGAACCAAGCCTGGCCGGCGTCGGCGCGCAGCTCGAGCACGAGCACGGGATCGGCTTCGAGGACGGAGAATTCGACGGAGACCGTGCGCCAGCTGTTCGAGCCCGTGAGGGCGGGGACGCCGGTGAGGCCGGAGATACGCAGGCGGAGGCCTTTCTCCTTCTCGTCCTTGCCTGCCACGACGCCCGCCGTCTTGACCATGCCCGTGAGCCGATAGCGGCCCGGGCCGGTGGAGAGCTGGAGGCGGAAGTCGCCGCCTTTCTTCTCGCCGGCGATCAGGTGGAAACAGGACCGCCCCTCGTGGTCGCGCTCCGCGCCTTCCTTCTCTTCGGCCTGCCTTTCCCAGGCATACTTCGCGAGCGAGGCTTTGCCGCCCATGATCCGCAGCTGCGCGGCGTCTTCGAGCTGGGCGCGGATCCCGTCGAGGCGTCGCTTGACCTGGGCGGACGCCTGCTTGCCGCGTTCGTCGAAACGCTTGGCCTCCGCGTTGTCGATGGGGGTGAGTTTCGCCTTCGAGTTGGCCGCGAGTTCCAGGATGCGCTTCGGCCAGTCGTAGGTCCGGAAGTTCTTCTCATAGACCGCGAAGAACTGCGCGCGGAAACGTTCGCGGAGGGCCGGGTTGTCGAGCAGCGCGTTGGGCACCGCGGCGCCCGGCCGGCGGAAGACATACCAACGCTCGTCGCCGAAGACCTGGTCCATGCCGTGGAGCAGGAAGTGGAACTTCCCGGCGGTCGGCTCCTCGTAGAAGCGGTAGTTGTTCCGGTTGAACGAATAGCCGTCCCAGTGGCAGAGGATCTCCTCGAGCGCCAGGTATCGCAGGTAGGCGTCGATGTCCAGGATGCGGTCCATGCGCTGGAGGCGCAGGGCGGGGTTCTGTTCGCGGGTCGCGGCGATGAGTTCGGTGAGGCGGACTTTCTCGTCGGGGTCGCCGTGGTCGACCTCGATGGGGCCGTCGATCTCGTTGCAGAAGCCGCCGTCGTAAAGGTGGCCGGTCGTGTTCTTGAAAAAGGCCGAGAGGAACTCGGTGTTGAAGCCTTCCTTGAGCACGTAGGTGCCGAGCCGCTTGTCGTTGAGGACCACGAAGGCGTGCGTGCAACGCGAAGCCGGCACGCCGGCGCGGCGGGCCATCTCGCCCGCGGCCATCTCGAGCAGCATCGTGCCGTCCTGCGCGCAGTTATTGAGCTGGAACTTGGAGAGGCCTCGGTATTCCTGGCCCTTCTTCGACTTGGCGGTGCGGATCGAGAAGCCCGGACGGTCTTCGGTGATCTGGCGGAAGCTGCCGGCGGAACCCTTGAGCTTGATCGAGCACTTCTCGAGCGTGGCGCCGCCCGGTTCCTTCAATGTCAGCGTGACGTAGTCGCGGGGGTTCTTGGCGAGCTTGTCGATGTTCTCCTTCGTGATGGTCAGTTCCAGCTTCGGGACCGTGCCGGCGAAGAGCGCGTCGGGCGAGACGTTGGCTTGCGCCGGCTTCGGGACGAGCAGCGGCGGCAGGGTCTGAGCGGAAAGGACCACGGCCCCACCGAAGAGAAGTGCCGCATGACGGAAGAATGGGCGGAGGCTTTCCAAGGTCGGCGGGGTGGCGAAAAGATGTCAGCGCCGAAGGAGAGAGGCAATAAGGATGAGCGTAGGGGATTTACCTGCGGAGATAAACAGACCCGAAGGAAACCGGAGACCGGAGGATTGGCTGGGGTCCTCGGGTCGGGCGGCGATTGCCATCGCCGCCGTTCGAAGCCGCGGATGGGAAGCTGGCGGGTCTTAGCCAGTCATATCAACCCCCGTATCCGTCCGCGAACGGACGCGATGGTAATCACGTCCCTACCTTAAGGCACGAACTCAAAGGGAAAATGGAAATAATGCTTCAGTGCCTTAACCCGCGGCCAATAAACCGGTCCCCCGGTGGTTGGTCTCCCTGCTTCGCAGCCCGCCAGCGTGCCAGCAGATCCCCGCCGCGCATCGCGCGGTCCTACCCGAACAACCCCGCTACGCTTTCCGTCAGCCCGCCCGGGCGCGAGCGGCGCAGCCAGACGGCTTCATATTCCTTCGTGAGCTGGCTCCGTTCTTCGGCTGAGATAGCCTTGCCGGCGGCGCGAAGCAGGCCGGCGCCGGCGAGGCGGGCGCCCAGCGAGAGTTCGGCGCGGATGGTCGCGTCGCCGATCTTGGCGACAAGAGCTTCGGCTTCGGCGAGGTGCGACTCCGAGGCGGCGATTTCCGCGGTGGAGACGCCCTCGGTGAATTTCGCGAGGGCGTCAGGTTTCGTGGTGAGGAAATCCCAGGTGAGGCTCTTGTTGCGGTTCGCCTTGGCGATCCGGCCATCGAGCGTGCCGAGCTGCGTGAGCGCCGCGGCGACGGTTTGTCCGTCGGCCTCGGAGAGTCCGCCGAGGATCGCGCAGCCGGCGGCGAAGTCGGTCTTGGCGTTGGCGGCGAAGCCCCAGGCTTGCGCGAGTCCCGCGGCCATGGGCAGCCACGCGGTCGGCCACGGCTGGTGGTGGCCGTTGTCGCCCCAGGTCGTGAGGAGGATCCCGCGGGCTTCGTGGCGCACGGCCGCGCCGACGGCTTCGGCCTGGTTGATCAGGGCGTTGTCGAGCCGGCCGGTGAAGCTCTGCCAGGCGCTCGTGCCCGGCGCGACGAGATACGCGCGGCCGAGTTCGCGGAGACGCCCGCATTGTTCCTTGAACGGATGCCCGGCATCGTAGCCCCAGACGACGGGCACGGCGTCGGCCGGCGCGTCCTGCGCGAGCGCGAGGTCTTCCAGCAGGATGTCGCCCCAGAACTGCACGGTGCGTCCGCGGTCGCGACCGAGGGCGCACAGCTTCTTGAGGTGGTCGAGGTAGACGCGGTGCTTGCCGCGTTCGGCGACGGCCTGCTTGCTGAAGCCTTGCCCGAGCTCCCAGGGCTCGTCGCCGCCGATGTTCACCTGGCGGCTGCGGAAGTTCGGCAGGTAGTCGTCGAGCAGCGATCCGGCGAAGTCGACGGAGGCCTGGTCGGGTCGCAGCGTGCCGGGGAATTCCTTGAACTGTCCCGTGAGCGGGTGGATCCAGCCTTCGGGGCATTCGGCCATCGCGCGGTAGCGGGGGTGACGGAGCCAGCGCTCCATGTGGCCGAAGGTGTTGAGGTTCGGCACGAGCTCGATGCCGAGCGCCGCGCACGCGTCGTCGAGTTCGCGGATCTCCGCGGGCGTCAACGGAGACGATTCCTTCCAGGCGTCTTCATGTCCGCGGAACGCGAAGGTGTGCTCGACGTAAAGCTGGAGCTGGTTGACGCGGAGGCGGCCGAGCGCGCGGACGAGGGCGAGGAGTTCGGCCTGCGTGGGCACCCGCGTGCGCGAGACGTCGAGCATGAAGCCGCGGACGGGCAGGTCCGGCGAGTCGGTGATCTCGAGGTGCGGCAGCTCGTCGGGGTATTGCGCGGCGATCTGCCGCAGGGTCTGCGCGCCGTAGAGGACCCCATGGGCGTCGCCGGCGCTGAGGCGGATGCCGCTCGCGAGGATCTCGATGTGATAGCCTTCGGCGCCGCGTTCGGGCTTGTGGACGATTCGGCAGGCGCCGTCTGCGGTTCCGGCCAAGGCCGCCCGGGCTTCCGCGATGGTCGAGGGCAGGCTCTTTATAAAGAGGGCGGTCGGGTGGGGCAGGGGGGGCACCTTGAGCCAGCCCCCGCGCAGGGTCAGTTCCCTCGGGCGGGGGAAGAACTTGAGCACCGGAAGGGCCATGGCACGAGGGTTAGCCCGAGGGGCTGGGCGGGCAAGACGCTAAGATGGACTTCCCGCTTGGAACAAAGACGGACTCGCCTACATCTATCCCCTTACCCCCACACCCATGGTACGCTCCTCCCTTGGACTCTTCCTCTTCGCCGCGGCCGCCCAGGCCGTCCCGGAAGGGTTCGTCATCCGTGAGTTCCTCGGCAACGCCCAGGAACCCGAAATCTATCCGACCGCCGTGTCCGCCGCCGCCAACGGCGACGTCTACGTCTCCTCGGACAAGAACGGCTCCCTCGGCCACGTCCCCGGCATGGGTCGCATCCTGATCGCGCGCGACACCAAGGGCGCCGGCGTCGCCGACCAGGTCATCGAATACACCAAGGTCGAGAGCCCGCGCGGCGGCCACTTCGTCGGCGGCGTCCTCTATCTCGTCCATCCTCCGTTCCTCTCCCGCT
>Ga0222712_10005048_pt1 | contig 13533 bp, 10 predicted proteins | sample C33_657DmetaG_FD_165043 | JGI IMG/M metagenome (GOLD analysis project Ga0222712, IMG submission 165043) | Estuarine water microbial communities from San Francisco Bay, California, United States - C33_657D | ecosystem: Environmental > Aquatic > Marine > Unclassified | place: USA: California...
AAATGGCTTCAAGCAGTACTTCGGTGCTGCTTATACGGCACGTATGGCTGAAGCAACCAAGTTGATGAACAAGAACGTTCCAAACTGGACGACAAACCCAGTTGAAGTTAACTTCTTGCACCGTAACAATGCTCGTCGTACAGCGCAGTGTAATTTGTACGCAGCATCATGGGCAAAGGTTGGTTTCAAGGTAACTTGCGGTGGACGCGCAGACTGGTCTTCACAGACAAAGAGCCTGTCATACGATGTAGGACTATTCGCTTGGGGAGCTGGCTTGCCAGTTCAGGTAGGCGATTGCCCACAAACTGAGTCACAATCATCTAACTCAACATGGGGTTGGACAAACGTCCGTATTGATGCGGCCTGTGACTACCTCAAGGCAGAGCCACGTTCAGCTTCAGCGAAGATCCGTACATGGCAAACAATTGAGAAAGAAATGGCAAAGAATGCCTACACACTTCCTTTGTTCCAGTGGCCAGGCGTTACTGCTGTTAGCTCGGACCTTAAGGGTGTAAAGCCATCACCAATTACTCCAAACCTAGTTTGGAACTATTGGGAGTGGAGCAACTAATAGATTTTTGACAGCAATCTAGTCAAAAACATGTTAGAAGAGTTAGAAAAGTAGGTGCGAGGGTGCTCCCACGGGAGCACCCTCGTATTCTATGCAAGACCATTATTCGCCAATTGTTTCGACTAAACTGAAAAAACCTTTACTCGTGAGGAGATCCTTAAGCTGTGTTGGCATTCATCGGTAGGCGCCTAGGCACGCTCTTTGTGATCTTATTTGGATCAAGCTTCATCCTTTACAACTTAACTGCTATCTCCGGTGATCCTCGGGAACAATATGCTTTTTCGACAGATGAAGAATCACGCTCTGCACTGCGTGCGCTCATTAGACAGTTGGACCTCGAGACGCCTCCACCTATTCGCTACTTTAAGTGGCTCAAAGGAGTCCTCGGCGTCTTTATGGGAAGAGTGGATTTTGGTATCACTCGAGACAACGAAGCAGTATTAACAAGACTTGCGGCAGCGATTCCAACGACACTCAAGCTCGTAACCGCCGCCACCCTAACCGCAATCCTTTTGGGAATCGCCCTCGGTATCGTGACCGCTTTAAGGCAGTACAGTCGATTTGATTACGTTATTACCTTTTTCTCGTTCCTGATGTTCTCACTCCCAATTTTCTGGGTAGCGGTATTGCTCAAGCAATTCCTTGCTATCGAGTTCAACGATTTTCTAGCAGTTGGCTATATAGATATAAAATGGCGACTCTTCATGGCAGCTCTTACTGCCGTTTTCTGGGCCGGTGTCGTCGGCGGTTCACGAGCAAGATTAGCCAAAGTTGCAGGCACTGCTTTTGTTTTATCTTTTGCAATTCTTAGCGCGATTGTCTCCTTGAAATGGTTCTATGATCCGAGTTTGGGACCGGTGGTGGTATTCCTTCTTTCTATCGGAATTGCATTTGCTGTAACAGCAATTTCTATGGGACTAGACAATCGTCCCGCGCTAAAATCATCGTTAACGATTGCGGTTATTACGCTCGCTTTGTACTACCCACTGCAATATATATTTGATAGGTATTCAAGTTGGCTGTTGATTCTGCTGCTTGCAATCCTCACGATCTCTACGGCAGCACTTGTCAGCGTTCTCTTCGCCAAGATTGATCGCGGTTCGGTGATACGAACAACGATTATTACCTCTATCGGATGTGGATTTGTGGTAATTCTTGATCGACTACTCAGTACATGGAAAGAATACCTACTGCTAGACGGCGTCAATGGACGGCCTATTCCAACTGTTGGTCAGCTCAATCCATTATTGACAACTGATGACTTCTGGATTCTTCGTCTTGACTCTACGGTACACCTCATTCTTCCAACAATCGCTCTTACCCTAATCTCATTCGCTGGATACATCCGCTTCTCACGGGGAACGATGTTGGAAGTTTTGACTCAGGATTATATACGTACTGCTCGAGCTAAGGGACTAAACGAGAGAACTGTTGTAGTTCGACATGCATTTAGAAATACCTTGATTCCTTTGACCACAATTATTGTTGTCGATCTTGCAGGCGTAATTGGTGGAGCAATCATCACCGAACGAGTCTTCGGTTGGTCTGGAATGGGAACTCTATTCAATAAGGCTATTAGTACTTACGACTTGAACTTGTTGATGGGAGTCTTTGCAGTCACCGCAACACTTTCAGTTGTAGCAAATCTTGTAGCTGACCTCTTATACGCAGCGTTGGATCCAAGAATCAGGACAGGTAACGGGCGATGAGCATTTTCAAGAGAAAAACTAGTGCCGTTCAGAGTGCTGAAATTGACTCTGCGGAAAACGCGATTGCTAACAAAGAAGTACAGGGCTTAACGCAACGCCAGATTGTTACTCGACGTTTTCTCAATCATAGAGCGGCAGTTACTTCATTAATTATTTTAACAACCCTGATTCTTATCGTTTTTGCTGGTTCCGGCTTTAATATTGGACCGTGGAAAATTCCTGGTTGGTGGAAATACAACATTGATACGCTAGGTGATCTCAATACTTGTTCAGAAGGACGTCTTGGCTGCCCAACACTTTCAGTTGTTCCAAAGTGGCTTGGTGGAAATGGGATGAGCTTGGGAGACCATCCGCTAGGTCAAGACGACATCGGTCATGATTATCTTGCGCTAGTTTTGCGTGGCGCACAACGCTCGCTCATGGTGACTTTCATTATCGGAATTGTCGCCGGTGTTATTGGTACCGTCGTGGGAGCAGTAGCGGGCTTCTTCGCTGGTCGAGTTGATAACGTCCTTATGCGTTTTGTGGATTTTCTCATCACAATTCCATCGATCATCATTGGATCAGTCATTGGATATCACTTCGGCAACTTAGGTGCGCTGTTTCTAGCCTTTTATCTTGGTCTCTTTGCCTGGACCGGATTATCTCGACTGGTCCGTGGCGAATTTCTATCGCTCCGTGAGAGAGAATTTGTGGATGCTGCGCGAGTAGCAGGGGCTAGCAATAGGAGAATCATTTTCAAGCACATTCTTCCTAATGCTGTTGGTGTGATCGTTGTTTCTGTAACCCTGTTGATGTCTGGAGCGATTCTTTTAGAAACCGCGCTCTCATATCTTGGCTTTGGTGTAACTCCGCCAGATGTTTCCTTGGGCCTTCTGATTAGTACCTATCAAGATTCGTTCACTACTAGACCGTACCTATTTTGGTGGCCGGGCGTAGCAATCATCACTATTGCCTTGAGCATCAACTTCATTGGAGATGGTTTGCGCGATGCATTTGATCCTCGACAGAGAAGAAAAGTAACTCTTAAAGAGAGAAGAACTAAGTTAGTACGTGGTTTATCTCGAAAGTCTGCCGATGTTTAATTCACCGAAGAACGATCAGTACAGCGATAGCTATGGTGGCCACAACTACGAGCGCCCAGTCACGTCTGAACTCTCCGTGAGTATTGTGACCAGAGTTAGCCAAAGCAAGGTTGAAGTTATCAAATCTCGTGGAAATGAGCATGTAAGCGGCACCAGATTCGGATTTAGGAGATTCTCCAGCTCTGATGCTTCCGCCCATCTCCATCTTGGTGCCACGGAAGTCGCTCGAGTGAAGTCGGCGGGCGTGATATCGCCCCGGAGCCGGTGCTGCCCAAGCATGGATTTTTTTGCCATCGTTAGTCGTCACAGACAAGCTATAGCGGGTATCAATAGAGCGTACGTCGCTCCAAGGAATGATGTGTCTAGAAATTGGATTAACGATTTCCAACCCCTCATCAAAAATGACGATTTTGGGTTTATGCATGAGCGCGTAGAAGATGCAGATCGCAACAGTGGCCCACGCGCAACTAATGAAGATTTCTCTGAGTTCGCTGGAGATTATGGATTCAATGACCAAGCCGACAAAGATAAAACACAGAAAGTAAAATCCAGTGCTGCTGGCACGACTTCTGAAAAGTTCAATATTGGTACGGGCCATTTCTTCGCTGTCCACAGGAGAAGGCTCTCACAAGTGAGGAGCGTTTGTCTTGTCTGAATCAATTCTTGAGGTTAAAGATTTTTCTGTCGAATTCTGGGTAGATGGTGTTTGGTACCCGGCTGTCGTAGATATGAATTTTGATTTGCAGCCTGGCAAAGTTCTTGCAATCGTTGGTGAGTCAGGTAGTGGCAAGTCAACTACTGCAATGGGACTTATGAATTTGCTTGCACCCAATTCAAAAATGAGTGGCAGCGTAAAGGTTAAGGGCGAGGAGATGTTAGGCGCTTCTCAAAAAGTTCTCAGAAAATTCCGCGGCAAGGAAGTTGCCTACATTTTCCAAGAGCCTATGACCGCGCTAAACCCTGTTTACACAATTGGTTTTCAGATTTCTGAAACGCTTCGCACGCACTTTGATATGGGTCCTGCTGAGGCGAAAAATAGAGCCATCGAGTTGCTGACTATGGTAGAAATCCCAGATCCTCAGATGGCTGTTGATAAGTATCCGCACCAGCTTTCAGGCGGACAGCGTCAGAGAGCAATGATTGCTCAGGCCTTGGCCTGCGACCCAGCGCTTCTAGTAGCGGATGAGCCAACCACAGCGCTCGATGTGACCGTACAGGCAGAAATTCTTGAATTGATGCGTGGCCTTAAAGACCGTCTCAATTCTGCGATCTTGTTGATCACGCATGCAATGGGAGTTGTCGCTGATCTAGCAGATGACATTCTCGTGATGAAAAATGGAGTTGTTGTTGAATCTGGAACTTCAGAACAGATTTTTTATAATCCCACCCATCCTTATACAAAAGAACTTCTTGCCGCAGTTCCAATTTTGGGAAATAGCAAGAAAAGAAGTCTTGTATTTGAAACCGCAGAGCGTCCTGAACCGGTTCTAAAGTTGGAGAATATCACCGTTGAATATCCAAAGAGAGGTCGAGTACCTGCATTTACCGCGGTGAAAGACTTTAGTTTAGAGATTTTCCCAGGCGAAATTGTTGGCTTGGTTGGCGAATCTGGATCGGGAAAAACTACGGTCGGTCGTGCCGCCATCGGTCTACTTCCAGTTAAATCTGGAAAAATAGAGATCGTAGGAACCGACATCTCTGGAGCAAATGACAAACTTTTGAAATCAATTAGACGCTACACAGGAATTGTTTTCCAAGATCCTGCATCGTCTCTCAATCCTAGAATGCCAATTGGTGAGTCAATCGGAGAACCAATCTTTCTAGCTAAAAAAGCAGAAGGTGACGAACTCAACAAGCAGGTAGAAGATCTACTTGAGTCTGTTGAACTACCTCGTAGTTACAGGAATCGTTTTCCTCACGAGTTATCCGGCGGACAAAGACAACGTGTAGGTATTGCTCGTGCACTTGCTCTTACTCCTAGCTTGTTGATCGCTGATGAACCAACATCTGCCCTTGATGTTTCGGTTCAAGCAAGATTTTTGGAGCTATTTCAAGATCTGCAAGCAAAACTGAAATTCGCATGCCTCTTCGTTTCTCACGATTTGGCTGTTATCGATATTCTCGCTCACCGAGTTGCAGTGATGCAGAACGGGCTTTTAGTCGAGCAGGGCGAGCGAGATGCGATTCTTAAGAACCCTCAAGAGCCTTACACGCGTCGTCTTATTGATGCTGTGCCAGTACCCGACCCTCGAATCCAAGCTGAGCGTCGAGCAAAGAGACTAAGCCTCAAGTAAGACGGTTTCTCGGTCACTGGGTTACTAGGCCAAAAACGTTGGTTGAAGCACGCCTAAGCCCAGCGCTCTCTCTGCTTGAGCCATTGCCGTGATAAGTGGAACTTCCTGATCTTTTCCTGAGACAAAGCCAAGTCCAACAGGAAGTCCTGAAACCAATCCCATCGGAATTGTTCCTATTGGAGTTCCCGCAATGGCCGGAGCCATAGTAATCCAACTGGCAGAGCCGTAAGAATCTCCATTTTCTAGAGAGCTTACCCATGCTGGTCCATACGTGCAGCCAATCAAAACATCTACCTCGCTCGAGCAGGGAGAAAGTGTGGATTCCGCCCAGGATTTATTTCTTGCCCGAGCTGCTTGGTATTCATCTTTCTTTAATTGAAGGTCGAGCGCTTTCTCAAAGTGTTCCTGGCCAAAATATTTAAGTTCTTGGTCGAAATGTTCTTTATTGAAATTAACAACATCCTCTAAATTTGACACTCGTGCGCCATGTCGAGTTTTTAGGTATTTTTCAAGACCTCTACCTAACTCGTACAGCAGAACAAAAAGTTCATCATCTTGTTCTTCCTGATCAGGTGGTGTCAGGTTAACTTCCACAAACTTCATGCCTGCTTTTTCAAGCTTCGTAACCGTCTCATCAAAAAGCGCGTTTACGGCTGAATCTTCAGTCATCCACTGAGGGACAATTCCAATCCTAATAGCTTGATCTGATAGCGCCGCCACCGAGTAGATCTTTTTCTGAGTCAATACATCCAATAAAGTCGACGCTTGTGAGACTGTTTGTGTAATCGGTCCAGGTGAATCCTGGCTTGCACTTATTGGAATCATGCCATCCCGAGGAATGCTTCCTACAGTCGGTTTTATTCCTACACATCCATTGAGAGAAGCTGGACAAATAATTGAACCATCTGTTTCAGAACCAATCGCCCATTGGGTCAAGCCGGCTGCCACGGCAGCGCCCGAACCTGAAGAGGAGCCACCAGCACTGCACCCATGCTTCCAAGGATTTGCTGTTAAGCCTCCAACGGCCGACCACCCACTTGCAGATTTATTTGAGCGAATATTGGCCCATTCAGAGAGATTTGTAGAACCGACAATCACCGCGCCCGATTCTCGCAGTCTACGAGCAAGGGTTGAATCTTGAGTGACAGGCGTGTCGACCAGAGCCAATGACCCAGCTGTTGCAGGTAAACCTATTGCTTCAATGTTGTCCTTAATCAGAATAGGAATACCTTGAAGCGGTAGATCACTGTTTTGCAGGTCATACTCACTTGCTCTATCCAACGCGTCTTCAGCGGTTGCAAGGACAGATTTGAGTGCGTAACCGTTTCGATCTATAGATTCTATTTTGTTGAGGGATTCTTCAACTAGAGCGATTGATTTCATGAGTAAACCTTTCCTTTCGGCCAAAACTTAACGTCGGTTGATCTGTAGCTTGTCCTATATTCCTGCAGCATGGCCTTCTGAGCGTGGATCAGAGCCAAAGGCAAGGGTTCCATTTGGAAGAACTTCTAATACTTGCACGGAAGAAGCGTGCCCATATTCTCCAAGCACAACAACATCATGACCGCGAGACCTAAGATCGTTGATTATCTCTTCACCAAATCTTGACTCTACGGATAACACACCTTTTACCTGCTCATTCACCGCCGAGGTAGAGGGATCTGACAAATGCATCCACCGTGGTGCTTCTGCAACCTGCTGAACTGACATTCCCTCGTCAATGAGTCCTGTGACTAATTGGAAGTTTGTTTGCACTTGAACGTTAGCACCTGGAGTTCCACCTACATATTTAAGGGATCCATCTGGCTTTGTAATTGTGAAAGCCTGAAGCGTGTGCGCGGGGCGTTTTCCGGGAGCAATGAAGTTTGGTGAATATGGGTCGAGATTAAATCCGGTCAAGCGATTATTTAGAATCATTCCTGTTCCGGGCACAACCCATGAAGCGCCAAATCCATGGAACACAGATTGAATCCACGAAACCGCATTGCCATCAGCATCTGCAACTAAAAAATAAGTCGTATCGCTACCTTCTGATGGACTGATATTTTTATTATCCGCCTGAGCCAGATCGATCGATTGCGCCTTTCGGGCAATGTGAGTTGAATTCAGAATCGATTGCACATCGACCGGTGTAACTTCCGGATCAGAAATGATCGAATTGCGATCGGTAAAAGCTATTTTTTTTGCTTCAACCTGCATGTGAATCCAGTCTGCATCACTGATTGATGACTTATCAAAGGTGCCAGCGATGAGCAGCTGCTCCATCAAAATCATTCCTTGAGTTGGCGGCGGATTTCCATGAACTTCAAAATCGCGGTATTTAATTGAAAGCGGAGCAGAAACACGCGTGGTGTGAGCCTGGAGATCTGATGCGTTAAACCATCCATCAGTGCCACTAATCATCTTGTCTGCGATTGAACCACTATAGAAGGCATCACGTCCACCCGTAATAATTTCTTTTAGCACCCAGGCCATATCCTTATTTGTAACTAAATCACCGAGTTTGATATCAGCTGGAATTCCAAGTGACTTGAATAAATCTGTCTCCGGAAATTGTTTTAGATGGTAATTAATTCGTCCAATAAATCCTTCATTAGCTGGAAAGCCCTTATCAGCATAAGCAAGCGCTGGCGCAAGAATTTGCTCCATTGGAAGTTTTCCATAGAGCTCATGAGCGGCATACCAACCAGAGACGACGCCCGGAACTGTCGCAGCCTTGTAGCCATGAAGTGGGATCTCTGTGCCAAATGCGTCACGGTTTGCCCCGTGTGGTGCTTCGCCAGAACCATTAAATGCTAAGTTAGTTTTTGATTGAGCGTGGTGCGTTACAAGAAATAGATCCCCGCCAAGTCCCGATGCGCCTGGTTCTACAACGGAAATTACGGCAGATAGGGCGATACCAGCATCAATAAATGAACCGCCAGTCTCCAGAATGTGAAGGGCAGCTGAAACAGCTAGTGGTTGAGAAGCGGCAGCGCCACCCTTTTTTGCGTACACGATTCCACGGTGAGTTTTTGGCATATTCATTTACACATCTTAACTGAGTCACATGTAATTCGCACTAATCAGATCTAGCGTATTTTGTGAATCATTCCCTGCACAGTCGATATTTAGCGTCATTCGACCAAGGGATTAAGCAAAATTAGCGAATCTCTTTCACTTTTATAATTGATCATTTATTGTTAAGTCATGGTTCAAAAGAAAATTACAGGTCCCGCATCATACTTTTCTTCAATTGAGAAGAAATATGGCAAGCCAATTGAGCACTGGATGAAGGAACTCAAGAAGGTTTCAAAGCTCGCCCACATGGAGCAGGTCGCCCACCTCAAAGATAAGTTTGAATTGGGTCACGGCCATGCAAATGCAATCGTGGCTGTATTTCGACAAAAGAACGGCTTGTAGGGAACTCTTCTTTTTCTCTCTTAACCGAGGTAATCTTTTCTCCATCTAAGGAATGGGTGGTTTAAGTGTTAGTTACAGAGATTTCGTTCAAACCGTATACATACAAAATGCTTCGCACGATCGGTGATGTCAATCTTCCCGATGGAGTGAACGAAGGAATGGAACTAGCTGTCTTCGTACATACAGACGAGGGAGTGACGGGCTGTTCTGTTGGAGCGGGTAACGCCGAGCAATCACTTCCAGCGCTTGTCGATCTTGTAATTGGTACAGATCCTCGTTCTGTGCGTAGCACTTGGAATCGGATGACAGCGCGCGCCTTTAAACAAGGTAATCACGGTCCTATGGCAGCAGGAATTTCTGCAATCGATCGTGCACTCTGGGACGTACGAGCGAAACTTCACGGAGTACCACTATGGAAAGAATTGGGTGGAGATGGAAGACCGGTTCGTGCTTACGCGAGTGGCTTAGATTCTCCTCTCAGTGATGAAGATTTGTATAAGTTCTACGCGGGACTTGCAGCAAAAGGTGTCACCGCAGGAAAACTCAAAGTAGGACGTGACGCCGATGACGATGAGCGACGCGTTCGCATAATGGCTGATGCGCTCAGTTCCAATGGTGGTCGTGCGCAGTTAATTATTGATGCCAATGAGTTTTGGACGCCAAAGCAAGCAATCCAAAGAATTACACGGTTAGAAAAACACTTTGACTTTCTCTGGGTTGAAGAACCGACTCCTAGGGGCGATTTCGAAGGACTTCGACGCGTCTCTGAAGGTGTTCGTGCTCCGATTGCAACTGGAGAGAACTTCACCGATCCACAGCAATTCGTCCCACTGTTTCAGCATGGAGCGGGAGATGTCATCCAAGTAGCTTCGCACAACTCAGGCTTTACAGGCGCGGGAATCGTGGCAGATATGGCTACAGCCTTCGATCGTCCTGTTGTTACTGGCCCTGATGTCGGAAATAGCATCGCTCACCTCTCATCGACATGGAAGCACCATGTCATGATGGAAGTTTTCGAAATGGGCAGAGAAGCTCCACTCATCAATCCGATGCAGATTGAGGACGGATGTATCGTTCTTAACAACACTCCTGGTGCCGGAATCGAATTTGATGAAAAGTATCTTGCAAGTCATGGACCATCTAATAAGCCAATGAAGATGCTGGCGTCGGTCTACGGACGGGCAGAAGATGCGGGCCTTGTAGGTTGATCGGATAAAGATAAATCTGGCTTATAGGGGACCCCTCTTTCAGGCAGGTAAACTTTCTGTTATGACTTTTCCAATTGTTAATGGATTGCGCACTGTTGAATTTGGCAACCCTGGGGAATCCCGTGACAACCTGATTTCTTTTATTCTTGATGGCAACAAGCGTGCAACTGCCGGCACTCTTGAATGGGATTACATTGCTGAGAATGAACCTATTGAAACTGTTGGTGAGAAGCTAGCTGTCCTTGATAATTACAATCAGCATATAGCCACGATCCAGGTCAATCGAGTCGAAGTTACAAGATTCGCAGATGTGCCAGATGAATTTGCCTTAGCAGAGGCCGAGGGCGATTTAAGCGGTGATGACTTTAGGGAGAGTCATTTTGCGTTTTGGACGAAGAACGGATCACCAATCACAGATGACACCGAGATTGTGCTTGTCTACTTTGATCTGATTGAAGATCTCAGAAGTTCTCTGTAAATCCGACTTATAGAATCGGTCTACTCGATTAGCCCTGGGAAGGGCTAGCTTCCTGGGCTCACAGTCGACATATTGAAATCTTTAATCACCAGTGGTGGAACAGCCATATTTGACATATCGCCAGCCCATTCACGTGGTTGCGTCCACTCTGTTGCACCAGCATGTGCGATGCGAGAAAGTGCTGAAACCGGTGAATCATTCCAACGGAAGTTATTAGTAGCACCAACTACTTCGCCACCCTTCACGTGATAAACGCCGTCGCGAGTAAGGCCGGTAAGTAGCAATGAGTTGGGATCAACCATGCGGATGTACCAGAATGTTGTAAGTAGAAGTCCGTTGTCAACTTTCTTCACCAAATCTTCAAGGGATCCGCTAGCACCATCAACGCTCATCACTAGGTTTTCGCCAAGTGGTGTGAAATCTAAGTTGGTGAGCTTTGCAGATGCACGAGTCTGAATTAGAGATTGCAAGACACCATCTTTGAGCCAATCAACGCGCTTAATTGGTTGACCGTTATCAAAAACTGAAGAGTATGGTGAACTTACATCGGTTGCTACAAAGTTAGATGCTGGAAGTTGCTTGAATTCAGGATCGCTAAAGAACTGCAGCGACACATTGGAAAGTTTCTCACCAATGCGAGTTCCGCCACCCTTCTTCGAAAAGACTGATTGACCCTCATGAGCATCTCGTGCAGCCGATACCCACATCATGTATGTAAAGAGGTCTGCTACCGATCCTGAAGGCAAGATGGTGTCATAACGTCCTGCAGGAAGATCTACCTTCGTGCCTTGCCACTCTAAGCGTTGGCGAACTTGCTTATCGATATCGGCAACAGATACATCTTTGAAGTCGCGAGTTTCAACGCCAGCCCATGTTGAACGGGAACGATCGTGGGACTTTCCAGTCATTTCTACTCGACCGATTGGAGAATCCTTACGTAAACGTAGGCCACCCTTTGATCCGACCCAGGTCGTTTCATGCGTGTGCTCGGAATATCCAAAGAGCTCAATCTTGTCTGCAACTGAGCGAGAGAACATATCTCCGAGTGCTGGTGCGAAAGTTGAGAAGACTTCAGGACCCGTTGGCACATGCTCAGCTGCCCAATTTCCAATGGAAACATTGGTCGCAAGTGGTGCGTAATCCTCAGCTTGTCCAGCCGCCTTAGCTGCTGCAACTGCATCTTCAAGAAGTTTTGGAACATCAGCAAGTGAAACGTCAGTGCGTGTTACTCCGCCAGAGGCCATACCTCCGGCAACAGCTACGAATGCAATAACAGTGACGCTGCGCTCTTGAATGACACCGTTCGTTGTTAAGGTGCTTCCGGCCCAACGTAGGTTGGCTTGAGTCTTATCGCGCACCACAACAATGCAGTCATCGGATGTGGCAGCTGAAGTGATCTTTTCAATCAGATCTTGAGCAGAAATCATTTTCCAGCCTCCGCAACAGTATTGAGAATATTCACTTTGTCGAAGATTGCCGATGGGCAACCATGACTTACCGCTGCAATCTGACTTGGTTGTGCTTTACCGCAGTTAAATGCACCACCGAGGACATATGTCGAAGGTCCGCCAACAACTTTCATAGATCCCCAGAAATCAGTTGTTGTTGCTTGATATGCAACATCCTTTAATTGACCAACAATCTCTCCATTCTTGACGCGATGGAACTGCTGACCGGTGAATTGGAAGTTATAACGCTGCATATCAATTGACCAAGATTTATCGCCCTTAATGATGATTCCATCTTCCATCGATGCAACCATTTCATCGTAGGTTGGCCCTGTTGGGTTCGGTTGCAAGGAAACATTTGGCATGCGCTGAATTGGTACGTGCGCAGGAGAGTCTGCAAAGGCGCAGCCATTGCTTCGATCGCGGTCTACACGAGCAGAGATGCGACGATCTAGTTGGTAACCAACGAGAAGACCATCTTTAATGATGTCCCATTGCTGGGCTGCAACACCTTCATCATCAAAGCCGACTGTGCTCAGGCCATGAGAAGTGCTGCGATCTCCGGTTACATTCATCAACTTTGAGCCATATCGAAGCTTGTTGAGCTTATCTGGCGTAGCAAAAGATGTTCCTGCGTAGTTGGCTTCATAACCAATTGCACGGTCTAATTCAGTTGCATGGCCAATCGACTCATGAATAGTGAGCCATAAATTCGATGGATGAACAAGTACGTCATAGCGACCAGGTTCAACTGATGGTGCTGCAACCTTCTCGGCTAACAGCGCTGGAAGTTCGGCAATCTCTGCATCCCAATCCCAATGCTTATTACCCATCCACTCCCAACCAAAACCTGCAGGCTGAGCCAGTGTGCGCATCGATTCAAATCCATGATCGCCAATCGAGATTGCCTCGATCTGAGTCTGCACACGAACTCGCTGTTGAGTGGTGCTTGTCCCATAAGAATCTGCATAATGCTTCTGCTCTTTAACAAACATGGTGTGAGCAGATGTGTGATTAACGCCTGCACTCTTGAGTAGTCGATTACTTAGGTCCGCTAGACGATCTTTTCTCTCGGAATCAGAGACTGCGAATGGATCTATCTCATACTCAGATACATACATCTGATTTGCATAAACTGGTTCGGCTACAAGAGAAACTAACTCGGTAGATAAAGGCTTTGAAGTTTTTGCCATAGCAACTGCAGTAAGTGCGAGCTTCTTCGCCACATCGACAGAGATCTCAGGAGATGAAGCGAAACCCCATGCACCGTTAACGATTACGCGGACACCGACACCTGCAATGGTTTCATCGCTCTGTGTCTCAGGACGAGCATCACGC
>Ga0222712_10005049_pt1 | contig 13528 bp, 11 predicted proteins | sample C33_657DmetaG_FD_165043 | JGI IMG/M metagenome (GOLD analysis project Ga0222712, IMG submission 165043) | Estuarine water microbial communities from San Francisco Bay, California, United States - C33_657D | ecosystem: Environmental > Aquatic > Marine > Unclassified | place: USA: California...
GTTAGTTAAGGGAGTTATTACTGGTTCTTTATTAGCAACCAATGGTGTAGTATCTTCATCTAATCAACTATTTGAATTAAATGCATTTACTGGTTCTGTAATTGGACAATCAAATACAATAGCAGCATTTACTTCTTCTGTAAACTTTACAACACAATCTTTAAACACACAAACTGGTTCGCAGGATTTGGTTAATAGAGGTATCAGTTCGGTGACTGGTTCTATAAACACAACCACTTCATCATTTAATAGTGTATTTTCTCAAATTGGTTCAACAACAAGTTCTTTAATAGGAATCACAAATGGTTTGATGGCATTTACTGCAGCTTTGGACAGTACATACGCAACTGATGCACAATTGTATCAATTGTACCAAGCAACGGCATCGATTCATTCAACCACGGCATCTTTAAATACTCAAACGGGTTCACAGGATTTAGTAAATTTAAGAATCAGTTCAACTACTGGTTCAATCAACACAACAACTGCATCTTTTGATTTAGTATTTAGAGGTATTAGTTCTGTGACAGGAGCTATGAATACTCAAAGTAGTTCGCAAGATTTAGTAAACTTAGGAATATCAACTTTCACTGGTTCTATTAGAAGTGAAGTTGGTTTGATTGAAGCATATACGGCATCTTTAAAAGGGGCAGCAATTGTATCTTCATCAGCTCAAATATCAAATTATTATAGGTTCGCTGAAACAGCATCAGCAAATACATTCTATGGTAATCAAACTATTAGTGGTTCATTAAATGTAACTTCATCGGTTAATCTTAGTGGTTCGGTTGTAATCAATGGAATAACATATCCAACTCTAAACTTTGGAGATGGACAGTATGGTGTAGAAGTTCCAACATTGGGAGTGAATAATACACTTACAATGGAAATTCCTAGAACCATCTATGAATATGTTAAAAACGATAGTGGAACATTCTTACCAAAAGGAACACCGGTTCATTCAACTGGAACTGTTGGATTTAATACCTTAGTAATCGCAGCATCCGCATCAAATGCGGCAACAATGCCCGCAACTTACATATTAGCACAAGACCTCGCCGATGAAGCAGAGGGATTGGGTATCGCAATTGGTACAATTCAAGGTGTTGATACAACTGGATTAACTGCTGGTGACCCGGTATGGGTTGGTGCAAATGGAGGTTGGACACAAACAAAACCAACGGGTTCTAATCTTATTCAAAACTTAGGTATTGTAACTAAAGTTGGTAATAATGGTGGTGGTGTTGTATTGGGAGCTGGTAGAAGTAATGATGTTCCTAATATAGCAGAAGGATACCTTTGGGTAGGCAACAAAGACTCAGTAGCAACTGCAACTCCAACATCTTCATTCGCAGTAACATCATCAGCAAATACTTTCTATGGCAATCAAACTATAAGTGGTTCATTAAGAGTAAGTGGTCCAATAAGAGGAAATATAATAAGTGGTGGATTGGATGTAAATGGTGGTATCACTGGTTCGGTAAAAGGAAATTTAGCAGGGGTTGCAGATTATGCAGCAACGGTTGCAGTTTCAAATACTGGTACAACAACTGATACTTCACTATTCCCAACATTCACAACAAATCCTGTATTGGGAAGTTATTCAAACCTTTACTCACATTCATCTTCATCATTCTTCTTAAATGGAGTGACAAGACGAGTTCACATGGAAGGATTCGTTGTTTCCGGTAGTAATAATATTGCAGAAATTAGTGGTTCATTTAATGTAAGTGGTTCAACAAACTTAACTGGTTCGGTAACTATAAACGAAAGTAGAATTGATAACGGATGGACTGCATATACTCCACAATGGACAGCAGCATCTTCAAATCCTGCAATTGGTGATGGAACAATTGAAGGTTACTACAAAGTAATTGGTAAGACTTGTTTTGTAAGAGGTAATATCGCTATGGGTAGTACAACAACATTTGGTAGTGGAGAATGGTATGTATCAATGCCATTTACGGCATCGCATGCAGATGCTATCTTAATGAGTGCAAATTTATTAGATAATGGTACTGGGTGGTATAACGCTACAATGGCTGGAGCAAGAGCAGGATTTAATCATAAAGCACCTATTCAATACCAAAGTGCAGGTGGAACTGCAAATGATATAAATGCAACTCAACCATTTACTTGGGCAAGTACTGATAGATTTATGTGGAACGGAAGCTACGAAATAGCATAATTAATTAGATGAAACAATATAATGTTGCGTTAAAAGCCGGTATCGATTACGATGCGTTTTGGGAAGATATGGAAACCGAAACGGATGGGTTGCTTTACATTCCAAATCGTAGAATTGAATTTACAAACGAAAGACCCGCATCACTTCGTCAATGTTGGTATTTGCTGACAGATGAAGAAGCAGAATTGCTTAGGCAAGATGATAGAGTTTATTGTGTAGAGATACCCCCGGAATTCAGAGATGATATTATAATAGCACCTTCTGCAACTCAAACTGGAGATTTCACAAAAGTAACTACATCAGCTGGTTCATATCTTAACTGGGGATTGATTAGAGCATCAAACCCAACAAACGTTTATGGTACTGGTACAACTACTGCATTAAATTACGAATATACATTGGATGGAACTGGTGTGGATGTTGTAATTCAAGATAGTGGTATTCAAGTAGACCATCCCGAATTTCAAGACGCATTAGGAAATAGTAGAGTTCAACAAATAGATTGGGGTGCTTTTAGTGGTGGTGGATTTACTCAAAACGCAAATCATTATAGAGATTTTGACGGACATGGTACTCACGTAGCTGGTACTGCAGCTGGTAAAACTTATGGTTGGGCAAAGAATTCAAGAATATATTCCGTAAAGGTTAGTGGATTGGAAGGTAGTGGTGATAGTGGTACTGGTATATCGCCAACTTACGCATTTGATTGTATTAAGAGTTGGCATACTGCTAAAGCCGGAAGTAGACCAACGGTGGTAAATATGAGTTGGGGGTATCTTACATTTTATAATACCGTAACATCGGTAACATATAGAGGTACAACTTATTCCGATGCATCAACAACCGGAAACGCCACATATAGACAATCAACGTATGGTATCAGAAACCTAAGTGGAGCAGCTTATGGATATACCCACATTTGTAACACCAGAATAGCATCGGTAGATGTTGATGTTCAGGAGTTATTAGATGCTGGTGTTGTAGTTTGTATAGCTGCTGGAAACCGCTCATTCAAAATAGATACGATTGGTGGTACTGATTATAATAATACAATTCAAACTGATACGGGTACTAAATTCATTCATAGAGGTTCATCACCACATGATGATGATGCTATTACTGTGGGTAATTCGGATAGGGTTGTGTTTAGTAGTACATTAGACCAAAAAGCAACTTCATCTGAAACTGGACCTGGTGTTGATATTTATGCACCAGGTACAAACATAATAAGTTCATGTTCCACTACTAATAGATTTGGAGCATCTTCCTATTACAACAACTCATCGTATAGACAAGTTAATATAAGTGGTACATCAATGGCATCTCCGCAAGTAGCTGGAGTATCTGCAATGATATTACAACTAAATCCAACATATACACCAGCGCAAGTTAAATCAGCATTGATTGCGCAATCAACGGCAACTATTTACACAACTGGATTAAGTAATGATTGGAGTGATACAAGAAGTTTACAGGGTGGTTCTCAAAGATTTTTACATGCTAACTTTGATTTGTTAGTAAACACAACTACAACTACTTCTACCACAACTTCAACTACAACTGCAGCACCAACCACAACTACAACTACGGCAGGGCCAACAACATCAACTACTACATCAGCACCTACAACAAGTACAACATCAACATCAACATCAACATCAACCACAACCACAACAAGACCACCAATTGTTTGTACCGAATATATGATTTCATCGGCTAGAGGTGGTTATGTATATTGGACAGATTGTAATTCTGGTACACCTGCATCTACTTTTATAAATGCAGGAAAACGAAAATATATAAACGCTAGAACTTACCCAACTTTAGAAAAAGGTTCAAAAACAAAAATTGATGCATTATCAACATACATTATAGCAGATGATGTTATAGAACCAAATCCCAAATAATATATACTTATTAGTATTGGGAAATAAACAATAAGTAATGGCAGATATTGTTCACATTTATAGGGCTTCAGTACCTGCAAATACGGATTCTTATATAGATTGGATTGAGTGTGAAGGTTTTTATGCACCCACTCATTACATTTATAATAAGAATCGTTCAATTGATTTTGCAGCGATGAGTGGTTCGGTAACAGCATCAAATCCGGCTACAACGGTAGTTGTGGTTGGTGATTGTTATCCATATCCATCATGTCAATGTTCCTATGACCCATTACCGCCTACAACCACAACAACTACATTAGCATCCGTAAATTTTATATTAACTCCATATTGTACTGGGAGTGGTATTAATGGAACTGGTACTATCAATGTTAATACATTTAGTGGTGGAAATGGTACATATCAAAGTATTGCGATTGGTAGTACTGCTGGTAATGCTTTCGCAGCAACTCCTATTAATTTAAGTGGAGCAACCTCATACGAATTTACTGGATTGTTTAATGGTACTTATCATATTATTTTAAGAGATGGTCTTGGTAATTATACAATTAAAAACACTAATGTAAATTGTATAAACACTACTTCAACAACATCAACAACATCGACATCAACATCGACAACATCAACCACATCTACTACTTCAACTACAACTGCTGCACCTATTTGTACTTACAATGGTGGTTCTGCTGTTATTACTTATACAACAACTACAACAAGTACATCCACAACTACAACTGAAGCCCCAACTACAACAACTACAACAACTGGAGCTCCAACTACAACAACTACAACAACCGAAGTACCAACTACAACAACTACAACAACCGAAGTACCAACAACAACTACAACAACTACCGCACCACCTACTGCGGATATTTACATAAATACTATACTTTCATTAGATATAGGAATAACTGGTATGAGAATAAATGGAGTTAGTGTTACTTATGCCGGTGGCTCAAACTTCCCACTTGCACCGGGCGATAATGGAAGTTTTACATCCACTCAAACTGGAGTTCAAGATGTTGAAATAGATTATACAACATCCATACCTGGACAGCATATTATCTTCACCGATTCTGGTTTATTTCAAAATTGTTTAGCAACAAATGGTACAGGTGGTACTATGTCTATAATTGGTGCTGATATAACAGCAGGTACTACAATTTCTGTGGCAGCTGAAGATGGGGGATGTCCATAGAAAATTATAAAATAGAATATTTAAAACTATATGAATATATTAGTAACACTTAATTCTGGTTTAGGAGCTGATACAGGTCCTAACTTTAATCTTACCGCAGATGTGGGAAGTGTTACTCCATCTACTGCAACTAAAGTAGAATTGTTGGCAGGAAAGTTTGTAGATGTAGACCCATCAGCAACTCAAATTACAGTTACATCGGTGGGTACTTGTACAACATCAATTGTCCTTAATATAACAGGACAAACAACAACTACAACAACATCGGCCGCTAGTTCATTTGTATTAGGATATGATTTGGGAAATTTCTTTACATCATGTACTGATTACAGTTCATCACCTACAACGTATTATTCAACAACTGGTGCAATATTGCAAGTTGGTACTAGGTTATATAATGAATCCAGTTTAGCAACGCATGTTTCACCTGGTTTTTATTCAAATGGAACTGATTGGTTTCAATGTAACGTTAATGGTTTTATTACAGCAACTGGTTCTTGTTCAACAACAACCACAACATCAACAACATCGACATCAACATCTACGTCAACAACTACCGAAGCACCAACAACATCAACTACTTCAACAACAACTACTTTAGGTCCTGAAACATTTAGTTTAGGATATGATGCTTCTGTTGGATGGCAATCTTGTTACGCATCTCAATCAAATTATTATGCAAACGCTTTGGAAACGTTGGCAAATGGATTGAATTTATATACCGATATTACATTAGATACACCTGCACCATCTGGTTATTATTCAAATGGCGCAAATTATTGGTTTATACCACCGGTTTGTATCGAATATACATTTACAAATAATACAGGATTTGATAATTATGTGGATTATATTGATTGTAATGGAGCATCTCAGCAAATATATGTTTACGATGGTACTACAAGTACGGCAGTTTGTGTGGATAGTATTTTGGATTTAAGAAGTATGACTGCAAATAATAATGGGGCTGGTTCGTGTCCTCCATCAACAACTGGTGTATTCCAAGATGAGACACCATGTCCAACAACATCTACTACTTCAACTACATCGACTTCAACTACCAGTACATCGACTTCAACTACGAGTACATCTACTTCGACATCAACAACTACAAGTACATCTACTTCAACAACAACCGCTGCACCAACAACTACAACTACAACGGTTGGCACAACCACATCGACCACAACTCAACCAGGTGATACAACCACAACGAGTACAACAACTACTGCGGCACCAACAACTACAACTACAACACAGGCACCATGTAGTTTAACTATTTACTTTGATTCATCAGCATCACCATCGCCTAGTGGTTGGGACACTCAAGTTGGAGCTTGTGCTGGTACTGGAACTCCGTTAACTGTTTATTTCTCAAATACTGGTGGATGTGAAACTACATTTAGTGGAGTATTTAATAATGGTAAAGCTCTTTATACTAATAGTTCTTTAACAACCTTACTACAAGGTAATGATAAATTCTTCAAAGATGTATCAGCACCTAATAGTGGAAATACTATACAAATAGGAAACGATGGATTTATAGATTCAATTGGTGATTGTATAACTACAACCACAACAACAGCTGCTCCAACAACTACAACTACAACATCTGGTGGTGGTACTACAACAACTACAACTGCGGCTCCAACTACAACCACAACGGCTGCTCCAACTACAACCACAACAACTCTGGCTCCTGCTTGGTATTCTTTATACTCTTGTACGGATGGTTCTACTCAAAACTCTACACAAAAAACAGTTGGTACATTTGTGGTTAATGAACGAGTTACTTTTGGTGGAGCATTTTGGTATGTATTATCGGAGCTAAGTTCAAACCCTGGAGGACCTTTAATTGATGTTGTTACCGTTGGTGGACCTGGAGTTACTGGATGTCCCGCTACAACAACTACAACCACAACCACAACTGCAGCACCTACAACTACAACAACTACAACGGCCGCACCTCAATGTACTTATGATGGGTTGACTGTGGTATGTGATAGTACAACTACCACAACAACTGATGCACCAACTACAACAACTACAACTGAAGCAGCAACTACAACTACAACTACAACGGATAGTGGTACTCAATTGTATGTGTACGCTAAATACATAAACTCAACTGGTAACTTACAATATCAAATTAATGGAGGGCCGATAGAGCAATTAGGAAATTTATATGGTAGCTGTGATTATATAACTACTTTGTCTGTTAATGTTGGTGATACGATTGTATTTAGTGGAGCAGGTTCACAAACAGTTGCATCATCCACAACCGCATGTCCTGATGGTCCTGGTGGATTTACGTGTACTACTGGATATGAAGTATTGATTAGTGGTGGACAATCGGTTTATGTATCACTAAATGGTTCATCGTTTTGTTAAAATAAGTTTATAAATTAAAAAATGGCAAGAAATATAACATTAACATTAGGAGGGGGATTGGGAGCTGATTTAGGTCCTAACTTTAACCTTACTGCAAATGTTGGTAGTGTTACACCATCAACTGCAACAAAGACTGAATTAACTGCTGGTAAAAGTGTAAGTGTAGATGATGCTGCAACACAGGTTACGGTAACATCAACTGGAACTTGTACAAATGGGATAACACAAACAATTCCATGTGGTGGAACTACAACTACAACAACGGCTGCAACTACAACCACAACAACTGAAGCTGGTACAACAACCACAACAACTTCTGCCGGTGTAACGTATGATAATTACTATGCAGACGAATACGATTGTGCAACTTGTACATTACAAAACACCAATGTTCAGATTGCATTCCCAACTGGAACATCTGTAACTGTTGGTAAATGGTATGCTCCTCTATCACTAAATGGTAACTCATATCAATTAGCATCATTAACACTACAATCTGGGCCTGGTTTAGTAATGTACACATCTGAATTTAATAATTGTGGAATGGCATGTATTGTATAAAAAATCTAAAAAAACGATAATTATACACAAATAAAGGTTATAAAAAATGGAAGAACTTTTCAAAGCTTGGGGTATTGAATATGACCCTAATAATACAAAAAACGAATTAGCATCCAAACGTATTGAAGTTTGTAATTCTTGTCCAAATAAAAAAGAAATGGATGGGGTTAGAAATATATGCTCACTATGTGGGTGTATGCTAAAATCAAAGGTATTTACGGAAGAAATGGGACAATGTCCTGATAATAGATGGAATGAAGTTGAAAATGAATTAGTAAAATACAAAGTAAAAAGAAATTTAAGATTCGTATCGGCACAACCCGCAATTCCTTATTACACTTGGCAGGTAGAAGTAATGTTAAACAATTTTATGGAGATGGGTATCAACCTAAATAATGTTGATATTGTATGTTGGAAAAAAGATGGAATTATTCCTGAAGCCTGGTCTAAATTGGCAAATAACTACGCAGCTCGTTTTTTCTTTTATGATGATACACGAATAACTAAAGATTATATATCATCAATACGTCCAAATATCCTAAAACAACATTGGTTAGCAAATCCTGAATTAAGATATGAAACTATATTTTATCACGATTGCGATATTATATTTACAAAACCAATTAAAGAGTGGATTACAGAAGATATGATTAATGATGATAAGTGGTATGGTTCAGATACCCGTTGGTACATTGGACATGATTATATTCTATCTAAAGGAAATGATGTATTAACTCTTATGTGTGATATTGTTGGAATTGGTAAAGATGTAATTAAAAAAAATGAAAAAAACTCAATAGGTGCACAATACATAATGAAAAATTTAACTTATTATTATTGGGATAGAGTTGAAAGAGAATCTGAATTATTATTTAAAGATGTTAATGTATTGAATAATAAAAAGAAAGCCAAAGACCCAACACATCATGAATTGCAAATATGGTGTGCTGATATGTGGGCTGTATTATGGAATGGTTGGAAAATGGGTTATGAAACAATATGTAATTCTAATATGGATTTTAGTTGGGCAACATCAAATGAAGATGATTATAAGAGAATGAATATATTCCATAATGCAGGTATCACAGGTAGTGATAGTGGTAAATTCTATAAAGCACATTATATGGATAAACTACCATACAATGAAAATTTACAAATAACACCAAATACAGCAAGTTGGTACTATTGGAATGAAATACAAAAGACAGCTAAAAAATCAGTATTACTATGAGAAGATTACCAACCGAATATGTAAAGACTCGTAAGGAGTACATTCTATTTAAAAATGATTGTGGGGTAAGTGATATGACTCGTAGGGGTGGTATTTATGAACATTACATCTTCGATTACATCAGAGATAATATCGATATTAAAGGAAAAACAATAATTGATGTTGGTGCTAACTTTGGGTTTCACACATTAGAATTTGCCGATTTAGTTGATGATGGAAAAGTAATATCCTTTGAACCACAAAAGTTGGTTTACTATCAATTGTGTGGAAACATAATACTAAATGGATACGATAATATAACTGCACACAATATAGCACTAAGCGATGAATACACAAACCTTAAAATGGAAAATCTACAATATCATTCAGATGATACAATCAATATTGGTAATGCTCATTTAGATGCTTACTATGGGTCTGGTTACAATGATGTTGAAGTTAGACCTTTGGATTCTTACCAATTTGAAAATGTGGCAGTATTAAAAATAGATGTACAGGGTTATGAACCAAAAGTATTAGATGGTGCGGTAGAAACAATTAAAAAACACAAACCTATAATCTTTATAGAAGTTGAAAAGCCACAATTGCAAATATATGGATGGAGCGAAAATGATGTATTTGATAGATTGGGTGCATTGGGATACGAATACAAAAAAGTTATTGATGCGGAGCATTTAGTTGATTATATAGCAATACCTAAGTAATATGATATTTGATTATTTTGATGGTGGATTTTATCTTAATTTGGATAAACGAACTGAAAGGAGAGAGGCGTTTGAAAAGAGAAGTAAAGAAGCTGGGTTTCAAGTAGAGAGATTTCCAGCTATTCAACTTAAAGAAGGTGATGTATCAAATCCTTTCAATGGAAGGGATTGGCATATTAAAATATCGTGTACATATTCTCACTTTGAAATGATTAAAGAAGCAAAGAGTAGAGGTTGGAAAAATTGTGTAATATTTGAAGATGATTGTGTATTCGAAAATGGGTTCGTTGATAAAGTTAAAAAATGTATTGATGAGTTAAAAGATAAGGAATGGGATTTGTTTTATATGGGTGGTGAGCCAGGTGGATGGTGTGATAGCGTAGGTGATAATTTAGCAAAGTGTACTGCTGGTATGTATGCAACCCATGCGTATGTAATCAATGAATCTTTTTACGATAGGGTGTTGGGATTGAGATATGATATGGGTATAATAGATACAATTTATATGGCTATGTACACTAACAATTACTATATGTCAAAGAAATTATTAGCTTGGCAAGATGATGAATTTGTAAGTGATTTGTGGGGTGGTAGAATAAGACGTGAAGAGCAATATAGGAACTCATATAAAAAATGGATACGATAAATGAAAGCAGCTATAACAGGATATAGAGGATTCATTGGTAGAAGATTATTATCTTTTTTTGATTTGTCTGTGGGGATAGATGAAGAACATAGTAAAGATGAATTATACCAAATATTATCAGATTTTAAACCTGATGTAGTATTTCATATAGGAGCTTGTAGTGATACATTGGTTAGTGATGTGAATTATGTAATGCAAACAAATTATATAAGTACAAAATGGATTACCGATTGGTGTTATGAAAATAAAGTAAAATTAATTTACGCATCATCCGCATCAGTATATGGTACTGATGGTACTAACCCAACCAATCTATATGGTTGGAGTAAATTAATAGGAGAAGATTATGTTTTAAATAAAGGTGGTATTGCGTTACGATACTTCAATGTATATGGACCTGGTGAAGAACACAAAGGTAAGATGGCATCGATGATTTATCAAAACATAAAAAAGAAAATAGTTAAATTATTTCCCAATAAACCAAAGAGAGATTTTGTTTATATAGATGATGTAACAAGTGCAAATATATACGCTTTATTAAACTATAATAAATTAAAAGGCAGATGGTATGAAGTTGGTAGTGGTGAAAGTAGCTTATTTGAAACGGTATTTGATTTAATTGGAATTAAGTATGAATACTTGGAAGAGGGGGATATACCAAATGGTTACCAATTCCAAACATTGAGTTTAAAAGAAAATTGGATGCCAGGGTGGAAACCAAAAGTTAATTTAGAAAACGGAATAAAAAGATACAAAAAATATTTAGATGAAAAAAGTTAGTTTCGTATGTACTACCTATGGTAGATTTACTTGTGTAGAAAGGATAGTGGCTCAATATCATGCACAAACATATCCGAATAAAGAATTGGTAATATTCAATACTGATGAAAAACATCCGTATGAGTTAGGATTCGAAGATGATAGCATTATAATTGTGAATAATAATATAAATTATCAAACAGCATGTGAGTATGAGAATAGAGGACAAATATGTAGAGATGCAGTTACTCATGCTACTGGTGATTATTTTATGTTAGCGGATGATGATGACATTTATTTACCTTGGCATATACAACAAGCGGTAGAAGGTATTGAAGAATTGGGAACTGATGCTTGGAAACCAAGAGCAAGTTTATTCGCAACACCAAATAAAATAGATATGTGCCAAAACACATTAGAAGCTAGTGTTATTGTAAAGATGAATAGAATCAGAGAAATAGGATTTCGTTCAGATATTACTGGATATGAAGGATTGAGTTGGTACACTAAACTAAGAGATGAAAAACAATTGGATGAATGGAATAATAATTACGTTCCATCATATTGTTTTAATTGGAGTGACCCGCATGAAATAGCCGGACATAAGCAAAGTGGTGCCATTGGTTCACCTAATAATTTTGAGAATCATAAAGAAGCATCAAAAGATTACGCATTAAGACCATTGGTACGATTATCAAAAGAAGATATAGATTCCGTATATGATAAATACTATAAATGGATTCGGCAAAATATGGATAAAATAAATCTATCATATTATGAAAGATATGCAAAAAAATTTATAAATTAATACTTATTTAAAACACAAAAGTTATGATATATTGGTTTACGGGGCAGCCGGGGGCTGGAAAAACAATTCAAGCTAACAAACTAAAAGAATTACTTCAAACGGAAAAACGTAATTGGAGAAAGGATGTATTCCATATCGATGGAGATAGCTTAAGAGAATTAACACTTAATAAAGATTATTCAGAAGTAGGTAGAGTGCAAAACATTAAGAACGCACAATTACTTGCTTTTTTTCTAAATTCAAATGGATGTGATGTAGTTGTATCTCTTGTTTCTCCATATAAAGAAATGAGAGAAGAATTCAAAAAAGCATGTGGGGATAGTATTGTTGAAATATATGTTCATACTAATCGTAAAAGACAAAGAGAACAATTTAAAGTAGAAGGATACGAAGCACCTGAAATTAACTTTTTTGATATGGATACAACATCAGATAATCCAGTACAATCATTCACTAAATTGGTTCACTATTTGAGAGAAAACGATAGAGTATGAATAAAATAGAGGAAATATTCAAAGCATGGGGTATAATGCTTGACCCAAACGATATTCAATCGGAATTGGCAAGTAAAAGAATGGAGATATGTAATGTTTGTGACTCAAAGCGAGAAACACCATTTATCCATTGCGGAGAATGTGGATGTGTATTAAAAGCAAAAGTATATTCACCAAAGATAGGGGCTTGTCCAAGAGGAAAGTGGATTGCTGTTGAAATGGAATGGGAGCATAAAAAGAATAAAATTCAATATGATAAATTAAAAGGATAGTTATGAAAAAATACGCAATGTATATCGGAAGATGGCAAAATTGGCACAAAGGACACGAATGGTTAATCCGCCAACAATTGGATAAAGGAAAGAATGTTTGGGTGGCAATTAGAGATGTGCCTGAAGATGAGAATAATCCTAAATCAGCTCATAGAGTTATGATGGATTTAATTGAAGAACCATTCTTTCAAGAAAACATAGATAGAATTTTAGTAAGTATCATTCCCGATATTGAAAGTGTAAACTATGGTAGAGGTGTAGGATATGATGTAATTTATCACGAACCACCAACCGATGTAGCTGTAATTAGTGGAACTGCAATCAGAACAGGTCACATGAAGCCGGATGGTACTATAACATACGATG
>Ga0222712_10005050_pt1 | contig 13526 bp, 19 predicted proteins | sample C33_657DmetaG_FD_165043 | JGI IMG/M metagenome (GOLD analysis project Ga0222712, IMG submission 165043) | Estuarine water microbial communities from San Francisco Bay, California, United States - C33_657D | ecosystem: Environmental > Aquatic > Marine > Unclassified | place: USA: California...
CAGCATTAACCAAATAATAATGGTTATGTAGAGTGGGAACAGCTGGATCTAATAATCTAGCAATATCCCAATGTTTATTATGTTTACATCCCCACCAAAGTTCAGTAATATAAACTCTTGAGCCAGTATATGAAACAAGAGCACCACCAGTTTCATCTGGTATTGATGTTGGTGCTACATATTGTTGTGTAGATTTAGTCATATCATTTTGCAAACTTAGATCAATCGATCCACCATTTGAATCTGTGATATAACATTTAAAAACTATTTCAGTTTCTGTATGTGCGATAATGTGTTTACTAGCCATATATTATCCTTGTACCTTTGCTCCAGCTCTCCATTGATAGCAACTCCAGTATCTTGCTTTCCATTTTGGTCCTGGATTATCGCAATTATGTCTTGCTCTAAAACTTTTACGTCGAGCAGGATCATCCCTTTTTATTTCCATATTTGGATCACCAAATCTTACAATTACTGTATTGCCTGATTCATTTTTAGTATAAACAGCAAACTTCTTTGGTCCGTTTGGTGTTCTAAAAGGAGAATTCAAAGTGACAGTGCGTCCTTGATATTCAGCTTCTTCTAAAACTTCAGGTTCATATGATCTTGTTTCACAAACTAGATCTATAATATCTTCTTTTAATTCTTTAAATTTTTTAGGCATAGTTATCTTGTTAATCTTGTTCTTTCAATTTTACGAACAACAGGTACAAGTTTCATAGCAAAATTATCAATATAAGATTTTGGTAATGCTGCTATACGTTTTTCTGCTCGTTCTCTTTCAGCAACTGACATGTTTGCTGGTGACTTTTTGAATAATAACTTTTTAATTTTATTAATCGCGAGTCTTCTTGCTCTTTTATTTACTACGTCCATCGGTGATGCTCTTTTTAATGCAAGACGTAATTTAGCATTTCTTCTTCCTTTTGTTCTTGCAAAACGAATACGTGATTTAATACGTTCTGGTCTTGAAAGAACTTCTTTAATTGTAGGAATATCATAAGTAGTATTTTCATCGTCAACTACATCTAATTCGTCATCATCGTATATATCTAGATAATCGTCATCTTCAAGTGGATCTTCATTATCATATTTACGAATAATTGCATCCATTTCATAATCATCTAAACCAAAATCAAATTTAGAATCATAAGGATCATTTGATTCTTTTATTGAAGCTATTTCTGCATCAGAAACTTCTCCATCTTTAATTATTTCTTTTAATTTTTTATAAAACGTTAAGTAATGATATTTTTCAAGCATTTTGTAAATAACATTTTTAGGTAAAGCATTCTTTTTACCATATTCACGTATTTCATCTGGTGTTAAATCAGCATCAAAAACTTCTTTACGATCTTTCATAGTTTGATCGCCAGCATCTACTAATGCTTTGATACCTGACATAATTTCACCAATCTTTTTCGAAACGATTTCTTTTAAGTTTTCAACATTGTCTGGGTCTAAACGTTTTAAATCTTGATAATCAACTATATCTCTTTGTAATTCTCCCTTAACAACATCTAACCTTTTTACTTTGTCTTCAAAATCTTTTGCGTATTTCTCAGGATTAAATTTAAATGGAATTGGTTTTTTAATAAATTTATTCTTTTCAATATCAAAAATACCATCACTTAAATTATCATTTCTTTCTTTTAATTTTGGATCTGTTAATACAAAATAATTAATAGGATGATTAGTTCCTGGAACTGTTTTACCATTTATATCTTTTAATGATTTAGCAATTTCTAATCTCTTTTCATCTCTTTGACTTTCAGGAACATCAAATAATACATTAACATCTAAATCAGCATCATCTCTATATTGTTTTGTAAGTATTGAACCAATTAAACTAAATTTAATAACTGGTGCTTTCTTTTTAAATTCTTCTATTTGATCTAATATAATTTTTCTTACTGATTCTTTTAACTTTGGCTCTTCTGTATCAGCATTATCAAAAATTAATTTTGAATAAGTTTTTTGTGGTATATCAATAACAGACTCAGTTTTACCATACTTACGCATTGCTTCTGCTTTTGTCATTTTATACTTATTATAAAAATCATCAGCTGATAAATCTTGTAAATCGATTGCCATATTTTTAAACATTCCCTCATCTACTACTCCTTGTTGAGTGTTTTGAGGAAATTCTTGAGTACCTTTTAAATTCTGTATGTCTAATAATCTTTTGAAATCTTTATATGTGAGGATTCCTCTAGCAAAATTATCTTTTTTATTTTTATCTACTGGTGTCATTTAATTTTTTATGTTATTAAAATGTTGTTTTACATTGTCTGTTGTAGAAGATTGAGGTCTAAAAGTAATAAAAGAACCTTTTTCTACAACAGAACTAATATCACATTTTTTGTTTTCTACTAAACAATAATCTCTTAATGTACGATACTCACCAAGGAGTAATCCTACATAAAACAAACTAATAAATGTTAAGAAAAAAAATAACACTTTTAGTTGTACTGCTATTTTGTTTAATATTATTTTCATAGTTTATTCTTGACTACATATTATATATGCCATAATAAGAATGAATATAATCATTCCAATTGATACAAGCATAACTCTCCTTATGTAAAGATTGTTATATAATATAGAAGTCTCTAATTTATCTTGCTAATGGGTTTTGATTCGATTGTCTTAATTCGCGAATCTGCACTTTTAACAAATCTACTTCTTTTTGTAAAATAGCAAAATCTTTTTTCATTTCACCAGCTTTTGCAGGATCGATGCTATCTATTTTGCTCATAATTTCACCATATTTAATAAAACCACCACCAATAGTACCAATAATTGCTACTGTTGCGATAATTTCTTTTAGATTATTCTTTATTTTATCTATCATAGTTTATTTCCTTTTTAGTTCTTCAAGTTGAATAATTATATCATTCATTTCATCTTGAATTTGTTGCATTGCTATTTGTTGTTTAGCGATTGGATCTTTACCTACGTATGCTTCTAAAGTCACATTAGCATAAACTGGTCTTTGTGATATATCAGCTTGTAAATAAAAATCTGGATTCGGTACTCCATTGTAATATTTAGGTTCATAAAAAGAACGATTTTCATAAACAGCTAAATTTGGAGCACCTGATTTTATAGCATCTAATTTAATTTCTTGTATTGCTTTTGTTTTATCTTCTATAGATTTTAATTCTCTTTCAACTTTTTCTATTGCAGCCTTAATCTTAATATCGACAGAAGAGACCCCTTTTGCATCAACAGTGTTCTCTTTTGTTGATACATTTTTTTCATCAGACGTCTTCGTCGTCGATCCTTCTGTTTTCGAATTTTCTGTTGAAGCAGACTGAGTTGTTGAAGTCGATGACTTTTCTGAACTTGATTCTGTCTTCGTATCTGTTGTCTTACTAGTTGACGCAGTTTCTTGCGTTGTTGAAGTTGTAGCATTTGACTCCTTCGTTGAAGTTGAAGTTTTTGGTTCTTCTTTTGTCATTGCTGTAGATGTACTTACTTCAGATTTTGTAGTTGTGGGTGTTTCAGTTTTAGATGGATCACCTGTTAAAGCTGTATTTGTAGCTTGCGTTTCCATCTTTACTGTTTCAGTAGATGTTTTATTTACTGAAATATCGCTAGTAATTGTGGGAGGTGCCATACCATACACTTCTCCTGTAATTGAATTTTGATAAGGTGTTGTTTTTATTTGTTCATCAATAGATTGTGATGTTGTTGTTATTTGTATGTTTGGTTGCTCAATAGCTGGTGGCACATAACAAGTGCCTAATGATTCACAAGTTTGTATCGTAGTTAAAGATTGTATTTCTGATGCCAATTGAGTTGAAATTCCTGTATATGTAATACTTAAACTAGGAGATGTGACATCGGCTCCTTGCCAAGTAGCACTTCCACCTGAACTTGAAAAATCAAATCTCATATTAGAAGTAAAACCTGAAGCACTATTTGTTCCTATAATAATGTTATCTAATGATTTTGTAGTTAAATAATTTGGATCACTACCATAATCTTTTGAAAGAAAACGATTTTGTGTAATTGTTTCACCTGTATCATTGTTTATAACTGAATGAGAAAACATTAAACTTTGTGGATGATACCAAAAAAATCCTGTTTGAGCATTAGCTGATTGTGTAAAACCATAATTTTGTTCTACTTTAGAAATACCTAATGATAATAAAGTTTTACTATTTTCAGCATAAGATGATGTACCTTTTCCTGTTAAATAATTACAACCTAAATCACTTGTTTGTCCTGTAGGACCATTTGTTATTTGTGTACCTGTCCAACCACCATTACAAAAATTTGTTCCTGAAAATACATTTCCAGTATTTTGACCTGCAATATAAGTTGTGGTTGAAGTGTCAACTTTATTCGTATTAATAGTTGTTATGTCTCCAATATTAGGAGTGTTTGGCGTATTTACAGTTGATATTGGTGTATTAGTGATTGTAGTTGAAGTTGTAGTATTACCATTTACTGTCACAGTTGTTGTGGAAGTTTGAGCAATAGCTGAAGTTGAAACAACTCCAATTATTATTCCTACAATGTATAATAGTTTAATTACTTTCATAATCTACCATTGAATCTGGTTCAATTATTTCCCTTGTTTTTTCATACCAATAACGTCCAGAATCTCTTAATCCATCATTTGCTGAACGTATTTCTTCCATTCTTTTTTTAATAGTTCTTACTTCACTTTTTTTTAATGTATAAACTTTGCCATCTTCACATCGGTCGATCGAGCTAATTACATCATCAATAATGGGACATGTAAGATCTGGCACTTTTGGTGCTTTTCTTTTTAAAACACGCATTGAGATCTTCTGTTTCTTTTTTCGAGCCATAATGATAATCTCCTATATTAGTTGTTGTCATTATGTACTTTACTATTTTTTCTCAGTAGTCTCTGCTTTTTTTCTTTCTTCTTCTTTACGTGCGTCTTCTATAACTTTTAACTTATCAACATATTGATTATAGTCAGGTCTTAACTTGTCGTATTTTAACCATTGTGTAGTTGCTTCTGAACCAATCTTTCCTTCAAATGGACAAGGTGTACCAGATTGTTCCATCGCAAAAAATACACGTGGGTCTTGACAGAGTATTGACACTGCAGCAACTTTCATTCCTAAATCATTTAAAACTTTTGAAAGTTTAATTCTTTCGCAATTTTCATCTGACTTATAACTTCCTCCAGTCACACCTACACCGAAAGTAGATAAACCAGCTGAATAACCCACTAGACATAAGTCTTGTGAATAAGCTGACATACTCGGAGCAGTTGCAGATGCAGTCACTCGTGTATCACCACTATAAGCATTTGTAGTATTTGTAGTGCTTGTAGTTGAATTACTTGACGAACCTGATTGATAAGTCGAAGTTGTATTTGAAGTATAACCACCTGTAATAGCAGTATTACTTCCACTCGTATTAGTTTGTGTTTGACCCAATGCACTCGTTCCTAGCACTTGCCAGAACGCAATCATAAAACATAACGAAAGACCAAATAGTCTTTTCATTTGTTTTCCTTTTTTGTTTTATAAAGCTTTAATTATTTCTTCCCAATTGGAATAATAATTTTTAATATCATTCTTTAAATTTACTTCAATTTTTGATCTCAAATCAATTACATCATTTCCGAAATAACTATAATATTCGTCATGTAATTTTTCTAATGAATCATATAATTTTGCAAGTCTTCTATTTCCCATTAATGTAGCAATATATGCTCTTGCTTTAAAATGGTCATTATAATCAGTATACTTTGCTATTTGCTGAATAAAAGGTTTTGCTAATTCTTCTTTTGGTTTTTCTATTAAAAAATCTTTAAGAGTTTTCATTTTCTTTTTCCTCTGCTTGTATAAACCCTTTTTTACGATAATCTGCCCATTTATCTACAGGAATTCTTATTACTCTTTCTTGTCCTGGTTTTCTTAAATTATTTGGTCTCGCAACTAACATAGTTTTTTTCTGTTCTTTAATTCTTCTTATTAAATTTAAAACAGATTCTAATTTAGTTGACTCAGGTACACAATTTGGAACTTCTTTACCATCTTTCTTTTTCATTCCAACTTGTTTATAACCAACCCAACAAGGATCGTCTTTATCTTTTTCTTTTAATTCTTTTTCAGTTTCTTTCGATTCAATATCTAAAGTTTTAGGATATCCTTCTTCTCCTGGACGTTTTGGTCTTAACCCTTTTTCACGTCTTGCGTGTATGTTTGCCCAAAGACCTGCACCTGATTCTTTCAATTCTTCTTCTGAAACTTTTTCAGTTTTAACGATTGATTGAGATACAACTTGGTAGCCTGTAGTTTTTAATACTTTTTTTACTTTTTCCATTGCATCAGCTGGAGTTAAAGCGAATACTGATCTTGATAACTCTTTATTTTCTCTTTTTTCACCATCAGCTTTTGGTGCTGGATCTCTTACTATTGTTTTAACAATATATCGATTAGTTTCTTTTAACATCTCTACTTCTTCACCAAATTTCATAAATGATGGCATAGTCGCTGGTGTAATTAAATCATTTTGAACATCTATAGAACCAAGTGGTCCTAATATATCTACAGCTTCTTTTTTACTTTGTAATCCTTGTAATCTTAATCTTGCTGTTGCTATATCAGATTTAATAATTGCCATTTGTGTTTTAGCATCAGCATCAGCAGGATTAATTTTTCCTAATTTATCTAAAAGAGCTGATACTCTGTCTTTTAATTTTGTAATTCTTTCTTGTTTATCACCAGTTGCTTCTTGCATTGCTTGTGGTAATAATTTTTTATCATACTTAACATCTAACATATCTGCAGTTTTTAACATTTGATTTACTACATCAGATAATTCAGGTGTAATTCTTTTTGTTCTTAATTTTCTTAATCCTAGATTAATTAATTGTTCAGGACTAGACATTTTTTCAGGATTATCTATTCCTAAAGCACCAGCTATAATTCTTGCTATTTTAATTTTATCAGCTGACGTAAAGTTAAATGGATTATCAGATGCTTCAGTAATTGATGTTTCTTTAAATGTATCTCTTGGAAGTTTTAAAATTAAATCTGATACCATACCTGACACTGCATAATCAATATTTTTTAAAGCATCTACTCCTTTTATTAAAGGAACTTGAAATATATCTTTATTTTGTTTATAAAATTTTAATGACTCATCGATAGATTTAAGTGCATTAATAACTGCTACTGAGTCTGTCTCAGCTGAAATTACTGATTCAATAATTGGTTTCAATTCAGGAACAATTTCAAAATTAGAAGTTGTAAATCCTTTATAAGAAATTTGGTGTTTGTCTTTAGCTTCTGTTTTATAATTCATATCTGTAATAACTTCCTTTACTGAGTCAAGCCATTTCTTACTTAACTCTCCATTTTCGTTTATAACTGTAATGTAGTTTGTTCCTCTGTCCATAACTTCATATACTCCTTTATCATCCTTAACTGTTGACCCAATTTTAAATACTTCACCTCTGAAATATTTTTCTCTTAACTCGTTTTGATTGTTTGATATATTGATTTCAAAAGATTCTGTTTTTAATCCAAGACCTTTACGAACATCATTATACATTTTTTTGGTATCAACATCAGTAAGTTTTTTAGTGACACCTTTTTCAAAAGATTTATAATCTCCTTTGGTTGCTGCACTTCTCATCTTACTTGCTGACATACCATCAGCATCATCACTATCAGGATCTCTTTCTCCTGCTGAATGAATTTCTATTTTACTAAACTTATAATCTCTTCCATTATACTTATTTAAAAGAGATTCAAACTCTTTTGTTCTATCACTTCCAACAACTAAATGTATTTCTTTAATTCCTTCTTTTTCAAAACTTTGTAATAGTTGTATAATATTTCCTTTCGCAGCATAGATATGAGCATTACGAAAAGACTTTTCCATATACTTAATTTTATCTTTTTGAGATAATGGATTACTCTTTTTGTCTTGAGTAGCTGTTGTGTAAATACGATATGGGATTGATGTTTTCTTTGAAAGTGCTTCAACTTTTGAGATCAAAAGTTCGTGCCCAACTGTTGGTGGGTTAAAGCGACCGAATGCAAATATAAGAGATTTGTTCGGTAATTCCGATAGTAGTTGTTTTATTGTTTTCATGTTTCAATTTATCCATCCGTATTATATGATTATATTTAGTATTTTTAAGGTTTATCTTTGCCAACCTTTTAATATATCTGGTGAAAAATTAGCACGCGAAAACTCAAGTCTGTCAACGATTTTTATAGCATTTCCTACTTTATCAATAGCTACAAACCCCTCTACTCCTGTTGGAATAAACCCTTTATCTGTTCTTAAGAAAGTACCTATTTCTGATGCTTCATTCATCTTAGCTATAATAACCTTTTTAGCATCTGCGATTGCATTTGTAAGTTCAAATACTCCTATAATATCTTCTTGTTTATGAGCTGAAAAATATTTTAAAACTTTTTCTTTTTCAGCTTTATACTTGTCTTTAGCTTTTTCTGTTTTCTTACTATCTATAGTTTCTTTATAACGATCGGCTATAAAATGAAATAACCCTGCAACGTGTGCTTTTACGTTTGTTATTTTTTCACCATCTTTAATTTTAGAATTATTATATATTTTAATTAATTCAAGTAATTCTTTATCAGCTTGAATATCCGTTATAGCTTTAGAATTAATTTTAGCAAAAAGTTTTTCTACTCTTTCAAGTAATGCATCTAAATTTGCTAATTCAGTTTTTGTAAATGTAGCAGACCCTGATACATCTTTGTAAGTTGCATCGTCTACCCATATAGTTGATATCTTTTTAAATCTATCTACAATACTTTGCCCAAACTCAGCTGTAAGCTTACCCAAAGATCCTTTATAAGTTGTATGAAATACTACACCTATATTTGCCTTTGAGATAGTATTTGCTAATACAGTATTCGCAGGTATAGCATATACGATTGTGTTTGGATGAAATGTAATATAACTTTCTCCCTCAATAGTTGTTTTCTTTAGAGTATCTTTTGTAAACATTATATCACCTTGATAAATTCCTGACTTAACTACTTTAGAAAATTCTTCAAATGCTATAATAAGTTTATTACTTAAATCTTTATTCTCTTCACCTTGCTGTATTTCCTTTACAGATTTATATATTTTTGGTGTTGCGTTAAAAATAGATTTAGTTGATACGAAAAACTTTTTATCTTTAGGATCTATTCCTACAAAAATAGCAGGTGCTCCATCCCATTTAACTGTAGTCTTTAATTTACTCGTAGATTTTCCTTGAAGCATTTTTCTCAAATCATAAAGGAAATTAATTGCTTTTTTAGTGCCTGATAATCCTTCGTTGAAGACTAAGTCTTCTAAATGCTCCATATGAGCATTAACTGATTCTATAAGGTATTCATTAAATTGTTTCATGCTTTTTTTAATAATATTCTTAAATATCTTGGTGTAAGTGCACCCTCTGTTGTTCCTCTAAATTGAAATTGAACTTTATATTTGTCATTGTTTATTTCTGCTAAAAATGAAATTGCTGCATATTTTCTTTGCCCAGTTTCAGGATATCTATATTCTGGTGTTGATTGTATATTTATTTTATGAGCATCGCCTTTAATAACATCAATGTCGTTATTTCCAGGAGATACTTTATTAATAAGTACAACGTCTCTTCCGAGTGCTTGATTAATAATATTAGCTAAATTCTTTTTTACAGCTATAAAATCTTTTGGTGTTGCTACACTAGCTGCATATTTTGCACCAAACCCAGCCATACCAACTCCAGATAATCCAAAAAAAGCATATGCTTTAGGTTTATTCGTTTCATTGTCAAAATATGCTTCTGTAGTTCCATTATAGATATAATAAGAATCAGTAAATTTAAGAGAACAAAATATTTTAGGTGTATCTTTCACCAATATATTAATATCACTTACAGCTGGACCAGTATTCTTTTCAATAAATATTTGATTATTTGACCAAGTTGATGTTCTTTTTGAATTTTGTTTACCAACAGGGTCGGCACGAAGTAAAGAAAGTTTTAATTTGTCTATTTTATATTGTGATATAAATTTTTTATTTTCAAAAAGTGCTTTAATTGTATCTCCGTGTTTTAACTCTTTTAAGTCAGATCCTATAAAATAATTATTCAAATCTTGTGCCAACTCTTGTTCAAATTGTTTACCACCTGAACCTTTAGTGCTTAAAGGTTTAAATACAATTTTACCTTTGAATATTGGAACTTGCCCATTTCTATCTGAAAATAATTTAAATGAATTAAATGAGCTGCCAGTTTTAACTTCTTTATAAGACTTTATAAATGATTTTGAATTGTTTTTAATTTTATCTAATTTAATTTTAAATTCGTTATAACTAGAATTTCTTTCATTTTTTGTTGGCAAATAAATAAAATAATCAGTTTTTATTTGTACTATTTTAGCTGGTTTTATTTTAAAAACATTAGATAATTTGTCTTGTACTAATTCTGAAATAAATTGTTCTGGAGTTGTAGCCATTAGAAAAACTTTCTTTTAGTCCACTTTTCTTTACTTAAATTCATTTTCTCAACCCACTGAATAAACAATCCTTCTTCTCTACCCATTGCTTCTATTTCCCATGGTTGATCCCAATAACTAACTTTTTCTGAATTTACTTTATGCTTTCTAAATTTAGTAATAAAGTTATGTTTAGTTTCTTTCATCTCACCAGTCGCCCATTGTTTTACATGAACCAATTCATGAGCAAGTGTTTCGAGCATGCTTCTTAATCTTAAATTTGAATCTATTTCTATAATAAAATCTGTTGGTGGAATATCTGAATCTTCATAATAAGCAGTTTCACCATACGACTCTGTTTTCTTATAGAGTGTTGGTTTAAAAGCTACACGAATTTCTAATTTATTACTTAGGCGAGATGAAATGAGTTTTTCAAGACAAAACTCAGCCAATGATTTAGCTAGTTTTTTCTGTTCTTTTGTTCCCCCTCTAAAAGTGATATATGCCATAGCATTATTTAGGTTAAAAACGAATCCAGTTAATTATAGCAATTAAACACCAAATTACGTAAAAACAATTCATTAAAATACGTGGTTTATCTGAATCTACACTTGCTGCATAGAACCAACAACTAGAAGATATGAAAGCAAAACTCCATCCATAAACTTGATATTGAATAACTGCACTGCCAGTAAACAATGCTGCGAGTACTCCTGAAATGGCTGCAATCCATCTTAAAGTATAATCTAATTTACTATTTTTTAGTTTTGCTAGTTTTTTCTTTAACACTATCATCATAACGAATTATTTTTAGAGGGTCAACTATTTCTTTTAATGAAATTATTTCTGAATTCATATAATTTTCTAAACGATCTCTTGCGTCTTCTTCTGTATCACCATAGAACCATGACTTAATAATTAAGCCAGTTTCTTTTCTTTTAATTTCAAACTCCCAAGCTTTGTTTAATCTATTTTTTACCATTTAAATATATCTTTAATAACTTCCCAAAATGACGTTGTTTTATATTTGTCAATTTCTTCGTTTCCTTGGCTTTGTCCTGATGGGTTTACTGATTCTATTTCATTTGACCAATTAGAATCAAACGAATCGTATTCATTATATTGCTTAGTCATATATTTCAAAGTGATGGTGAAGTTCGTTAATATCTCTTGTTAGTTTAAATGTTTTATCTTTTTTTCTATTGTATTGTTTTTTATTCTTTATAACTTTTTGTTTAAAACTAGATGTTCTTAAAGCTTTTGCTACTGGATTTCTTTTCATTTTATACTCGCAATTGCTGATTTAATACTAGGATACTGAATACATGAATATATGTAAAGTAGTAATAATATTAAGAATGCTACTATGTAAAGATCGTTAGTTGCAATCCTAAGAAAAATGTAAACATTAAGACAAATTTTATCTTTTAAATAATTATATATTTTTTTTATCATCTTTAAATACCCAATCTATAAAACATCCTATTCTTTCAAGTACATATCCCAAAAATATTGTAATTACCATTACAACCATTAATATTGCTATAACTATCCAAAATAAAATATTAATTAATCCCCAAAGGATCGCTCTAGTCAACGATGTAATCATTTAAAACCTCTCTCATATTTGATATTGGCATTCCCCAGTCTTTTGGTAAAGCTGGTGGATTGGTTCCATAAGGATATAGAGTGACAGAAATTGCTTTTCTTGGCTCACTATACGTTCGTACACTGTGTGGTTGACCACTAACAATACAAGTTGGTGTTCTTACAGTGGTTCTTTCAACTTCTTCTACTTCGTTCTCATTAAATGTATAACTATAATCATCATAGCGACCATCGTCTTGTTCTCCGTCAGTTGCTCTTGGTACCCAATTTGATTTTGGTTTAAACCAAAGATTATGATGATCGCCTTTACTATAAGCCCAATTTAATTTACATTTTTCTGTAAACTCAACAGCATCAACATGTATTTCCATTGTATAGTTTGCAGGAAATGAAAAAACCTCAGCATCCCAATAGAGTAATTTATGTTTTTTAAAAAACTCAACAGCTTCAGTATTAAAATATTCTTTTGGCACTTGTATAAAACAAGGTGGTAAATCAAAAAACCACTTCATACCCTCCTCATTTAAAGGATCTTTAAAAGGAAGATTTAAATGGAAATAATTTTTAGCCATTAAATATTTCCTTATTTACCATATTCTTTTCCCAAAAATATAATTTTATATTCTTATTAATCTTTAAAATGCCTTTTAATACTTTTTTATTATCTTCAGTATGTTCTACTGCACCAACTGAATTAATAGCATCATTCTTAAACTTTACTACGTTATTTACAGTTCTAGGAACATTTAATAAAGATAATGAAAGTACTCTTCCTGGAAAATATTTATTCAACCAATTCATCGTTATTTCCCAAGTGCGTTGATCCTTTTTTCTTGCTGAAATTACATGAAATTTATCTTCTGTTGGTTTATATAATGGTTCAGCTGAATTATACCAATCATATAGAAATTCTTTTCTTGCTTTTCTCTCAGCCCCATTCATGTGTCCCCATTTTTTTATATTTGGTGGTGGGTTTAATGCAAGAACACCATCCATGTCATAAGATACTATCATAATAAAATTAAATCTATGTTTGTTTCAGCTTGAATGATTGATTTTTGTTTTTCCCAAATTAATTTACGTTTTTCATCTGATAAGGATGTAAATTTAGTTAAATCTTCTGCAGTTTCTACAGGATATGTCCAATTTAATCCATTATTTCCAGATGGTGCACAAACAGGAATACCAGCATAAAGTGCATGAAAAGCACGACCAGTTCTCCACCCAGATGTTTTATGTTTACTATCATAAACAGTTAAACACCCTTTATAATTTCTATAAAAATTTCTTCGATCTTTTTGTTGTGGATTTTCAATAACGTTTACATTAAAATCAGTCCACTCTTTTGGTTTACCTGATATTTCAAGACTTGAAGATTTTAAAAATTCTTTAAAGTATTTTGTTCTTCCATTAGGTCTTCCAATGTAAACAGTTTTATCTATATTCCCATTTGAAAAAGATTCAAAT
>Ga0222712_10005053_pt1 | contig 13519 bp, 8 predicted proteins | sample C33_657DmetaG_FD_165043 | JGI IMG/M metagenome (GOLD analysis project Ga0222712, IMG submission 165043) | Estuarine water microbial communities from San Francisco Bay, California, United States - C33_657D | ecosystem: Environmental > Aquatic > Marine > Unclassified | place: USA: California...
CCCACCGTGGTCGGCGCCAAGGTGACCGCCACGATCCTCGAGAACAAGCGCGGCGAGAAGATCGACATCTTCAAGCACCGCCGCCGCAAGGGCTACTACCGCCGTCGCGGCCATCGCCAGGAGCTTTCCGTGATCAAGGTCGACTCCATCTCCGGTTAATCCCCCTTAACGCACCACCACCATGGCAACTAAGAAAGGCGGCGGCACTTCCTCCAACGGCCGCGACTCCACTTCCAAGCGCCTCGGCGTGAAGCTCTACGGCGGCGAGTTCGCCACCGCCGGTTCCATCATCATCCGCCAGCGCGGTACCGTGATGCGCCCGGGTCGTAACGTCGGCATGGGCCGCGACCACACCCTCTTCGCCAAGGCCGACGGCCTCGTCAAGTGGGACGCCGAGCACCGCAAGGTCGAGATCGTCCCGACGACCTCCGCCTCCTGCTCGCTCTAAGCGACGCCGCCAGCCTCCGAAAAGCCGACCGTTTGGTCGGCTTTTTTGTGCCCGGACGGCTTTCGCGCCGCGTCAGGCGTCGTCGACCCCGGTCTGGGCGGTCCGCCGGAACTTCCACGCCATGGCCAGGGAGACGAGGATGAGCCCCGTCGCCAGGGCGATCCAGATGCCGACCGCCCCCAAACCCCAGACCCCGACCGGCAGACCGAATAACCGGAAGCCGGCGGGGAACGCCAAAGCGAGCGCCAACGGCAGGCAGAACAGCCAGTAAACGATGAAGACGCTCCACGAGGCCCAGGCGGCGCGGTTCACCGAACGCAACAGGTAGGCTGCCACGACCTGGACGCCGTCGAAAGGCGCCCACACGGCGGCGAAGATCAGCAAGGTCGAGGCGAGCGCGGCGGTCTCCGTGCCGGCGACCCCGTAGGTGGCCATCAGCAGCGGCCGCAGCAGGATCATGGCGAGGCCATAAGCGGCCATGATGAGGCCACCGAGGATCAAGGCCCCGTGGCCGACCGCCTGCACCTTGCGCGGATCCTTCGCGCCATAGGCTTCGCCGACGCGGATGCCGGCGGCGATACCGAGACCCAGCGGGAGCATGAAGGCGGCGGAGGCGGTGCTGATGGCGACCTGGTGCGCGGCCTGCGCGGTGGCGTTGATCCAGCCGGCCATGACCGGGACGATCGCGAAGATGCCGACCTCGCTCAGGCTGTGCAGGCCCGCGGGCCAACCGGTCCGGAGCAGGCGCCGGAAGACGTCCAGCTGGAGACCGTCCGCCCAGCGCACCTCGCCCCGACCCGGCGTCCACCAGAGCCCCAGCAGCATGATGACGCGAGCGGCGATCGTCGCCCAACCGGCGCCGGCGAGACCCAAGGCGGGGAAGCCCCAGTGGCCGAACATCCACAGCCAATTGAAGAAGATGTTGGCGAGGATGCCGACGCTCAGCCACGCCAGGGAGATCCACGGCTGGTGCTGCGAGTCGCGATGCCCGCGCAAGGCGTGGAACGCCAGGCCGGGCACCATGGCCCACGACATGAGGATGAAGAAAGTCCCTGCCTCCGCGCTGACCGCCGGGCTGGACCCGAGCAACGGGATGAACCGCGCGGCGAGGTGCGAGGCGATGGCGGCGACGAGGCTGATGGCGACCGCCAGCACCATGCCGTGCCGCAGGATGGCGGGGGCGGACTCCTCGACCCCGGCGCCGTTGTCCTGCGATTGGTAGACCGCGATGGCGCCGACGACCCCGATGCCGAAGACGTAGGGAATGTAGTTGAGGTTGGAAGCCAGCGCCGAGGCCGCGAGCGCCGTCTCGCCGAGGTGCCCGGCCATCGCCACGTCGACGACGAACATCAGGCCGTAGCCGAGCATGCCCAGCATGATCGGCACGGCCAGCTTGAGCGTCGGGCCGAGTTCGGAGCGGATGGTCGGGACCGGGGACAAGCCTCCAGCAGGGGCGGAACCGCCGCCGGAGGCGAGCAAAGTTTGCCGACGAAACGGGCGGGTCCCCGGTGAGGACCCGCCCGTGAGCGACGACCGGACGCCTCGGCTTAGAGCTCGTCGGCGCGCAGCCAGCGGAACGACACCAGCTTCAGGCGGCGGCCAAAGACGGCGTTGGCCATGTAGGGATAAGGCTTCGAGGGGTTCTCGGGGTAGATGCCGCCGGTCGGGATGAAGTCGCCCATCGGGGCCTTCCAAGGCTCGATGCGGGGGTCGACGTACTCGGGGACGCGCTGGTAGACGGCCTCGCACCAGGCGCGGGCGGTGCCCTCCGCGGTGAGCACCTCGCCGAGCGAACGCACGGTGAACGTCTCGTCGCGCACCGACATGATCGGCGCCAGCCGGCGCAGGAGGTCGGCCTGGCGCGGCCAGCCCGGCAGACCCTCGGAGGAATTGCCGACGGAGGCCTGCGGGTTGATGTAGTCCGCCGAGAAGCCGGCCGGGTTCAGCTTGAGCTCCGTCGCCGGGGTCGTGGGCTTGCCATAGGTCGCGGCGTTGAGGTTGTAGGACTTCTTGGTGGAGTCCGTCTGCGTCAGGCTGGCCGAGCTCTGCTGCAGGACCTCGAGGGCCGACTGCAGGGCGCCGCGCAGGCAGGGGTCGGTGGCCGTGCCATCGAAAGCCATGAGCTGGCGGTTCACGAACTCCGAGAGCGAGAGGAACGGACCGCGGATGCGGACCTGCTTCACGATCTCGGTGGCGAGCTGCTCCAGCTGGGCGTCGGTCAGGGCGTTGTAGCCGGTGAGGGCGGTGACGCGGGACGTGCTGCTCAGGCCTTCGGGCGAGGGGAACATGCGCACGAGCGAGGTCTTGCCCGAGCCGACGGCATCCAGGGTGGCCGAGGCCGCGCCGGTCTTGAGCACGGGGATCTTCTGGTCGCGGAGACTGCGCAGCACCGCCGTCCAGGCCGGCACCGAGGTGCTGTTCACGTTGAACTGGCCGTTGACGGTCAGGTAGGCCCCGAGCTTGAGCCAGGCGTCGGGCACCTTGGGGCCGCCACCGGTGTTGTTCGTCGCCGTGTTGGGCACCGTCCAGGTCACGGACCCCTGGCTATCCATGGCGAGTTCCGTCGCGTTCAAGGCCGGCTTGTAGGCGCGGTTCGGGAGCGGGGCGGTGCCGTCGATCGCCTTCGTCCAGGCGGTCTTGAGCTCGGTCACGACCGCCGGGCCCTTGCTGTCGTCGTTGAGCTGGGTCCACTTCGCGTAATCCGGGGCGAGCGAGGACATGAACCAGTCGTCGAAGAGCACGTGGTTGAGGCAGTAGCGGTCGTCATGCTGCAGGAAGGCCGCCGGCACCTGGTCGCGGTTCTTGTAGGTGTTGGACGGGGGGTTGGACATGAACCAGCGGCCGACCACGTCGTCGGCCGGGAGGACCGGCACCGCGTCGGAATTGCCGATCAGGCCGAAGATGAAGGGCGGCGCCGGGTTGAAGCCGCGCGCGTCCCAGTTCTGGAGGTCGGCCAGCGACTGCAGGGGCGTGACCGGCTGCTCCGCGACGACCGCGGTACTCAGGCCGGTGGCGGCGTCGAGGCCGGAGACGACGAAGCCCTGGGCGGTGTTCGTGGCCTGGGGCGCGTAGCTGTCGCTCCAACCGGACAGCGGGCGCCACCAGAGGTCGAACGGCGCGTTGATCGGGTGCATGCAGCCGAAGTAGCGGATGCCGTTCTGGGTGGTGCCGGTGCCGCCGATCTGATTGAGACCGTTGTAGACGAGCACCTCGGCGGACTTGTCGCCCAGCTCCGTGTAGCAGGTGAAGGGGCTGGACTGGAGGGCGCCGCGGGAGACGATGCCGTAGTCCGCGGTGGTGAAGCCCGCCGAATTGGCGACGGTGGAGCTGAGGGAGTAGCTGTTGAGCGTGGAACCGTCGTTGGCCATGCGCATGCCGAAGGCGAACGTGCCGAAGGGGCGGGACGTCCCGATGACGCTGTCGTAGGTGTACCCGAGCGGGACGTTGGGATCGTCCGGGCCGTAGAGGGACTGGAAGAGCCACATCGCGGAGTCCGTCCAGATGTCGTTGCCGAAGCTGAAGCGGATCGGCGTGGAGCGGGCCCAGTTGAGGCTCGCGCCCAGGACGACGTCGATGCCGATCGAGTCGCGACCGGTGTTGATCTTGCGCATGGCGAAGCCCATGCCCGCCTTCGAAGGCTGCGGGTTGGTGTCGTCGCGCCAGGTCAGCCAGAGACCGGAGCCGCCGTTATAGCCGGCGACATAGCCGGGCTTGATGTTGAAAGCGGCCACGGCGCCGGCGGTCTGGGGGTAGAGCCAGGGGTAGCCGACCGGCGAGCTGCCCACGGAAGGGGCGCGGGCGCCGGCGACCGAGCCGTTGTCGGTGATGGAGTAGACGCGCGTCTCGCCCGGCCCGAGGTCCATGAAGCCGCTCGGCGAGACGGTCTTGAGCTGCAAGGCGGACCAGTTGCTCGGGGCGAACCAATAGCCGATCGGCACGATGATCGGGTCGATCGAGGTGCTCGTGAGACCGAGGCTGAAGCCGATCGGCAATTGGTCGGCCTTGATGTTCAAGGTCACGTCCGGCACCTTGAGGCGCACGTTGTAGGGATTCCAGAAGGTGATGACGGGCTGCAGGATGATGTGCCGCTGGTACAGGCCGGTGCCGTTGGTGGTGGCGGTGGCGGAGAAGACGAACTGCATGCGCGCCACGACCGGGTGGCGGTAGACGGTCTCGTGGTAGTTGTACATCGGGTTGCTCGAACCCGTGCTGCCGCGGTCATCCGGCGGGCGCATCTCCACGACCTTGTCGGGCGTGCCCGCGACCACGGCCTTGCGGTACTGCAGCATGTAGTCGACCATCGCGTTCCAGCTGCGGATGGGCGGGATGAAACCCAACCCGCGGTAGGTGCCGTTGTTCGCGCCGAAATAGTCGATGTTGCCCGCCCCGATGGTGCTGTAGTCCGACCACCAGTACATGAGCGCGTTGCGCCCCTTGTTGCCCGTGGCGTTGACCTGGCTGTCGAGACCCGGCCGGCCGTAGAGCAGGTCGGCGCCGTTGGCCGCGGAGGTGATCTTCGGGCGGTTGCGGAAGAAGGGGAGTTTCACGCTGCGCGCGGAGTCGACCGTGTTGATCCAGTCCCAAGTCTCGGACAGGAGGGACAGGTCGCGGCGGAAACCGCCGTTGGCGGCGTTGATCAGGAGGCCCGGCGAGTACGTCGTGTAATCGTGGAAGCCCGCCTTGTTCGCGACGCTCACCGTGACGAGGCCGTTCTTGACGGCGGCGTCGAAGGATGAACGCGAAGGCAGGGTGAGCTCGGTCGCCGGCTGCGCCAGACCCAGCGCGGTGAAGTCGACGCTGCCGAAGGTGCGCGCCCGGCGGGTGGCCTCGAGGACGTCCGTGGCGGAGGTGCCGCCGATGGCGGCCGGCGGGGTCTCCAGGCTGACCAAGGCCTTCTGGTTCTCGCCGGAGACCCACCAGGCGAAATTGCTGTCGGTCACCTGATTGGTGACGCTATCGGGGAAATCCACCGCGGTCAGCTTGACCTGGTCGGTGGTGCTGGCGGTCGTCTGCCCGATGCGCTTCGCGCTTTCCGGCCCCACGATCGGGGAAGTGTACGCGAGCGGCGGGGAGAGGAAGGCCGCGAGCCGGCCGGAGTTGGTCCAGAGCGGCAGTTGGTCCGGGGCGGCGGCGACCGGGGGCTTCTGGGGCTTGGGTCGGACCGGACGCGGCGTGGCGGGGTCGGAAGGCAAGACCGGCTTCGGCCGCGGCAGGCTGGGCGTGGCGTTGAAAGTGCCGTTGAAAGTACCGCCGACGGGCTTGGTCGGCACGAAGACCGCCGCCGGCGGCAGGGGCGGGGCGGGCGGGGGCGGCGTCACCGGGGCGATCAGCGGCTCGAAGGAATTGGAAGTCAGCCAGCCCAGGAAGCGGCCCTTGCCGATGGTGCCCGTGCTCTTGTTGAAGTTGTCGGTGGCCTTGAGGTTGTAATCCGGGCGGGCGATGGGGCGGCCGAGGAAATTCGTGTTGGCGATCTCGTGGTCGAGGCCCTCCCAGCTGCGCCAGACCCCGAGGATCGGGTAGTCGAAGGTGTCGGTGGCGCTCGGGTCGTCGTAAGCCGAGGCCGGGGCGGTGATGCGGGTATCGGGCCCGAGCATCAATTGCATGCTCCCCTGGGCCAGACGCAGCGACGCCACGGTGTTGAGGCGGGCGCGGGTCAGCAGGACGCTGTTCATCGCGAGGCGCGACTCGACCTTGAGGAAGGCGGCCAGGACGATGATCACGATCACCAAGGCGGCGGCCATGACGAGAGCCAGCACCAAGGAGAAACCTTGACGCTTGGCCGGGGGGGTAGACGGCTTCTTAACCATGCCATAATTTAAGGTAATCCGCCTAGGGAGAACAACCTAAGATTGTTCCCAGAAGCTCACCTTAAGCGGCCTTAAGACAGCAAGCCCACCACGTCCTCCGGCTCGGCCCAGGCGTAAAGCGAAGCCTTGGAGCCGACCCGCTGCCGAGGATTGAATTCGGCGACCTTGAGGAGCTCGCCCGAAGGGGTCCGGAAGTCATGCAAGGAATGGTCCCCTTGGAACAAGGAATCGACGACTTTTCCGCCGAAAGCGTTCTCCTCGGGGGGCATGGTATCCAAGTGCAGGCATTCCGGCCGAATGCAGACCACGACCTCCGCGCCCACCTGAGGAGGGGTGGCGGGGGTAGCCAAGGCACCCCTGACCTCACCGAGGGGGGTAGAGGCCACGAACTCCCCGGCTCCAATCTGCAAAACCTTGCCCTTGAATAAGTTAGCCATACCAAGGAAGGTGGCTGTCCAGCTATCGACCGGGCGGCGGTACACGTCGATCGGCACCCCGGACTGGATGATTTTTCCCCCACGCATGACCCCTAGGTGATCGGCCATGGCGAGGGCGTCCTTTTGGTCGTGGAGGACGCAAAGGATGGTCATACCCTTCTCCTGGACCAGCCGACGGAGTTCGGATCGCAGCTCGAGACGGGAGGCCACGTCCAGGTTGCTCAGGGGTTCATCGAGGAGCAGCAGCTCCGGTTCGTGGGCCAAGGCCCGGGCCAGGGCGATGCGCTGCTGCTGGCCGCCGGACAACTCCTGCGGGCGACGCGCCGCCCAATCGTCGGCCCGTACCCAGCGAAGGGCCTCGGTGGCGCGCCGGTGCGCCTCGTCCGCCGGCACCCCGAGTTCCTCGAGCCCGAAAGCCGCGTTCTCGAGCACGCTGAGATGCGGGAACAAGGCGTAGTTCTGCATGACCATCGCGATCCCCCGCTTGGCCGGCGGCGTGAACGACCAGTCGCGCCCGTCGAGCCGCACCTTGCCGCCCTCGGCATCGAGTTTGCCGGCGAGGATCTTGAGCAAGGTCGTCTTGCCGCTGCCGGACGGACCGACCAGGCAATGGAGCGTTCCCGCCGGCACCTCGAGGTCGACGCCCGCGAGCACCTCGGCGGAACCGAGGCGACGACGGAGACCGGTGACGGTGAGCGAGGGCACGCCCCACTTAGGGAGAAGGACGGGCCGGGCGCAAGGACGGGTGGGAAAACGGGCGGCAATGTGAATATTTCCCCGCCGCCGGCCGTCGCCACGCTTGCTTCGGGCGAGGTTTCGGGCAAGTTTGCTCGTCCCATGGCCCACGACGACGAAGACGAGGACGAGAAGACCCCGGAAGCCCCGAAGGAGGCGACCCCGAGCGCGATGCTCATCCAGAAGAAGTTCCTCGAACAGCGGAAGATCTTCCTCTGGGGCGCCGTGGACGACGCGTCCGCCAAGGACATCGTCGAGAAACTCCTCTACCTCGAGACCACCGAGCCGGGGAAGGAAATCTTCTTCTACATCAACACCCCCGGCGGCTCCATCACCGCCGGCATGGCCGTCTACGACACCATCCGCCTGATCTCCTCCCCCGTGAAGGTCATCGTGACCGGCATGGCCGCCTCGATGGGCTCGATCCTCCTCCAGGCCCCCAAGCAGAAGTGGGGCCGCCTGGTCTTCCCCCACGCCCGCGTGATGATCCACCAGCCCCTGATCATGGGCCGCATCCAAGCCCCGGCCGTGGATATCCACATCCAGGCGCAGGAGATGGAACGCCTCCGCACGGAGCTCAACGAGATCCTCGCCAAGGCCTCCAAGCAGAAGCTGGAGAAGGTCATCAAGGACACCGACCGCGACTTCTACATGACCGCCGAGGAGGCCATCGAGTACGGGCTGGCCGACGCGATCGTGACGAAGCTCTGAGCCGACGCGCGCGATGGGCATCGCCGACCGGGCCTACATGCGGGGACGCCGCCCGGTCGGTCCCCGCTTCTCGGCGACGACCTGGGTGCTCCTCGCCCTCGTCACCTGTTTCATCGTCGGCCTGATCGGCTCCGCCGCCCGCGTGGACTTCCTCGAGGGCTTCGCGCTCTCCGAGACGCGCCCGCTCCCCTGGCAGCCGCTGACCTACGTCCTGATCCACGGGGACTTCTGGCATCTCCTCGGCAACGGGCTCATCCTCTGGTGGACGGGCGACATCGTCGAACGCACCTACGGCCGCCGCGTGTTCTGGTGGGTCCTCGCGCTCGGCGCGCTGATCGGCGCGGCGACCTGGTGGGCGACCGGCCTGGGCGGCGTCCGCGACGGCGGCCAGTTGATCGGCGCGTCCGCGGCCGTCTACGCGCTCATGCTCGTGGCGTTGCTCGACAAGCTCGACCACCAGATCACCTTGCTGCTGTTCTTCTTCCTGCCGGTGACCTTGCGCGTCGCCTGGCTGCTGCTCATCACCGTCGCCCTCACGCTCGGCGGCTGGGCCTTCGCGGAATTACCGAGCCGGCACGTCTGGACGGGCTGGCATCCGGTGTGGACCTCGGAGATCGCCCATTCGGCCCACCTCGGGGGCCTGCTCCTCGGTTGGTTCGCCTTCCGCTGGCTGAACCAGACAAATCTCACGGTCCAGGGCGCTCAAGAGGAGATGGCCCCGCCTCCGCCCGCCGCGCCCGCGCCGGACCTTGTCCGTTACGACGACGAGGAGACGGCCGCCGTGGCGCCGTTGACGCGCCAGCAGGCCCGGACCGAGCTGGACACCTTGCTGGACAAGATTTCCGCGCAGGGTTTCGGCTCGCTCAGCCCCGCCGAGAAACGCAGGCTGGAAGTCCTCAGCGCGCGGTTGCGCTGAACCCCGCCGGCGACCCCGCCCCTCCCCTTCCCCATGCGCCCCCTCCTCCCCTCCCTGCTCCTGTTGCTGGCCGCGCTGGCCCAGGGGCAAGCGCCCGCCTTCACCACCACCGAGGCGATGCAGAAGGAGGCCAAGGCCTCCGTCATCCTGCTCGAGCGGCTGCACATCAGCAAACGCGAGATGGCCAGCATCGACATGGCCGAGGTCGTCCGCACCTACTGCGAGAACCTCGACGGCGCGAAGATGTACTTCACCGAGGCCGAGGTGGAGGAGTTCGTCAACCGCTACGCCAAGACCCTCGACCTCTACCTGCAGCGCGGCAACCTGACCCCGGGCTTCGAGATCTACGCCTCCTTCAAGCACAAGGTCCAGACCCGCACCGAGGCTTCCCTCGCCGCGCTCGACCAGCCGATCGACCTCACCAAGGACGACGTCTTCCCCCTCGAGCGCCGCAAGGCCAAGTGGCCGGCCGACGCCGCCGAGGCCGACGCCCTCTGGGCCAAGCGCCTGCGGCTGGACATGCTGGGCGAGGTGCTCGGCGAAGACCGCACCAACGCCGCCGCCCGCAAGGCCAACGGCAAGGAGGCCGAGCTCGTGGTCACCCCCGAGAAGCTCAAGGCCGCCGCCGCCCGCCTCAAGAAGCGCTACGACAAGGTGCGCACCTACCTCAACTTCGACCAGGCCGAGGTCGAGGAGCTCTTCATCAACTCCTACACCACGCAGTACGACCCGCACTCGATCTTCTTCTCGCAGCAGTCGCTCGAGGAGTTCGAGATCGCCATGCGCAACTCGCTCGTGGGCATCGGCGCCACCCTCGCGGACGAGGATGGCTACTGCACGATCAAGGACATCCTCCCGGGCGGCCCGCTCGACCTCTCCGGCCAGGTGAAGCCCGGCGACAAGATCATCGCCGTCGGCCAGGACCAGGACGGCGAGATGGAGGATATCGTCGGCATGCGCCTGAACAAGGCCATCGGCAAGATCCGCGGCAAACAGGGCACCTCCGTGCGCCTGCTCGTCGACCCGGCGGCCGGCGGCGGCCGCAAGACCGTCGTGCTCAAGCGCGACCAGATCAAGCTCGTCGGCCAGATGGCCTCCGCCCGCGCCTTCGAGCTCGGCGCCGGCCAGGGCGTCGTCGGCGTGGTCGACCTCCCCGCCTTCTACGGCAAGAACCCCGACGGTTCCGGCTCCAGCCCCACCAAGGACGTCGAGCAGCTCCTCGAGAAACTCAAGGCGCTCGGCGCCAAGGCCATCATCATGGACCTGCGCAAGAACGGCGGCGGCCTGCTGACCGAGGCGGTCGACCTCGCCGGCCTGTTCATCCCGAAGGGCTCCGTGCTGCAGGTGCGCGACAGCGGCGGCCGGATCCAGGACTACCGCGACGAGGACGCCAAGGTCGTCTGGGACGGACCGCTCATCGTGCTGACCTCCAAGCTCTCCGCCTCGGCCTCCGAGATCTTCGCCGGCGCGATGCATGACCACCGCCGCGCGCTCATCGTGGGCGATGTCACCACGCACGGCAAAGGCTCCGTGCAGAACATCCTCGAGCTGAGCCGCTTCGACCGCAACCTGAAGTCCGCCGTGAAGGTGACCATCCAGAAGTGGTACGCCCCCAGCGGCTCCTCCATCCAGCTCAAGGGCGTCGGCGCCGACATCGTCGTGCCGTCCGTCTTCTCCGTGCTGCCGGTGGCGGAGTCCGACGTCAACCGCCCGCTGGCCTGGGATTCCGTGGCCCCTTCCCTCACCCAGCCCGACGAAGGCGACTGGCTCAAGGCCAAGCTCTCCGACGGGCTCATCGCCGACCTCGCCGCGGCCTCCGCCCGCCGCCAGGCCGAGATGCCCGAGTTCGTGACGCTCAACCGCTCGATCGAGTGGACCAAGAGCCGCCAGGCCCGCCAGGAGATCTCGCTCTCGCTCGCTACCCGCCTGCAGGAGCGCAAGGACGACATCGTCTTCCGCGACCAGGTCCGCAAGGCCCTCGCCACCTACGCGCAGAAGGAAGGCAAGGCCGCCGACGTGAAGCTCGACGCCGCGCTGGAGCAGGAGAAGAAGGAAGGCGCGGATTACACGAGCAAGTCCAAGAAGATCAGCCGCATCCGCGACCCGCTCGAGGACGACGATTGGCCGGAGTATGACATCCAGCTCCGCGAGGCGGTCCGCATCGCCGGCGACTGGGTCAAGGCCCTGCCCGCCACGGCCGTCGCCACGAAGCCCGCCGCGGCCACGACGAAGTAAACGGCCGGCGCCCGCCCGACCAAGACCCGCCGCCCGGCGGGTTTTTTGTTGGCCGCGGACGGAGACTTTGGCTTGGCGAACGCACCCGGGCGGGCACCTTGAGCGCATGGAATTCCCGTACGGCCACGCCGCCCTGTTCGTCCTGGTCCTGCTGGCCGGCCTCGCCGTCGCGCTCGGCGCCCGTCGCGGCCTGGCCCGCGTCCTGACCCGCCGCCACGGCGAACTCGAGGGCCGTCCGGTGGCCCTGCACACCTTGGGCAACGCCATCGGCCTCACCGCGCAGGTCAGCGAGTTCGGGGCCACCCTCGTCTCGGTGCGGGTGCCGGACCGGCGCGGCGTCATCGGCGAAGTCACGCTCGGGCACGACGATTTCCGCGGGTACGTCGAACAGAACCCCTACCTCGGCAGCACCGTCGGCCGCTACGCCAACCGCATCGCCGACGGGCGCTTCGCCATCGACGGGCAGACCTTCCAGCTGGCCCGCAACAACCATGGCCAGCACCTCCACGGCGGCGTGGCCGGCCTCGACCGCCGCGTCTGGTCCAGCGTGCCCGTCCGCGAGGGCGACGCCGCCGGCGTGCGCCTGACCTACGTCAGCCCCGCGGGCGAGGAGGACTACCCGGGCACGCTGACCATCCACGTGACCTACCTCGTGCCCGCCGACCGCAACGAGGTGCGCATCCGCTTCGAGGCCACGACCGACGCCCCCACCCTCTGCAACCTGACGAACCACGCGTTCTTCAACCTCGCCGGCGGCGGCGAGATCCTCGGCCACCGCCTCGAGCTGTTCGCGGACCGCTTCATCCCCGTCTCCGAAAGCCTCATCGCCACCGGCGAGCGCGCCTCCGTGGAAGGCACCCCCTTCGATTTCCGCCGCCCGCACGCCGTCGGCGAGCGCATCGGCGCGGCCCACCCCCAGCTCGTCCGCGCGCGCGGCTACGACCACGCCTACGACCTCGGGCTCGGCGGCGCGCTCCGCCTCGCCGCCCGCATGACCGACCCGGACAGCGGCCGCACCCTCGAGGTCCTGACCGACGCCCCCGGCCTGCAGTTCTATTCCGGCAACTTCCTCGACGGCACCATCAAGGCCCGCTGGCGCAAGCCGTATGGCTTCCGCCAGGGCTTCTGCCTCGAGCCTGGCCTCTTCCCCGATTCGCCGAACCAGCCCGCCTTCCACCGCGCCGGCTACCCCAGCGGCGTCCTCCGCCCCGGCGAGAAATACGCGATGGAGATGGTCTACCGCTTCGGCGTGGCTTGAAGAGCGAAGGGGGAGCCTAAATCATAACCCCATTCACACCCTAGGTGATGAGCCTTAGGGAGTGTCTCTTGTGCTTCCGTCGCAGGAATTATCCTGCGATGCGTGCGATTCATTTCTCTGCATGCGGCTTGGTTAATCGCGGTGCTCCCCTTGGCCCAAGGAGCCATCACCAACTCCGAAGTCCGGATCAGTCCGACGCTTCCAGGCAAAGTCGATACGGATGGCGACGGGCTGGATGACGAAACCGAAAAAGCGTTGAGGCTCAACCTGGCCGATCCTTCGGACGGATTGGCTGACCTGGACAAGGATGGCCTGACTTTCGCCGAGGAATTCAAAGCAGGCACTAATCCGAACAAGGCCGACACGGACGGTGACGGCATCGGAGATCTGGAGGAAATCCTCCGAGGTACCGATCCGACGAACCCTAACGACCCGCCCAGGGTCTACGTGGATACGGCCCCGCCCAAGAGTCCGTCACGCACACCGACCAACCTGCTCAACAACGGAAGATTCGATCAGCGCATCAGCACGCCGCTCAATTACACCGCTTCGGTTTTCAATGAAAAATACCAACTAGGCCTCGTGCCTGCAGGCATGGTACAAGGATGGAAGCCGGTCATCGGGTCCCTCATCAAGGTCTGGAGCAATGCCACCAGACAGTTCGTCGAGCTGAGCGTGACCCCCGCTCACCTTGGCATCCAACAAGATTTAGCCGACCCTGCCTTGGGTGGCTATGTCTTAAGTTGGAAGCACGCGGGGAGGCCGCTCAACCAGGGCGGACCGAACGCTTTCTGGGTCAGAGTCACTCGCAAGGATGGCTACGTCATCTTGACGCGAAAAATCAACGCCGCGCCTGAGGTTTGGTCCACGGGCGCGGTTGGCTTCCAAGTGACGGCCTACGACCGGCAAGTCGGCGTGACCATCAGTTTTGTTCCCGTCGACACCAACCCTTTCGGGGTGATGATTGATGAT
>Ga0222712_10005054_pt1 | contig 13516 bp, 6 predicted proteins | sample C33_657DmetaG_FD_165043 | JGI IMG/M metagenome (GOLD analysis project Ga0222712, IMG submission 165043) | Estuarine water microbial communities from San Francisco Bay, California, United States - C33_657D | ecosystem: Environmental > Aquatic > Marine > Unclassified | place: USA: California...
TATCTGTTGCAAACTGCTTATTTCTTGTTGAACCTGTATCGGAGCAACAACTCATGTCCGTTGGCACCCCCGTCGAAGGTGCTGATAGGATTGATATAACTGTCATACCCATAGCCCAAGGAGAAATTCTTGTTGATGTTCACGCCTGCGGAAAGCATATAGCTTTGTCCGGATCTGATGCCCAGCCCCCACCAAAACATTTCACGCTCTACCCTTGCGCCTGCCTGAAATTCAGCATTGCTGACATTGGGCAGGTAGATGAGCAGCAGGTTGGGGATAAGGGTTGTTCCACCCCCAACATCGATCCTGTAGTTGGTGTGCAGGTAAAAGTGCCTGTACAGGCGGCCTTGCGCCGACAAAGAATGTGAGCCGGTATAGAAATCCAGTTTTGACTGGATCAATTGAGATACTGAAATGCCTGCCTGGAATTTATCATTGGTGAATGCAACGCCTAGGCCGGCATCAAACTTGGTTCTCGTCGCAGCACCAGCAAGGATTGGATCATTGCCAAGCGCAAGACCGAGTTTATTCTTGTCAATCCCAAATTGAAAAAGCCTGGTTTCAATGCCAATGGAAAACTTTCCAGATCCATCTGAAAGTGGGAGGTGCTTTGCAAAGGAAAATTGTGCACCGGTTCTTGAAGTGGGACCTGTTACGTCACTGTAGATAAAACCACCCAAACCAATCAGTTTGTCCGGTACTGCAAAGGAACCAAACACATTGGTTGTTTTTGGACTCCCTGAAATTCCACTCCACTGAGACCTATAAGTGGCACCAACAAAGTTGGTTGCTTGCATACCTGCCATGGCTGGGTTGTGCAGCACACCCTGCACTTCATACAGGGAAGATGTTTGCAACTGCTGCGCAGCGGCAGAAGAGAAGACGAAAGACAGTGCAACGATGTATATGTATTTTTTCATGTTTGGTCGTTTGGATTATCTTAAAATGGTTACATCACCTTTTGTCTGGAATGTCTTTCCGCTTACCAGGTTATAGGTAATCACATAATAATACGTTCCATCAGGAATGGGTTTTCCATCATTTGTGCCTTCCCAGTTGTTTTGGTAGTTGTCATTTTTGAATACAAGCTGACCATAACGGTTGAACACCTTGACTGCAATGGATTTGGTACATGCGCCACCATTGGTCACCAGCCATTTGTCATTTTGCCCATCACCATTTGGCGTGAATGCACTCTTAACGGCAATGCAATACGGGGCTACCGTAACCATGGCATCATCGCTGCCTGAACAACCCGTCATATCGTCTACAACAGTGAGTTTATAGGTAGTGGTGGTTGGTGGGTTTACATATGCAGTGAGAGACAATGCACCAGAAGTGATGTAAATGGCAGGTGTCCACGCGATTGATCTTGGTGTGGCTGAAGTAGAGCCCAACAGTCCAATTTCATCACCGGCGACAATCAATTTGTCAGGCCCTGCATTTACCGTTGGAGCTGGAAGCAGATCAACAACCACTGTTTTTGTGATGCTTTCACAGGCAGCATCCTTGATGATGACAGTATTGTTGCCTGCAGCAGCACCCGTCAACACATTGGAGCTTTGGAATGCACCCCCATTGAGGCTGTAGCTATAAGGGGCGATGCCGCCGGTTGCAGTTACGGTAATGGTTCCGTTGTTGGTGTTTGAACAAGATGGCGTTGAGGTTTCAGTAGTCGAAACTTTCAAGAGTGTTGTATCACCAAACTCCATCAAAGGGGCACCACTGACATTTACACCCGTGACAAACAATTTCCTGTTGGAAACCGGTGTTCCAGCAGGAACAGTTTTTGGTGCAAAAGCCATGGTTTCAAAAATATTGTTGGTCGGGGGGATCTCCAGGTTCCAGGTAGCACCGCCATTGTTGGTGGACACCATCACACCGGGTGTGGCTACATAACCGTTGTTTACATCATGCATCAGGATGGCATTCAGGTTTCCGACAGGCAATGTTGCCAAGTTGTTGGTGATATCGGTCCAGTTTGCACCTCCATCGATGGATTTGTAAACAACCTTTCTGGGGAAACCATTCCCTGTAACGAATACAGTATTGTTGTCCAAAGCAAAGATTTCAGTATAACTCATTGATGCATTCAGGGCCGGGAACGGACTGATGTTGGTCCATGTGGTTCCTCCATTGGTTGTCTTGTAAACTGCCCCCCTGGTTCCAGCTACATAGCCAATGGTATTGCTGGGGAAAAATATCTTGCTCATGACAGGTGCCGTTGAGCCTACAGGGAAGCCGCCAATCAGCTGCCATGAGGCGCCGTTGTTGATAGAACGGATAATATTCGATGTTCGGCTTGCAGCAGCTACAGAGAAAGCACTGGAAGCTATAACAATTACTGTATCTTTTCCAATTGCAACAACGTCTTGCAGCTGAAGGTCCGGATTGGAGTAAAGGGGGTCCATGGTTGTTCCCTTGTCCAAAGAACGGTAAAGGGATCCTGCGCTTGTTGCAAAATAAGCCTTGTCAACGGAAGGATAGGCAATGGCGTTGATGCTGATGTACAGGTTGGCGAAATCAAGCCTGGCCTTGTCAATCCAAGTTTTTCCTCCATCAGTGGTTACAGTAACGGAGCTGCTGCCCGCTGCGATACCATTGTTACAATCAGCAAATTCTATTTCAAAATAACCTGCAGAAGCGGGGTTTGTCAGGTAATTCGTGGCCCATTTCCCACCAGCTGAAGAGTCAGCGTAAACGCCAAAGGTGCCCATGGTCAGGAACTTGCCGCTGGGAGAGATGTCCATGGCCCAAGTGCCATTTCCACTGAAATTCTTTCCCTGTGGAAGGGAGTTTTCCATGATCCAGTTCACCCCATTGTCTGCTGAAGTGGCCATCAGTCCAAAGTTACCCGGTGCCATCAATTTCCCATTGGGAGCCTTTACGATCCTGTATGGGTTGGAAATCAGCAGGGTCTGAACTTTTGGAATGGAAACTATTGGCGTAACGGGAGGGAAGGGGAAGTTCAGGGTAGCGTACTTGCCTTTTTCAAATCTACCTGGAACAGCCACATTGGCCGTACTGTCGTTTTTGCCAGTTTGAACCCTGAGCACGATGTTGTTGTTGAATGACATCAAGAGGACTGTGGAATCGTTGATGACATGCAGGGCACGCATGCTCTGGGTTGTATTGGTTAGTGATGCATACCGGGTGGTATTGGTTACCGTTCCGGCTGGCACACCTGTATAGCCGAGGCGCTCCTTTGAAGTTGAATAATCTGTCAGTGTACCATTGTCAAACTTCCAAAGCAAACTAGCATGGTGCGATCCACTGGATGTAGTGGTTCCGTTCGGCAAACCCGTTGTACCATTGACAGCAGGATGATTTGCATAGGTACTCAGGCCAGTACCCGAAATATACCCAATTTTATCGTTGATGAACTGGATGCCAAGAATTTCCTTGTCTTTGGCAGTGACATCCACAATGATGGGTGCGAGGCTGGGATTGTTGACATATCCTATCCTGGATTTCCCACCCATAGGAGCGGCGATGGAGTCCCAGGTATTTCCGCCATTTCTGGTAAAATATAATTTTGGCAGCGAGTCAAGTGTGTTGTGTTGGCCACCAATATAGCCGGTATCCTTGTTGATGAACCAAACAGCATTGATGTTTCTGCCTTTGTTGTATAACGGTGTTTTTACCAGGTTCCAGGTCTTTCCTCCATCTGTTGTTTTTGTCATTGCACCGTTGGTGCCAACAGCATATGCAACCGTTGTATTCACTGCATGCAGGTCACTGAAAGAGGGCCTGGTTACCGGTCCTGCTGCTGTTGGAAAGGTAAACGCACCATAGGTCCAGCTTTTGCCTCCATCTGCAGAGCGTGCGATGCCACCGTCGGATCCTACACCGATGATGTTGTTGTCGTCCAGGAATTCAACATCAAAAATCGTGAATCCAAAAGGTTTGGGGTTGCTGAAACGCCATTTGTTGGTATCATACGTGCCCTGTGCAGTTGCAAAGGTTGATACAAGGATTGCACAAATTGCAAAAAAGAGATGGAACATCCTCGCGGAGTGTCTGTTCATCATGTTGGTCAATTTTGGTTGTAAAAAGGTTACTCGGGGTAAGGCTGCTAAGTTACCAAAATTCCAGGCTTTCGCAAATTTTTAAGAAAACCCACCCCTGATTGCTTAAATTTGTTGACCATGCGCAGATATAGGCTCATTTCTCTAACCCTTTTGCTTTTTGTTTGCAATACCATTGTTGCACAGGACAAATCAAATTGGGGAAGAGAGTTCTGGTTGGGCTATGGATTCAATTACAGCTTCAACAATGAGCCACCGGTAAACGGGCAGGAGCTTCAACTGTACATCAGTGCATCCCAACCTGCCAATGTAACTGTTTCCATCAACAGCACGGGCTGGACCAAAACCTTCGCCATTCCAGCCAACACGGTAGACTTTTCGGTAATCATTCCCAAAACCGGACCCGAAGATGCCAGGATTACGGGAGAGGGGCGGTTTACAAAGGGCATACAGGTAAAAAGTGATGTGCCCGTGGCAGTGTATGCACACCAATACAATACCATGGTTTCTGGGGCCACCATGCTGATGCCCGTTGAAACCTATGGGTATACCTATTATTCAGTCAATTATACACAAACCCAGTCTGGTTCAAATCCTCCCGGTAGCTATAGCCCAAACGTACAGAACGGTCCAGAGTGGTATTCTTGGTTTTTTGTGGTTGCCCCGGAAGACAGCACTACCATTGTAATTACACCTGCGGATACTACCCGCCAGGGCTGGCTTCCGGGCAAGAACTATACGGTTACACTGAACAAGGGAGAGATCTACAATGTGATGGGGAAACTGGGAACCGGCTCACTCTTGTATCAGGCCAGCAAAGACATGACGGGCAGCAAGGTGGTTTCGGTGCCCGGGGGTGATGGGAAATGCCATCCCATTGCCCTGTTTTCTGGATCTGGGGGTATCAGGCTTTGCAGGGGTGATGGGGGCGAATACATGGGCCAGCAAATTTTTCCGTCACAAGCCTGGGGAACCCGATACCTGACCTACCACATGATCAACAATACCCAAACGGATGTCAAGGCCCCTTTTATGAATTTTTACAGGGTTTGTGTGCTTGACCCTACCACGGTGGTCAAGCGAAACGGAGTGGTGATGACTGGCCTCGTCAAGAATTTCTACTATGAGTTCAACAGCAGGACGGGGGACTACATTGAAGCGGACAAACCCATTCTGGTTGCCCAATACACACCCAATGCCAATGAATGTGCGACCATGAACATGATCAGCTACGGCGATCCTGAGATGATCTATTTGAGCCCCATCGAACAAGGGCAAAAAAGCATCCTGTTCTATACCACCCGTAAGTCATACATTGATTATGTATATGTGAGCATTTACATTCCTACAGCAGGAATTGGGTCGCTCAAGCTGGATGGGAATCCCATACCTCCAGAAAACATCATTCCGCATCCCAGTTTGGCGGGATATTCTGTCGCCGTTGGGCGAATTCTGGGAGCCGCGGCACAGCATACGGTCAGTTCCGATTCCAGCTTTAATGCAACCGTCTATGGGATTGGCCTGTTTGAAAGTTACGGCTACACTGCAGGAACACTGCTGAACAACCTGGATGCCTATCCCAGCATCAAAAACAGGTACAGCAATCAACCTGGCGTGGATTCAACAACCTGCCTGGGTACAGAGTTCAACCCCAGCATAAGGGTGGCATATAAACTCAGTTCCATCAAATGGGGACTGAGCAGTGTACCAGGACTTAACATCAAAAAAGACTCGACCATCAATGCACCTGTTCCAGTGTCCACCACCAAGATCTTTGGAAGGAATTATTATACCTACACCTATGGCCAGTTTTTAAAACTTTCATTTGCAGGTCAATTCAAGATACCTGTAACCTATTTTGCTGACGATATCGACAAATGCGATCAAAAAAGAGACACGGTTGTTGTTGTCAATGTAAAAAACGGACCGAAAGCGGATTATGCAGTTCCTGCAGTGAGCTGTGTGGGCAAAACCATCAGCCTGAGTGGGATGAATACTGCAACGGGTTTCAACATTACAGGTTACAAATGGGAGTTTCCCGACAGCAGCCAGCTGAATACCAAAGACGTGACCAGGGTCTTTCAAAATGGGGGAGATAAATACATCAAGCTGACTGTGGTTGCTGACAATGGTTGTTCTGCAGATACCCTGAAAAAGGTTTTTGTATCAGATCCCTCCGCACTCACATTTTCCATCAGCGGAAAGGCTTGTGTGGACAGTACTCTTTCGTTCAGCTCCTCCATCCCCAATGCACAAGGCCTTTCAGCCACCTGGTACTGGGATTATGGCGATGGGCAAACCGGAAACAGCAAGTCAACTGCCATTGGATCCCACGGATACAAGAATGCAAAATCCGGTATTCCCGTAAGGCACTGGGTCGTAATCGACCAGGGCTGCAACAGCGATACGGTTACCAAAAATGTACCTGTGATTTTTCCTTCGCCGGTGGCGGACATGACTGTTGCAGCAGATACTTTCTGTATTGGTTCATTGATCCGCTTCCAGCCAAACAACCTGTCCAACATCAGCTCCTGGAAACTTGATCTTGGTGACGGAACACAGGTTGGTAAACCATCACCCTATTACCATCGCTATTTTTCGGCCAAGAACTTTACTGCATCCCTTGTCGTGACCAGCAAAGAGGGATGTGGATCATTGCCCTTCAACAAACCTGTGATCATCCATCCTCCCCCGGCCATCAATGCCGGAATGGATAAATACATCAAGAAAGGTAATGCTGCGATGATGGATGCGAGCATACCCAATCCGGCTGGTTATTCATTCCTTTGGACTCCTGCAGTGTACCTTGATAAGCCCAATATCCAAAATCCCATATGCAAGCCCGATGCGAATACCATATATGTTGTAAACGCCATCAATATACAGACGCTTTGCAGCGCCACAGATACGGTGAAGGTCTTTCTGTTGTCGGATGTGGGCATTCCCAATACCTTCACCCCCAATGGAGACGGCATCAATGATACCTGGGAAATCCGCTTTCTTGACCAGTATAAAAAAGCCCAGGTTGAAATCTACAATACCGCTGGGCAGATCATTTTCAGGTCATATGGATATCCATCCCCCTGGGATGGCAAACGCAATGGTAGGAAGTTGCCGGATGGAACATATTATTATGTGATTGATCTTGGTGATGGAAGCCAGAAATTGACCGGATTCATTACCATTCTCCGTTAACTGCCTGATCAATGCAAACCGTTCGTGCATTTTCCTTGATGTTGTTTTTATTGAACCATTGGGGCCAGCTTTTTGCCCAGGACCGTTCGAACCGGGGGAAAGAATTTTGGCTGGGATACGGGCACAATGTGATGTTCAATGCCAATTCAGGGGGCAACAGCCAGACCCTTGTGTTGTACATTTCTGCAGAACAGCCAGCCAATGTAACCGTATCCATCCCTGGAAATGGCTGGACCCAGACGGTTTCGGTTGCGGCCAACAGTGTAAACGCATCAGTGGTCATCCCAAAATCCGGTCCAGAGGATGCCAGGCTTACCGGTGAAGGTATTTTCAACAAGGGGATTCATGTCGTCAGTGATGTGCCCATTGTATTGAATGCCCACCAATACGGACTCAATTCTTCCGGTGCGATGATGGTCATGCCGACGGAGACCTATGGTTACAATTACTATTCTGTCAATTGCAAACAGGTGTCCAATGTGGATTATAGCCATTCCTGGTTTTATGTTGTGGCAGCTGAGAGCAATACCAAAATTCAAATCACGCCTGCTGGCATTACTGAAAACGGTCGTCCGGCCGGTATGCCTTTTACTGTTGAACTTAAAAAAGGGGAAATCTTCAATGTGTTTGGAAAGCGGCTCCGTTATGACAGTGGCGTTGACTTGACGGGCAGTAGAATTCTTTCGGTTGCAGGTGCTGATGGACTTTGTCATCCTGTGGCGGTGTTTTCTGGATCCAGCCGCAACACCCTCTGCTTTGGAAATGGAGGTGACATCATGCAACAACAGGTGTTCCCTTCCAATACCTGGGGAACCCGCTACCTGACCTATCATACCCTGGCCAATGCCAATACTGACATCACAACACCATTTTTGAATATCTACAGGGTTGTGGTACAGGATCCTTCCACCATCGTAAAAAGAAATGGAACCATCCTGTCTGGCCTGATAAATAATTTCTATTACGAATTCTCCAGCAATTCCGGGGATTATATTGAAGCGAATAAACCCATCCTTGTTGCCCAGTATACCCCCTCTGCAAATGCCTGTGTCAGCGATGCAACCAATCCTTACGGGGATCCGGAGATGTTTTATTTGAGCCCTGTTGAGCAGGGCATCAAGAAGCTGACGTTCTACAAGACAAGAAACCAGTTCATCGATTTCAATTATTTAAGCCTTATACTGCCTGTTGCCGGAATTCCCACTTTGCGGGTGGATGGCAATGCTGTTGATCCAGTGAACATCATCCCTCATCCATCCAAAAATGATTATGCCGTTGCGGTTGTCCGTTTGTTGGGTGCCGCAGGCCAACACCAGGTTAGCTGTGACAGCGCCTTCAATGGCATGGTCTATGGGTTGGGTTATTATGAAAGCTATGGTTACAATGTAGGCACCCTGGTGAACAACCTCAATGCTTATCCCAGCATCAAAAACACAAAAAGCATTTTACCTGGCACAGATGCATATACCTGCAAGAATTCACCTTTTCGTGCAAGCATAAAAGTCGCCTACAGGCTGACCAATATTCAATGGAAGTTCAGCCGTGTGCCCGGCCTCAATGTCAACCGGGATTCCATCATCAACAATCCTGTTCCTGTGGACTCTGTGCTTGTTTTTGGCAGGAGGTATTATACCTATACGATTGCGGAAGACCTGAAATTCTCATTCGCAGGTACCCAAAAGATTCCACTTGCGTACACTTCACCAGACCTTGACAATTGTAGCAAATCAGAGGATACGGTTATCAGTGTTGTTGTCCAGGAAGGCCCAAAGCTTGACATGGGTTTTCCCGCAGTGGCTTGCGCAGGAAAAGAAGTGAATTTTTCAGGAATTGTCAATGCTGCAGGATTCAAGGTTGTTCTTCACCAATGGGACTTTCAGGATGGGAGCAAGGTCATTTCAAAAGACGCAAAAAAAATCTTTTCTTCTCCGGGCAACCAGCGCATTGGCTTTTCGGTGTTGACCGACAATGGCTGTATGGCCGATACGGTGAAAACATTGGTGGTTGTTGATTTGTCAACAATTGCTGTTACAAGAAATGGCAAGCCCTGTGTTGACAGCTTGATCCAGTATTTTTCCTCCTTTCGGCCGGCTTCAAATGCAGGAGCAACATGGTTTTGGGAATTTGGTGATGGACAGCGTTTCAGCAGCAAGACCAGCCACCTGGCACTGCATGCGTATAAAAAAGCAATGAATGGTTTTTCTGTCAGGCATTGGATTGCATTCGATCAGGGTTGCACAAGTGATACGGCATCACATGCAATCTCATCCATCAACATTGCACCCATGATCAATGCTGGTCCTGATCGATACATCAAGAATGGCAGTGCTGCTAGACTTGAGGCAAGTGTTGTCAATCCCAGTCAGCATCAGTTTGTCTGGACACCGTCCACCTATTTAGACGATGTCAATTTGCTCAATCCCTTGTGCAAACCAGACCTTGACATTGCCTATGTTGTGCAGGCGATAGACAAGCAAACCCTTTGCACTGCATTGGATACCGTTCAGGTATTTGTATTGTCTGATGTTGATATTCCCAATACGTTCACACCAAACGGAGATGGCATCAATGATACTTGGAAGATCCGGTTTCTTGCACAGTACCGAAATTGTATCATGGAAGTCTACAACAGTTACGGACAAATCATTTTTCGTTCCTCTGGATATCTGGAACCTTGGAATGGTACACGCAATGGTCATCCCATGCCGGAAGGCACATACTATTATGCCATTGACCTGGGGGATGGCAGCAAGAGGCGAACAGGATATGTTACCATTTTACGTTGATACAGACCACACCCCTTTACAAAGACTGCCAGCATGTATTTTCCTCAAATCAATAGCTCAGGAATGAAGTCAATGTTCTTGCATTGGTTCCTGTTGTTGCGCGGTAGCTTCCCCTGAATATCAGTGTATAGTTTCTTTTTGCAGTTGGAACCAATCCATTCAACTGTGTAAGGTTGGTGGTTGTACCCGTTGGACGAACATACAGTGTATCGCTGATGCCGGCCCTGTAGGGGATGAAATCGGTAACGGCAGCTGTACTGATGTTGGTGAAAACATTAGCCTGCTGCTTTTGGGAGAAGATATCAACATTGGGCATGGTCGTTGTGCTGAATGGTAAATTGGCAAACCTGATTCTTGCAGCCGTATCATTGAATACCTGGATATTGTCTTGAACCACCTTGTATTGCGGGGCATTCAAAGAGTCATAAGCAAATATGGTATAGTAGTTTCCGCCTGTCATCTCAGTGCTGAAGCTGATAGGATACTGTGTACTGGGGAACAGTGTATCCCTGATGGCAATGGCCCTTGTTCCGGCTTTTACGGCTGAATAGGAAGGTGACAGTGATGGGAAAAGACCACCATATGCTACGGTGGCACCGTTCAGCGGAACCAGATCCGAATAGATATAGGTTCTGTTGGAATTGATGATGGCATTGTGAAACTTCACAAAAGCGGTACTGCCGAGGTTGGTCTCTTCAGTGAGAATGGAAGCGTATTCTTTTTTACAGGATGCCAGCACAATGATCGATGCGATGGCTATTGTAAAGTATTTGAATTTCATTGATGATTTCATGATGATGGTTTTATTCTGATGATCTATTTCTGAGAGAACCATTGTTCCTTGGTATTATAATCCAGGGCGGTCGCACCAATCCTTGTCAATTCAGCAATATTGTACAGGTACTCCGAGTTGTAACGTGGTCTTGCCCTGTAGGTATATTTTCCGCTGTTGTTGATAAAAAGGTCTGTACCCGTTGGCATCACAAGATCAGCATATACCTGCCCACCTGTTTTTTCGTCCAGGTCAGTATAGTGAAACCTTCGCATGTCAACCCAGGTTTCCATCATGCCAAATCCATAAAGTGCAATGTATTTTTGCAACATGATATGGCTGAGGGAAAGTGCTGCTGCTGGTGGAACTACACCAGGGTTGGCAAGAAACGCAGCCTTGATGGCAGGGGTAATAAGCCTTGGTGCAGGAACTGCTGCACTGTAGTCGGTGTTCAGGTGATCAATGTTTAAACTGATGCCTTCAACATAAGCGGCCCTGGCAGCGTTTGCATCTCCTTTTCGGAGATAGGCTTCTGCCAACATGAACTTGTTCTCGCTTGCAGTAATGACTGGGAAAGGGGACCCGTTTTTGAAAATGTACCGACATACAGCATCTGATACGGGCTGAGCAGATGAGGCAAATGGCTGGCCCCAGAAACTTTGGGGTTGATCAGCAGTTACCAAGGTGCCCGCACCTTTGTTGGGCTTGATTCCACGGATTGTTCCATTGGTATTTTCCCTCAGCATATAGAAGGCCCTTGGATCTGTAACTCCTGTGAACCTTGCATTCAATCCATTCATGAGGTTGGCAATGTACTCGGTCTGCCGAAGTGCTCCTACATTGTTTCTTAATGGTCCGAAAAAATTTGAAGTGCCTGTAATACCAGTGTTGGCAAATTTGCAGGTGGCGTTGTCTTCATTTGTATTGATCCCCAACAATGCATATTTGATTACGGAGTCTGGCTTGTATTCTGCTTTGTTGCTGAGGTGGTTGAATGACCTTGCCATGACAGTGTACACGAATTTTTTCCATTTGTTTACGTCTCCGTTATAAAAATATGCATCTCCCTTTGCCAAGTTGGCCTGGCTTGCATTGTCACCTGTTTTGTTGAGGTAATCCAACGCCAGCCTTCCGATAGCCCTTACCGTATCATATACATCCTTTTGATTGTCATAGTTGAAAACCAGTTGTTCCGGGCGAAATGCTTCACGCATGATCACCTCACCATACATGTTGGTCAAAGCAAGCCAGCTGAATGCTCGGATGGCATAGCCCACGCCCACATAATCCCATTTTTTCTCTTCAACTCCCCACTTCACCATCTTGTTGAGGTTTTCACCCATTCCATAGTAATGCATGGCCCAAACCGAACCAAGTATATCACTTGCCCCTGTTGCACCACCCATTTGATCGTATGGGTTTCCTGCACTGTTGGTGGCGAAATATTGCACATAACGGCCAACATACAGACCATCATTTGCAAGTCCATAAGAGCTTCCTGCCGCAGAAGCGCTTCCAATAAAGTTACCAACTATGCCTGGCAACAATGTTTCAATTGGCACCCTAACACTGGCGTTGGGATTGGCAAATGCCTCGTCAATCTTCTTTTGACAACTGGAGAAGGAGAAGACCAAGGTTATCGCGGTCAGGTAAAATAAAATATTCTTTTTCATGAGCTGATTTTTCCTTTTGATTAAAATGATGTCTTCAGACCAAAGTTGACACTGATGGGGGCCGGCATGGTTCCATAGTCAAAACCAAATCCACCAACACCCCTTGATCCTGCAGTATTTCCATTGACGGCAGGGTCAGCACCTGTGTAATTGGTTATCAACACAAGGTCATTGACCGTCAGGAACAATTCAAGGGTCTTGATGCCTGGAAGATCTTTGAATGGATTTTTGGGCAATGCATACGCAAAGGTCAAATCACGCAAACGCAGCCAGTTTACATTCTTCTCGATGAAGTCCTCTTCAGGCATATTGGTATAATAGGCATCGTTCAATGCAGGAACAATTACAATGCTGTTGGGGGTTGGATTGGTATTTTCCTTGCCGTCCTTCAGCACGCCCTTCACAACACGTGGCGTGAACCTGTCTGCGGTAAGCGGGCTTTTTCCGGCTCCTGTCAGGAAGCGGTGTGTTCCGTTGAAGATGTCACCGCCCACTTTGATGTCCCAGAGGAAGTTCAACCTGAACCTGTTCAGCCTGAAGGAGTTGTTGATACCCAGGGTGAAATCAGGATTTCTGTCTCCGCGGATCTTGAACAATTGCTCCACGACAGGCAAACCATTGGTAGGGTTGATGAGCACATCGCCCTTGGTGTTCCTTTCATATCCAAATCCAGTGATCGATGTGGTTGGACCGCCAAAGATCAAACCACCCCTTGCATTTCCATAGAGCCATGTATCGGCGATATAGTATTCCGCAACGTTTCTCGGCATGTCAATGACCTTGTTCCACATCTTGTTGAAGTTCATCTGGAAATTCCACCCAAACTTCGCCTTGTTGATCACATTGGACCCGAGGGTGATCTCGATTCCCTGGTTTCTTGTGCTTGCTGCATTTTGGGTATTCAGTACGAAACCTGTTGCATAGCTCAAACGGAAGTTTTCAATGATTTGCCCCTTGTTGAGGGTATTGTAATAGGTTGCTTCAAGATTGAGTTTATTCCCAAAGAGTCTGAGTTCAGTACCCAGTTCATAGGTGTTTTGTCTTTCAGGCGCCAATTCCGGA
>Ga0222712_10005056_pt1 | contig 13505 bp, 14 predicted proteins | sample C33_657DmetaG_FD_165043 | JGI IMG/M metagenome (GOLD analysis project Ga0222712, IMG submission 165043) | Estuarine water microbial communities from San Francisco Bay, California, United States - C33_657D | ecosystem: Environmental > Aquatic > Marine > Unclassified | place: USA: California...
CACCACGGGGAGCGTCTTCTTGCCCTTCTTCTCGGTGATGACCTTCCTCATCGCGGTTCCAACCGGGGTGAAGTTCTTCAACTGGATTGCAACGATGTGGCGCGGCCAGATCAGCTTCACGACGCCAATGCTCTTTGCGCTCGGCTTCCTCAGCATGTTCCTGATCGGCGGCATCAATGGCGTCTTCAGCGCATCCGTCCCCGTGGACTACGCCCTGCATGCAACCTACTGGATCGTTGCGCACATTCACTACGTGCTCTTCGGCGGCTCGTTCGTCGCGATCATGGCTGGCTTCTACTTCTACTTCCCGAAGATGACGGGGCGCATGCTCAACGAGGGGCTTGGCCGATTGCACTTCGTTTTGATGATGGTCGGCCTCAACCTGACCTTCCTTCCAATGCACGCGCTCGGCCTCGCCGGCATGCCACGCCGCATCGCCGATTATTCGCCAACGGCCGGCTGGAACGATCTCAACCTCGCCGCGACGATCGGCGGCATCTTGGTTGGTATCTCGCTGCTGCCACTCTTCTGGAACGTGTACATCAGCCTGCGCAATGGTGAGCGTGCGGGCGACGATCCGTGGGAGGCAAACACCTTGGAGTGGGCAACCTCATCTCCACCACCGGCGTGGAACTTCGACAAGCTGCCACCAATCACCTCAGAGCGCCCGCTCTTTGATGCGCGCCATGCTCGCGCTGAGAAGGGTCACGAATGAGCGACGGCGCCGTCGTTCCATCGGTGCACACCCCAGCGACAGGGCACGCCGCGGGCCACGCCGCTGGTCACGGCAAGAAGGGGTTGGGCAATCCTGTTCTCGGCATGCTCCTCTTCATCGTTTCGGAGATCATGTTCTTCGCCGGGCTCTTCGCCGCGTACTTCAGCCTGCGAACGGCAACTGGAGTGTGGCCACCTGAAGGGAATCCGGCGTTCGAGCTGCACAGCGAGGCGCTCTTCCCGGCGATCATGACGGCCCTACTCGTGTTGAGCTCCGTTACCTGTCAGTTCGCCGTGTGGCGCATTCGCAAGGGCGATCGACAGGGGATGAATCGCGCACTGGCAATCACCGTTCTGCTCGGCGTGGTCTTCCTCGTTGGCCAGGTCTACGACTACACGCAGATCGGTTTCGGCATCTCCGACGGCGTCTTCGGGAGCACCTTCTACGTGCTGACCGGATTCCACGGCGCACACGTGCTTGGCGGCGTACTGATGCTTGCCGTCTGCCTCTATCGCGGAAGCCTCGGTCAGTTCTCTGCCGAACACCACGACATGGTCGAAGCGTCCTCAATCTATTGGCACTTCGTTGACGTGGTCTGGATCTTGCTCTTCGCCCTGCTCTATATCATCTAATCCAACAGTTCAGGGATTGCACGTCGTGTCAGGGCTCGCAATCGGTGAAATCTTTGAAGCTGAGGCCCTCTCAACCTTCGACTTCGCCGAGGGCGATTGAACTCGCTCCCTAACCCTGAACGCCGAGCGTGGTTGGATGCGGAGTACTCCCCAAGCCGCACCGCGCGAGACGCCGCTGGTTCCATGTCAGCTGGTCGTGAGCGCACCGCGCTCGCACGGAGCACCGCACAGGCGAGTGGCATCTATCACCGCGTCTCCTACGGGCCGCGTGAGGCCAACCGTCTTGAGATCTTTGCGGATCGTGAAGGAGTCCACCCCACGCTGCTGATGTTTCACGGTGGGTGGTGGCAGGAGGGCTCGATTGATGATGGCGGTCGTTACGCAGCAACGCTCGCTCCGCTCGGTGCAACCCATATTGCCGTCGGCTACTCGCTGGCGCCAGCCGCCACCCTCCCAGCCATCGTTGCGGAGGCATCGGCTGCGGTGACATTTTTGATTGAGCACGCGGCGACGCTCGGTTGTGATGTGAACAGGATTGTTGCGGCTGGGCACTCGGCGGGGGCGCACCTCGCCGCAACGCTGGTCACTGAACATGCGCCGCTCCACGTGCGCAGTGCGATTTCAGGGCTGCTACTTATCGGTGGTGCGTTTGACCTTGAGCCGATTGCTGAGAGCTACGTCAACAACATTGTGGGCATGAGTGCCGACGAAGCGAAACATCTCTCACCTGTCAACTACTTGCCACAACGCAACATTCCGGTCCTTCTGCGAGTTGGCGAACATGAGCCATCGGAATTCCACCGGCAGTCAGAGCTACTTCGTGAAAAGTGGGCGAGCCATGCCACCGTCTCGCTTGCGACTGTTCCTGGCCGTGATCACTTCGATGTGCTTGAAGAGCTTGATACGCCGGGAGGCTTACTACTGCGAGATGCGCGTGCCTTGTTGCAGATCTCTGGAACGTGAGACGATAGGTTCATGACGAACGTAACCACTTCAGCAGCGGAACTCGACGCGCAGGATCGTCTCGCTGCGCTGCGAGAGGGGTTCAACCTCCCGGCGGGAGTTGTCTACCTCGACGGGAACTCATTGGGGGCGTTGCCCATTGGGGTACATGAGCGCGTCGCCAACGTGATTGATCTGCAGTGGGGCGAGCGGCTCATCCGTAGTTGGAACGAGTCCGATTGGTATGACCTTCCGCTTAGCGTTGGTGACCGAATCGCCCCGCTTCTTGGTGTCGGCAAGCGAGAGGTGGTAGTTGGGGATTCCACGTCCGTCTCGCTGTTCCGCGTGCTTGCGGCTGCGCTGCGCCTTCGTGGAGAGCGTCAGGTTGTGGTCACCGAGCGCGAGAACTTCCCAACCGATCTGTACATCTTGGATGGCCTACGCCAGCTCCTTCCTAACGTGGAGGTGCGCTTCTGGGATGAGTCAGTCAGCCCGGCGACAGTGCTTGATGGGGCAGGGGTTCTGATGTTGACGCACGTGGATTATCGAACTGGACGGATTCGTGACATGCGCGCACTGAGCGCAGTAGCCCATACTGCTGGCGCGCTGACGGTGTGGGATCTCTCGCACTCCACCGGAGTCCTCGAGCTTGATATCGCTCGCGACGGCGCCGACTTTGCGATTGGCTGCGGATACAAGTACCTCAATGGTGGTCCAGGCGCCCCGTCCTACACCTGGGTTGCACCGGCGCTGATTGAGCAGGTGCGGCAGCCGTTAGAGGGCTGGCTTGGCCACAAGAGCCCGTTCGCATTCGTGCCCGAATACGAGCCCGCCCCTGGCATTCGCCGCTTCATTACAGGCACGCAGCAGGTGCTTAGTTTGGCGGCACTTGATGAGGCCCTAAAGTTGTGGGAGGGGATCTCAATGTCTGAGATCCGCCGCAAGTCGATGGCGCAAACCTCTCGCTTCATTGAGCGAGTTGAGGCGCAGTGTGAGGGTTATGGCCTCACCCTCATCTCACCACGGGAGGGGCAGCTACGTGGCGGACAGGTTTCCTTTGCTCACGAGAGCGGCTATCCGATCATGCAGGCGCTGATTAGCCGCGGAGTCATCGGTGATTTCCGTACGCCAAACATCCTGCGCTTCGGCTTTTCGCCGCTCTATGTGCGCTTTGCCGACATTGATCGCGCAGCAGCAACGTTCGCCGAGATCCTTCGAACCGGCGCATGGCGTTCCCCAGAGTTCGCCGAGAAACAGACGGTGACTTGACCGCTCCAGTTACATGCGGTCGCGAATAGCCCAGAGGTCTGGGAATAGCGAACGACGTAGGCTCGCAGCGAGATATTCCACACCGGTCGAACCACCTGTGCCTGACTTTCGGCCAATGGTTCGCTCAACCATCTTGACGTGGCGATAGCGCCACTCCTGAACCCCCTCATCGATGTCGACGAGTTGCTCGAGAATGCTCGCCGCTTCACCGCCGGCGCGATAGACCCCAAGCAACACCTCTTGCAGCTCGTCATCCCCCTCATACGGTGCCGACACATCTCGGTTGAGTAGTCGCGCTGGGACCGCAGACCCGCGGACCGCCAACCAGTGAATCGTTGCGTCCCAAAGGCTCGGTGCCTGCAAGGTGGCGCGCACGATTTCTCGAGCCTTCTCATCTGGGAGTAGGTCGGCGAGACGCGCGTTGCGGATTCCGAAGAGCGCCTCGATCTCGCGAAATTGGGCCGATTCAAATCCACTAGACGTTGCGAGCCGGCTGCGGAACGCGGCAAACTCAAGTGGGGTGAGCGTCTCCAGGATGTCCACCTGCGCAACGGCAATTTTCAGAATGTGTCGTACTCGGCTAAGCCTGTGGGAGGCACGCCAGCTCTCGTTCACATCGAGAGCGCTCATGGCACCTCGGACCTCATGCAGGATCTGCTTGAACCAGAGCTCATAGGTTTGGTGAATCGTAATGAAGAGCAGTTCGTCGTGCTCGTCTGAGCGCGGGCGCTGCAGCCCGAGCAAGTCATCAAGCGCCAAGTAACTCGCATACGTCAGCCCCTTTGTGTCACTAGGGTCCCGCTCATTACTCATGGCTGCATAGTACGCCCCACCGCAACAAAAAGGAGACCCCCGCCCAGATGGGCGAGGGTCTCCAGGTAACTCGCAAGAGGGCTATCCCTATGCCGGCATGAACACTCCGGTCCAAACCTGCCATGCAAGCAGCGTCTTCGCCACGAGCGAGAGGATCATGTAGCTGCGCTCACCGTGAAGGTAGTCAGCCCACTTTCCAACCTTGAGCCGCTGCAACACCATGTTCACCGCAAAGATGTTGAAGCTGATGAAGAGGCTCACGTAGATCGTGATCAACACCGGCTTGAACGCCTCAAGGTCGCGACCATTTGGCCCGATGCCCGTTGGCCAGTTGGCCAGCGAAAGACCGACGGTCGTGAACAGTGCAATCCACGGCGCGATGCCGGCGATGCAGCCGAAGATGTAGTGGCTCCACTGGACGTTTTTGCGCCCAATGTTTGCCTCTTCCATCGACCAACCGAAGAGGTTCATCGAAGCGTTGCAGACCGCAATCGCGATGAGTGCGCCAGCATCAGTAATGAAGCTGAGCGATGCGATGCCGACGATCATGAGCGTTGAGCTCAACGCGTACTCAGCCCAGCGCATTGGGTTGAACTCGCGGGCGAGCCAGCTCTCGTAGCGCTTGCGGAACGGGTAGGCGACGAGGAAGTGCGCCAGTGCCGAGAGTAGGAAGAACGCAGCAACGAGATAGGCGAGCGGGAAGCTGATGAGCAGCTCCTTCGCCGAATCAAGTCCTACGAACTGGCCGTCAACGATCTTTGACACTGGATACGTTCCTTCGAATCGCACGAGCGCATCCGTTGGGCTGATCCACCAGATGATGGTGGCCTGGATCCCGTGCAGGAGCACGAGAAGCCGGTTCCAGTTAAAGAGCTGCTTCGCGCGAGCGGCCGGAATTGTGGCAAACGTCGTTGCCACCCCGGTGCTTGCGGCGGCCGCGCGCTTCGGCGCGGACTTCTTGGCTGTTGCCATGAAGGTTCCTCCCTAATCAGTTCTGCAGGCTGGACTTCAGCCTGGTGCCGTTGAGGGTAGCGGCGGGAGGGCGAATTGCTCAAATCTTGCGGAAAACAACGAGGGCCCGATCGGCTTTCGCCGATCAGACCCTCGCGGCCTGTAAGAACACCAGGTCGCTATGCGGCGACGGTATCCCCCGAGGCGAACCAGCGGCGGATGCCGGCTGGAAGGCTTCCACCGAGGCCCGCGTCAAGACCGTAGTAGTTCCCCGCCCCAATCACGCCCAGCCCGAGCGTGACGATGGCGTACGTGAGGTGTTGGTTCACGACGCCGTAGGCAAAGTCCCATGCGGCAAAGAAGAAGAAGAGCATCATGAGCGAACCCATAAAGGCGGCGAAGCGCGTCGCGATTCCGAGAATCAACGCCGTGCCAATTGCCACCTGCCCAAATGGAACGAGCAGGTTGATGACGCTCATTGCGCCAACGTTCGCCGACAGGCCAACCCAGAAGTCATGGGTTGGGTTGAAGACCGTGCCCTCAACCACCTCCGTGACGAACGGCCACCCGAGTGTGCCTCCAGTGCCAAATGCGAGGAATCCTTTGGCGCTCCACTCACCGGCACCCCCGATGACCTTTTCAAGTCCTGCCCACAGGAAGATGACACCGATCAGGATTCGCCCAACGGCGACGGCCTTCGGATACCAGGTAGGTGATGCAGTTGTGCGCATAATCACTGCCTCCAGCTTTCGGCCCAGATCGTCGATCCGAAAACGAATCGAAGCGATTCGTGCCGCTACGGCGAGTGTGCGCCGAGTCGTTGGAAATAGGTAATCCATAGCCGTGCGCTATCACATAGCGCAGCGGTAAGGATTAGTGAGGGTTAGCGATTCCGTTCGCTGCGAACGAAGAGGAAGGTGCCAATCGAGAGCATCACCACAGTGGCGATAACGATGACGGCAACAGTCCATGTTGGATCAGCGAGCACTGCTTCATTTGGGTAGCCGTAATAGGCGCCACGGATGAGATCTACGGCGTAGCGCAACGGAGAGATGTGGCTGACGATGTCGAGGTACCACGGCAGGTTGCGGATTGGGTTGAAGGCGCCGGCGAGGAAGAACTGCGGCAAGAAGATGAAGGGGAAGAGCAGGTTTGCTGAGCGCTGGTTCGGCAGGACGCTCACGATGAGTGCACCGAATGCCGCGCCAAAGAGTGCGACCAGGATCAGCGCCGGAATAATGGCGAGAACCTGCGCCAGGGTGAGCGGGATCCCGAGCACGATGCCGAACGCCATGACGGTGAAGGCCTGGGGGAAGGCGACGAGCGACTCGCCGAGGATCTTGCCGGCGAGAATCGTGCGGCGGCCGATGGGCGCTACAAAGATCTCTTGGCTGAAATCGTTCTCACGATCTTCAAGGATGGAGACAAGGCCGAGGGCTGCAGACTGCCAAACTCCCTGCGCCAGCTGCCCCGCAAAGATGAACGGGAGCAGGTCAATGCCGGGCGATTCAAAGTTGGAGGCGAAGGCGCCACCGAGAACGCCAATGAAGAGGGCGGGGAAGACCAGGCCGCCAACGAGGCGGATCGGATCCCGCAAGAGTTTGGTGACATCGCGCGCGGCAATCGCCGCTGCAGCCGCTGCCTCACGGCGAAGGCTGAACTTCGAGGCGGCAGCGTACGTGGTCGGCGCGCTCATCTGCGGAATCCTCGTCGCGGTGCATCGTCGAGTGGTGACTCTTCGCGGTCATCTGCGGTTGCGGCAACGATCTTCAGGTAGGCGTCTTCAAGACTTGGGCTTCGAACCTCAAATCGCGTTAGCGACGTTGTGAGGTCGCGAAGCAGCTGGTGCGCTGGTTCGGCACCCTTCACCTCAACGGCGAAACCGGCAGAGATCACCTGCGGGGTGTGGCCGAGGCGCTCAATCTCCGCACCAAGCGCCACGCGATCGGCCGCTTCGAGTTCTACGCGTGTGACGCCGGTGCCAACGCGCAGTTCGGCGGGCGTGCCGTTTGCGACGATCTTGCCGCGATCAATAATGCAGACCTGGTCGGCAATCTCAACCTCGTCGAGGTAGTGCGTGGTGAGGACCATCGTGGTTCCCTCGCTGCGACGGATCGCGTCGAGGTACCCGGCCACCGATCGGCGCGACTCTGGGTCAAGGCCCACGGTCGGCTCGTCGAGAAAGAGCACCTGGGGCTTGTGCAAGAGCGATCGCGCAATCTCTAGCTTGCGGCGCATACCGCCCGAATATTTGGAGATCTTCTTGAAGAGGTCGTCGCGGTCGAGACCAACCAGGGCGCCCAATTCAACGATTCGGTCGCGGTACTCCTGCGGCATGAGGCTGAACGACGGGCGATAGGCGTAGGCGCCGTAGAGGGCGGCGTGGAAGCGGCAGTTCTCTTCGCCGGTCAGCGCGCGGTCAAGCGAGGGCTTCTGGAAGATGATGCCGACGCGGCGGCGGACCTCAGATTGGTCGTGCGCAAGGTCGGCACCGGCGATCTGTACGCTCCCCGAGGTGGCCGCGAGGGTGGTTGTGAGGATGCTGATCGTGGTGGTCTTCCCCGCGCCGTTAGGCCCGAGGAGGGCGAAGAGGGAGCCCTGCTCAACCGTGAAGGAGACGCCGTCTACAGCGTTCCGGTCAGCGCCTTTGTAGCGCTTGACGAGGTCCGAGACGACGATTGCTGGGGCAGTTGACATGGGCGCAATCCTACTCCTGTCAGGGTAGGCTCGTCTTATGGCTCATCTTGCTGGTCTTCTGCGCCTCGCCCATCCGCTGCCGACGCTCCTCAACGCAGCGATCGCGGCGGCGCTCACCACGACGGCCGGGGGTTCTTTCAACCAAGCAGCCCTTGCAGCCCTCACCATGCTCGGCATTCACACCTCGATTGGCGCAATGAATGACCTTCTCGACCAGACGAGTGATGTGGGGAGGGCAGAGAAGCCACTCGTTGGCGGCACAGTTTCGCCGCGCGAAGCGCGTGTGATGGTGGTCGTTGCCGCAACCGCAGGGCTTGCCGCGGCCTCTGCGCTCAACACCACGAGCTTGGTAGTTGCCGCTGCTGGTGCGACGCTTGGCTACCTGTACAACGCTGGGGTCAAACGCACGCCCATCTCGTTTCTGCCATTCGCTCTCGGGGTCGCACTCATTCCAGCATTCGCATGGAGTGCCGCTGGGCTTCCACTTCCCGAGGCGATCGCCATACTCTGTTTGATTGCACTCCCTGGCGGTAGCGCGCTTGCGCTACAGAACGCACTCGCCGATCGCGAGCTTGACAAATCAGTTGGCGCGAACGGCGCCGTAGTACGGCTCGGTCACCAACGGACAATCCTCTTGATCGCGCTGCTCCACAGCCTCACCTATCTCCTCCTTTTGGTGAGCGCGCCAACGACTACTTCGCCAGCCCTCCTTGCTGTCGGCGGGGTACTCCTCGCCGGCGGGGTGACGTTGAGCACGCGCGTTCGTCGCACGATTCGTCAACGCGGCTGGGAGGTAAGCGCACTCGCGCTTGCCTGTTGCGCCATCGCGATCGCACTCTCGGACGGCTGATTCATGAACGTTCTTCGCGCCTCAATGCGCTCAACGCAGTCTGGCTGCGGCACGCTCATTGTTGGGCTGATCATCCTCGGCGCAATCGGCTCGCTCTTCGATGGCGGCACCGATACCAGCACGCCGCGACCGACGACAACTGTCTCGCCCACGCAAGGTCTCGAACCTTCGCCCTCCCAAGATCCATCACCCTCCGTGGTGCCATCGCTGCCGATTTCCCTCGAGGTAGACCCGCCAGCCGCGGTTGCCCGTGGCGCGGAGGTTCTGCTCACGGTGCGGGCGAGTGCCGGCTCCGAGTGCGAGATTGGGGTGCCGGAACTGGCACGGAGCGGCGAGGCACCAGCGGCGCTGGTCGTTCCGAGCGGAGGCGTGGCCACCTTCGCCTGGAAAACAGGCACAGCAAAGGGGACCTGGGTTGTGACGGTGGTCTGCACTGCGGTATTCGAGCGGGAGGCGGTCGAGGTCGTGGTAGCCATCAAGTAGTAGCGACACGCCGCCCGTAGGCTTCATACTGCGATAGTTCAATCCCCTTGGGGGGGTAGCTCAGTTGGTTAGAGCTCCGAGCTTATATCTCGGCGGTCCCTGGTTCGATTCCAGGCCCCCCTACCATCCTTCGTTCATACTCTTCTCATGGCACGTCCAATTGCGCTGATTACTGGAGCCTCGTCGGGCATCGGCGAGCGCATCGCTCTGCGCCTGGCGTCGAGCGGCCACGACCTAGTGTTGGTAGCCCGACGCGGCGATGAGCTGGCGCGCGTCGCCGCTCTTGCGGCCGCCGCTGGCGCCGCCAGCGAAACGATCGTTGCTGATCTTTCACAGCCAGACGATGTTGCGAAGGTTGAGGCACGCATTTTGGATGACGCTCGACCAATTGACATCTTGGTGAACAACGCAGGCTACGGACGGTTCGGCAAGATCACGGAGCTTGATGGAGCCGGCGAAGCGAATGAGATTGCTGTGAACGTCACCGCGTTGACGCTCCTTTCACGCGCGGCACTTGTTGCAATGGCGCCACGAAAGCGTGGCGGAATCTTGAATGTTGCCTCGCTCGCCTCGTTCATCCCGTTCCCTGGCTTCACCACGTACGCTGCGACCAAAGCCTACGTGCGGCACTTCACCCTGGCGCTGCATGAAGAGGCGAAGCCGTTTGGCGTGAAGGTGACCTGCGTTGCCCCTGGATTTACGCCAACCGGATTCCAAGAGCGCGGCGGCTTAAGCCAGAGCTCGGGCCTGCCGAACTTCCTGCTGACCTCTGCGGACACTGTTGCCCGTGCTGCTCTTGAAGCGCTACGCGATGGACGCGCGCTTGTGGTTCCGGGCTGGATGAATGCACTCTCAGCACGATTCTTGAGCCTGATGCCAAGCTTTCTACTGCGCCGCATGGGCGCGATCGGTTCCCGCTTCCCTCGCTAAGAGCGAAGACTCCAGCGCGCTCCGGTCGGTTCGTCCACAAGCTCAACCCCAAGTGCCTCGATCGCTGCGCGAAGTGCGTCTGCATCACTGAATCTACGCTCAGCACGCGCGGCAGCCCGCAGCTCAATTAACTGCTCGACTGCGTTGCTTACGTCCACCCCAGGGCCCGCAGTTGGCACGGGGAGTGGTGCGTCGGCTGGCGAGACGGCGGCGCGTGGGGCGCCCGCAGCCGCACCGAATCGTGCGACAAACGTCGCCAGCGATTCAGTCGCGCCGCTGTGCAGTGCGGTTTCGCCGACGCCTGGAATGCGAATCGTGACCGCCCCCTTGCCGCCAACGGTGATGCTCTTCGCGCCGAGGTCGATGGTGAGGGCGGAGTGCTCGTCGATGCCGAGGATTGCAGCGCCATCAGGGAGGGTGCGCTCTAGCTGCTGGAGACGACCTTCGCCGATGAAGCAGCGCGACGTGTCGTGCGTTGCACCCTCACTGTTGTTCCAGTGGGGGACGATCGCAACAGCGAGGCCGGTGAGCGCACCAATGATGTTGAGCCCATCAAGCCACACTGGATTCGTTCCCGCCTTGTAGATCTCATAGACGGGAATGGTGGATCGACCTGAGGCGGCCGCTGCGGCAGATGAGGTGATCAGCGTCGCGCCGCTCTGAATGCGCGCAACAAGCTGCTCAACGATGGGTGTGCCGCCCCAGCGACGGAGCGCGCGCGACGGAGATCCTGGCCCCAAGAAGATCAGATCGGCAGCGTTTAGGCCGGCGATTGTAGGCGCCAGGGCTGATGGTGCGAGATCGGCGCCGGCTCGATCGGTTTCCGGAAGGCCAATGACCGTCGTCGGGATGCCGACCTTGGAGCGGAAGAAGACGGCGATCTTTTCGCCCATCTCGGCGCGGTTCGTTTGAAAGTCATAGCTCCCATCAAGCGCAACGAGTGACGACGGCGCGCTGCGCTTTGGGAGCGAGGCGACCAGTGCGCGGTGTAGCGGCGCCATCGACGGGCCAATCTCACCGGAACCAATGAGGACGATTCGCCCTGGGGCCGTTTCTGCGGTCATGTCGTAAGTATGGCGCAGCCCCAGTAGGATCAGGGGATGGCAACACTCTTCCTCTCTGGCGGCGGACTCGGACGCTCAGCCCACGCGTGGCCTGAGGCGTTGGACTGGCTCGCCGCACAGCCTGGCCCTCTACTGCTTGCCTCAATTGCCTCAGATGACGATCGGCAGGCACGCACGCTGCAACAGCTGCTCGCCGCCGTTGGGCGAGCATCAGCGCTGATTGGCCACCTTCCGCATGAGATCGCTGAGCCCACCACGCTCTTCTTGTGCGGTGGTGACGCAACGCGACTTCTTGATCAACCCGAACGCGTACGCGAGCTTTCGGCAGCGTTGACCGTGCCAAACCTCACCATCGTGGCGGACTCTGCATCCGCGATGGCGCTCGGGCGGCGCGCCGCGTCGTGCACGTGTGGCGGCCACGCGATTCGCGTGATTGATGGGATCGGCGCGCTTGGCGCGTGGAGCATTCTGGCGCACGCAACCGGTGGCAACGATGAGCGACTTGCAGCGCTCGCCGATGCGGCACTCCCGAATGGTGGCCCACGACTTGCGCTACCAGTTGGCGCCGCTGTTGAAGTGCTCGGCCTTGGTTCCCGCGCTTCGGGTGAGCCTGGTGGTCTTGATTTTAAAAGCGCAACTTGGTCACAAGCGAGTGCGCACCGCAGCGACGCCCGCTAGAGCAGCAATGCGCTACGGCGCGCGCCGCTCAACGTAGCGACACCGCGCACGAATCGGGCAGCGCTCGCAATCTGGCCGAAGCGCATCGCAATGCCCGCGGCCGTGCCGAATGAGCGCAACGTGCGCTTCGTACATGCGCGACGGATCAACGAGATCAAGCCATGCATCATGCGCGAACTGCAAGCTCGCCTTTGGCGGTAGTAAGCCGATTCGCTTAGAGACGCGCTCAACATGCGTGTCGACGGGCATGAGCGGAACGCCGAAGCAGAAAAGCATCACGATCGACGCGGTCTTGGGGCCGATCCCCGGAATGGCGGTGAGCCAGTTACGCGCCGCAAGCGGTTCCATTTCGGTAAGGAATGTCAGGTCATATGCACCGCTCTGTTCGCGTGTGGCGCGGAGTGCTGCCTTGATGCGCGGTGCCTTCTGCGCTGCAAGCCCACCACTCTTGATCACGGCGGCAAGAGATCGCACTGGCGCCGCCTCAACCGCAGCCCAATCTGGGTAGCGTTCACGGAGCGCCGTAAAGGCCCGCTCAGCATTGGTATCGCTGGTGTTCTGGCTCAGGATGGTGGTGACGAGCTCGCTGATGGGGTCCATCCGCGGCTTCCAGGCGGGGGTGCCGTAGAGGGTCGCCAGGCCCGAGAGGGCGTCTTCGACGAGCCCAGGGCGCCGCTTCTTTAACCGCCTCACCCATGCCTGGGCTGGGCTGATTCGTGCGGAGGCTGGCCGTTTTTGTGCGGGTGGCATGCCCGCATCGTATCCCGCCAGGTCACTCCAATTGACGGCGCACCGTGTGCGCCAAGAGGGGCATAACGACCCGTTAACCCCCATCCTGTCTTCTGACCGAAGCGACGGCGTGCCCGCGCCGCGCACTCGGCATAGGGGGAGGAAGAACATGGCTACACGGAACGCCGCACGAGGCGTCAAGATCACCGTCCCGGCGACATGGATCGCTTCATGGACGCTCTACGACCTGGCCAACACCATCTGGTCGTACGGCATCTTCTCGTATGCAATCGGTCTCTATTTGACCAGTGAGCAGGGTCTCGGTGAGTCACAGGGAAACCTCTGGCTGCAGATTTCCATCGCTCTCTCGGTCGGAATCAATGCGTTGATCTCTCCAGCAATTGGTGCGATTTCGGATCGAGCTGGGCGACGGCTACCGTATCTGCTCTTCTTTACGGTCTTGGCAATCGTGCCGGCAGTCCTGATCCCATCGGTGCCGGTTGGCGTCGGTGTGTTGCTCTTCGTGATTGCCAACTTTGGTTATCAGTCGGCACTCGTGTACTACGACGCAACAATCCGCATCGTCAGCACTCCAGAGAATCGCGGTTGGGTTTCGGGCCTTGGGAATGGCTTGGGCTATCTGGGCACGATCCTCATTGGCGTCATCATTCTCTTTGGTGGACTGACCGTGAACCAGGTGTTCGTGATCGCGCCGTTGCTCTTCGGAATCTTGGCGCTGCCGATCTTTATCT
>Ga0222712_10005057_pt1 | contig 13504 bp, 24 predicted proteins | sample C33_657DmetaG_FD_165043 | JGI IMG/M metagenome (GOLD analysis project Ga0222712, IMG submission 165043) | Estuarine water microbial communities from San Francisco Bay, California, United States - C33_657D | ecosystem: Environmental > Aquatic > Marine > Unclassified | place: USA: California...
GTTTCAGCTTCTTCAGCTTCCTCATCCGCTCCCATCTCTTTTAGTTTAGATATCATACCTTTAACAAAAGGTACAATGATATGAGAACCAGCAACTGACAACATGCCAATTGCAGTTAGTATGATTGTTAAAATAGCGTCAGGAGTACCCATAGGACTTGGATTTACATACTCTTTAACCTCTTTTTTATTTTCTTTCTTCATTGACTCACTTATTCTAATGGCCAATTTATTTAATTGATACTCGTTAATTTTTGACATAGTTATACGTTTTATTATAAATACATTGTTAATTTAAAATTTCTCTATATACCTTTAAAAATTTTTGACTTATTTTTAAATCGTCTAAATCTTTATCTTTAAAATAACCACATTCACTGTGTTCAAACCCATCTTTAGCCTTATCTAAATCAGGTTTTATTTTAGTATTTTTCACACTTAAAAAAATTGTGATTTTGTTATCTAATTTTATTATTTTTTTAAGAGTGCCATTTATACTAATATTAGTTTCTTCTTTAAATTCTCTGACAGCCGCCTCGGCAGGGGATTCCCCTTTTTCAACCCCACCCATAGGTGGAGACCAATATCCACCATGATTTACACTTTCGCTTCTTTTACAAAGTAAGATTTCATCATTAACTTTAACTATTATTCCTGCAGATTCTGACATTTATTATTGTTTTTTTTGAAAAAAAATATATTTATTATTTATAAATATATTATTTAGTTTATGTCGATAGAAATAGTTGTAGCTTTTATAACAGGAGTATTAGGTCCTCTATTAATAATTATAGCAAAAGATTATTTAAATAAGAGAAAAGTTAAGCCTGATTTAGTACATGAGACTCTTAAAGTTTCAGAATTAGTAACATCAAGAATAGAACATATTAAAGAAGAATTTAAAGCCGATAGAGTATGGATAACTCAATTCCATAACGGAGGTAATTTTTATCCTACAGGTAAATCTATGGCAAAATTCAGTGTAATTTACGAAACTGTACATGTTGGTGTGAATTCAATCCAATCAAACTTTCACAATATTCCAGTTAATTTATTTAGTAAATCAATAAATGAATTATTACTGAATGATACTATAGAAATATCTGATTTTAAAGACGAATCAATCTCAACTTTTGGTTTAAAATATATCGCAGAAGAAAATGGTTGTAAATCAGGTTATTTATTCGCAATTAAAACAATTGATGGTAAGTTCATAGGAACTTTAGGGATTGATTATACCAAAAGAAAAACAAAATTGGAAATTGAATCTATTAATCACTTACAGGTACACGCTACCGCTTTGGGTGGTGTTTTAATGAATCACCTTTCTAAGTAATATTAAATTATTCAGGATTTATTTTTAAGCAACAACTTCAAAATTTTCAGAAGCCTTTAATGCACTATTTCTATGAGAACTACGTCCACCACCTGCATTAATATCTGCAAACTTAATCGCAGCTTCTTCTTTTGAAGTAAATTTAGGAAATTCGGATGCTGGTTTACCTTTTGTAAAAAATTTAAGAGCAATTTTCGCAGCAATTTTAGGGTCATTAACCAAATCAGGGTCTTGGACTAATTGACTACCCATACCAATCATATTACTGTATTTTTCATAATTTTTAATTCCGGTCAACTGATTAAATCCTCTACCTCTGTAGTTATACCCATCACTACCACCTTGATTACCAACTGTCTTTGCGTAAATCACATTAAAGAATTTCTTAACATCTTTCTTTAATTCGTCTAATTCAGAATCACTATAGTTTGCAACTCTTTTACCAAATAACTTTCTTATTCTTTCGTTACTTGTTTTATGGTAAGACACTTCACTTTTTGGTTTAAATCCTGACTCTTTTTTAATAACCGATAATATTCCAACTTGAGCATAAGGGTCAGTTATACCTTCTTTGTTCATTTCATCAATTAAAAAATTAATGTTAGTAAGTTGTTCACTATCAAAATTGCCAGTGATTTTAACTTTACCGTTTTCAATTCTTTCATCCTTTTTTACTTCAGATGATTTTTCAAATTCTTTATTTTCAGGTTTTTCATCATCAGTGTTTGAAACTGTTTTATCACCTGAAAATATTTTACTAGAATCTTTTTTATTTAATAAATCCCTCAAATGTTGGCCAACCGGAAGTCCTATATGAACGTGAGTTATCTTAGGCGCAGTATCCCATTCAGATATTTCACCAATATAATCACCAACTTTAACCTTATCCCCTTTTTCTAATTTTACATTTTTTAAATGTGTGTAAAATATATCAGGATAACCATTTTCACCCTCAACTGTGATTTGTGTACCAAAAACTTTTCCTGTCGTTTTATTAGTTACTCTAACACGTTTTACAGTTCCTTCAGTGTAGGAATTAACTACAGTACCAGGAGGTGAAAAAATATCCCAAGCATTATCAGATTGCCAATTACCAAAAGCCCTTTTACTATGATGTTTTGGAGAATTCTCCAAGTCTGTACTAAAAGTTCCCCCAATAACCTCTTTACCCTCAGTTATTAAGTATTTTAATTGAGTTTCTGTAATTATTAATTTCATATTATGCGTATTGTGGTGAAAATACTATTCCATTAGGGGTATAACTTAAAGAACATTCTGGCATACCCATACCACTCATTCTTACACTTGAGTTTGGTCCCATTTTTATTGTAGTATTAGGAGTTAAAATTGCTCCGCCTAACTTATGTTGTTTGCCATTAAAATAAACATCCCCGATAATTCCGGTTACCTTAAACTTAGTTGACCCTCCTTTTAAAATTTTAATAACGTCTTCTTCTTTTTTTGATTTAAATGAATTAGTCTCTATTTTACAATCTTTTAGGTCAGATGTTACATAACCCCATTCCTCTTCTAATAGAACTTTTTTTACTATTCTAAATAAATCGTTCTCAGAAAGTCTTACAATTTTTTTCATGTTTTTTTGATATAATATAAATATCTTATATAATAAAAAAACCCCAAAAGGGGTTTTTCAGAAATACTATATTTTTAAAATTATCCTGCAGTTGGAGGTGTTCCTGATAAACAAACAACTTTACATTTAGTTCCATCAGGTTTTGTTAACATACCGTTAGCATCTAAAGAACCTGTAACACCTGGAGTACAATCGGCAACCTCTTGAGATACGGGTGCGGGTGGATTAGGTCCTGGTACAGGTGCTGTCGCAGGTGGTGTCGCAGGTACAGGTGCGGGAGCGGGTGTCGGGGGTGTTGCAGCAGGTGCTGGAGCCGGAGGAACTTGTTCCATTATTGTTCTTCTTCTATTTTCTAATAATGTATTAGATTCTTGAATGTGTCTTATTTTACTGTAACTTTTTCTCATAATAATAAATATATTATTTTTTTATTTTATTCAGTTTATTACTATATGATTGTTCATTTTTTTTGTATTTATGGTACAAATCAAAGTTTTGTATTGACTCGTTGGTGTTTGTTTTGAACAAAGAATAAACTTTTGATATTTTTTTAATCATTTTCCCCGCAACATTTTTCATTCTAACAATTTCATCTTTAAAAAAATCAGATGGATTATTTTGATATTTTTTAATTTCATTTTCAAATTTCTGAGAGAAATCCATTTGTTTAAATGGATTTAAAAAAATGTACTGAGAAAAATAAAAATTAATTTTATCCACTCTCCAATTAGTAATGTTTAAGTGAATATATTTTAAACAATCCTGTATGATTTCATCATCACTTTTTGAACTGTCAAACTTATTAATAATTTTTAGAAAAAGTTTACACTCTTCAATATTTTCACGTAAATCTTGAATAAAATCTTCATAACTATAATCTCTAATGAATAACAATCTTTTTATCGTTTGATTATCCATGAAATTTTCATAAAAATTAGTTTGTTCAGTACCTTTCAATTTTAAATTTGTGTAAACTTCAGGGGCTCTAACTAAATTCTCAATAACGGTAGTATAGTACAACGAAATCAAAAATTTATTTATAGTAGATATCGGGAAGTTTCTCTCAGAATATATGTCATAGTCTATTCTTTGTTTCATTCCCTCAGTACTTTTCTTATGTTTATCATAAGTATGTTTTAATTCATGGGACAGTGTTGCAACAGTTTCCGCCTTGTCATTTTTAAAAAAACTAATGATGTCCTTTCCAGTTACTTTTTTAGGTGATACTATTATTATTTCAACATCAACATTTCCTGAAAATTTTCTATATTCAACTCTTAAATCAAAAGTTAGTCTCGCCTGACTCGCGTTTTGATATGCTACGGGTTCAATTTTTTTACCCTCCATTAATTTTAAAGTTATAATTACATTTTTGATTTTTAAATCACCAATATCTTTATTTACTTTAATTATATGTATTGACTCATCTAAGTCTGAAAAATCGGAATTTTTATCAATAGATTTAATAAATTTATTAAATACTTGTTCAGAAACAAAATCAATATTATCAGGAACTCCAACAGCCTCTTTAAGAACTTTAGTAATAATAAATTTTAAATCACTCATATCTATATTATTTAATTTTTGTTATTGATTTGGCAATAAAACCACTGTCAGTTGTTTCACCATCTAAGTATTCTCTATGAGTTTCGGGATAATCCCAATAATACAAATCTCCGTTACTGTTGGAGATATCTATAATTTCTCTCAGATTTTTTTCTGAATATGAGCTCATAGTTCCAGTATATTCACTATTAACTGTTTCAATTCTTGTTTCATACATTCCAAATGAATATTCGTGACATGTTGGTCTATTCAAAGGAGATGTAAGATTTTTCTCAGAAAACTTTTCCTTATTTAAATTATAAATTTCGGCAATAAAATCGTAATCAATATAATCTAAAGATTTAGTTAAACGCATTGTATTATTAACATCATCACATGATTCAATAAAATCAGAATCGTCCAAAGAGATATCACACTTTTCTTCAATTTTCTTTATAAAGAAAAAAATAATTTTATCGTTTAAATTTTCTAATACAGATTTTTCCATATATATAAATACTTACTTAACATGTATATTAACTGAAACAGATTGCCATTCAGTATTTAAAAACGTGATATAATCAGTTAAACGTTGACTAATACAACCCCATATAGGTTGTTCAAAAAAATAAGGTTCGTCACCATATATTTCGTAAACTGTAGCCATAATCTCTTCCTCATCAGTTTCAAAATAATATTCATTTTCTTCAAGTTTCTCAACCCATAGACTTTCAACTTTAATTGATATATCAATTTTAAATTCTTCATCAGAATCCCAGTACATATCAAAATCATTATCAATAAAATATTTACACTTTATTGTAAATATGGTATTGGACCCGTCCCTAAATTTTATCTCAACCGAGTCAGTATTTAAACAGTTTAATAACTTTTTATATATTTCATCAGGGATGTGGAAATCAGGAAAATTAAAATCATCAAATTTTATAAATTTATTAATCGCTTTTTGTAACACATAACCATTAGGTAAACCGACAGCTTTAATTAAAGAAGACTCACTAAACATGGTATATATTAAATCATGTAATGAATAATATGAAAATGGTAAATTATCTGGATTTTTAATTTTAAGTAATGGTACTTTGTACATACCATCTAATATAGATTCATCAGTATACTTACCTGACGGTAATACTGTGATACCGTAAACATCGATTCCACCACTTAAAGATTTTTCAAATAATTTAAATAATATTTCAGCTCTTTTATCCATATAAATTAACAATCATCGTAGTGTTGATAAATTAATGGATTTTTACTTGATAAACTTCTAAACAAGTTACCATACTCATTCACAACTTTAACTATAAAATTTGTTTGTTTACCACCACTATCTAAATTGACCAAATACATTCTATCAAAAAAAATATTTAAAACAAACCTATCCATCATATCGTCATAATCAATCGTGACATTACATACACCTTTACGTGAATCTTTATTCAAAAACTTAGAAAAAACATTGATTACTTTTTCAACCTGAGATTCTGTAATTATGACTTTCATATAAATAAATACCTCTAAAAACAAAAACCACCTATTAACAGTGGTTTAAGATAGATTACTCCTCATTGTACTTATAATCAAGAGGGACAGGTTTGTCAAAATTCATATTATACTCCGCGAGTTGTTTTTTATACTCATCAACTGTTTCACGAGTAAAATAAGGTGTAAAAATTGGTCGTCGGTTGAATGAAACATTGTCTCGGTTATCCCACTCATCAAGCTCCTGTTCCATAATAGGAATTTTTTTTGTCAAATAATTCCATTCTTTCCATGCGTTGTAATCTTCTTCCGATTTAAAGTAATTTACTCCACCATAGTTATCAATATTCAAATTAGGATTGTTTGTGTATACATCCACAATACCCTCATCACCATAATATTGATAACATAGTTCCTGAAGTGTATGTGGGTTTACATGATTCTCTTTCCATTGTCTACCATAAGAGCGAACATCACAGATATAAAAATATCCATCCTCAAAAGAATTGATTAGGGAATTAACTTCATTTTTTAATTCAATGAGTTGGTCAAAAGTGTAGTCAGATAAATTCATAGGACAAATATATAACAAAAATCCCAATCAATAAAATTATTTCTTTTTTTTCTTTTTCTTATTTTTAATTCTGTGAGTAAATATTTCCTCTTCACCGTATCCCGGACCTTCATCAATCCAAAAACAATCGATATTCATATTCAATAATTTTGAGAAATGGGCAATCATCAATTTCGCAAATAACTTTTTTCTAAATAAAGGAGCAAAATTTTTAATTTTGTTAAGAGTGTCAGTATAAATAATAAGTTCAAATTTACAATTATTGGATAATTCAGGATTTATACCAGAAGCAATCCACCCAATTTCTTCATCATCAATGAGCAATTCCATTCTATCAAATGTAGGGCTTTTAGCAGTTCTAACATTACCGAAAAAAACCTTAATCAAACTATTAACAAAACTAGTATATTGTTCTTTTGTTACTTTATACTTCATATTATAATAAATACCTTACCAAATAAAAAACCCCACTCATAAGAATGGGGTTTAATATTATTTCTTTAATTAGAAGTCGGTATCAACCTCAAAATGACGTTGGTCTACGCTACCATCCATAGTTTTGACATAAATAACCCAACTAACTGTATCATTTGACGTATCACCTAAAAGAGCTTCTTTAATTTGTTTAAATGCCGTATCCAAACTTTTAGCATTATCTCCACTAAATTTACTCATATGTGGCGCAACATTTGTATTCCACCAAGACTCAAAAGCAGCTAAAGCCCCTTCCTCATCATCATTGATAGTTCCTTGATAATCTGCCCAAAATTTAGAGGTTGGTAAAAATAAATTTCTTACCTTATTTGAAAGTTCTTCAGCCAAACGGCTGTAGGATGGGTCACCTGGGTCATTTGCACCCTCTTCTTCTCTAATAACTCTTTTAACCAATTTAATTAAATCCGATTCTGTTAGTCTAACAATCTTTTTCATAATATTTTAATTTATATATAAATATATTATAAAATAAAAAAATTATTATTTAATCCCATTATTAATCACTTCATCAATCACACTTTCGTCAAACTCATCCTTCCAATTATATTCATGAGGAATATAATCAGGATGACAATGTTTTCCAATAGGAACTCCCAATTTATAACTAACCCAATTATGAATATCTTTAGTTAAATCCTTTGATGGGTAGAACTTAGAAAACGTTGTCCAAAAATCCCTACTAAAAAAAGTATAACCACTATCAGCAACGTTAACAACCCATTCTTTAGTATTTGGATTAATAATCCAATACCATCCATCATAATGATAGACCAAGAAATTTTTTACATATAAATCAATAACCTTATTAACCATTTAACAAAGATACTATCTTATCTACGTTTCTTTGGTGAACACTTATGATTAAGTTGGTCGTGACTATGTTTGTTAACCCTCTGTGTCTGTCTATGCATCTGTTGAGACTTCTTTTGATGTTGAGAATAATTATATCCCTTATGTGTATTACATGATGACAAGTAAACACCTGATAAAATGAAGAGAATAAAAATGAAGAAATAAAATAATACTTTTTTCATAATGTGTGTTTTTTTATATAACCTTACAAAGATATATAAAGTTGTCCATAAAAACAAGAAACCCCTTGGGAAATCCAAGGGGTCAGTCCAACAATACTATCATTGGAGGGGTTATATAATTTAATATTGTTTTACATATCATCATCATCAGATGGCATTCTCCATTTAGTTTTGTATGACGGCATGTCATCTTCATATTCCTCATCGTCATAATCAATTTCCTCTTCACCAACAATCGCATAATTCAATTCATCAAGTACTGAATCAACAGGAAGCTCATTATCATCCTCATTATAAAATAAACCATCAGAATAACTAACAAGAGGTATCCCTTCCTCAACTGTATCATTATAAGCAGATATAATATCTTCAGGTGTTGGACGACTTCCAAGTTCCATTCTAACTCCACTATATTCCATTGGAATACGAATCGTATCTTTACCTGATTCCATATCTCTGTCATATTGAGGTTGGTAGTCATCACTATCCATCATATCGTCGTTTTCGTTAATGACCCTTTTAACAATTTTCATTAAATCTCTTTCAGTTAATCTTACAACTTTTTTCATATTAATATCTTTCTTTTCTTGTTTTAATTTTAAAAGGTCTTCCTGTTTTTTCTCTATAAGTGTCAAACATTTTTTTACCTGTTTTTCCTTTAAACCATTTTGGAGAATTTTCATCTTCCTCAGGATATTTTTCTATATACGATTCAAAATCATCAAATTCTTCTGTGTCAAACTCGTCATCGTCACCAATTCCATAAAGTTCTTCACTCTTTCTAACGATTCTGTCTCTATCGTCCAACCATTGGTCACCCATACGGTCCTTTCTTTTAAAGTTACCAAAAGAGGCATACTTAGATTCATTAACAACTTTTTTAATAAGTCTAATCAAATCTGATTCCGTTAATCTTACAACTTTTCTCATAATGATAAATATATCATAAAATAAAAAAAAGGGGGGTAGGGGGGAATTGGACGACGAAAAAAAATATTTTTTATTTTATACAAACAGAACATCCCATACCGCACTAGAATCTCCGTTTTCATCTTTAGGAAATAATAAACCAAACATGGTATTAATATTATTCTCAATATCTAAACCCTCATCATAAGCATGATAACTACGACCACCTGTATTTAGTATAATATTATATAAAGGATATGTCTTATTTGATGCATCCCAAGTCGTTACATCTATCTTAACATCACCTTTAAACCATTTGTATTTAGATAATAAGTTCTGAATATAGTTTTTCAAGAAATTAACTTTCCTCATTTGTAAATTCTGAGACTCGGTGATAATATATTTCATACTACAATAAATACTCAAATTTTATTTCTTCAAGGATTCTTTCCATCCAAAATAAAACCCTACACCAACAATTATGTTCATTCCAAAAGATGCAATAACCTCATAAATGTCGTCATAAACATTAAGTGATAGATGGACATGGCCAACAACCCAAAATGGAATAGATAGATTCTCAGCAATCCATATGATAAGATATTTTAAAAATTCTTTCATATAAATAAGTATCTAAAAACAAAAAGGGGGTAGGGGGATTAAACCACTATTGCTCTAATAGTTTTAGTTCTCACGAAAAAAGGATTTGGACCAGAATTAAATGACTCACCCATAATAAATATCTTTTTTCCTTTATGTTCCTCCAAGAATGATAAAATAAATTCCATAGACGTTAATATAAAATCAACCGTTTCGTATTCATCTCGGTTCACAAATTCTTCTCTTATGGAATTAAATTTTGAGGTTAATTGATGTTCCCTAATACGATATATGGTATGTGTATAAGCTAAAAAACTTTTTCCATCAATAAAAATTGATGGTGAGTCAATGATTTGAAATTCATATGTTGTTCCCTTTCTTATTATTGTCTCAATTTGATAATCAAGTATTTCTTTAAGCTCTTGTTCTGTTGTATTCATATCACAATAAATATATACCGAATAAAAAACCCCTCACACGGAGGGGTTTAGAATGAATTGTATATTATTTTTTAGGATATCTAAATCTGTCATTATTTTTAGCCAATTTATCATCTTTTTTAATCAAATTAATAAGTTTGTTTGTAAATCCTTTTGCCATAATATTGACTTTTTCACCACCAGGTGTAGTCACAGTCGTATATGTCATACTACCACCTTCAAAGTTTATTTTTTCTTTTCTAGTATAAACAAGATATTCACCGTCATTTAGGGATACTTCAATCTTAAACCCTTTAGGTACTATAAAACCACGATGTGATTCTAAAACTTCATAATTACCACTTTCAACAGCAGATAATATGTCCTCAGCAAGTCTAGCCTCGTCTTCGGTTGTTTTAGGAAGACCCATAACCCCTCCTAGCGTATCTCTAACTTTATCTCCAAAAGTAAATGCCGCATCTTCTTGGATTACTCTTTTAACCAATTTAATTAAATCCGATTCAGTTAATCTTACAACTTTTCTCATAATAATATTTTTATAATAAATATATCATAAAATAAAAAAAGGGGGTAGGGGGGATTGGAACAACGGAAAAAAAATTATTTTTTCATAAACATATTAAAGAACTCCTTCTCATAATTACGTTTTTCAATATTGATTTTTTTAACCTGAAACTTAACGAAATTAATATCAGTATACATCATAGAGAATGATGTATTAATATATTCTGTTAACTTCTCGGGTGATAGTACATTATTAGAATCCCAATTATACTTAACCTCCAAAAAAACAAGATAATCAGGAACGGTATCAAAATCCGTAAGACTAAATCTTGCAACGTTCCTATAACTATCAACCAAGATTGAACGAATACCTGAGTTGTTCTTCTTAACTAAATTCAACAATAACTCAGGAAAAACCATTTCACCATCCTTATTGGGGATGTCCGAATGAGTACGGTGAATATGAAAATCATTATTAATATACGGATTATTAACTGTAAGTCCTCCTCCTTCTAAACGATAGGTGGAGTTGACTATAGCAGTATTATCCGATGTTAATAAAACATTATCTCCTAAAATATTCATTATGTCTTCTTCAGGTTCCATATATTCTTTTTTAAAAAGATAACCATATAGTTGGATATTATCAAAAATTTTCCAAAAATTTATTTTCACATATAAGGAACATTTTATAATGGGGGGTCATGTTTTCAAAAATTAATATTCCTATATAGTCTCCGATACTCATCCAAATCCTTTTTCACATTGATAACATACTGTCTAAAATCAATCTTCTCGTCAAACCTAAACCTCTCATTCTCCTGCTCCCGTTGGAATAGATTATCAATAGAATCATTAATCTCAGATAATATATCCCTATATATTCTTTCCCTATCAATACTCTCCCTTAACTCAGACTCCAAGTTAAAGATGGTACCCTCCAATTCCTGTATTCTTTCCTTATCTTCCATAATACAAAAATAAAAAACCCCTTGGAAAAATCCAAAGGGTTAATAAAAAATATATACAATTTTATTTTCTATTCTTCTTAAACATAGAATATCCCCTCTTAATTTTATCAATAAACTCAGGTCTCTCCATAAATGAAAAATAATCCTCAATATATTCTTTTGGTAAATCACGTCCCTCGTCATACTCCATCGTAGACAAAGTTGTCCAAATAACCTCCGACTTATAATCATCATAATCCTCAAAATGAAATTCACCACTAGTTATTTCAGATATTGTCTCATCAAGAATTTCATCTATATATTTGGTTCTCCTATTAAGATAGATTGAACCCACATTTTCCACAAGTCTTATTAAATCCCTTTCAGTTAATCTTACAACATTTTTCATATTACTAATTTAATAATAAATACAAAAATTTTCCAAAAATTTATTTTTCACTTTACCCACCTTTTTAAAAGAGGGGGTCCTGTTATAGAAAAAATTTCCATAAAATTTTATTGATGGGATTAACCCCCCTAAAATCGGAAAATATGTCATATAAGGGGGGGATACCTCAGGGGGAGGGGGTATGGTATGACCATATGTCAGGGGTGGGGGGTCTACGGTATTATATGGGGGTGTGCCACTACCTACCGTATGGGGATAAAGATATCCACAGTCCCCCCACCCTACGTGTTAATAAGTTTATGTATATACCCCCGACTCTATGTCAGATATAATCTGTAGGACCTCATCTTTACTTCTGTATCCTAATACATCATCGTTAGGGGATAGTCTAACCCAACCCATGTCACCATCACTCTTCCAAACTGCCACCTCGAATGTATTAACACCATCACAATACAATCCAATTCCACCCACAATACTAATGGTGTAACCGTTGTCAGTATCAATCTTACATTGTACTCCACCCATATTATTAAAATGGGGGACAAATACTAAGTCGTCGAATGTTTTATTCATACCACAAATATACGGCAACATTATTCCCCCACCAAATAAATTTCATGTTCATAACTTTATTTGGGGGTTTGATATTTCCGCCGTAACTTAGCATGGTGCCTTATATATTTTTTTTTATAACAAGAGCGTCAACACAAAGTTACGGCGAAGAAAGTTAATATCCTAATTTTTTATTAATTATTTTTGTTGTAACTTAGCCCTAACGTACCTTATAACGATGAGGGGATAAAGGGCTGGCACCAACAATGCTTGGAGTGTGTACTCCAACCTGCCTTTAAAAAAAAAGGAAGTTTTCTTTGTGGGGGAAGAAAATTGTTGTATATTTGTAAAACAATTAAACACCACACCACTATGACAATCACCCAAGATAAATTATCGACCAACTTAGTTAAGAAGTTCTTAAAGAAGAAAGGTACCCTAATCATGAAAGAAGAATGGCATGGCTTCGGTGAGGTGTCAATTCGTATTGTATCTGTTGGGGAAACTGACAAATACAATTGGAACGAGCAGAAGTATAGCCGTGTGTTAAACATCGAGGTGACCATGAAGAAGACAGGGTTCCACTTCAGTGAAGATAAAATCCCAAGCAAGTATTCTTGGAGAGGTACCCAAATGAATTTCTACAAAAGAAGAAAACGTGCAGCATCAGTTTACTTCGACAGAATGATTAACCAAACTCAAATCCCCTTGTTCTTCAAGATGGCCGGCATCGCATGTCCAAGACATAACTCTGACTTCATGGGTAAATTAACTTTTAATTATATCGACTAATATGAAACTCAAAGATAACTTAAATACATATAGTGTTAAACAACTAAGAACCTTGGGGATTGAAACCATTAAGGTGACTCGTGAAATATTAGGTCACGGGAACAAACCAACCCCTACGTTAAAAATTAGAAATGGGTTAACAAATTGTTATGGTCAGTACGACTATGATTACACCATCATCATCAACCCATCGACCTGTGTTAATGTTGATAAGTTTATTCGTACCGTCATCCATGAATACACCCATCACATACAAAAGGGA
>Ga0222712_10005058_pt1 | contig 13503 bp, 13 predicted proteins | sample C33_657DmetaG_FD_165043 | JGI IMG/M metagenome (GOLD analysis project Ga0222712, IMG submission 165043) | Estuarine water microbial communities from San Francisco Bay, California, United States - C33_657D | ecosystem: Environmental > Aquatic > Marine > Unclassified | place: USA: California...
TGGCGACAGCCAGCTCGACAAAACGACCGTGGCCGACCCGGGCCCTCACGAGGCTCAACGGGCCGACCACACCAGCGGCATCTCACTTGCGCTTTCGCTCGGCCACTCTCACCCATCGGTAATTTCGTCACGTGACGATATTACCGAGAGTCAACCGGTGAATGTTGGAACGACAGGTTGTTCAGCGGGATCGACCGCAGGCGTCAGTGCAGGAAGAACTGGAAATGGGAATGCCGTGAGGGTCAAGCCCCACACACCCTGATAAGAGGCCAACAGGTCGGGCACCCCGGGATTCCAACTCGCAAAGAACGCCCCTGCATCACTAGCGGGCGATGAAAGTTGAAAGGTTTGGAGCGCTGCGAGGGGATCCGAGCCACCGACAGACCAAGCCGAAGGACGTTGACCCACCGCCGTAATCGCCTGGAGAACGAGAGCGGTGGAATTGGCGTCCACGTCTCCCCCAGTGAACCATGGGAATCCACCGGCGCTCGCTCCACCTGTTGCCTGCGCATTCTGCAGGAACGTCAGCGCTGAAGCGACCGGAGCCGTCCGGCCAAAGAGTTGCAATGCTTGGACAGCAAACGATGTGGAGTTGGTGTCGGCCCCGACGTAGTTCATAGGGTCCGGAGCGTCGCAGTCCTGAAGCACGTTGCCATTCGGGGCTCGAAATGCTTGCCAGCCTCCGAGCGAACTCTGCGGGTTGGAACCACCGATGCATTGCTGATCCACAAGCCAATCGATAGCCGCAGTTGGAGGTGTTGCCCCCACCGCTTGTAACGCCATCACCATCAACGACTGATCCTGAATCGAAGACCACGGCTCTTGATACCCGTAAAAGCCCGGGATCACTTGGCCATACATGGCCTGGGCTCGCGCAACGAGATCGACCGCTGGAACTCCAAATGCTCGCGGGTTTCCACGCGTGGTGTTGACGAGGAGGATCAATGCGGCGAGACGTTCGGGGAGATCAGCGCCGGGTGGTGCAACGGTGCCTCCACTTCCATCGTTGGTGACCCATTCTTCGATACTGCTGGAAAGCGAGAGGTATGACATCGCCCGAGCAAGCGCATCACGCTGCTCCCCCGTTGCCGCGAGTCCCTGAGCGACATACATCGTCTGTGTCACGACTGACTGGGTCGCGCCGCTGATGTTGACTGCGCCGTCACTGCCTACCTGTGCAGCCAACCATGCGGAGGTCAGCGTCGATGCCGGTGTTGTGACGGCAACGGCGGGTTGTGAGATGAGCGTGAACATGGAGATCGCAGTGACGAACACAGCAACCGTTCCGCGACGGATGCGAGTCGTGACTCGAGATGGATGAGCGTGCATGGTGTCCTTTTGTTGGACCGACGCTTGTGCACTGCCGACCCTCGTCGAACACCAAATGGCGCCTGATTTCGGGGCTCGACACCGCATTCCACGACGGTGAGGGTGAGCCGCGTTCTCGGGTTCGGTGATCCGACTCGAGTGGCCTGCCACCGGCAGACGCCAGTAGGTCTCCACTCACACGGTTGCGGGACAGCGCCGGATTCACACCGGACTTCCCCTCACTCGAGAACAACTCGTTGTGTCGTTAGACAAACAGCAAATGGTGATCTCGTCAAGGACGTCGTTCGATGCGAAGGCGGACATAGGATCGGAACAATCGCATCGGGGAGATTCCCCCAACTGAATGGAGAGCTGCGATGACCGCAAGTCTCGATCCTGACAACTTTGGCGTCGTACGCGCAGCTAGTAAGCCAATCCCCTATGACATCCCCGTGTTCGACACGTTCGAGGAAGAACGCCAGCACCGTAAGGAACGGCTTGCTGCAGCATTTCGTTTGTTTGGCAAATTCGGATTTGGTGAGGGAGTTGCCGGTCACATCACCGTTCGCGATCCCGAACACACCGACTGTTTCTGGCTGAACCCGATTGGTATGGATTTTCGACTCATCAGTGTCTCCGATCTGATTCTGGTCAATCACGACGGCGACATCCTTCATGGTGAGTACGCAATCAATCAGGCTGCGTTCGCAATCCACTCACAGGTTCATGCCGCTCGCCCTGACGTGGTTGCCGCAGCCCATACGCACTCGGTGTACGGAAAGGCGTTTTCCTCGCTTGGTCAGCTTCTTGATCCGATCACGCAGGATGCATGCGCATTTTATGGCGACCACGTTCTCTTTGACGATTACACCGGTGTCGTGCTCGACCCGAGCGAAGGCATGCGCATCGCTGAAGGTCTTGGAATGAAGAAGGCGGCGATCCTCCGTAACCACGGCCTGCTCACCGTGGGCCACTCGGTAGACGAAGCCGCTTGGTGGTACATCACGATGGAGCGCAGTTGTCAGGCGCAACTCTTGGCAATGGCTGCGGGGTCACCAATCTCGATCGACGCAGACTGCGCCGAGATGACACATGACCAAATCGGTCATCCGTTCGCTGGGTGGTTCTCGTTCCAGCCACTTCATGCAACCATCGTGCGCGAACAACCGGATCTATTCGACTAAGTTCCAACGTACAACTGACGCTGATCACCGCATGCGGGAGAGATCACTCGACGGCAGAGAGGCCGCACAAGACGTGCGTGGTCTCGAAGTTGACGAGAGGCGCCGAAGGAGCAACCCCCCGGGAAACTCTCAGGCACATGTACCGCACGCGTAGGCAACTCTGGAGAGCAGCCATCACCTTTGTGAATGGCTCACCGACGGGGAAAGTGGACACTCATTGTTGGGCCCATTCGGCATCAGCAGGTGGTGAAAACGAAACTCTCAGGTACCACGACAGAGCGGGGTCCCGACAAGCGCTCACGCGCCGCGACCACCGAGGCCACAATGACCGATCTCCGCCCGTCACTCCATGAACTCATTGCATCCGATCAATTCGTCGGTCGTCATATCGGACCTACCGATGCTGATATTGAAACGATGCTGCGCGTTGTTGGTCAACCGACGCTCTCGGCGTTGATTGACGCTGTTGTTCCTCCGTCGATCCGTTCAACCACGCCACTAGCAGTGCCGGCCGCTGTCGATGAAGCGACCATGCTTGAACGACTGCGAACGATTGCCGATGGAAATAACGTCCGCACTTCACTTATCGGCTGCGGTTGGTATGACTGCGTCACTCCCCCAGTTTTGCGTCGCAATGTGCTGGAGAACCCTGCCTGGTACACGGCCTACACGCCCTATCAGCCAGAGATTTCCCAAGGACGACTTGAAGCGCTCCTGATGTACCAAACGATGGTCTGCGACCTAACCGGCATGGATATTGCCAATGCATCGATGCTTGACGAATCGACCGCAGCCGCCGAAGCCATGACCCTCCTGTACCGGTCTAATGGGAAACGCGGCGAACGCTTCCTCGTTGATCGCGACACTCATCCTCAGACGATTGCCGTCCTGCAAACTCGCGCCGAACCGCTCGACCTCATCATTGAGCTTGTCGATCTCAGCGACCCAATCGCTGACGATGTCTTCGGTGTATTGCTCTCGCACCCAGGCTCGTCGGGTGCGATCCGCGAAATCGCTCCGATGATTGATGCTGCCCATATCGCTGGTGCACTTGTTGCCGTCACGACAGACCTCCTCGCTTGCTGCCTCATCACTCCCCCTGGCGAACTTGGCGCCGACGTGGTTGTCGGCTCCTCGCAGCGATTCGGAATCCCGCTCGGCTTTGGCGGCCCGAGTGCAGGCTTCCTCGCAACTCGCGACGAACACCGTCGAGTACTTCCCGGACGTCTTGTTGGAGTTTCGATCGACGCTGCTGGTCGACCTGCGTATCGACTCGCATTGCAGACACGAGAACAACACATCCGTCGGGAAAAGGCGACCTCAAACATCTGCACTGCGCAGGTCCTTCTTGCAGTAATGGCTGCGCTGTATGCCGCCTGGCACGGTCCAGATGGTCTTCGCCGTATCGCTACACGTGTGAACAGACTTACTGCGGCCGCAGCACGTGGGTTCGAAGCCCTCGGCATCGAATTGATCAGCACCACATTTTTCGACACGCTCACCTTTTCAGTCCCGCAGGGTGCCGATGGCTTGATTGCCACCGCCCGTTCTGCTGGTCTCGAACTGCGCAGGGTCGACGCCAACACCGTTTCAGTCTCGTTCGACGAAACTTCGACACCAGTGACGGTTGCGACACTCTTGGTATGTGCAGGTGCGGTTGATGTGTCCGTTGCCGGCCTCGACGCCGAAACTTCCGACTCAATTCCTGCTCCATTGAAACGCACAACACCGTTTCTTGATCACCCCAATTTCACGAGCCATCACAGCGAAACGGAAATGGTGCGCTATCTCCGGCGTCTCGCCGACGTCGATCTCGCACTTGATCGCGCAATGATCCCTCTTGGTTCATGCACCATGAAGCTCAATTCTGCAGCCGAAATGGAACCGGTCACTTGGCCGCAATTCGCGAGTCTCCACCCCTACGTCGACCCATCGGACGCTGCGGGGTACCGAACGATTATTTCCGACCTCGAACGCTGGCTCGCCGACATCACCGGTTACGACGCAGTCTCGCTGCAACCCAATGCTGGCTCGCAAGGTGAGTTCGCAGGACTCCTCGCTATTCGCGCTTGGCACCTCGGCAACGGCCATACGAATCGCACCGTGTGCTTGATCCCGGCTTCTGCGCACGGCACGAATGCCGCCAGTGCTGCGATGGTGGGGATGCGCGTCATCGTCGTTGCGTGCGATGACAACGGAAATGTTGATGTTGACGATTTGCGAACAAAAATTTCTGAGCACGCCGAGAACCTTGCAGCGCTGATGATCACCTATCCGTCAACACACGGCGTCTTCGAGGAAGCGATCGGAGAGATTTGTGCCGCGGTGCATGACGCAGGTGGACAGGTGTACCTCGACGGAGCGAATCTCAACGCCCTCGTAGGCGTCGCACGCCCAGGACATTTCGGCGCCGACGTCAGTCATCTCAATCTCCACAAGACGTTCTGTATTCCGCACGGTGGTGGAGGTCCGGGAGTCGGCCCGGTTGCTGTTCGGGCTCACTTGGCACCGTACCTACCGAGCCATCCCGTTGTGCCTTCTGCTGGGCCTGACCGTGACAGTGCCGTGACCGGACCACTCGTTGGACCAGTGTCTTCTGCCCCGTACGGCTCAGCGAACATCCTCACTATTCCTTGGTCATACATTTCGATGATGGGCCCAGAGGGTCTTGAGCGAGCAACACACGTTGCAATTTTGAATGCCAATTACGTCGCTCGGCGCCTTCAAGGCGCCTATCAAGTTCTCTACACCGGCCGCGATGGTTTGGTTGCGCACGAGTGCATCCTTGATCTTCGCCCGATCACGAAAGAAACAGGAGTAACTGTCGACGACGTTGCAAAGCGCCTCATTGATTACGGGTTCCATGCACCCACCATGTCATTCCCAGTTGCCGGCACGCTCATGGTTGAGAGCACCGAAAGTGAAGGTCTCGACGAGCTTGATCGCTTCTGCAACGCGATGCTCGCCATTCGCCAAGAGATCGACCTCGTGGCGTCCGGCGTATGGCCAGCTGACGACAATCCTCTGCACAACGCGCCGCACACCGCTGCAGACCTCACCTCTGATGTTTGGGACCACCCCTACTCACGAGAGGTTGCCTGTTGGCCCACAGGCCATGTCGCCGCGCGGTACTGGCCGCCGGTCAGTCGAATCGATGGCGCGTACGGTGACCGCAACGTTGTTTGTTCGTGCCCGCCGATCGAAGCATTCGCTGAGAACTAATCAGCGAACAAACGGCGGCTTCACCACGGTTGCGTCAAGCAGAGTCCCACGCACGTCGATTGCGAAGTGATCGCCCTCGACAGCGTCGGGAGGAAGAAACGCGAGGGCAATGCCGTGACCGAGTTCAGGCGAGAAATTTCCGCTCGTTACTGTGCCAACAACCACTCCGTCGCGCAGTACCGCTGAACCCTCACGGGGAGGACGCCGACCCTCGGTAACGAGACCAGCGAGTTTTCGCTGAACTCCGCGATCGCGTTCTGCAGCGAGGGCCTCAGAGCCGCGAAACGGCCCCTTATCGAATCGCACCGCCCAACCCAATCCTGCTTGAAGCGATGTAATACCTTCACCCAACTCATGTCCATGGAGAGGTAGTCCCGCTTCGAGACGCAGGGTGTCGCGTGCTCCTAGTCCCGCAGGCGTTACTCCGGCAGCGGTGATCGCGGTCCATAACTCACCAGCATGCGAGGTTGGAACCGCAATCTCGACACCATCTTCACCGGTGTATCCCGTACCAGCCACGACAAGCGGAATGCCCTGCCATTCCAATCGGCGGACATCAAACCTTTGAACTGCAGCGATTTTCTCGTCCACCTTCGAGAGCAGTTCCCGCGCCTGTGGACCCTGCACCGCCAGAATCGCTCGTTCTGACGTGATGTCGCCGGCCTCGATCGTGACACCTTCCATGCTCATGACGATCTGCTCAAGCGCACTCGTCACTCGATCGGTATTGGATGCGTTCGGCATGACATCAAACGTTTCGGGATCGACCCACCAGATGATGATGTCGTCGACAACGGACGCGTCATCCGCGTCGAGAAGGTGCGTGTACTGCGCCCGACCTGGCGCCACCCTGTTGAGATCGTTCGTAAAAGCGCGCTGAAGAACCTCGAACGCGTCAGGACCTGAGACCCTGACCGTGCCGAGATGGGAGACGTCGAAAATCACTGCGCTGTGGCGACACGCATGGTGTTCCGCGATCGTGCCGTCCACGTAGGACAGGGGCATCTCCCAACCACCAAAGGGAACCATTTTGGCGCCGAACGAACGATGAACTTGGTCGAGTGGAGAAAGACGATCAGTCACCTCATGACCCTACTTTCGCAGGACTGCAAGCGCGATGACTTCACTCCCCTGCGCTCGCTTAAACGGCGTCGGGAACCGCTTCACCAGATTCCGACGTACTCGTCGCTTCGGAATCGCCTACACCACCTTCGACTGGCCGAAGCTCGCAATCCGAGCGTCCATTTCGTCACGAACCCCAGCCAACGGGAGAATATTCAGCACCCCTTGGCCTTTGTGAATGAGGTCAATCAACTCGCCATCGGACTGGATGACAACCGAAGTTGATCCTTGAATGACCAAATTCGCTGAGGTGATTTCCTGATCGAGAATGTTGCGCAAGTAACTGAAGATCTCCCGAACATTCTCAAGACGGATTCCTGCGTCGAGAAGGCTTTTGATGACCTTCAATTCAAGAAGATCTGTGTAGCCGTAGCGCCGACGTGAGCCACTTCCAGCCGCGTCGGTAACCGTCGGACGGACAAGATCGGTTCGTGCCCAATAATCGAGCTGCCGATAGCTGATCCCTACAATCTCCGCTGCCTTTGCACCGCTGAACCCGTGGTCAGCCGCGCGATCATTCGTTAGTGCCACTGAAACTCCCAAGACCATGCAACGACTCTGCGTCACGAAACGGGATCGGCGCTGATCCCACGGATGACAACGGCGAAATTACGACGTTGTGAGGACCACTGACCGTACAGGGCGCCGCGCGCGGCGTCAATGGTTGGTGAAATCAGGCCTCAGGACGCGAAATCCTCGGGATTCACGTTGTCGATAAAGGCTCGGAATTCTTCGACCACGTCTCCCCCGTCAGCTGAACCATCTGGTTCCTCATCCGGAAGAACACCGGCAGTTTCGACGACGGCGTCCTCGGCCCAGACGGGACAGTGGAATCGCAGAGCCAATGCCACGGCATCGGAAGGGCGCGCCGAAAGGCGAGATTCAGCTTCTCCAGCCTTGAGTATGAGTTCTGCGAAGAACGTTCCGCCATCGACCTTGGTGATCTCTACCGCTGTCAGCGTGGCTCCGAGGTGTTCAATCACCTCACAGAAAAGATCATGGGTGAGGGGCCTGGCCGTAACAACCCCTTCGAGACCGAAGGAGATGGCCGAAGCCTCAGCGTGACCGATAAATATCGGAACGAGCCGTCCGGCACCAGCAACTTCACGCAAAACGAGCACAGGAGAGTTTCCGGGGATATCAACCTGAACGTTGATGACTTCCATCTCGATCACCCAACCACACTACCGGGACAGATCAAGAATCGAACCCAGGTGTCAAGCTTGGCCGAGGTACTCGCGCAACGACGCTCGCACCATGACCGCACGCAGATCATCAGCCAATTCCGCCAATTCTTCGAGCATCTCGACGGCCTGGTCCCGAGCAGCTGCTCTTCGTTGCTTCAAAAGTGGAGTTATGAGCTGTTCGAAGAGCCCCGCCTCCCGTTCTGCTGACACCTTGTACATCCGCAGATGTCGAGGTTCGATTCCAAATCGACCGAAACCGGCCGCAAGGCGGGCAACTACCAACGCTTCTTCGTCGTAGTAGTCGACATGTCCCATCGAACGCAGAGTGAGTAGTCCGAACTTCTCAAGGTCGGAAACCTCGGCCTGGGACAGACCGCTCTGGGTGCACAGTTCTTGGAGTGTGAGCGCAACCGTCGGCGCTTCGGCATCGTCATCTTCACTCTTGTCAGGGATCGGATCACCCTTCTTATGACCGGTTGGATGGCGCTTGCGACCGCGTGGGTTCACAGGAGTTTCATCAGCGGGGCCTTCGAGCAAACTCGTGACAGCACTGGTGCGAGAGGAAGTCGAATTCTTCGATGGCTTGGAGTCGGTCAGATCAGAACGTGTTCCAGAAGTCGCAACCGCTACCGTCGCGGCACCATCAGAGATCGGATCATCGGCGGATCCAGAAACACCAGTGAGTTCCGCGCCGTTGGTGAGTGCATGGTCAAGCGAGCGCTCAAACGGAAGGACGCCTTCAGGAGGACCGTCGGAAAAGTCGCCTGCAGCCAGTCGGTCCTTGATCACTTTGAGCGGAAGAAAATGATCGCGTTGCTGGGTAAGAATCCAGCGCAGACGTTCAATATCTTCGTCGTGAAATTTACGGTAACCCGATGGAGTGCGCTCCGGGTTCAGAAGGCCTTGGCTTTCGAGAAACCGGATCTTTGAAATCGTGATGTCGGGATACTCGCGTTGAAGAAGCGAAAGGACCTCACCAATTGACGAATGAGGACGAGTGTCGGTCACGCGTCCTCACCTCCAAGTAAAAAAACAAGTTTGAACTTTCCGATCTGCAACTCGTCGCCGCTCGAAAGAATTGCTGTGTCAATTCTTTGACGGTTGAGATAGGTGCCGTTCAGTGAACCTGTGTCACATGCGAGCCATGTACCCCCAGTGACGCGACGTAACTCCGCATGACGCCGCGACACGGTGATGTCGTCGAGGAAGATGTCCGAATCGGGATGACGGCCTGCCGTTACAACGTCCTTGTCGAGCGCGAATCGGCTTCCTGCCTTGGATCCACGTTGCACGACGAGCATTGCTGTGTCGGCGGGAATCCCTTCGACAACCACCGCCACATCATTCTCAACCGGATCGCCAGGCGTAACGGGATGGAAGGTGATGGTTGTGTGATCGGGCGCGAGCGATTCAAGGACTGCGCCGCACGAAGAGCAGAAATTTGCCCCAAGCGAATTGCGGTGTCCGCAGTTATTACAGAATCCCTCAGCCACAGCCATCATGAACCTTCGATCAACCGCCGGTAGCCATCGACATCGAGCAACGCGTCAACTGCAGCTGCGTCGGACGGTTCGATAATGCAGATCCAGCCGTCGCCATAGGGATCGTCATTCAGGCGCTCAGGTGAGTCAGAGAGTGACTCGTTCACAGCGACAACGGTGCCGGCCACTGGTGCATAGATATCGGAGACTGACTTCGTAGATTCAACTTCACTGACTTTCGCTGCAGCGTCGACCTGAAGTCCAAGTTCAGGGATCTCGACATACACAACGTCGCCGAGTGCGTCTTGGGCGTAGTCGGTAATCCCGAGACGGAGTTGTCCGTTCTCGAGGCGAACCCATTCATGGTCAGAGGAGTAACGCAGATCGTCAGGCAGTTGCATGGGCCGCACGCTATCCGATCGCCTCGACCTCTACCGAAGCCTGAATGAAGGCTGACGGCGGACGTCGGCGGGTTAACTGCGAGCCTCCCGACCCTCACGCAGGGCGCGAAGACCAATTGGGACATAGAGCCCTGCGGCGTAATAGGACGCAAGAAGTGCCGGAATACCGAAGGCCCAAGCAGCGACTTCGAAGAACGGCTGGAGCGCCCAATCGGTGGACGCCCAGAGAAATCCGGGGAACGCAAACATGAGCCCAAAGGTGGCGGCCTTCCCGATCCAGGTCACGTCAATTCGCCGAGCCCCCAAACCGGCAAGGACCACTGTCGCAATGGCGATCGCACCCTCGCGCACCAAAACAGCGATGCAGAACCAAAGCGGAGCTGCCCCAGCAATGATGATCGCAACAATGGAGACGAAGAAAAGAAGTCGGTCAACAACAGGATCAAAAATCTTCCCGAACTCCGAGATTTGGTTGAATCGACGGGCAAACCAACCATCTACCCAATCGGTGGCGCCGAGCGCGCCGAGCAACGCTCCGGCTGCAAGCGGGTTTTCTTCGCCGAGCAGCAACCACACAAAAACGGGCAAGCACGCCAAGCGAAGGAGAGTGATCAGGTTCGGGATCGTGAAGATCCCGCTCGCAACGGTGGACTCTGCGGGCGCGCTCATCTCCAGCACTCTACGATTCGGAACCCATGAGCACCTTGTTCTCCAAGATCATCGACGGCGAACTCCCGGGACGGTTCGTCTACAGGGATGACGTCTGTGTCGCGTTCCTCACGATTGCCCCAATTTGTCCGGGACACACGCTTGTTGTTCCCCGACTCGAGGTCGACCACTGGGTAGACCTTCCGGACGATGTTGCCGGCCATCTCGCAATCGTTGCGAGGAAGATCGGTGCGGCGCAGATGGACGCGTTCGCCGCCGAGCGGATCTCGCTCATCATTGCGGGACTCGAGGTACCACACACCCATCTTCATGTGCTTCCGATCAAATCTGAAGCCGATATCGACTTCCGCAAGGCAAATCCTTCTGTCGATCCCGCAGAACTCGACCGCGCCGCTGAGGCCCTTCGCACTGCGCTTGGCCCAGACGGATCGGCCTAGTTCGTTAGAGCAGTCTCCCCTGGCCTTCGGCCTGACCATCTGGAACGATTTCCGCCGGAGCGATTAGCGACGAATCGCGATTGCGCACCGTGTTGACGGCCAACGAAACGGGCCACCACTGCAACCAATCCTCTGGCGCTGGACGAAGAAGGCGTTGCAATGCGTGAACATCAGTGTTCGTGTGGTCAAGCCAGGTTGACCAGTCCTCCCGCGGGAGAATCATCGGCATTCGATCGTGCAACGGTGCGATGAGGTCGTTGGGTGGGCCAGTGATGATCGAACAGGATCGAAGTCCGGCTCCTGCATCGTGTGCATCCTTCGGCCTCCAGATTTCCCATAGACCGGCGAAGGCCAAGGGCTTTCCGTCGCGTGGTGAGATGTAAACAGGTTGCTTCTTTTTACGCTCAGGTACCTGCACCCATTCGTAAAATCCATCAACCGGAAGAATGCATCGTTTACGGCGAAATGCGGAACGAAACGATGGTTTCACGGCAACAGTTTCGGACCTTGCGTTAATGAGACGTGATCCAATCGCAGGACTCTCTGCCCACGACGGGACCAAACCCCAAAACATCAAGTCGAGACGCCTCTGACCGTTTTCGTCTTCATGGACAACTCGCACATCACTGGTCGGAGTCACGTTGAAGTTGGCATCTTCATCGTCAAGATCAGTTTCGGCGTCAAAGAAATCGGCGAGCTCCGAGGCGGGAGTCGTGCTCGTGAATCTTCCGCACATCGTTAGACCGCTTCCTCAATCGAAGGGCCTGCCGCACCGCCGATTACAGGGTGGCCTGGATGCAGCACCGTCCGAGGCAAGAGGTATTTGCCGACGATCGGCAATGTGAGAAAACCTTCCGCCGCTGAATAGAGCAGTGCGACTCTCGGCAAACTTCGGAAGCCCTCGTAGGCTATGCAACGCGGAACCCACTCTGGATACAAGCGCTGATTAAATTCCTTCAACGATTTGATTTGGTAGAAGGGGCTCATCAGATTGAGAACCAACTTCACAATTCGCTGGGCCAACGTGTAATCAACATCTTCTTCGAAGAACCGACCCCAAGCTGCGAAGTTCATACTGAATCGTTCGTAGCCCAGTTCATCAAGTTTCATAATGGTCCGCGTGAGTAGAAACTCCGTCATACCGTTCGGAGTATCAGGATCCCTTCGCATGATGTCGAGGGTGTAACCCCGCTGGGGGCCGTAAATGGGCACCACGCGGAGGAATCCTCCCGGTGTCCCGTCTTCATCGATTGCGATACATAAACGGAAATCTGGATTTGTGCCCTCTACGTCCTGACTCAGGGTCATCGTGAATCCACGTTCGGGCGCTTTGCCGCGCCAACGCTTTGAAATATCGTTAAGAGCCGCAAGCATCTCAGGTGAAGCGTCCGTCTCTGCCATCCATTCGAAGGTGTAGGTGCGTTCGATGCGGCCAGAGGACTGACGGACGCTCTTCCACTTCTTTCCGCCGAGCGAGAACCCGCGGACATCAATTACTGCTTCGTCACCTAGGTACACCGTGTGGAGCCCGCGTGCCACATACAGGTCCCGGTCTGATTCGCGAACTGCGAGAAAGGAAACTCCCCAAGCGCGATCTCTACACATTTGGAGAAATTCGTCGATCACGAGCGGGATTGAGTCCGCATCACCGATTGGGTCACCAGAAACCAACGCTTGTCGAGCGACATAGGTATACGCGATGAAGGCCCTGTGGTCAGAGGCCACAAAAAACAATTTGTCGTCTCGGAGCGCGAAGTAGTCGAGCGAGTCGGTGCTGTGCTCCTTCACGATCTTGATGACTTCCCCAAGCGACTCCTGCGTGACGAAAGATCGAGAGACAATCGGTCTGAACAACAGGATGATCGCAGCGAGCAAACCACCCACACCGAGCAGCAACAGCGACGACGGGAACGCCCAGTCAAAAAAACTGCGCTGATAGTCGTAAGGGCCATCGACTCCTACAAGCCCGAGAAGGATTGTCTCCGCATTCATCCAAAACGTTGGACTTGGAGAAATCGATTTGCGCTCCAAGTAAAGAGCCGCATACCCGTAGAGAAAGATGATGATGAAAAACCTTGGGATGAATCGGAGAAACTCAAGGAGTGTTGGTGGATCCCCCGGTGCATTGAACTTGGACCGGCTTACGAGTAGGAGAGCCACCATCCCAAGTGAATACACGGCGGCGACATAGTGATGTTCACGCAAGAGGTCGACAACAAATGACGCTGCGAAAATCACAATCGCCGAAACCCAAGCAAGATGTCGTCGGCGGCTTAACTGGCCAGCGAGATAGAGCAACGCGACGCCTGCTGCGACAGCGATGACGTGACTCGTAACTCGCACCCCGAACGGGGTCACGACGTCGACCATCCTGCCTATGCGACCGCCCAAACCGGGGAGAGTCGAAAGCAAAACAATCACACCACCAAGAGCAGTAAGGAATCCGATCAGTCGTGCTCGACGCGAATCACGCCGCATCGGTGCGACCTCCG
>Ga0222712_10005059_pt1 | contig 13502 bp, 18 predicted proteins | sample C33_657DmetaG_FD_165043 | JGI IMG/M metagenome (GOLD analysis project Ga0222712, IMG submission 165043) | Estuarine water microbial communities from San Francisco Bay, California, United States - C33_657D | ecosystem: Environmental > Aquatic > Marine > Unclassified | place: USA: California...
GATCATCTCTTGTTCTGTCCAAACATTCATGTACGTCTTTAACATCAGTCTTGAGTTCATCTAACTTTTCGTTTAGATTCTCAACTTTTGTTTCAACAATACCGATTCTTTCTACGGTTGATGCCATTTATTTTTTCTCCGGAACTTTCGTGCCTTCAAGTTTCTTGTGAACTATCATTTCTTTACAGTTCTGTTTCACTTTACCTGTTTTTGCATCTTTAACGGGTTTACCTTCTTTGTCTTTTACATCAACACAAACTTTTTTGGTCTCTTTTGCTTCTGCATAGACTGAAGTTGTCAGACCAAGTGATGCTGCTGAAATGAATAGTGATAGAATAATTTTTTTCATAGTATCCCCTTTTTTGTTTCTTTATTTATTGGTGCAAATTTTTCAGATGCTGTGACACCAAGCCCGACCATTGTTAGATATATCATGCTATCAAACATGAATTGTTTCACTTCAAAACCCCAGAACAAATTTGCAATAAAAGCAACACCACACAATAAGAAAGCAAGAAATGTAACAACTCTCTTGCTACTTAGTGTGCCATTGTGACTATCGTTTAATAATCCATATATCATAGTAATGGTTGTGGTGGTTGTAATGGTGCTGGTTTACCACCAAAACCATTTATGATTAATGGTGTCAATTCTTGTGCCGGTGCAGGTGCATTACCACCACCCATAGGAACGCCAGGTAAAGAAAAATCAAATGCTGGTTCCTTTTTTGGTGGAGCAGTCATTGCTTTCTTTGTTTCAGCAAAGTTTTCCTGTGCTTGTTTGTTCGCAGCAAGCATTGCTTCTTGGTCTTCCTTCTTAGCACCGGCCAACATGATACCAGATAGAGTACCAGTCAAGAATGTTGCAATAGGCACAATTAATTCAAAAAACTTTTGATCAATTGGTGAAATGGCATTGAGTGGTTGTGTAACGAAAATTAGAGAATATAAAACAACAAAAACAATTCCCGTTAGTGTAAGTGCAAGACAAACACCAATGAAGAATTTCAATCTAGCCATCAACTGTTCTTCTGTATAAATGAATGTATTATTTTCCACAATTCGCTCCTTGTGCTGGTGCAGGACAATTCGGTGCAGTTGGTGTGTTCTGCATTGTTCCTTCTGTTCTAGTTGGTGGTGGTCCTAATCTTGGATCACGTTGGCCTTTAAAAACATGTTCTGGACAAGTTCTTGTTACATCACATGTTGGGAATTTACATATATTTTTTTCCCAATTTTCTGGGTTTTGACAGGGGTAACGAAACCTATCACTGCCAAAAAATGCAAGACCTACAGGCAAAGCTATCAGCACCAATAACGATAAAAATAACTTTCTATCATTGACCATATTAAACTCCTAGAACATGTAATGCGTGTTCATAATGTTTAATACGATCTTCAAGACCAATGGTGCCACCATTGATACGCTTTGTTAATGTTACAATGTCACCTTTGTCAGCCCATTGATTTAGTTTATTCGTTTCCCAAAACCAACAAGCTGACTGTGCAGCACCCTCAAATGTCTGAGTATATTCTGCGGCTTCTTCAACAGTAATACCAAGAGAACCAGCAAAAAATGTGTAGTTATCTTTACCAGTCAATTGAATAAGTCCTCGGCCACGATAACGATAACCATCACCTGATGATTCATCACCATTACCCATACGACTTGCGTAAACCTTATTTGCAATCGCCTCTTGTTTGTTTGGACGGTTGCAATATTGATTTGCTAATTCATCTGTTGGAAAATATTTTGGAAATATCTTTCTAAGTGTGGCTGGTCTGTAGTTAAGATTTTCTTGCAACAACGTGAAATTTCCTGATTCATGAGCGCATTGTGCAATAAATGCGGCAATTCTTTGTGGTGTGTTTATTTCATAATCAGGAAGTAATTGAGATAATGCATTATGCCACTGATCAATATAAGGATTTTTTGGTAACAATTTTTTAAGTTGATCTTTTGTGAGTTCCATTATTTTACGCTTTCATAAATCGTTTTTTGAATTTTGTACCATTCAACAATCGCATCATGCTTCACAGCACACTCATAGTATGTTGTATAATTACTTGCAATAACTTTACTTATATCACTTAATTTTGCGTCTTCTTTTGTTTGTTCTAATTGTGGGCATTTAACAAGTAAAGTGTCTGGCATAATAGGAAACTTTGCTTTAACTGGAACAGAAACGGTAGCACAACCTGTTAGAAAGAATGCAATCAAGACAACAAGATATTTCATTTCTTTTTCTCCAGACCCCAAACTCCACCCTCAGGCGCTTTGGCTGCTTCGTTAATCGCTTTTAAAAATTCTTTTGGTATCTCGCACTCACCACCGGGTAAAAACTTAGTATCATATTTTACAACTTCACGATCAACATACTTAATTACTTCTTGACCTTTTTCTTTTATTACTTTTTGTTGAGTGACAACCTTTTCAACAACTTTTACAGACTCTTTTGCACCTTCGGCTTCTGCCGCAGCAAGTTTTACTTCCAATTCTTTTACTCTTGCTTGCCATGCATGTTCGTTCGCAATTGAACCAGACATATAAACACCAACAACAATAAAAATTAAAGACACAACCTGTATAGGTGTCTTATACATGTATAAACCAGGAATTGGTATGAACTTAAGCAAATAGGTGACGATAAACCCTAGTATGCCTAGTGTGAGAATTGCGTAGAAAATCCAGTCAGGCAACCATTGTAGTATCCACATTTTACACCTTCGGTAATTTGCGTTTAAACATATTCATCATAATTGAAGTTTTTTTACTTTTTGGTTTAACTCCTGGTTCACCACCAAGACCTCCAGAACCAGCTACTGCTCCACTTGAAACAACATTTGCTGGTGCAGCAGACATTCCATCTTCTTTGACACAACTACCTTTTGAATAAGGCCTTTTGCCTGGAACTGGCCGGTGGCCTGGCCAACATCTTTCATTTAAAAAATCTTTAAAATTTTTCATATGTTCCTTAATATTTCTGCAGCCTTTAAATCTAAAGGTATTTCAGCTGTTGAAATGTTTTTTCCATTTATGCCGTAAATAAAATCCGGCATTATATCTAGATAACAAAGAAAAGTTTTTAATATATCATAATCTTTTTCATCTATTTTATAAAACAATATTCTAGATGTTGCTTCTGGTCCAAAAACATTGTTTAATAATATGATGTGATTTAATATCAAGCGTTCTTTTAGTAATTTTGTTACTTTATATCTTCTAAAAAGTCTTTTCAAATACTTAGTTCGTTTGATATCTCCTTCAAACTCAGAAACAATGTATTGCGGTGATGTATAACACTTCATTGCATACATTAAAAAATTATTTTCATTCAAATCATCAAACATTTATCGAAAAAAGGGGATGGCTTACGCCACCCCCAGTTCTATTAAGGTGTAATGATTGTTACTGTTGCATTTGAAGATGTTGCAGAAACACCTTGATCTGCGGCTGTAACGATGGCACGAACCACATATTGGTTTGCTGCGGCTGTTTTTGGATAAACAAGCAGTGTTTCTGTTGTTCCACCAAGGTAACCTGTGTTGGTTGGTGTGCTGTTTGCAACATTTGTCCAACCCAAAGCACCTGTGTTGCTGTTGACCTGCCATTGATAAGATAATGTTGCAGATGTATTTCCAGTTAATGTTGTGCCAACAGTAAATGTGGCGGAATTAGCATTAGAAGCACTTGCAAAAACTGTAGCATTGGATGGACTAGCCAGTGTAATTGACACATTTGCATATTGTTGAGCATCACCATCTGGTCCTTTCATTTCTGAAAGAGCTACGAGAACTTCTTGTTGAACTCGACCAGCCCGGCCGCCTGAACCTGTGGTTTTTAATACCCAGCCAGTGTGAACAGTACCATTACCGGCAACATCAGCTTCTTGTGCATCAACACCAAAAAGACCAATCGTTTCTCCAGTTGTATAAACATCAGCTGTTGTATTACCATAAAGTAATGCTACGTTGGCTGCTGTAGGCGCTGCAGCTACAGATTTTGCATCGGCAGCATTTACTATTGTTGAGTTAACGGCCCAATAAGGCGCGTTAGCTGCATTGTCATTATTTCCCCAAGACGACATTTTTATTCTCCTTTTAACCGAGGGTTATGTTTATATTTATCTTTTTAAAGGATCAGGTTTCCCTGGTCTAGGTTTCATCATCGGATCAATTTCTATTGTATCTCGATTTGTTCCCGTCATTGTTTTGCCACCCCTTAAAACAAAAGCTGCGTCTGATTTTTCACCATATTTTCCGCCTTTATTTTCTTTTTCGTGGTCGTATAATTCTTCTTTGACTCTCTTTTTTTTGTAAATTGACTTGATCATTCTCGCAGATTTAGTCATTTCACGTTTTCTTGTTGGTAAAACATCAGTATCTACTTCTGAACCAACAGTTTGTGTGGCTGCATAAGGATCTTGAAATTTATCTTCTTTTACAGACTTCCAACCACCACCTTTAGACTTATACCATTTTGATGCCCAACCATTTGCATATGCTGATGGATAAACATCAAACTTAGAACGAGCCATAGATTTTGCTCTTGACCAAAGTGATGGATTGGTGGGTTTATTCTTTTCATTTAGTTGATCAACTTCTTCACCTAATTTACCTTTGCCAAAATTGGATACATTAACCGGTTTACCACCCTTACCAGAACGATCTGCAACTGGATCATGTTTGCGTTTTGCAGCAACGGCAGAAGCTCGTTCACTCTTACTTAATTTGGCACGTTTCTCATTAGACATACATTTAGGTTTTGGTTCACCGGGTTCTCTAGCACAAGGACCTATGGCTTCACCTTTGCTATTAATTCTTTTCCAACCACCTTCTGGATGAGATTTGCTAAACCATTTGCGTAAATCTTCATCAACTTGTTCAACTTCTTCTTTTACTCTTGCTTTAGATTCTGCGCTCGCAGCACCCATATTTCGTTTTGTTGCTTTTCTAAACTTATCAAGTGCAGTTTGCATAGACTTTGTAGAAGAACGTTTAGATGCTGCATCACCTTGTTTACTTAATTTTTCTGCATCGGCTCTTGCTTTGGTTGCATAACTTTTTAACGTGCTTACATCAAGTTCATCAATCTTTAATCTCTTTCTTCTCCAAATTTCAGAACGATTTTGAGCGTATTTTTCCCAATCTTTTTTAACAGGATTTTTTATTTCTTGTTCTGTTATAATATCAGTAATTTCAAAATGTTCTTTTAATCTAGTGACGAAAGAATAGTCTTTCATTGTCAAGACACCCTTATTACGAATTTGTATTAACTTTGTCACAACATTGTGCAAATCCATATCCGTCTTTGCATCTTCACGGGAATATTCTAAAACACGAATTAAGAATGGAATATCAAATGTAACAACATCTCTTTTATCAACATACGCTTCTGTTTTAATGGATACATCAGATAAATGATCATTTTTCCATTTTTTAAATTCACCAGTTTTTGAATGTGCGACTTTTTGATCTTTTGTTGCAAATTCAGGGTTGATGCCTCTTGATTTCAGATATTTGTTTAAATAAGCATCTTCCGTAATATTTGCTTTTGCTGACCAAGGATCATTTGGATCGGTGCCAAATGTTGGCTTACGATCTTTCAATATTGTCTTGATTAGTTCTGACTTTTTCATGAAAATACCTTATTCAGAAGTTCCTGCTTTTCCCATCATTTCACTTTTTAATCTTTTTAGAGATTTTTTGGCCAAATCTTTTGCATGAGCTAAGGGTTTACTATCACCGTTTGTGAGAAAAGGCACTGTGTCACTTTCTGGTCTTTTTGCTTCTGTTACAACTTCTTCATTTTTAGCTGCCTTTGTAGCAGTAGCATACATTACTGATTTTGCTTTTTCACCGTAACGCTGTTTGAACCCTTTGAAAGATTTTTTCATGCCTTTAACGATGCGCTCTTTTTCTTTGGTTTCGCCTTTGGTTAAAGTACGCTCATCAACCTGTTCAACTTCTTCCGATGTTGGTTTAACACCAGTTACACGATGATGCGCTTTCATCATATCTTTTTGATCTTTTTTCGGATCTTTGCCGGGCAAACTCGCCATCTTTTTTGCGAGATATGATTTAACTGTTGTTTTTTTCAACTCATCAATCTGTTCAACTTCTTCTTTTTTCATTGGCTCATCTTTAACAGGCTTTCTAGAATAAACAGTACCTGTAGAGATTTTTTTGGAATCAAAACCAGCCTTTTCGCCTGGTTTTGTAGGCAATTGACTCTTGTAGTTTTTAACATCAAAAGGATTGTTTGATTCTTCGACAGCATCTTCTTTCACGGCTTTCTTTTCGCCACGAAGAATCTTGAAGTCGTGAGCATCAATCTTGTTGTTTTTATTTTTGTCTATTTTGTGCTGATCGCCTTTTAGTGCTTCTTGTTGTAAAATTTCTTTCACAGTTAAAGCGACAGAATCGAATTTTTTAATGTTAATCATTTTTTTTTTCTCCGTTTAGCAGTTCCATTTACGTAGGGATTTGTTTATTCTTGAATTTGGATCTTTTGCAGTTTTTGCACTAGTCAATCTTTTTTTCATACCACTCATTCTAGCGCAAAACGATTTTCTTCGATTTGCCGCTTTTGAACCCGGTTTAAGTTTTGATGGTTTTGTTGTTACAGCCATTGACAACTTCGAACCTGGATTTTGTTTACGATAAGAAGCGATACCTTTTCTGTTTAGTCCACCAGACGCAGACTTACCTTCTTTCCTTTGCCATGCTGGAGTGGCTTCATCAACCTGTTCAATTTCTTCTTTTGCAAGTCTACTAGCAGCACGACCCAATCCAAACATTCTTTTTCCTGCTTTGTGAATTGCATCTTTTTTAACCTCTTTGGCACTTGTTTTATTAGCATAAATCTTAGAAATTTGTTTAGCGTTGCCTATATCTGCGACTTTACCACCTAAACTTTTTCCTGCTTTAAGTGCATAACTTGTTAGAGTGTCTTTAGACAATTCATCAATCCGTTCTGCTTCTTCCTTTACTTTATATCTATTTTGTATTTTGTAATTTGCTGTCTGAATGCCTTTGATTCTTTTTTCTTCTTTGTTTCTATCACCACCAATCAAGGCTTTATTTGCTTTTGTCTGATATCTTAGAAGTGTAGAAGTTCTAAGTTCATCAATTTGTTCGGTTTCTTCTTTCATTGTTTTTAGATGATCACCTTGAGATTTAAAATGATCATGTTTAGCCATATGTAATGCAAAACCATCTTTATCACCCATCATCAAAGAATGTTCGGCTTTTTCTTTGTGTTTTTCAGCCATTTCTTCGTGATGATCTTTTTGCCTCTGCAATTCAGATTTATCAACTTCTTTTGAGTATTCTATGAAAGATTTCATTTTTTTCTCTTTTTTATAATTGTTGTTGTCTGACCTAGTTTATCTTTTGGATTTTCCATCGGTTCTTTATTTGTTGCACCACCCAAAACACCACCAACTCCCATTTCATTATCACCTGGATCATTGTGTGATTCTTTCACCGCATATTCTTCTCTGTATGTAACATCACCCAGTCCAGACATTGGATATACCGTGCCTTGTTGACGAGTATCAAATTCAGGTCCAATGCTTGTTACATTTCTAAGCCTTTGATTTACTGTTGGTGAATCAGTTAGACCTCTTTTTTTGCTCTTGGTTTTTTCTTTGTCTTTGCTGAAGTTACTTTCTTCTGGCTCTGGGTTGACTTTGATGGCTTCACTGTAAGTTTTGAAGGTGTAGGTTTTTGTTCTTTTTGGGGCGTCCCACTTGATACTGTCGGCGTTGGGATCACCGGCTCTGTTGTCTGGGGTAATGTCTCCTGGACCGGCTGCGGCTGGGCCACTTCCGGCTGATATTTTTGAATATCTAGAGGATGTTTCTCCGTTACGCTTGGCTTTGTAATTCTCAAAAAATCTAGAATTTTTCTTATCATTTTCATCTTCCTTAATATAATCGTTTATACCATTGATTTTTAACCAAGAGAACGCAACTTGATTATAGTTATTGCTCTCAATAAATGTATTTATTTTTTTATAAGTATCAGAAATATCTTCTTCAATTTCTTCTAAAGATGAACTATTATTAAATTCTAAGAATTCTTCGAAAACGTTTTGATAACTTTCTTTACATACTTGTGAAAACTTCCACTTTTCATATCTGATTGATTCTGAAAGAGTTTTTGTCAACTTTTCATTTCTTTCTTTACTAGCTTCATTTGTTGTATTAACGAAAATCATTAAAGTGTCGTAACCCAATTCTTCAAGTTCTTCTTTGATTGTTATCATTCTATTTTGGTCGTCCGCTGGTCCATTAATAATCAACGGACCTCTATTACGAATACCTTCTCTGCGAAAATCGTTTGTTTTTTCAGACAACTTAACTTTGTCCATTAAATAATCAAAAGCTTGAGATGAATTTAATTCAACAGCTTTAGATTCAGCAATTGCTTCTCTTATGATAATATCTTTACCGGAACCAGGACCACCAGTCACAAAAATGGCTTTAAAGACACCTCTGCTATAGTGTTCATTTATTCCCATTCCTGATCTAACGTCCCTAAACAATTCTTTAGCATGTTTTTCTGGAACATGAGGTGGAACACCCTGTTTAAATGAATTGAAATCGTTATTTTTTGCATGTTCACGCATTTTAGACGCAGACATACCTTCGGCACCTTCTGCATCAGGATCTCTCTGGCCAGCAGATTTGACTTCTATTTTTTTAAAATTAAACAATGAACCTTTTCCGACTCCATTGTATTGTTTTAATTTTTGTTCATATTCTGATACTCTATCCGATCCGGCAACCATGATTAAGTGGTCGTGTCCGGCGCCGTGTAGGTCGGCCGCATGTTGCAAAAATGTTGGTTTCTCTTTACTTGATGAAACAATATTAGTATTTGGAAAAAACCTTTTTGCATGTTTCAATTTTGATGCAACATTTAATGGATTCTTTTTTGCATCAATTGAATGTGATACTATAACATGATGTGGAGCACGATAATCATTCGCAATTTCTTTAACCTTGTTAACCAACTTTTCATGGCCTATGGTTGGCGGATTCATACGACCAAAAGCCATGACCACTGGTTTATTGGTTTTAGAATCGGATTCTAATTTTTCTAAAAACGATTTCATTTAATCTTTGTGTCCTAAAGTCTTCTTAAAATTGAATAAATCTTCATCTTTATCTAGATCATGTGTACTCTTGTTTAGACCGGCCTTTCCATCAGGATGAAATGCTACTGTTCGAGCAGATTTATTTCCTTTTTGTTTTTCTCTAATTCTCCAAACACCTTTACCACTAATGTTTGGCAAACCATGACCTGTTTCATCTTTTTTACCAACACTATATGTGCCATAACCACCAACTTGTAAAACGTGTACATGGTGGTCTTGTAAATATGAATGAGCTGGTTCCAAATTTGGATGTTTTATTTCAATTGTTTTTGCTCGGCCAGATTCTGTCGTTTCAGCTTTTTCCGGCTCAGGATGATGTTTATTCATATGTTCAAGTATACCGGATTTTTCAATTTGTTTTGCATATAATGGTCTTTTTTGGCGAGCTGCATCACCAATATGCCAACCTTTTTCAGTTGTATGGTGTATTGTTAGTTGTCCCATAGCTGCCGTCACACCATCTTTTGTTTCACCGTTCAACAAATCTCCTGAAACAGAGCCCGGATGAAATGTTTTCTTTTTTCTATTTTCCACTGCAAAATCGGTTCCAGCTGTTGATCCGGCACCAGTTAAATGTGAAGGCATGATGCCATGTTTTTTCAATCTTTCTACAAATTTATTTTCATAATCATGGCCCTTATTACTTGGAGCTTCACCTGGTTTATATAATTTGGAAATTGGTATTATATGTTCTTCTCCAACATGATCTAATGCATGTACATGAGTTTTTCCATCGTATTCATGAACTTTTTTTATTTTTATTTTCGAGCCGGCCGGCAAATCACGATGATCTGAAGCTAGTGTGTGTGTGAAATTGTTAGAGTTAATATACGGTGTAATATATTTTTTTACATGTTCTTGTGCAGTAGAACCTGTAGCCGTCATTTTTCCTCGACCCTCTTTCAATAAAAATGCGTTAAATGATTCTTTGATCGGCATTTAAATATTCCTTATACCAGCAAAATTTCTACGAGAAAATTCTGCGCGGTTTACAAATTTATCAGTTTCATTGTTATGATGGAAAACATAACCTTCAGGATTTGCATCTTCATCACCATGTTTATGTTGAAATTGTTGATGTTGATTCATTACATTTATTAAAACATTTTTTGCATTTTGTAGGTGATTATGTAGTTTGAATATGTTATTGTAGTGTTTTTTGTTTCTTTCGATTTTATCCAACTCATTTTTCAGTTCGGATTGTTTTGCGGTTTTATTCTTTTCAACCTTCAACTTATCTATTTCTTTGTTTTTCTTGGCTTCCAACCACTTACTAAAATTTTGATGATTCGGTGTTTCACCAGTGCGAACAGTATGGTTCATGTATGTTTCTAAATGTCCGCCAATTCCATGATGGGTTGAGGTTCCAGCATACATGTCATTGCCATGAGTGTCATGTATCGCCTGTGCAGCCACAATGTGTCTGTTAAATTCTTTTTTATTTTTTGCACCAAAATGCACTTTACTTGTGTCCATTCTAGGATCAACAGAGTACACATCTGGATGTTTTTGAAACTTCTCATGATTGACTTCATGTGAGGCATTTAAATTTGTGGAATCATCACCATGATATGATAGGTGTGTGACAACCCCAATTTTAGCTTTCTTGACAGCATTAGACTCATCGCCATGAGCAATATAAGTTAAACCAGAAGGATTTGGATGAAAAGATGTGGCGCCATTTTTTTCCTTGACTTTATCAGCAATATCTGTACCGAACATCATATCACCCTGATACACACCTTCTTTTGGTGCTATTTTTGGCAAATGTGTTAAAGCATCTTTTAATTTTTTAACCAATCCAGGTGCATGGCCATGGTTGTTTTTTATATCTTCTGGTGTATAGTTTATTTTTGGTGTTTTGTTGAAAGCTGATTTTGAAGCCACAAAAAACTTGCCATTTTTTGGATGGTATCCATAAACAATAGCTGGTGAACCATCATATTTGGTAGTTAACTCTGATGTTTTTTTACCTTTTGAGATATGATCCGCAGCGGCCATTAGAGAAGAAATGGCACGTGAAGTGCCTCTTTCACCTTTTTGCAAAGGGCGGTCTTCCACATGCGTCAGATGTTTAATCTGGCGGCTCGCTCCTTCCTCAGGATCTTCTTGTTCGACTAAAAAAGTTTTGAATGATAGCATTGTATTTTGATAGGAATTCAACACACTTTGGTTGCCCGTGGATTTATTTATATATTATTTTATCATGACTAGTTAAAATAATGAAAAAATCGATTTAATACATAGTAATCAATAATGTTCGGTTTTACCGTTTCCTGCCAACCAACCCCAACAATTTAAATCGTTGAATTCGATTAAATATTTTTTCGGCACATTAACATAATGTGCATGTTCTGTGTCTGCAATGCCATTTGAAAGTAAATTTAGATTTTTCTGTATAACTCCTAAATAAGAATCCAATAATGAAGGACAAAAAGAAAACATTCTTGTGATTAGTAGATGGTCAGCACCATGCACTATGTTGTTTGTCCATGTCGGTATTCTTTTTTTAAAAACATATTTACCAAAAAGATTATCATAAGCTGAAATGTTAAAGTTTTTTTCCAGTTCTGACCTGGCAGAAAACTTAAATATTCTTTTGGTGTCACTTAAAATTACACTCAATTGAGGATTGTTTTTTAATGTTAGTAGTGTAGAAAACAACAAACAATTTTCACCATGACTTTTTAAACCGTTAACAGCACAGTATCTTGTGTTTGGTTCTTCTGATAAATCCAGATAAACATTGCAGAGACTTGATATTTTTGTTTTTTCAGAATTTGAAATTGTTCTAACTGAAACATCGCAAAACAAAACAACTGCTTCTGGTAAAACGTTTCTCACAGATTCTAGTGTTTGTATCGTTTGTTCGAATCTTTGTTCATCATTAAACACACCTATGTTTGGTTTTAATGACGATGTGATTAAAAATAAATTTTTATTCGGTATCATAAGAAATCACTCAAGTTATCTGCATTTCGATGTATATTGATGGCTTCTGCTCTTGGATATGGATTTGCATTGTTATAATCATTGATTAAGATTCTTTTACTGTTTTGCAAACCACAGATTAAGTTAAAGCTTTTAAACCCCAATCGATACAACATGTCTCTTGTCAAAGACGTAAATTGATTCTCTCTTGCTGAAGTGAATATGAATTGTGCACCATTATCTTGCATTTCCAAAAGTTTGTCAATGTTTTTTTGTAGTGGAACAGGTTCTTTTTTGGATTCCAAATCTAACCTAGATTGTGCAATAACAATTGTGCCATCTATGTCGCAAAAGATTACTGGTTTATCATTGAATTCAAACCAGTCTTGAGCTGTTCCCACATCAACATAATTTGTTACATCTTTTTTTGTAAACACACAACTTTGATCTAACATATGCCCAATGATATCGGAAACAAATATTTCACCACTCATTTGTGATACAAATTCGAAAGATTTTTTATATTGTTCTGCACTTTCGAACTTATAACCACCAACACAAAAGGTGTCGGAGACAACTTGTTTCTCTATTATGTTTGTAACGATGTCTTGTTCATTTACAATAACAAAACTTTTCGATGCGAGTTTTTTTAAAACTTCATGTTTTGATATGTTTGAAACACAGATGTAATTTCCTTCTGAAATTTCGTGGTCAAAAAAACTGTCACAGTCTTTTACCAAAAATTCTCCTTTTACATTAGAGTTTTGTAGTATTTGATACACTGTGTCGGCAGGACCTCTTGTTGGTCTGTCTATTATTACATAGTTAATGTTGTCGGGATACTCATAACTAATTTGTTCAATAACATTATATTTTTCTTGATGTTCTTTCAATATACCAATATTAATTTTATAACCTTTTTTTCTAAAATAATTCAAAGCATTCATTAACATCATTTCACCTTTGTAATCATACAAAAGGTATTTTGGTTTCATGTTTGGAAATCTGGTAGAAAGACCAGCTGCAGGTACAATTATTTCCATAATCTTCTAATCTCTTTCATAATAAATTGATTTTCGAAATCTCCAGGCTTTGTGTGTAGATAGACTCTCAATAACATGAGTATCAATAAATTGTCATCAAAAGCTTCAGGATAATTTAATTTTAGTTTTTGTTGTAAATTTTGTAACTTAACTTCCAATTTAATGTTTGTGCCGCGCAAGAACCATTTACATTCCAAATCTTGCCTCAGCTTTGCAATATCAAATATGAAAGAGTCATATTCTATAGTTACTGGATCAATTAGGTGAAACCCAGGATCTGTATATAATATGTTTTCTAGTGTTAAGTCACCATGATAGGTTGATTGAGGTAACTTTTTTGGTAATTTTGAAATAAATTCGTCT
>Ga0222712_10005064_pt1 | contig 13499 bp, 29 predicted proteins | sample C33_657DmetaG_FD_165043 | JGI IMG/M metagenome (GOLD analysis project Ga0222712, IMG submission 165043) | Estuarine water microbial communities from San Francisco Bay, California, United States - C33_657D | ecosystem: Environmental > Aquatic > Marine > Unclassified | place: USA: California...
GAAGGGGAGTATCTAGATGGGGAAGGTAATTCAGTTCCAGGACGCTATCGACTTAAAACAAAAGCAGAAGTTTTACACGCTGAATCAAACGCTATTGCAAAATTGGCAAAATCAAACTCGTCTGGCGTTGATGCTGACATCTTTGTCACTCACAGTCCTTGTATGGAATGTGCGAAACTTATACACCAGTCTGGAATACGCAGAGTATTTTTTGGAAAACATTATAGAGATAACAAAGGAATAGAATTCCTTCAAAAATCAGGAATTGAAGTAGTGCAAATTTCTTAAAAATATGGCCGAGATATACAACTTCCCAATTAAAACTAATTCACAAGAGTTGGATAGGCTGCGTTGTAAATTAATAGAATTGAATGAATCTAAAACAGCAATTCTAAAGGAAATTAGAATAACTGAAGATTTAATTAAACTTTTAGAAAGCGGAGAAAATAAAAAATGAAACCAGGTTCAAATTACAAAATGTCTAAAACACTAAAGGCAAGTCTTGCTCTTAGTTCTTTTCAAGATCCCCACAAAAAAGCACAATGGAAACGTGCAATGATTGATGCAGAAATTGCCGCTTCTTTCCAACCAAAACGTGAAAAGGGAAATAAGAAGTCTGAAGAGTAAATAAGTTTATCCTCAAGGGTAAACTAACATAGTTGGTTGCTAGAGTGCGAGGCTCTAAGATTAGGCGCAAATCATAAGACGCCTTGGGGGTGCGTCAATTGTTGCACCTTTTTTGAATTGACATAAATGACTTGGACACTCGTATTTTGGTTGCAATTCCCGCAGAATTATGTAGAACATACTCAGTATAAGACCGAGCGTGAATGCAGAGATTCTCAGCAGTTATGGCAACGAAGATTTAATATAGTAAAGTCTGAACTGGTTGCGGAGTGTAGACAGCGTGACTAAATGGTTAATATTTACTTTCTTTTTCGTATGCTTAATAATAAGCATGAGATTGCATCAAATGTGGACTTGGTGGATACTTTTGCCTGCCTTCACTGTGCTATATAATTGGGCAGAAAGCCTAGAAGATGATTCTTAAGGAGCATCAACAATGTTTTATGCACTATTTTTATCAGTGGTGATATCTGGCAAAGTCACAGAAGTAAAACTCAAAACTTTTGATAGATTTGAGGAGTGCTGGGAAGCGGCGACTATACTGATACACAATAGAAACAACATGACTGCTAGATGTCAGTTAGTTGATATTAAAGAATAGAAAGTAATGAACATAGATTTTTCAAATCTTGAAACACAAGGTTATGTAGTAATACCTAATTTTTTGTCAGCTGACGAAATTGACATGTTTATCACTGATAAAAATACTAGTACAAGGGTATTTAAAAGTTTTCATAGCATACCAATGCCATCAAAAACTATTCTTGAAAAAATTTCACCTAAAGTGTTAGACTTAATGAATAAGATTGGTGACAACACTTCAATCAAAACTAATGTAATGTCAATGCTATCCTTATATATGGATACATCTAATTTTCAAATGCCTTGGCACCAAGATCATGTTTCATGGTATATTGATCAACATCATGATAATTATTTGAATTGTTATATTTCAATTATTAAACCCAACCCAAATTTATCAGGATTAAGTTTGATTCCGTATGATGTTATTAACAAAAATTTTCCTGAATACAAAGAAAAATTTTTAGGGAAAGGCGCCAAAAGATTTTTCCCAAATAATAACAGGACAACTGTATATGATGACGAAACTGGTGAGGAATATGATTTACCTATCAATATTGATGATGTACAAGTAACTCCAAAAATAAATCCTGGTGATGCTTTGATATTAAGAGGTGATTTAATTCATAAAACACAGGATACTTTAACTAATCGTTTGTCTGTTACAATTAGGTGTTTGGATGGAGACTTCGTTGTTAGTAAAAAGAAAATGTTAAGTACTGAATGTAAGACAAAAAGTTCAATTTTAACATCAAATTTAGAACTTTATAGAACAGTGATAAATGCTTATGGTGATAAAGAAACTATGACCATTTTTGAACTGTATGAAAAATGGAATTAAAGAATTGTTGTAATCCCTTCAAAGCGAAGGACTCTTGGACGCGGGTTCGACTCCCGCCAGGTCCACCATAAACATACTCTAACCGAAAGGTGACAAGTGGGTTCATCCATGAAGTGTGTTTATGCCGGGCCTGCCATGGTTTCGACAGGGGTAGATAGTAGAGACGGCAACACGGTAGGCGATGACCGTAAATCAAGCAAAACTAGTAAATGCAAAAGCAATTACAACTGAAGCAGAAGTAATGACTTTCACCTGGGATCTCCCAGCTAACGAAAGCCGTTATGCTCTAGCAGCCTAAGAAACTGCACTTCCGGGGCAACTATGCCTTGTAAAATAAAATAGTAAAAGGGCACTTCGGTGCCCTTTTTTATGACTTTAAAGTGTAAATATCCGTATAGGGTCAGGAGCGACGAATGGATCCAGTAACGCTGTTTGCACTAGCTAACGGAGCGGTATCTGCCGTTAAGGCAGGGTGTAAACTTTATAAGGATATAAAGAGTGCGGCAGGGGACGTTAAAGACGTTCTCAAGGATCTGGACGACCAATTCCACAAACGCTGGGAAGGTAAAGCTGTACCTGTTGAAGCCAAAAATCAATACATCAAAGAAAAAAATCGTGTTATAGAGCTGAACAAAAAAGGCGGCGAAACTACTAACATCTATCAAGAAATTGGAAATCATTTAGGGGCCTATTACGACAATTACTACAAGTGCTTGGCTGTCTTTGAAGAAGAAGAACGTCGTAGTAAAACTGAAGTTTATCACGGAGATGATAGCTTGGGCAAACGTGCCCTGCAACGTGTCCTTATGCGTAAGCAATTGGAACAAATGAGCAGTGAACTTAGAGAGCTTATGGTCTACCAAAGCCCCCCTGAGCTAGGCGCACTCTACACTGAAGTAGAAGAAATGATGAAGATCATGGGCAAGGAACAAAAAGTTGCTGTTGCTAATGAAATGAGAAGAGCTGAGATAGAAAGAAAAAGAAAAAAGGCTCGTAATGACAAAATGACAGAGCAAGCTGTTCTAGGCAGTGGTGTAATTATTATCATGTTTATTGTAGCTTATATTTTTATGCTTGTGATCGCTGGAAGGATTGAAAAATATCCAGAACTTGGAAACTGTGCAGTTCCAAAAGGTACATACCTTTATAAAAAATGGACCAATACTGTTTGGGCCGAATGCGAATAATTTATTATTGATTTCTCCTATAAGTGTCATTGAAAAATACCATAGCAAAAATCTATTAATCTGCTTGATTAATAGGGTAAATAAACGTATAATATAAACATGGAACATTAGTTCTTATCAAGTTTTCAAACACACACAAAAGGAGATACTATGAAAACAGTTGGTCATAAATTAGAAAAATTCGCAATCACTGGTGTCAAGCCAGGACAACCAGAAGATGCTTTCTTTGACATTACAGATGAAAGTTTTGCTGGCAAGTGGAAAGTAATTGTTTACTATCCAAAGGACTTTACATTCGTTTGTCCTACAGAGATTGTTGCGTATGACAAGTTATCAGGTGACTTTGCTGATCGTGATGCAGTATTGCTAACAGGTAGCACAGACAATGAGTTCTGTAAAGTAGCTTGGCAAAAGGCTCACAGTGACTTGCAAAAGATCACTCACACTCAATTTGCAGACACACAGCGTGGCGAGTTGTCATTGATCGAACAACTTGGTGTGTTCTATGCTCCAGCAGGTGCCGCACTTCGCGCCACATTCATCGTTGACCCAGACAACGTTATCCAACACGTTACTGTCAATAACTTGAACGTTGGCCGTAGTCCAGAAGAAACACTTCGTGTATTGGATGCGCTACAAACTGGCGAGCTTTGCGCTTGTAACCGTACAGTAGGCGGGGAGACGCTATAATGGCATTCAATGACGCTATCAAAGAAGCGTTGCCAGAATACGCAAAGGACACCAAGTTAAACTTGGACGCTGTCTTTTTGCGTAGCACATTAGATCCTGATGTGGCTATGGGTTGTGCTGTAGCCGCACTCGCCGCAACTGGTAACGGTAAGGTACTTGCTGTTATGTTAGCAGATGCTCCTGTTCATGCAGATGCCGCAATGACAGCCGCAAGTATTATGGCACAAAACAATGTATGGTATCCATATGTTGAAATGGCAAATGACGAACAGCTAAAAGGTTTGCCAGCACAGCTACGCATGAATGCTATTGCGTCACATGGCGGAACTACCAAGGCAAACTTTGAAGCGTTTAGTCTAGCCGCAAGTATTGTTGGCAAGTGTCATTTCTGTGTTAAGGCACACTATGACACACTGAAGACAGAAGGCTACACAGTAGAACAACTTCGTGACATTGGACGTATTGCCGCAGTAATGAATTCGGTTGCCAAGGTTTTGAATAGTTAATTTTACGATAGTAGATTAATGATTTTCAGTATGTTTTTTGTGGTAGTTTTCATGTAATATAATGATACATACTAGTGCAATAAAAAGTATGTATATTTTATATTAACAAAGGAGAATTACTATGTGGACAAAGCCAGAAGCAACTGAAATGCGCTACGGTTTCGAAATCACAATGTATATCGCAACTCGATAATACAAATGCCCCGAAAGGGGCATTATTTTGGGCAAATTTCCTGTCAACAAAACTACTGGCTAATGCGTTATATGTATAGCACATGAATAATGTGTATTTTAAAAAGGAAAATTAAAATGAAATTAATTGCAACCCTAGTAGCATCCATGTTTGCAGTAACAGCTTTTGCTGCCGAGCCAGCTAAGAAAGAAGAAAAGAAAGCGGAAGCTAAACCAGCCGCTAGTGCTCCAGCCGCATCCAGCGCCAAGCCTGCTGAAAAGAAGGCTGCTGACGCTACCAAAAGCGACGCTAAAAAAGCCGAACCTGCTAAGAAGTAATCCACATCGAGTAGCTGTTCTAACTGCTGATGATTGTGAAATTGAACTAGTATTTGATGATGCTGTTCATAGAGGTTATAGCAGACCAAGAATAGAAGAGATTGATGAGGATGACGATCTTCCAGAATATATAAAATGGAGATTGTTTTTAGCTAGACAACTAGCATTATTGAAGTATAAAGAAAAGTGGGCTTAATTGCCCACTTTTTTTGATTAAATTTCTGATTGACTTTTGGCAAAACCTATGCTATAATATACACTATAAACACTAGCAGAAAGGCTACAAATGGTAGAGCAAACAATTCAAAAAGTTTTGGACTTTTTTGGCCTCAAAGCCAACATTGTCAGCAAGCCTTTTAAACATTATTCCGATGTACCCAAACATCATAATGGTATCTATATTTTGAGCGAGGGAGACACGGTCATTTATGTTGGCAAGGGACAGATCAAAGTTCGACAATCCAAACATTGGCAAAAAGCTCATAATGAACTCAAAGCTGGCACAACTGACACAGACGGTTGGCGTTGGTTGCGTGAAAACGTAGAAATTGTTCCAAAAGATTGGACACTTAATTACATCATCCTGCACAAAGAAACAGAGCGTAGTGCTGTTGAAGGTGCATTGATTCACCTGTTGCAACCACTTGCAAACGACGAAACTTTTAAAGACAACGAACGTACCTTGAAAGGTTAAAATGGTTAACTCAGTTACACTTATACAAAAGCCAATGACTCGTGCTCAATTTGTGAACAGTCGCTTTGCACAAACTGCCAGCAAGTTTGTATCTGTCAAACAACGTATCGAAGATTATTGCAATAGAGTAGACACCGCCGCAGATGAACTTGAGATGGCTATTAAGGAATTCAAAAAGAATAACCCTAATCTAACTCATAGTAACATCCGTTTGGCACGGGCGGCAAAATGTAAGTTGGCTGATCTTCGTATTGACGACACGATGAACCGTCCATTGCAATGGCAACACGTTATTAGGATTCTAAAGAATTTTAAACAGACAAAGATTATGGGCATCAACGTATACGAAGACCCTGCTTTGCCTGGTAAGATGATTGCTTGGGACGGCCAACATACTAGCATTGTACTCTACATTGTCTATGTTATGATTTTTGAACAGAGCGCCAGCAGTATTGATGTACCTGTTGTAATTTATGACACGCACAACAAAGCAGAAATTCGTGAGAACTTTATTGTGCTTAACAGCGATGAAGGTAAAGAACCACTGAGCCCACTGGCATTGTTCAGCAATATGGTATTTGGTGTACGTCTTGATAATGCAACTCGTTTGGATTGGGTACATGCTAACACTAAACAGCTCTTACTTGAAGATGCTGGCTTGTTCCTGACTAGCAAGGACTATGGTGATACCAGCGAGCCTGGTGCTATTACACAGGTCGTGGACTTTACTGATAATGCTGTTCCAGTCAAACATGTAGAATACTTCTGCAAATATTGGAAACGTCGTAAGAGCTACGAAGACCGTCGAGTAGAGAACAAAGAAGTTGTCATGTTGTTCAATCTGTTTAGAGAGTTTGATAATGCAGGCATCACAATCACAGATAAAATGATTGAGAAAATGACAGATATTATGTGGGAATCGTTTGAGTGTGAGTTTACTGGCACACGCACACTAAACAAGTTTTGGAAGAAACTACATACGGCCTATCATAACTGGTATCAAACAGTACATAAGATCAAATTTGATATGCCTAGCACTGATCAAGAACGTAAAGAGATTTTTGATAAGATGCCCGACGATGTAAAAGAAAATCTTCCTAAATATGAAATGATGACCAGCAGTGGTAAACATCAGGATGTGTTTGGAACTACGTTTTTAATTTACCAATTGAAGAAGAGTGGCTTCAAACAAGCAGTGCCCAAACCACTTAACGAGTTTAAACCTGCCAAAGCAGACCTTTGGTAATTAACCTGCTGTAACGTCTGTGGATGCGTTAGCAATAGCGTGTCCACAGCTTGCAACATCACCTAATCTTGCAACTGGTATTCCCTCAGCAGTAACAGAGTTTGATCCGTTAGTTATAACATTTCCAGAGTGTGGTGATTTCCCATGGGGAGCAACTGCACTACCCAATTGGGCTAGAGGAATTCCATTTGCTGTAACCGTAGTAGCACCATTTATAATTGTGCCGCCAGCTACATCTCCAATCCTAGCTACGAATGGCATTTAAATTCCTGGTGGAGTTGGAGGAATTGGGAATTGATTTTCTGCACCTGCCAAACTGTTTCTTCTTTCTAAAACTGCCTTATTAACAGAATAATTATTTCCCGCAGTTAAACTCTTAACACCTACAGCCGCTCCTCTATTTGCTTTGAGCAGTTGTAAATTGATAGCTTGAATTTGTAATGTAATATTACCCAAAGCAGTGGCAACTGCTCCAGCTTTTAACGCAACACTTCCCATAGAGGTCACAATTGTCTGTAACTCTACACTATTGTCGGGCCCAGTTGCAGGTCCTATTGATATCATGATGTTGACTCCGGTGTGACTGGTATTGGAGGAACATTAGAAGCCAATGCAGTGGTTACTAAAGTTGTATTAGCAACGTCTTCTGGACTAACTGTTCTAAAATCACCAGTGGGGCTTTGCACTGCTAGAAGAAAATTTTGTATTTTAACCAATTCAGCACTGATTAAAGCTAATTCGGCACCCATTGTTGTTAAGGCTGTTGCTAGTAATTTAATTTCAGCATCAAGTAGGCCAAGTTCTGCTTTATAATCGTATAAAGTTAAAGTCGCAGTACCTGGAATTCCTGTTGCTTGTCCTTGAACTGATGCTATGGCTTGAAAAGTGATCACTACTGGCAAACTCATAAATTCTCCTATGTAGAGTATTTATACTACTTTAATTCCAGTAGTTCCTTGTATGTATTGATCGGAAGCGTTTTTCATAGTAGGAGTAGTAGCCAAAACTCTACGCTTTTCAATCTCAATAGTTGCTTCTGCTTCTGAAGTGATTAACCAAGGAGTTAATCCTACTCCTTGAGCACTATAGCTCAAAGTCATTGGGCGTTCCAATTTATATAATGTATCTGTTTCTTCAACTAATTTTGCAATAACTTCTTCAGCAGTTTCTAGTTTAAATGTAATAATATCCCCTGGTCTAGAGGGCTTTTTAATTAAAAATGTCATCTTTTTCCCATATTTCGTATGTAGTTAAAGTATCGTTGTCTAGTATACCATCTTCAATGTAATCTAGTACAAATCGACGTGTTAAGGCAGCTTCTGGGAATTTGGTGTCACAATTAAAATCACCATCAATACGTGTAATGTACACACTATGGCAAAAAGGTAAGAATTGACGGTAAATGTCTGCTCCTCCTATTATCCAAATATCTTTGTCAGTTTGTTGCTTTAACTTATTAATTATCGTTTTTGCATCACCAGATAGTACAATAACGGAATCGTCATCTAATGTTCTACTAATGACAACATTGTCTCTTCCTGGTAATGGTCTTTTTGGTAAACTTAACCAGGTATTTTTACCCATAACTACCAAACTTCCGTCTGTTAGTTTTTTAAAACGTTTTAAGTCTTCTGATAAAGTTGGCCAAGGCATTGTACCATCTTTGCCTATACCCCAGTGTTCGTCCACTGCTACTATTGCGTTGATTCGTCGTGTCATTTGAGAGTGCCTTCTTCACCCCATTTTAATAAAAAGAAAGAATAATCCTTCGCTTTTAATTTTGCTGTGATAGCAAATGCGTGTCCATAACTAAACTGATCTATATGTTTGTGCCACATGGGTGTCTCCATAGCATGTGACATTACCCATTGTCCTTGCTCACTATTTTGCCATTTTAATAAAGGTTCTGCGGCATACAGTTCAGGATCTTCTACATCACCCATAGTAAAACGGTGTACGATAACATTGTGTATTTTATGAGCTTTATCTTCTATAACCATAACATCGTATATACGTTTGGTAGGATTTTCTCCCAAATATCCTTTATAGTAATTATCCACTATTGGCCCCATGTCATTAAAAATAAAAAATGATCTCTCTCATTTTCAAAGTAAATGGTTTGTCCGCCAATTGTTCCTTTTATAAACCAATGTCCTTCACCAATTTTATCATCAAGCCATTTTATAACATGCTCTGGTATAGAATAGTTTTCTATCTGTACTCCATGATATTCTTTATCTACTATCATTTATTAATAACCATATCCTAGAATTTCATCGTCTGCTCTTATTATTTCAAATATATCAGCATATTGTACAACTGGTTCCATATGAAATCCAGTGCCCCACACAGCCCAAACTTTACGTTTATAAATTTTTGTTCCCCATACACGTTTCCCTGTAACTGTTTTGACTGGTAGCCAAGCAAATACTTCGTGCCAAGGATAACAATCGCAACCGTCAGTAATAATCTGTGTAATCTTCATAGGACTCCATGTATCAGGATGAAATTTTTCCATACCATTTAACTCTAAATTAAAACCAATGCTTCTTCCCCATACTATTTTAATCATCGCCAATACTTTATCTGAAATAGTAAGAATTTTTTACTATCTGTGACAGTATAATTTGCAGTATAGTTTCCACTTTCATCAGTCTCCATAAGAAATCCATACTTTTTCTCTGCCCAATGATGTATACTAGGTCTTACATTTATATCATATACACCTTTAAATTCTTCCATATATTCTGGTCGCATGGCATGTATTGATTGCCAATATTGATTTCGTTTATCAAGAAATGATTGATTTAAATTTTCTTCTTTATTCATGACCATCTTAGTGCAAATATTACTGCATCTTGAGAGTTTTCAAATAGCCAGGTATTTTCATGACCTCTATAATGTCCTGTTAAATTTTGTTCACGCCATTTGTGTAGTTCTGCACCAGATACAGGCAAAAACTTATTTGGTAGTTCAATTCTTGTCCATCCTATACTGACCAGTAGATCAAATAAGACTTGTCTATCAATCTCTTCTTGTATTTTCTTACCTAAATCTTCTGCAATAATATCTTCTATGTGATCCATATTATCTCCAACGCATTAGAAACCAAATTCTATCTCGTTCATTGCGGAACCAAAACTTACGGCCGTTCATATACCAGCGTTCAGCAGGTTTGGGTACTTTCTTTTCACCCCACATATTATCGCCAGAAGAACCAAATGTTTGATTACACCATTGTTCCATATCAGGCCAACTACCGCCTACAGGTTGTACGCAGTAATAACGAGCACCGTAAATCTTGCCTTCACTAAGTATCAAATCTTCTATTGGACGATTACACAAATCATCCATTAATCTTTTGATAGCTTGGTTAGTCCAATGACTCTTACCTGCATTACGACCCGTGATTTGAACTATACCTCGTCCTTTAAATTTTTGTGTCATGATAATATGACTTTCATTAACAATCCTGGTCTTCTAATATATCTTGCAGTTTAGTATGATATTTGAGCAAAAACATAGTTTTAAATTTTTCGTCGTAGAAATCTAAATGTATAAGAGTTCTATACCTAATCATTCTAGGTTCCCAAGCAGTGTGTTCTCTTGTGGTAAATCCTAACTTTCTACGCATTTTTTCTCTTATCATATAGATACTAGGTGGATGATCTCTTTTAATATTTTTTAAGATTTCATTCCATTCTTTTTTAGTATAGATAAGGGATTTCATACTATATTGTAGCAAAAACAAATAGTTAAATCAAGAACTCCAACGCAATAAAAACAATGTGATTTGTTCAGAGTTTACAAAGCGAAACATATCCCAACTTGTTCGTACTCCGCAATTATTGGCATTGCACCAATTTTGTATTTCAGTGATAACTTCATCTTTATAAGTTCCGCCGTCAACGATTCGCAATGTCAACGGTTTAACTCTTTCAAATCTCAAGTCCGTTGTCTTTGGCATATTGAGTAGCACGTTCTTCTTCATGTTTGTCACACAAAGTACGTATCCATCCGCCACCTTGTTGAGTTCCAGGAGAGCTACAAACTTCACAAGTTACAGCACTCATAGATTCAGCCATACTAACTAATCCACTGATATAGTCGTCTCCACCATTATAATAAAATCTCAATGTACCAAATTTTTCTTTGACCTGTGTTGCAACTACTTGTGGAACATGAGCTGTTCTTGGATATCCAGGTTGACCTGTTTCCTGACCTTTTTTAACTTCCCAATCTCTCTGTTTTTCAGACCAATCAATATGACTTTGTATATTATTACATAACTTATCAATTATATTAAACCAACCATCACCACAAGTAAAACCCCAACACATGGCTGTTTCATTCATTGGCAAGTTACGGTCAGCAAATATTTTTGGATAACGACTACACAATAAGTCATCAAGCTCTTTTTTCATGTTTCTTTTTTCCGTAATATCTTTTTGGTTTTTCAGACAATGTATTCACTCTATACATTTCTTTATTCTGCCGTATGGACCTTTCAATTGCGGCATTAACTTCTTCTGGGGTAGGGTCATAAATGTCTAATACTTCAGTGATCTCTGTTTTAGCTTCTTCAATGTCTACTGTTGTATTTTCTGGTAAAAATTGAACTTTTTCAATTTGAGATTCTGATGGAATTTTTATACCAACTTTTCCTAAAAACTTTTTAGTTGCAACTTCTTGTCTAATTGATCTGTACGCACCAATAGGTCCCTTAGCGTCTTGACTCATCTGTCCCCATGTTCTAACTTCTAATAGAGGGTCAATTTCTGTTGGTATTTCAATAATATAAAATTCTATATCTTTACTGTATCCGGCGTGAGCTAAATCAAAAATATCAACAACCTTACCTTTAAACAACCCATTCCCACTAAGATGTATCCACGCATCTTCATTTAATTCATACTGTTTTTTTATTTTCATATCTCTCAGCACTATATTGCTAGTGCTATTAATCCTATATATGTTAAGTAGTGCATCAACTGATCTATTCCTAACCAGAACCAAAATGGTTCATCAGATGGTGTTAGGTTTCTATTCTTGTTGATGTTCATTTTAGCCCAATCAATGTGATAATGAGCTACCCCGTCAATAAATGCCATCAGTAACACTGATATAAAGTCAGTGAAGACAGCATAAAAAACTAGACCAGTTAAAATGGCATGAATAAGAGAATGATATATACCCCACTTGGCTCCATAATTCCCCTTTTCCATCACCATGTTATTGGTCTGAAAAACAAAATCAGCTAGAAAATGTTTTAATACTAAAAGAGTAAAAAGAGTTAGAATTGTAGATTCCATAGAAGCCCCCGGGTTATGCCGTAATTTTACAACAATGTCAAGTCAAAGTCAACCTAGCATCTCACCAGATTTTGCCAATTTAAGCATCAAGCTATAATGCTCGTAGGCTTTTTTGACTGCGGGGTATTTGTCTTTCAAAAATCTTTCTTCTTCTTTTTGTTCCATTAAGGTTTCAAACATATTGTAATGACCTTTTTGGACTAGGTTATTAAAAACCTCTTGTTCAAATTTTGCTATTCTATCTAATTCACTCTGTGCTATTTCAATAGTCAATAATGGTTCTGTTTCGTACCCTATGTTTTGAGTGTTTATTTTATTAAAATCATCAGAGTACTTAAAAAAATCTACGTTAATTTTGGCGTGTCTAACAGCACGTTTATTATCATCAAGAACTCTTATTCCATGACGTTTAACAAATTCATAACTATTTTCATTTAGACTCGTCATCATCTTTTCTTTCTTCGCATAATGCTTCTAACATTTTATAATGATTGTATGCTTTTTGTAGTGCTTCGTACTGTTCTAATTTCTTTGGATCTGGAACAAGTATCGCTAACCTACGTTCTAATGTTTCCATCCATTCGCTTAAATCTTTACCTTTAACTTTAACGTTGCCTTTAAATTCAGAATCACCGTCAACGACAATGCTTGGCGTAGTTGTTGTGGTAATGTATGGTGATGAGTTCCAAGTACCGTTAGAAATCGTGTAACTAGAACCTAATGTTGTACTTGCTGGTAGTGAATAGGTATTGTAAGTTGACATATCAATTGTACCAATTGAATCCCAACCTGTATTCAATGTAATTGTGTCAACACTAGATCCGCCACTAATATGATCACTTCCTAAATCAATTATTATATCTTTTGTATCAAGTTCTTTATCATCCATTTAACACCTCATTGTTGGTTAGATACTGTTTTAATTCAGTAAAGCCGCCAATGAGTTTTTCGTCTAGGAAAATTTGTGGAACCGAACGTGCTGTTGGGACTGATTCTAACAAATCTTCCTTGGTGTAGCCATCACCAATTTTCTTTTCTGTGTATTCAATACCTTTTGATTTCAATAACGCCTTTGCTTGATCGCAGTAAGGACAGTTATATTTGCTCCAAACGATTGCTTTCATTTTTATACCTTTATCTCTCTCGGTGTGCCTACTACTGCACCTTTACCATACTGAGCTTGCAATAATTTTTTAGCCATAGCTGAAGTGGTAGATTGTGTGATAGTTTTTATTTGTAACACACTACCGTTATCTTGTTTGACTCTTATTATTGCTTCAAACGATTTGATAATATCAGAGGCT
>Ga0222712_10005065_pt1 | contig 13498 bp, 15 predicted proteins | sample C33_657DmetaG_FD_165043 | JGI IMG/M metagenome (GOLD analysis project Ga0222712, IMG submission 165043) | Estuarine water microbial communities from San Francisco Bay, California, United States - C33_657D | ecosystem: Environmental > Aquatic > Marine > Unclassified | place: USA: California...
CAACAAAGTCACCGCGGTGTTGGGCGCGGTCTACCAATTTTAGATCACGGTTTTTCAACCACGAGAACCCGATCAAATCCGTTCCAGTCTCGCGTCGTTCTGACCTGAGGCCAACCCATCTGTTCGGCGAGGAGTGTGAGTGGAGGGGCTTGATCATGACCGATCTCAAAAATCATCAGGGGAACCTGACGCTGCCATCCCTCCTGAAGAAGACGTTTCATCAGGGCGTAACCTGCTTCGTCCGCAAAGAGAGCTTGCGAGGGTTCAAAGTGCAACTCCGGTTGCAGGTGATCTCGCACGAGAGGACTCAGGTAAGGAAGATTGGCAATCACCAGATCCAAGGAACCCCGGCACGCTTGCAGCAAATCGCTTTGGACAAACTTCAACGGAGCCTGATGATGAAGAGCGTTTTCCTTCGCGCACGAAAGGGCCTCTGCGCTGAGGTCTGAGGCGGTGATCATCCAGTCCGTTTCAAGGGCAAGCGTCACCCCAATAATGCCGCTTCCCGTACCCACATCCCACACTTGAAGGGGCTCCCGAGCCGATCGTCGAGCGAGGGCTTCTTCGATGACCAGTTCCGTCTCCGGTCGAGGAATGAGAACGCGAGGATCACAGTGAAAAAAACGCCCCCTAAACCGGGTGTGGCCCCAAAGATATTGACACGGCTCTCCTTTTTTTCTTCGCTCGATCCACGTTTTCAATTGTCGCTGAGTAGGCTCATCCACCCGATCCTGACCATGTAAAGTCAGCCACGCTAAATCATGGCCGAATCCGTCTTCGATCCAAAGACGTAATTCTGAATGGGCTTCCTCAGCAGAGGTGAGTTCTTTGAGCGTCTGGAGCAGATGTCGATGAAGATGATCCCAATCCATTAGGACTTCATCAAGCGTTCAGCGACTTGGGCACTGGATTGAGCCACCTGCTCATGGAGCGAAGCGCCGTGGCTGTCCATCGTAACCACCACGGGAAAATCTTTAACGTCGATGATCCAAAAAGCTTCAGGGCTTCCAAATTCTTTCAGTTTATGAACGTCGACCACGCGCTCGACGCATTCGGCCAAGAGCGTTCCAGCCCCTCCGGTCGCATGAAGATACACCGCCCCGGTGGCTTGAAGCCCCCGACTGGTCTCGGCTCCCATCCCGCCTTTTCCGATGACGCCTCGGACTTGGTAATGGCGGATCACATCGGCCTGATATGGCTCTTCACGAATACTGGTGGTCGGTCCGGCGGCAATAAACGTCCACGTCCCATCGGACTGTTGTTGGACGACGGGACCGCAGTGATAAATCACCATGTCTTTTAGTAAAGGCTTGAGCCATTCCGGCTTTTCTTCCTTCATGTATTTATGTCCTACGTCACGACTCAATACCATACGACCACTCAACAGTACTTCATCCCCCACGACCAGTTGACGGACCGTGGCTTCAGAGAGGGGAGTGGTCAGACGATGTAACATCGAAACCTAATTAAAGTGAGGGCGACCCGTTGCATCGAGCGTTAAGATACGACGACGCGAAGACCAGCACATGTACGACACTGAAACAAAGAAACTCGCAGGATGGCGATACAACTCATCGATGAAAAGGCCGAGGACGGTCGTCTTGCCGCCGTAGCCCATGGGCCCAATCCCCAACGTATTGAGATCACGCGTGAGGTCCGATTCGAGTTGCGTCAAGTTCGACTTAGGATGGGGCGCGCCGAGGGTACGCATGAGGAGGGCTTTGCTGTGTTCGTAGCCGGTCACTCGATCGCCCCCAATCGCGACGCCTAAGATGCCCGGTGAGCAACCCTGCCCTTGGGCTTTCATCACGGCATCAATAATGCATTTACGAACACCCGAGAGATCGCGACCCGCACCGAGATGAACGTCCGGGAGTCGATATTGGGCTCCCACATTTTCACAGCCGCCCCCCTTGAGCATCAAACCCACTTCGAGTTCCGGGCGATCCCATTCCTCAAAGTGAATCACGGGATGACCCTCGCCAAAGGGATCCAAATTGGTCCCCGTATTTTTACCCGAGAGACTCTCCACACAATTGGGACGAAGCCACACGCGCTCCGTGCCTTGGACAACCGCCTGGCGAATCTGTTTTTTTAACGTGAGCTGAGAAAGACCGGTGGGATGTTTGACATAAAAAATGACGGTCCCCGTGTCTTGGCATAACGGCGTGACATGTCCATCCGCTAATAAAATATTTTTGACCATGTCATTCAACGTATTAAAAGCGCGGGAGCCCGGAGCCTCGGCATCACGACCCCGCACCAACGCGTCAATGACGTCTTGCGGGAGGCGGGACGAGGTTCGGCGAATGAGTTCGAGAACGGCGAGTTGAAAACCCGGCAAAGAAGGCTCGGTGAATGATAAGGTCCAATCGCGGGGTAAGAGCGATCGATCCTCCACCACCTTCGGCGAGGTCAACTGGGGCAGAATGCATTCCGACATAAGCGCCTTCTGAGTGAACGTCCTTCTCTATTGTCTCCCTGTCGTCCGCGAGACTCAAGACCGGGTTTGCCGACCGCCTTTAACGAGCCCAGGCACGAGTCAGGGCTAAGGTGAGATCTAAAAGCGGAGTTCGGGCTCCCGCTAGGGTGAGACCCTTGATATCCCGATCACACTGAGACAACTTGTGGAGTAACGATTGGACATCGCGGCGTCGTAAACGGGTCCCAACGCGGCGAATATCATCGATGAGAAACGCTTGGCGCGGACTGAGGCCTAAAAAATCCGGAAGATCGTGGGGGGCAATGCGTTGTGCTTGGGCATCGAGATATCGGGCCACGCGTTCTACTTCGAGGCGCGCTTGTCCGAGCATCTTGACCGGCTCTTCTTTGTCTTCGAAAGATTTTTGAAGCGCATCCAGCGCTGCGGAGAGTTGACCGGATTTCCATGCCTTACTCCAAGCGAAACCATTCTGGGCTTCAAGGCGAAACGTCACCTGCTGAACCTCGGTGAGGTCCACGGTACGGGAGCGACAGGCCACGTCGAGCACTTCTAAAGTTCGACGAATCAGCGCCGGATGAGGACCCACTTGTTGAATCAAGTAGTGGGCGACGTCGATGGGAAGTTTTAATCCAAGGGTGTGGGCAAATTGCTGAGCGAAGGCGGCCGCATCCTTGGGAGCCAGCTCGCCCACTTTATGGATACGACCTTGTTTCATCCATTGGGTCCAAGGGGCACGGCCAAGGCCCCGACCTTTTGCTTCGGTGACCGTACCCAACCCCACCCCCAAAAAACGTTGGTGGGATGGCGGGTCCTGCAATAAACGAAGCAGGGCGTCCGGAATCTCTTTCTTCATCAGTAAGTCTCCGATCGACGGGGCAATCACCGCGACGGTATCGGCCCCCATCGGGGGCGGCTCTTGGAGGGCTTGATAGATCTCGGCCCACGTCGCCTGCTCTGCGCAGATACGAAGTCCAAATTCACCCCACGTGGAATCCACATGCTTCGCTTTCCACTCGGCCACGAGACGCTGACGCTCATCGGCATCTTCGCCGTGAATCAATGCAAAGGAATGATTCATCCAAGTCGACATGATGGCCTAACGTGCTTCGAGAAATTGAATGAGAAAGCTTTGAGAAAAATCTTTCGAGAGTGCGCGAAAAGTTTGATCTTCGGTATTAATAAAATTGAGAAAATTTTGATCCACGCGGTACTGGTTTGAAAACGTCAGGCCGCGGCGTGAGAAAACAATGGCTCCGCTTTTTCGATCCACCAAATCCAGGGAGGCTACAATCACAACGTCCACCCGCGTAGGAGAGCCGGCACTGCTGCTCGTGAGGCCCTGTCCTAAGTTGATGGACAGCGATCGTGTTTCCCAGCGGTCGATGTTTCCCCGAAGAATCCATTGAGATTCATTGGGAGTCTCCGAGAGCTTCCAGGGAGTCGACTTCGTGATTTGATAGCGCAGGGCTTCCGTCAAAAGGCTCTCGATACCCTGCCGTGAACTCGAATTGGTAAAGAGGGCCACCTCGACGGTGTCCCCCGGAGGAATCAAGTCATTGCGCTCGGGCATCCGATTGAGGCGTGATAGCCGCAGCCGAGCGTCCAGAGGCTGGTGAGTAAAATCAAAATTTTCATCACGGTGTATAAATTCCAATGTAGGGTAAGTTGCGAAAACGTTCTTGATAATCTAGGCCGTAGCCCACCACAAAATGATCAGGAATTTCGAAGCCAATGAAATCGGGGTGAAGCGGAAATTGGCGACGAGAGGGTTTATCAAGCAGCGTGCAGATTTTCACCTCGCGGGCTCCTCGTTTGAGCACGTATTCTTTAATTTCAAAAAGGGTTAAACCGGTATCCATAATATCGTCAACGAGAAGAACCGGGCGGTGTTCGAGGGAGGCGGTGAGGTCTTGTCGGATGTTGAGTTTTCCCGAACTGCTCATGCCGGATCCGTAACTGCTCACTTGCATAAATTGCATTTCGATATCGATGCTCATCGCTCGGACTAAATCGGCGTAGAACGGCACGACGCCCTTCAATAATCCTAAGACCACCGGATGTTGGCCCTCATAGACTTGGCTCAAATGCTGTCCCAACTCTTGCACACGCTTTTGGAGTACCTCGGCAGTCATCAGAGGCTTTACGGAGGCGACCATCGTCATGTCCTTTCTGGGCCCGGCAGGGGGGGTCTATTGAGGACTCAACCCTAGGACGATTATAGGGTCTAAGGACTTTGAGGGATATAGTGCCCATCTTTTGAAGGCCCCCACTTGGTATCTTCACATTATGCGTTCTGATTCCCACCCCCCGGGGTCGTATCACGGCCCTGAAATTAATGATTGGGTCCGCCGCGCTCAGGCCGGTGATCAAGAAGCTCTTTCTCAACTCATTCAGCGTTTCTCTCGCGACGTTTACGGTAAAGCCTTTTCGATTCTAAAAAAGCACCACGATACCGAAGATGTCGTCCAAGAAACTTTTCTACGTGTCTTCAAAAGTCTGCCGAGTTTTCGATTTGAATCCTCCTTTCGAACCTGGCTGATTACGGTGACGATTCGCCAGTCTTTAAATTACCTGACACGTCAACGAAGGGTGGACACGAGTCTCGATGCCCACGCTGAAGCCCTTGGAGAACATCCGGCCCTTCTTCAAGCGGAAACGCAATTCGACCAAGCGCTCGATGAGGAACAACTCCGACGATTAAGGGACGCCCTCAAACGCCTCCCGCCCCGCCAACAAGAGGCTCTCACGCTTCGTTTGGAAACGGGCAGTAGTTACGAACTCATTGCAGAAGCCATGGGGACCTCGGTCGGCAGTGTTAAATCACATATTCATCACGCTATTCGTCACCTCAGTCAATCTCTCGGGAAATCCTAATCATGAACGCTCCGTTACTCACCTGTGAACAATTTCAAATGCTCTTAGAGCACGATCCGTATCGTTGGACCCCCGACATACAATCCCATCGAACGTCCTGCGCTTCCTGTCGCATTGCCCATGTCCTCCTTTTGGCCGAAGCGGATGTGCCCGCGGAGCGCTCTCATCACTCGAAGCCGGATCAGTATTTTGAAGAACTCTCCCAGCGCATTCTGCAACAACTCCCCGCCTCTTCGCCTCGCGTTCTCCCCTCGCTCACAAGGAGCGAATGGAAAACCTGGCTGGCCCCCGTCGCTGCTCTTCTGCTCCTCACGTTGGGTATGCGGGTTGGGACGCCAACGGACCCACCTGCCGGCTCCCCATCCTCGGCCCTGGCTGCTCTCTCGTCCCCGATTCTCACGGAATCCGAAGACCGCTTCTTATCGGATCCGTTCAGCCCGGATTGGATTCCCTCGGAAGCCCATTTAACCTACTCCGATGACGTCTCAACCTTTCATCAATATTTTGACTCTAAGGAAGTAGACGCCCTTTTGGCCGACCTCGATACGATCGACTTCAAGGACTCTGATTTTTCCTAACTATTTTCATCTCACTTTTTTTAAGGAGTTTTATGATCTCGTTACTGTTGATCCCCACCGCTGTGATGGTGATCCAAGATGCCACTCAGCCTCCGCAACCTCCGCCACCGACCCTCGGTAGCGCTCGCGATCGAAGACCCCAGGGTGCGTTGCGCCCACCCATGGGAGACCTGCGAGAAAGAATGCGTCAGGGTCTGATGAAACGGATGCAAAAAAATCTCAATCTCACCGATAGTCAAGTAGCCAGCATGGAAAAAAAGCTGGAGGCTCGCGAGAGAGAGGTGAAGGGATTCAATGACAAAATCAGAGCCCTTCAACCCAAGATCCAAGGCATTATGAAAGGCGGCGGATCGACCGAGGAAAAGAATGCTAAATTAAAACCTCTCGTTGACGAATGGTTCACTCTTCGTTACCAACGGGATACCGTGAGTCGAGAACAGTTCGAACAAAGTTTTCGTGCAGGCCTCGATCCCATGCAACAGGTGCGTCTCACACTCGGCATGGAAAGTTTACGAGATGAGATGAAGAACCGATTGAGAGATCGTCTGCAACCCCGTTCTCCAGGGATGGACGGTCCCGGCATGGGCCGCGGGATGAGTCCAAGAGGATCCAGACTCCGAAAAGACTGGTAACCTCCGCTGCCATTCCGATTGAAAGTTTGAAAAACCGCGCGGTCTCGCGCGGTTTTTTTATAAAGCCCTGTATTGAAGGAGTTGCGCCCAAACGGCTGGGCTCAGGCTCTCTGCCCGCGCTTGATCCGATAGACCCGCGGCCGAGAGGGCCTTCATGAAAAGTCCTTCGTCGGGGTGTCCTTGCCAATTATTTCGAAGTGTTTTACGTCGATGGGCAAACGATACATGAAGCCATTGGAGTAGACGCGAACGTTCGGCGAAGGTCAGCGAAGGACGGCGCGGATGCATTGTCAAAACGACGGAATCGATATTGGGGACGGGGTAAAAGGATCCGGCTTTGAGATGAAGGAGCACCTGCGCCTCGGTACACAGCTGAAGGAGGATGGAGAGAGGCCCGTAGGCTTTTTCATTGGCGCCCCCTAAGAGTTTATCCCCCACCTCTTTTTGGAACATAAAAACGAGTCGATCCCAAGGAAGGTCTTCCATGAGAAATCGGGTCAAGATGGCGGTCGAGGCATTGTAAGGAAGATTGCCGACGACGGTAAAGGGTCCCCGAGAGGGCATCGGCAGCGTGAGGGCATCGCCCTCATGGACGTGAAAATGTTTAATCGATGAAAACGTGGTTTCGAGATACAGCCGATGTTCCGGATCCATTTCGATGGCGTGAAGCGGACGGCCATCCTGAAGGAGAACGTGGGTTAAGGCTCCTCGTCCGGGCCCAATTTCCAGAATTTCCGGTGCGGAACTCTGAAGGGTCTCGTGAACGATCTGAGTAATGGCCGAAGGATTAACTAAATAGTTTTGTCCAAAGGATCGTTTGGGCGACGGGAGATTCATGAAGGCAGAGTAACACTCACTTCGTTCGTTCGCTTAACCAAAGTGGATCGGATCACGGTCGAGGGAGATGCCTTTAAGGGCGAGGACGTTCACGCGCTGTAAGGCAGCGGACAAATGAGCGCGATGGGCGGCCCGAACGAGCAGTTGCATGTGAAAGCGATCCTGCATCCGGAAGATCGGAGCCGGCAAAGGACCCAATATTCTCAATTCAGGAAACGCTTCGAGATTTTTTTTCAGATCGAGGAGTAAGGTGCGGGCTTCATCGGGATCCTTGGCATCGGATCGAAAGAGGGCGAGGGAATAGAAAGGCGGGTACGCCACGCTTTCACGAAACGGTATTTCCGTCTCGGAGAATTGAATAAAATTTTGATCAAGGGCACTGCGAATCGCGTGATGATCCGGGGAATACGTTTGAAGGATCACGGTCCCCACGTTCTCCGCACGTCCGGCTCGTCCCGCAACCTGCGTGAGGAGTTGAAACGTATGTTCAGCCGCGCGAAAATCGGGAAGTTTCAGTCCCATATCGGCATTCAGAATGCCGACGAGGGTGAGGTGGGGGAAATTGTGGCCCTTGGCAATCATTTGGGTGCCAATGATCAAATTAAATTCACCTTTTTCAGCCGCGATCAGTTTTGATTCCAATTGGCCGCGTCGCGACGTCGTGTCGCGATCAATGCGAAGGATGCGCGCTTCAGGAAACTGAGTCGCCATCAAGTCTTCAATCTGTTCGGTCCCTTCCCCGACCCCTTTCAAGTGAGGCTCGGCACAGGTCGGACAGACTTCGGGGGGCGTGACTTCGTAATGACAAAGATGACAGCGCAGTCGGTAAGCTTTTTTATGATACGTCAGGGTAATGCTGCAATGAATACACTCCACCGTCTTACCGCACGATCGGCACATCCAAAAGTTTTCCCAACCCCGACGGTTTAAAAGCAACATGGCCTGCTCGCCTCGAGCTAACGTGGCCCGAAGGCCCGTCAAGAGGCGCTGCGAGAAGATCGTGCGCTTCCGATGTTGACGATATTCGTCGCGAAGATCCACCACGTCCACGGTGGGGAGTTGCGAGCCTGCGGGTCGGTCTTTGAGAGTCAGCAGGCGATAGCGTCCTTGTTGGGCCGCCACCCAACTTTCTAAACTCGGGGTCGCAGAACCTAAAATGACGGGGCATCCCTCAAGTTGAGCGCGTTTAATGGCCAGGTCGCGAGCATGGATGCGAGGATATTCTTCACTCTTGTATGAGGATTCGTGTTCTTCATCAACAATAATTAATCCAACGTTATCTATCGGCGCAAAAACGGCGTTACGCACGCCCACAAAAAGTTGAATTTCTTTTTGAAGCGATCGAATGAGATCGGATTGACGCTCCGACGCATTCAATCCGGCATGACCGACCCCCACCACGCCCGGAAACGTTGATTCCAAGCGGGCTAATAATCGAGGGGTGAGTCCAATTTCAGGGACCAGCCATAACACACGCTTTCCTTGGCGGACGACGTCTTGGGCGCATTTTAAATACACTTCGGTTTTGCCGGATCCCGTCACACCATAAAGGAGATGGACTTGGAATGCCTGGAGCAGGATCTGCGATTGCGCCAAAGCTTGTTCGGCATTGAGAGTGACCGAAGGAAACGTCTCTCCGGTCCGCTGCTGCGATAAGGTATCGCGTCTTTTTAATCGCACAATCAGATTTTTATCTTCAAGGGTCTGTAAGACGGAGGTTCCGACTCCCGCTCGAAGTCTCAGTTCGTCCTCAGGGAGGACGCCTTGGTTCTCATCGAGACACTGCAAGACTTTTCGCTGCGGTTCGGTCGATCGACCCACCGGTAAAAGATCCGTTCGATAGACCTCACTGACGCCGGCGCTTCGCCGTTCGTCCGAATGAAAAAGCGTGGGGAGGGCTAACGTACCCGACCGCCACTCCGCACCGAGCCTTTGCAATTCCGCCCAATGTCCTTGATCTCGAAGAAACGCGAGCGAGCGTCCCCCCGTCAGGGGTTCATCCCAACGGGCGCGCAACGTATTGGACATACAGAGCGGCATTAAGGACGCCGGCGTACACGCATAATAGTCAGCGGCAAATTGCATCAACGACCAAACGACATCGGGAACTAGTCGAAAGGGATCAATGATTTCTTGAATGGGTTTTAAGGTCACTGAGGGCGGCTGGGGATCCGGTCCGGCCACCACCCCAATGGCACTTCCCGTTCGCAAAGGGACCTGAACGCGCAGACCACTCTCGAGGCCGGCGGGTGCCGCGTAGGTCAGCGGAGGAATCGGACGATTGATTTGGATGCGTGTCGGAATCATGGGGGAAAGGATAGACTATCAATATATGTATGTCTTAGGACTTGAAAGTAGCTGCGACGACTGCTCCGCGTCGGTCTTAGAAGAGACCACGGGAGGACCTATCGTACGCTCGTTGGTTCGTAAAGGGCAAGATAACGTTCATGCCCCCTACGGCGGGGTGGTGCCTGAACTCGCCGCCCGAGAACATCTCGTCCAAATTCGAAGTGTCATCGAAGAGGCCTTGAAGCAAGCGAACCTATCCATCACGCAGATGAACCGGATCGCCGTGACTCAAGGTCCGGGACTCGTTGGGTCGCTCTTATGCACCCTTTCAGCCGCAAAAGCCCTGGCTTGGCAGCATGGAATTCCCCTCGTCCCCGTCCATCACATCCTCGGTCACCTCAATGCCGCGCGAATTGCTCATCCGGATCTGCCAATGCCGGCTCTCACGCTCATTGTAAGTGGTGGCCATACGCATCTCTATCTCTCTCGACACTGGACCGACCTTCAGTTGATTCAAAAAACACGGGACGATGCGGCAGGAGAAGCCTTTGATAAAACGGCCCGTATGTTAAACCTTGGCTACCCCGGCGGACCCATTGTCGATAAGTGCGGACAAAAAGCTACGCACTTAGCGCCGCCTTTTACGGCGCCTAAATTCTCAGACGGCCACGCGTCATGGAGTTTTTCGGGTTTAAAAACCGGGGTTCGACAACGCCTTCTTGATCAACCCGCCCTCACGCAAGGCGGCGCCGACGATCCCCAGGTTCAAGCGTTGTGCCATCGACTCCAAACGACGATTGCAGAATGGCTACTCGCGCCCCTGGCCGAGTACGCTCATCGCTACCAAGTCAAAAGTCTCATTGTCAGCGGTGGGGTCGCCTGTAATAGCGAACTCCGAAAGCAGTCCCAGGCCTTGGCGTCGGAACTCGGTCTCTCCCTGGCGATTCCCGAGCCCCGCTACTGCACCGACAACGGAGCCATGATTGCTTCAGCGGGGGCGCTGTTACCCATTCTTGAGGATTTCACTTCCTTGAACGCCGATCCCGATCTTCGTTTACCCCAATTTGAAACGCGTGCCTCATGAAAGTGACTCGAGAAGACGTTCTTCATTGTGCCAAGCTAACGCATATTCAATTGAGCGAAGAAGAAGTGGAAGCCATGCGTCAATCCATGGAATCGATCCTGACCCGCGCCCAACATCTCAGCGAACTGGATCTCTCCAACGTTCAGCCCATCACCGAGGCCATGAAAATGAAACTTCCCAGGCGTCCCGATGAAATTGAGCGTGCGTTCACGCAAGCGCAAGCCCTCGCCAATGCCCCCGATAGTGTGGACGGACAATTTCGAGTGCCTAAAGTTTTATGAACTTTCGACTCCCGATAACTCCGGGGAATCTTTGGCGTGTCGTAGGAGTCATGTCGGGAACGTCTGCCGATGGGGTGGATGCCGTCTGTATCGAGGTGGATCCCACGCTTTATAATTCGGGTCAACCTTTCCGAGCATTGTTAGGTCATCACCATGCAGCCTACCCCGCCGCCCTTCGCTCCAACATTCTCCTAGCGACGGAGGATGCCTTAAAGGTCTCTGAACTCACTCGCCTCCAACGCGTTTTGGGAGATTTTCACGCGACGTGTGTCCAAACCTTACTTCAGCAACAAACCCAACCGGTTCATTTGATATCACTCCACGGACAAACCGTCCAGCATCATCCTCAACACGGGGCCTCGCTTCAACTCGCAGATCCTTATGTGATGACGAAGGTCACCGGAGTTCCCGTGGTTTGGGATCTTCGTCGTGTGGATCTTGCCTACGGAGGCCAAGGGGCGCCCCTGGTTCCTAAAACGGAACAATGGCTTCGGGGAACCGAAACTTCGTGGGTGGCGCTTAACCTCGGTGGCATTGCCAACGTCACCGTTTGGGATCAAAAGCATCTGCGTGCGTGGGACACGGGTCCTGGGATGTCGCTTTTAGATATTGCGGCGACCTGGTGGCTCGAGGCGGCTTACGATGTTGAAGGCGCTCATGCCACGGGTCGGGTCCATGACGAATGGATTCACGAGGGACTTCGAGATCCTTATTTTGGTCGCTCGCTTCCTAAATCGACAGGCCGAGAATATTTTGGACGGACGTGGCTCGAGGCTCGGCGAGCGACGCTGGAATCTTGGCCCCTGGCCGATCGCTTTGCGACCTTGGCCGCTTTCACCGCAGAGAGCATTGCCCATGAATGGAGGCGAGAAGGAATTTCCAACGTCGTCGAGGGATGGATCAGCGGGGGAGGACGGGCGCACCCACGGGTGATTCAAGAATTAAAGCGGGTCCTTCCTGAACTTCATTGGCATCCCGATGACGGCCTTCCCACGGGCACGCGCGAAGCGGTGAGTTGGGCTTTGTTGGGAGCGGCAAGTGCCGCAGGACAAACGGGTAATCATCCCGAAGTGACCGGCGCCTCGCAATCGCTCATTCTCGGAAGTTGGACTTTCCCTCAAGGGGATTGAAGCGTTTCTTGCGTTTGCTGATGTCGAAAGTGGAAAAGCTTTCGGATATCCGCGCGGATCAGGGGAAGCACCGGATGAGAGAGCGGTGCGAGAGGTAATTGAAAATAGATTTCATCCACGAGTTGAGATCCGTAACGACCCAGATCGATAAAGCGGTGATGGTGTTTCCATGTTGCAAAAGGACCGGAGAGCATGCGGTCGGTGAAGCCCTCGGGGCTCAGGGATTCGTTCCGCGCACGCCACGGAAGCGTGACCCCCATTTTTTTAACATAGAGCGTCAGCTCTTGGCCTTCATGCAAGGGGCCCACGTCGCCGGTAAGGTTTCGAAGCGTCCCGGGAGGCGTTAGAATTCGAATTGCTTCGGGCGAGGAATGAAAATCTCGTAAACGTTGTACCGGAATCCCGGGAAGATCCAACGTAAAGATGAGATGCTGTAATTTCATCAAGATCCTTTCTTTTCGAGCGCCCCGTACTTCGCCACAATTCGTTTTTCTCCATGGCTTTGAAACACAATCGTATAGGTCAGCATGTCTCCTTTGCCGGAAGAAGCCGTGATGAGTCCGTCTCCGAAACGAGGACTGGTGACTCGCGTTCCGAGAGGCCAACCGTCCTTAGACATTTTGGGTTTAGAGGGTCGCTCTTCTTTGGGCGAGGAACGATCGTACCGTCGGGTTGGTTGGAATGAGGATTTTGATCGCGACGCGGGCTTGGTTTCGGATTCCGACCATTCGTCATGGGTATTCGTCCAGTCCCCCTCGCCCGATTGATAGACTTCGACCCCCCAGCGAATCGGTTGATCGAGAACGTCTTCGGGCAGTTCTCGAAGAAAGCGACTGGGAAGCCCGAGCGTATTCATGCCCATCACACGTCGATGGCGAGCTCCGGTTAAATAGAGTTTCATCTGGGCTCGCGTGATGGCGACATAGAAAAGGCGTCGCTCTTCTTCCAGACCGTTGTCATCGTCTTTGGCGTTTCGATTGGGAAAGACGTCTTCTTCCATACCCGAGAGAAAGACGGCGCTAAATTCCAAACCTTTGGCGCAGTGAATCGTCATCAAACTGAGTCGTGAAGCCCCATCCACAGAATCCGCATCGCTCACGAGGGTAATTCGATCCAAAAATTGTTCCAACGTCGACCCCAGCGTCTCTTCATCCGCAGCCGCATTCAAGAATTCCTCTAAATTACGAAGACGACTCTCAGATTCAAGGGTGTTTTCTCTCTCCAAGGCCTGCGTCAATCCACTTTCTTGGAGCATCCATTGCACTAAGGAGGCGAGGCCCCGGAGGTCTCGCTCTTTTCGCCCTTGTATAAGGATGTCGGCAAAACGACTCACTTCTCGAGCCGCCTTCC
>Ga0222712_10005066_pt1 | contig 13498 bp, 19 predicted proteins | sample C33_657DmetaG_FD_165043 | JGI IMG/M metagenome (GOLD analysis project Ga0222712, IMG submission 165043) | Estuarine water microbial communities from San Francisco Bay, California, United States - C33_657D | ecosystem: Environmental > Aquatic > Marine > Unclassified | place: USA: California...
TTCTACACCGCGTACACGAGCTTTTAACGGTTGCCATAGATTCCCCCACCCTTGCGGCTATTGGACGCCTCTCCGAGCTGCCTACCGGCTTTTAAGGGTAGCAAGGCAACTTTTTTAGTAACCAAGTCTTTGTTGCTAAATTGGGACGTTACCGGCAAGTCGGGCATATCCACCCAATCCAGACCACCCATTAGCGCTACGTCAAATTGCCATACGCCCTGAGGCGTGAAGCAGATATAGAGGGCGTCGTTACGGTTGGCGTTAGCTATCTTGACTATGCGATCATATTTCGAGCGCTCAATAATCAAGCTTTCGTAATGGGCAGAGCGTACTTTAAGCTCCGCGTAGAACCGGAACTCCAACGAGTAGCAATCGTAGAAGGCGTATTGGCCACCGCTGGAGCGTAGGTCGTAGTAATAATGGCGTTTAAGCCATAGGAATAAATCTACTTCCGTAGGCAATCCGCGCAGAACCACGCTACGGCCTCTCCGGTAGAGTCCTCGGTTTCACCGGGCAGATAGACGGTTTTACCGCCGGTGGTGGTTTTCCATTGGTCGCAAGCGTCGCAACTTTGGAGGCTGGGTGCGTTATTAGCGCCTACGTCGAAAGGCTTGCCGTTAATGTAAAGGGTTCCCATTTAGCGAGTCCACCTAGCCTCGCATTGGTCTTTACGGTCTTTGCTAGGGCAGGTATAACCCGAGTAGTTTCGTCCGGTCTTGCTCGAAACTCCCACTTTGTAATGCATCTCGCCGTGTTTGCAGCTCGGTACCTCGACGACCTTAGCCCCTAGCTCTCGGGCTACGACGTCCAGCGCCTGAGCCATAGGCGTCGGCTCTGCCGGTGTGCTTGCCCATACGTCCGGCGTAGCCGCCGTGGATCGCTCGACCTTTACCATTTCCTCGCGGCTAGCTCGCTTGCCTAGCTTGGCTTGGAAACCAGCATTAGCTAAGGCTCGTCCTATGGCGCTCGTCTCGCAGTTTTCTAGTGCGCTGGTGGCATTAACCCCACGCTCGGTAATGACCTCGCTGGCGTAGCCGGTGGTAACGATCAAGCCTTCCTCGGTGTAGAGGGTGGCTTTCATTATGTAGGCGTTGCCGGTATCTTTGACTATCTCGGTTTGTATAGAGCCGTTAGGGTGCTTCTCCCACCATTTAGCTATCCGGCTATCTACCGGCTCGTAATCCTCTAAATTAAACATCTAATCGGTTCTCCCATTTCTCTCGAGCAAACTCCAGTTGATCCCGAAACGACCAATAGCCGCCGGGTAGGTCGGTGATATTGCGTAGGCATACGGCGCAAAGATAGCGCCGCTGGACTCGCCCTTTATACATCTTGTAATTTACGCAGATGACGGCCGGCCGCACCTTGTCGGTGAAGCTGCCGTCTTTGCGCTTAAAATCGTGCTTGCAGTAGTCGCAGTAGATATTGCGGTCTTTGTTCTCGGTGATCACTTGCTTGATTTCCTTACCGTGGGGTGGGCGCTGCGGCCTTTGCGGTAGCCGACCTTCTTGCCCTCTTTGTAACCCCAGCTCCACGCGAGCAACATCCCGAGCGCCGTGGTAATAATGCAGATAGCCGTTAGCCATATTTCGTAAGCCATAATTCCTCCTAGTCAGGTTGCCCCGGCCGAAAGGTACCGGGGCTCGACCAGTATGAGGCTAGGCGCCGACATAGGGCAACTACCGACACGCCGTTACTTTTTAAGAATCTCCAAAACGGTTTCGAGTTTGGCTTCGATACGGCTCACGCGATCGTTGAGGCTGGTGCCGGAATTGGGCTTAAGCTCGTTCAGGTAATGCTTCACTAGCCATTGGATAGCCATTATAAAAGCTCCGGCTATTGAGACAATGGAAACTATGAGCCCTGCCCAATCCGCGTAGCTCATTAGCGACCTAACGGATCCTTAGGGTTGAGGTAGCGATAGACGGTAGGCAGTATGGCAGCTAATCCGGCGTTGAGGATTATTTTCCAATCGGTAATACCGCCCATATAGCAAGCTAGGCAAGCTGCGGCAAAGCCTCGGAACCAGCTCCCGGCTAATTGCATAGCGACTTTCTTAGTGTGTCTTTTCACCTTTGTAGCCTTTCCACTCGGTTAGTCCAAGTTCAGCAATCTTGGCCTTTACCCCTAGTGGTGAAAGGTTAATCTCGAAGTGCATTTCGTCCGCTCGGTTTTTATAGTCGCCACCCCAGCGTAAGCCGTACTTAGCGGCGAGCGCTCGTATCTTTACCTCTTGCTCGTCGGTAAAAGTTCCACGCTTGCCGAGAGGGTGCTTCGTGGCGTTGAGATCCACGGCCGTCCCGCTGGCGTGGTTGGAAAGATTCCCGGCGTCCTCTTGGCCTCGTATGGCTCGGTAGGCGTATCCCCAGTCGTCGTAAACCTTACCCTCAAGCTTTTCGACTTCCATATTAAACTCGGCGCAAAAGTTAATAAGCAGCGGAGCAACTTTTTTAGAGCAGCGAATATAGATTTTCGTGCCGGGGACTAGGTACGACTCGACGCCTATGGTGCGAGGCTCGTCGGAAGCTGGCCACCCGTTTTGGGAACTTGCCATTTATAGCGCCGCGATTTCTTCTTCCGTTAGTCCCAAAGCCGCAAGCTTTGCCCGAGCGGAAATTTTGGCTTTTTCTTGATTTTCGATTTTTTCCTTTTCTTTATTTTCTTCAATAATTGCTTGCGCGATAATTGCTTCATTAGATGGTTGTCTAATATCTGTGGAAAACCATTCCAAAGTATCTAAATCGTCATTATTAAATTTCCATTCAGCATTTGGAGCAAGAGTATGAATGGCGTTGACTAAATGTTTTATGTTCATTATGCCCCAATCTCAAACAATGTAATAGTGGAACCGGCAGTACCTCCACCACAATAGGCGGTTGCGCTATTTGCGGTGTAAGCCATTGTTGCCTGTATTTTGTAAGTTGTTGCAGATGTGGTTGCCGGGCTATCCATATACATAAAAGACATCGGCTGATTTAATTCAACTCCGGCAAGCGATTGTCCGTAAATACCAGAAGGAAATCCGCTATATGCGTTGCCTGGTCGGTAAATATCTGTAGAACCTCTAACCAATTTTGCATTTACATACATTTGAGCGGCATTTCTAAACATACCAACGGGCATATTTACCATAACAAAGATTTTAGATGTAGCTGATGTTGGTGTAATGGTCGCAGTTAAATCGGTAACATCTACATAAGATGCGGTAGTTAATTGTGTCGATGTCGCGGTGCTTACACTTACAACTTGTAATAATTTCCCACCTGACGCCGGTGTAGCCCATTTAAGCCCGAGAGATTGAGTGCTATCTGCTGTTAATACTTGATTATTAGTACCAATAGGAATGCGTGCGGAGGCCGTGTCGTAACCGAAAAGATCGCCCTTTGTGGTAAGTGGTGGCGTATATCCTGCGTCGGCGAAAAACACCGCGCTGGAAGCTGATACGAAATAAAGCGTGCCGCCTTGATACTGTGCAAGCGTAAGCGATCCTGCGCTGGCTTTATTTACCGTCGCGGTTCCTGCCGTTATAGTGCACGCGCCGGCGCCTATATTTTGTATAAAAAGAGTATCTCCCGCAGTAAATAGACCAGTATTGACGGTAACGGTCGTAGCTCCTGCGGCATTCATCTCGATACGAGTTCCAGCGTCAGCAGCAACGAGTACGTAAGAGGCAGTCTTTTGGCTCACCGTCCAGTTGTAATCGTTAGCCTGTAACGAGTTCATTTGGGCGGCGGTTAAGACCGACCCCGTGGTAAACGTTTGTTTAGCCATTAGCGCACCTCATATCAGTAGGATAATACATTTGTGTCTAGAATTCCGTATTGTGCCGAATTTAATATAAACGAGTCGATTATTGGTTCGGCCGTGGTAAAGCGAGTAAACCAGCTTTGATTGAGGTAGTTAATGGAGTGAGTCACTCCAAAAATTTGTAAAGTCTTAGTAATACTCGAGGCCCCGGGCTGGGTCTGCGTTACCGTAATAGGAGCAAAATAGTCAAGGGTAAGAGCTGCCGTGACCCCGGCCGTGTAGTTTGGGGTATTAAGGTTAAGAGTTATCGAATCGCACCGGATAGTCGTATCTTTTCGGCTTGCCACCATCGCCCGCGCCCAGTTATCGGCCTCGGTTGTCGTCTGCATTAAAAGGCCGCCTATATCGTAAGAGTGTAGAAAATAAGTATCTATAGAGGTTTGGTCTTTATTGGTAGCGGTGATGGCTCCGGCGGTTACGTTCGCTTGGTTAAATATCTGAGAATCGTCCAATTTGAAATCGGCGTTTGAGTAGCGAATCCCTGCGCCACTATCCACGAAAGCCGTGGCCGTTCCGGCGACGCTGGTCGAGGTCAAGTTGCGATCCTGAAAAACGACGCGGCCTTGAGTGTCGATATAGAAAGCGCCAAACTCGGTAGAGGCCACGGTTTGCAAGGCTGCCGAGCCGGTACGAGAGGTGCCGGGGTCAGTTTGGCAGGTAGTCGCTCCGGTATCGACGTCCCTCATACCCGACGGCCAGCCGAGGGTATCGAGAATACGTCCAAAACGTACCCCTGTCGTCTCTCCAGCGACCGCACCGGTTACGGTAGACACGGTAGCTAGGGTGAGTAGCTGCGTCGCGTCTAAAGCCGTCAGGGTGGTCGTAGAGACCTCTCCAACGTCTTGGCTCTGTCGGTAGTTATAGCTGGTTATATAGCCACTAAAGAGATAGCTCGTAAGGCTGGTTGCAGGATCCACGGCGCTAATCTGAATCTTGCGAAGCGGTAAGAGCTGGCCATAGTAGGGCGAGGCTGTGTTTTGGGGGTTCCAATAACCCAGCTGGTCGGCCAATACGACGGTAGCCGTGCCGGTTTGGAATTGCTCGGTAAGTAGGTTTCGACCCCGGACGGTATTGACGCTCTGTACTTGAGCCGACACGTCCACGATAAGAGCGGCAGCGTCGCCGAGGACGTCTTGATCGAGTATGCCGGTGCCTAAAACCATAGTCTGACCAAAACTAGCCCCGGAGCTAAAATTGACGACGACTTTAACGGTAGGTAGCGGCATTAGATGAACCCAGCCGGAGCGGTAATACCTCCAAAGCGTACGAACTTAGTAAGCTCGTTGCTAATGATATAGGTCAGCTTATTCTCGTCGGCTATGGTGCCAGCATTGACGTTTACCGTTACGTTTGGCAAAGTTCCCATAATGGCATTACGCATATCCGCGCTCGGTGGCGCATAACTAGCATTTGTTGGAGGTATAGAAGCAACGTTTGATCCCGGAGGTGTTCCAAATCCCGGCGGGGTTGTTACCCCTCTACCGTCTATTATCGAAGTCGTATAAACGGTCATAGGATTGGCTTTTAACCACTCTTGCAACGCTTGACGCTCTTGCTTTTCTTTTGTTATAGCCGCTGAACGTGCTTCGGCCATAGCCTTAATACGTTCTATCTCTTGATTAGCGGCGTTTTTTTGTAATTCGTTAAGGCTGTTTAGCGCCTTCTCGTCGTCGGCGTTGCTTTCACTTTTTAAGGCTTTGAGCGCCAAGACTCGAGCGCGATCCTCGTCGGATAGCTTGCCCTTAAGCGCAGCCTCGATAGCTATGCTTTCTTGGTCAAACTTAGCAGCTAGCTTTTTATTTGCGGCTATCTGTCGCTGGTTGCGCAGTTCTGCGGCGCTAGCTTTGGGTATGGCTTGGGCGAGCTTGAGCTCTTTAACGCGGTTAGCCATACGCTTATCCTCGCTATACCGGCCAGCTAGGTTAAACCCGCCGTTATAGGATTGTGCGCCCATTTGGAAAGGCCGGAAGTTCTGACCAAAACCGGAGACGCTGGCGCCAAATTGAGCAAAATTATCGGCTAGCCGCTGAAGCAGGTTTTTACTTGGTAGGGCTGTTTGGACTCCGCTACCCAATAAACCAATAGCCTCGACCGCTTTACCGGTGGCGCTGGCGAAGCTGAGCATAGATTGGGTTACTTGATCTATACCTCCGGCATTTTCTATAAACCGGTCGATAGATTTATTAAGGCTATTGCCGATTATTTCTTTTGCCTCGTCAGCAGCTACGCCGAGCTTTGCCATACGACCGCCAAAGGTGTCGGCGGCTGCGGCAGCTTGACCAGCAAAAGTCTTGCCTAATTTGTCGGTAACTTGCTGAAAGCTCATTGTTTTGAGTTCGGCCTTGCTAATATTGACCCCGAGGCGGCTAAGGCTGGCATTATTGCCGTTATATGCCCGGCTGAGCGCCATTACGACGCTATCTAGGCTCTTACCGGTGCCAGCCGATACGTCCATAGCTAGGGCTAGCAACTCTTGGCTGCGCGTAACGTCCCCGGTAATAGTTACTAAACGCTGGAAAGCTGGGCGTAGTTGATCCTCGGATACGCCGGTAGCAAACTGTAAGCGGTTAATAAACTCCAATACCCGCTTATCCGCTGCGGCTATGCCAAGATTTTTGAGCGTAAGGCTGAGGCTCTTTACCGCCTTTTCTTCAGCTATGGCAGCGGCAATAGATTGTTTAGCCAAAATGCCTAGACTGGCGGTAACGCCAGCCACCGAAAGCTTGGAAGCTAGGCCAAACTTTTTAAGCGTTTTGCTAAAGCTGCCTATTTCTTTTTCAGCGGATTTAATACCTCGATTGTTAAACGTCGAGATGATCGGGATTTTTAATACCATTATGCCGCCAGCTTGTTACTATAAGTATTCATATACCGACGCAAAATGGCCTCAGTATTGGCAGTAATCTTTTTGCGGTTATCCAGTACCACGCCCCAAATAATACGGCTCTGCTTACCGATAACCGTAATTCCGCTACGATCCTCAATGTTACGGACAAATTGCTGTCCTTGTAAGCGTTGGCCTTTTGTTTTGCGACCTGCCCACTCATAAACGACACCGGCAGGATTTGCTTGCACGAGGAATAAAGTACGCTCGCGGACATTAGTACCGCGCTGTTTCATTGGTTTAATTTGCGTTCTAATGCCCATTTTGACTTTACGGGTATCCCATAGCAGACGAGTACCCCACTCGCCACTATTGGGCTTAGCCCAGCCACTCATAGGAGCCATATCCGGCACTAGCGCTCTGCCTTGCCCAACTAAAGGCTTGACCTCTTGGTAAATCTCTTTATTGACGGCTTTGAGGGTCTCTTTATCGAAGCTACGCAGAATCTGCAACGTTTCGCTAACGTTTTCTACGCTGATTTCTTGTTGCATTTTTCATAGCCTCCCCTCTGTCGTTTAATACCCTAACTAACGCCGCGTACATTTCGGGGCTGCACTCGGCTAAGTCTTTGGGACTTATCCCCGTCTCTACCGCTATTGAGGCTATTTGGTACGTGAGCGTCCGAGAATCGCTCACCCACCTAAAGGGTCGGAGTCTAGTATCTCCACCTTTTTCAGAGTCTTGAGAAACTCGTCGCCAAACGGGGCGACGGTTTGCCCTGATCTCCTAATAGCCTCCCAGCATAAGTAGTAAACGTCGGTCTGCTTTTGTTGCTGACTCAATGCAAGATATATCCCGGTCTTAGCGTGAGCCTCAAAAGCTACTTCGATAGCCGGGGTAATCTCGTATTCCTCGACGACCCCGGTATCTCTTGTTATTTTTAATTTTGCCATTGTCTAGCCCCTTGTCTAGTCCTACGCCGTCGTAATGGTTACGTCGGTCGTGCAATCGAAAGTAAAGTCCAGCGTCGCTACGTCGCCTTGAGCGCCGTTTACTGGCGTATAGCCATTGACGAAGCAAGACCCGGAATACTTCGGGTTAGTGCTCGAAGCTGTGCTACCGTCGGGAGCGATCTCGAACGCGGCAGCGGTTCCCTTGAGGGAATCGAGTACGGCGCGAGTAGATCCTGCGGCGATTGCGTCTTGCTTGATATAAAGCGTCCCGCTGATTTGGTGAGCTGCTAGACCCTTGAGGTACTTATGGGAAGCGTCGCCGGAAGCGGTAACGTCTAGTTGCTCGTAGTTGATGTTTAAGCTAATGGATTGTACGACGCTGCTCATATCATACGTCCCTAGCTTAAAGTAGCTGTTCTGTGCAAAATAAATACCGGTAGCCACTTTTTACTCCTTCTCTTTCTTTGGGGTTGGGGCAACCGAGGAAACTTCCTCGAGTATGCCGGTTTTAACTAGGTGCGGGACGTCCCACCCCTCTAGCTGGCTATCGGTTATGGTTCCACCCTGACCGACGCCAGCAAGCTCGTTGTCGCTGATTACTTTGTAGGTTGCCATTTATTCTCCTTACGACCAGCTCGAGATAATCTCGATAGGTAGTTCGATTTGTAAGAGGTTGCCCGCCGGGGTTTCGATAATTCCCGGAGCGCTAAAGTTGCCGACGTGGATAGTTTTTGTCGATGCGTTAAGTTTGGTCATTAGTTCGACCATAAAAGTTTCGATGGAGTTTAGGTTGCCCTGATTGTCGAGCAGCGGAACAAGCAATAGCAGCTTAAAGCGAGCGGTTGGCTGAATCACTACCTTTTGGTTGCTATTGACGTAGACGTAAGGCTCGTCCGGCATAATGACGACGGAATTAGCCAGCGGCGCCTGAGGCGGGTAGGCGAATACCGACCATACGCTCGCATTGGCTAAGTCGCTGGCGAGGCTAGATCGTAACGTCGTAATAGGTGCGTCGGGCATATCAACCAGCCATACCGGAAGGGGCAAGATACGGAGCTAATATGCCGCGCACTTTGGCGAGCAAAGTATTACCGAGCTGGAAAGGCGAAGCCACGAAGCCGTCCACCGTAGCGACGGAGTTACCCGGGGCTTGGCGAGCTTGCCATAAGGTAACGGCTACGGTGGCGCTAGCTTCTCGTACCGCCGGTACGGTTGCGTAATCGTCTGCGTGGAAAGCGCCGGTAATTTTGCCATAAGGCCGAACCAAGTGAAAATCCTCGACCGCGTGCGTGATCGCGTACTGGAGCGTATAGGTACTCACCGCGGTAATTGTTTTAGAACCGTTATAGTGCGAATCGCAGCCATTAACGGTAATAGTCTGCCCTACATTAAAACCGTGAGGGACTGGAGTGTGGAGAGTCGCCACGTTTGTCTTTTCGACGGCGTGCCCGTCCACGGGAGCGGTATTAAACCAAAGAAAAGATTTTATGTAGTCCTCGGTCGCTTGGCAGACTTCCTCCACCACGGCGTCGCTGTAAAGGGTGCCTATCCCCAGCAGAGTACGTAGCTCGGCTTTGGTGACATACGTAGCTGCCATTAGGCACCCCTTACATTACTTAGGCCTAACCCCGCTAGGACTAGGTAGCGGGGCTAGGGGCTTGGTTGGTTAGTCCGATTAGGTGAGGTTAAAGCGACGGAGGCCGCCTGAAACGAGAGTCTTGGTGGCAAGGTAGCCGTAAATCATCGTCTCGATTTCACCGGAGGTAACGACATTGGTCGAGAGTCGGAGAACCGGGCTCTCGTAGATTGCGATAGCGCTAGGTACGCAGATAAAGGCCGACTCGTCGATAGTCGTAGAAACCATATTTGGATCCACATAAAGGTCGAGGCCAAGCACATTACCGCGAAGGCTTTGAGGGTTAGCGTTACCGCCGCTGTTGTATGGAGAACCAGCGTTATAGATTGGGCGACCGGTGGTATCGGTTGCACCCATTAAAAGCGACCATTGAGAGGTACCAGCGATATATACCGTTGGTAGTTCGCCGGTGGCGAGATAAGCCGCTGGAGTCTCGGTTGAGACGTAGCTGATGATACCGGCGCTGGTTGCAGCTACGGCAGTACCTTGAGTACCACCGGAGGTAATCTCAGCAATGACGGCTGCGTCGGTCGCCTTGTTATAGGCGCGAGTCATATTTTCGAGCATAGCTTGGAAAAATGAAGGATCCGAGCGCTCGATAAGTTCGACCGAGTAGCGCTGCATACCGGCGTACTTCTTGACGGTTGCCTCAACGTATGAGCTGACGATTCCGGTCTCGGAAGGTGCTCCACCTTCTGCGGTTTCGGCTACGGTGCCATTGGTCGTAATCTTTGGGATTGCGATAGTCATACCCGCCGCAGCTAGTGGACGTGAGCCACCGAGTGCGTCGATTGCCGGACGTGAACCGATAGCGGTATCGACGACCGTGGAGACGTACTGGACGGGCTTAAAAGCTGGGTTAGTAGTAAAGCTGTCGTCTGCCGCAGTAAGAGCGCGAGCCGCTTGAGCGTCTGCTGCCTTTACATAGTCGCGGGATTCGTCATTACCCATAGCTGCCTTAATGGTGTGCTCTAGGTACTGTGCCTTGGAGCGGATTGGGTGGCGTACTTCCATAGCTGTTACGGAGACGCGGGGACGCGAGGCTTCGACCTTTTCGGCTTCTACCTCGACGGCTGGAGTGTCGGGGTTTTCCACGACGGCCTCGCTTTCGGTTGGTTGGGTTGGGTTGTCTGGAGTTTCCGGTTCGCTTTCGCTAGCGGCAACGGTAGTAACTTCGGCGCTCTTAAAAGCCGGAGTATGGACGAGGCTGACCTCCTGAAGCTCAGCGCTCTGAACGAAAAGAGTATCTCCGCGATCTACGGATTTATGGACGAGAACGCCCACGCTTAGACCGTCGCGTAAGTCTGAAGCTTCGATAAGTGCGTCATTACCGCGAGTAGTTTCGGCAACCTTAAATTGCGCGTAAATACCGTCTGCGGTTTCTTGTACGTTAATCGCACGGCCGACCGGTTGCTTAGGATCGTGCTCTAAAAGCAACTTAAAGCGCTCATTAGGGATAGCAATAGACCCACGCTCAAAGACGACTTTACCGACGGAGGTATAGCCCGGCTCGCCAAAGGGCACAATCTTTCCGGCGATAACTCGACGTGTGGTATCTGAAGCCTCGATAGTTCCGCTAAACGTCAATAGTGTCTGATCCATTTGGGCTCAAATCCTCCATTTCTCTTGCTTGCTCGATAGTAATAAGTCCTAAGCTCAGGAGCTTCTCGGTTACTTGTAGGCGTGTTAGAGCGTCTGAGCGTAGGAACCCGTCATCTAATCCAGCGCGTACATAATTTTGATTACTGGTTATATCGTTCATCGAGAGACGACCCTCAATAGCTTCGATATATGGGCGCAGCGACATATCGACGAATTGTCGGCGCTCGTCAATAACGTTGGCATACGTCAAAGAATTATTAAGGTCAGCGCTTAACATATACGCCGGTATATTGCACATACGCGCTATCTCAGTTGCTAAGAATTGTAAAAACTCGTTATAGCCCATTTCTTTCGGGCTAAAGCTTGTTGTCTTAAAATCAAGCGCAGCGTTTAAGTACCCTACGTTATTTTGTAAACGTGATTGCTTCCACTTTGCCAAAAGACCCACTATTTGATCCTCGGGCAAATCCGCACCGGTATTTTTAATATAACCGCTTTGGATAGGTGTTCGCGCATTAACACTCGCTGCGTATTGTGCGTCAAGTGCTGCGCGAATAGTTTGACCACCGACCGATAAAATACCGTCGTTTAACGATTGGAAAGTAATAAGGCTACCCAGCCCGTCCATTGGACGTACTCGACCGTCCACGGCGTAACCGATAACCAAAGTAGAGTTCTCGTTATAGCGCGGTGTAACGCGCTCATTAGCGACCCACGCAAAACGCGAAGGACGACCCGTACCGTCGGCATATTGTTCGACTACTTCCCAATAGGCAACGCCGTAAAAAAATAAACTATCGGCGGTGTACGCCATAGTTACCTGCCGTGGTTGGTTACGATCGGGTTGCTCTAACCAAACCGGTGAGCCTAATTCTTGTCCGGTACTTTTTCGGTAAAGATGAAATTCGGTAGTGCCAATAATTCCGCAGATAAGATCGCGCGCTTTTTTCACACTCGGTACGCTTAACGCTTCCTGTCGGGTAACGAATCGTCCCGCGTTGCCGTAATAATTAAAGCTGGTGTATTCCGGTAACGTCATCACCGGCGGCGCATATTGCGCCTCTATTTTGGGGTTGGGAAATAAAGCCTCGGCGACGGTGTTGAGTAATCCCACGGGGCGTAGTTTATGGTATTACGCGGACATTTGTCCGTTTTGCCCCAGCGTGTCTAGGCGACGTAAATGACCGGTTTATTTTGCGGCGCGGAGGCTTGCCAGCTGACCATAGCCGCACATATCGCCGCGCAGATTTCGCCAGCGGATCTCCGGCGTACTAGGCGCCACCCGTTTTCCGATATTTTGCTCGAGCAACTATTGACCGCGTCCACGAGCGTCGCCTCTTTCTTATGACGTAAGACCCGGGCGCTCATCATTTGAGCAAACCGGTGTGAGGCTTCGACTTGGCTCTTACCGGAGCAATCGGCCATATTCACCCCGGAGGCGGCTAGATAGGTCGCGGTATTTTGGCTCATATAGCGATCGTAGAGGACTACCCTCGGCCGCCATTTCTGCACGTGCGCGTTGATGTCGCTAGCCAACTTGACCTCGTCCAGCGGGTTATTTGAGTTCCACTCTTGCAATACATACAGGTTAGTAAAGTCGCCCATTTTCTGACCGGCCACCAGTACCGCGTGGCGTTGGGTGTGAGACTTGTCGAAAGCAAAGTAAAGGTCGCCACCCTCAACCAGCGCAATAGATTCATCGGCGCAATCGTCGAAAGCGCCAGCTTCGAAGGGACTCGCCGAATTATCCAACCATTGGCAAAGTACCTCGCAGCGAAAGGCCATAGGATCATTAGTAGCCGCTAAGTGCTTGAGGGTTTCTAGCTCGAGGTAATGCCCCAGCGCAGGGCAGCTCTCCACCCACCCCTCGACGTCCATAATGTCGCGGCTAGGGTGAGCGCTCCACTCCAGCCAGCCGAGCGTAGGCGTGGCACCGGCGAGGGCTCGTTCGCGGAGCGAATTAAGTACCCGGCTATTTTTATCTCCCGCGTTACTGACGGTGAGTACCTGAGCCTTTCGAGCGTTGGTCGTATAGATCGCCGCGTCGTAGGTGTCTTGGTCAATAGCCCGGAGCTCGTCAATAAAGAGAAAGTCGGCGCTCATACCACGGGCGCCGTTAGGCGTAGCAGCGACTACCGAGATCTGCGCCCCGTTGCGGAACATAATCCGTTCGGCTCCGTTGGTCGTATAGGTCGCTAGGTGCTCGGTTTTCAGCCGTGGCGTATTGCGCACCAGCCAATCTATCTGCCGCCACGTAATCAGCGAGAGCTTGCGATTGACCGCCATTAGGATTATGTCTTTTTCACCAAAAAGGTAAATACCGGACAATATACGCAAAGCGGCTAAAAAGGTCTTTCCCTGTTGGCGTCCGCAGATAATCCCCAGCTGCCGGTATTGCCAGCGCTCGCCGTCCATTTTGAGCAGCTCACCTAAGGCGTTTTTCTGCCACGGCATTAGGTTGATTCCAATATCCTCCGCAAACTGCAACGCCTCAGCTACGCGGCTTTGGTCGCCTTCTCTAATGAGGCTATGGATCCGTGGAACCGCGCTCCCGACTACCGCCCCCACGTGTCCGTTTTGTGATTGGCTCGAATCGGCTGGCACTTCCGTATTGTCCGGTTTGTTATCGTTTGGAATCGGTACAAAATCGGACATATCGGATAAATCACGGAGAAC
>Ga0222712_10005067_pt1 | contig 13496 bp, 12 predicted proteins | sample C33_657DmetaG_FD_165043 | JGI IMG/M metagenome (GOLD analysis project Ga0222712, IMG submission 165043) | Estuarine water microbial communities from San Francisco Bay, California, United States - C33_657D | ecosystem: Environmental > Aquatic > Marine > Unclassified | place: USA: California...
CCTGAATGTAAAAAGGTATTTGCTGCTATTGATGAGTGTTATCATGAAATCACATTTCGTCAACATGACATGCAAAATGGTATGCCACTCAATTATTCATATCCCGATCTGGTGATCAATACCAGTACTGAGCATGTGACCCAAGAAGTTTACGATGCGTGGTGGAACTCTATTCCAACAGGAACTAAATATATCGTCCAAGGAAATAATCTAGAAAATCCTGAGCATGTTCGTCTTGCCGATAATCTGGAGCAATTCTTAGAAATCAACAACATTAAAGAACCGCAATATGCAGGTATGTTGAAGTGTGGGCATTTTTATAGATTTATGGCAGTTGGTTATAAAACATGAGTGATAACAAGAATCCACGTGGCGACGAAGTTAAACTAGAAAACGGTAAATATAAAACCGCATATTTCGAAAACAGTAAAGAGTTACTACAAGGATTAAATTCTGTAAGTAAATCTTTTTGCATGGCAAAATGGTTTAATGTCAGCGTACATATTCCAACAGGCAGAACTCATAGTTGCTACCATCCTCCTACTCACAAAGTTCCATTAGAAGAATTGTCTAAGGATCCAGGTGCGCTTCATAATACAAATTATAAAAAAGAACAGCGAAGAAAAATGCTTGCGGGTGAGAGACCTTCAGAATGCAGTTTCTGTTGGGATATCGAAGATGCAGGAAACATCAGCGATCGGGCATATAGGAGTTTCGATGTTTATACACCAACCGCAATTGAAGAGGCACTCTCCGTTGGTTTTGAAGGCAACCCTGCTCCAAAATATCTTGAAGTAAATTTCAACCAAGCATGTAATTTTAAATGTAGTTACTGTTCTCCGCACCTTTCCACCGAGTGGCATAAAGAAGTTAAAGAATTTGGTCCATATCGTCTACACGACAGAACGCACAATGACGATAGTTGGATGAAGGAAAGCGGATGGCTTCCAGATAACTCGCCCGACAATCCGTATCTTACTGCATTCTGGGATTGGTTTCCGACAGTCTATGACAACTTAAAAACTTTTCGTATGACTGGCGGAGAACCACTAATGGATAGAAATACGTTCAAGATTTTCGAACACGTCAAACAGAATCCAAATAAACAACTACATTTGAGTATCACGAGCAATTGTTGTCCGCCGAAAGGTCAATGGCAAAAATTTATTGATGACTTGAAGGAAATTACTGATCAAGATGCGATCGATCATTTTATGTTATTCTGTAGTTTAGATAGTTGGGGTCCTCAGGCTGAATATATTAGAAATGGTATGCACTTTCCAACATTACTCAAAAATATTCGCCAGTATCTTTCCGAATCACAAAAACATAGTTTAACTTTTATTGTTACTGCTAATTTGCTCTCTCTGCCCAATTGGTTTACGTATATCAAAAATATACATAATCTTATGCACGAAATGAACACCGATCGCCAGTTAATTTGGTTTGACACACCTATGCTTACTGATCCAAAGTGGTTGAGTATGAAACTTGCTTCCAAAGAAATGTTGCAACCTCTTTTAGACAGTATTGAATATATGGAAGAACATCGCGAAGGTCCACACAACAGATTCCGCGGATTCAAGGATTTTCAGATTCAAAAGGTCAAACGATTGTATGACTGGGCAGCGGTGCCACTTGACTCAGCAGAAGAAGCGACGGTTAAGAAAAACTTTTATAAATACTTCACGGAACACGACCGACGCAGGAATACAAACCTGCGAGAAACTTTCCCAGAACTACGCAATTTTATTAGTGAATGTGAGGAATTGGCAAATGCCTAATGATAATTACATGGAATATATCGATGGTATTCGGGATAGACTGAATGCAGTAAGTCCTAGTTTCTGCGCCATGAAATGGTTGCACCAAACTCTCTATCTTCACACTGGCGACAATCACAGTTGCTATCATCCTCGACCACATCATATTGGTCTTGACGAGATTGCCGAGAACCCTTCTGCTTTACACAATACAAAATGGAAAAAAGAACAGCGAAAGCAGATGCTGGAGGGAACTCGACCACAAGAATGTTACTACTGTTGGAACATTGAAAATCTAGAGGGTAAACATTATAGCGATAGAATGTTCCATAGTTCTAGCGATTTTGCGGCTCCGTTAATTGAAGAACTTGGTAAGATGCCATGGGATGCAAACATCAATCCAAAATATCTAGAAGTTAGTTTTGGTAATGGATGTAATTATCGTTGTGGTTATTGTTCGCCTCAAGCATCTACATTATGGATGGATGAGATTAAGAAGCACGGTAACTACGATCTAACGTATAATCAATATGGTATAGATTTCCTTAAAAGCGGAACTTACTATGGACCAAATGATGATAATCCCTACATTGAAGCGTTTTGGAAATGGTGGCCTGATCTTCGTAAAGACCTTCATACGTTAAGAATTACTGGCGGCGAACCTTTGATGAATCCAGGAGTTATGCAATTCTTGGATATCCTAGAGAAGGAACCTGCGCCGCAACTTCATCTTTCGATTAATAGTAATCTCGGTGCTACATTCAATAAAGTTGACAGGATGTATGATCGTGTCCAGAGTTTGCTTGATCAAGGAAAGATTCGCAAATTTACCCTATACACTTCTCTGGAAGGTTGGGGTCCCCAAGCAGAATACATGCGCACAGGACTGAAGTCGGAACACTGGGAGCGCAACTTTAAAGAGGCACTAAAACGTGGATGGGAAGCAAATATCATGTGCACGTATAATATTTTGTGCGTTGCGACATTCCATAAATTCCTAGAAAAGATCGTTGAATGGAGACAGGAATATGGTAATCTTGTTCGATTCGATACGCCATATTTAAAGGAACCTCCGCATTGGATGATCACGATTTTAACGCAGGATTTTCATGCAAAACAAGATGAAATCTTGAAGTTTATTGAGGATCGTCGCGATGTATTTCACTCGTTTGAATATGAGAAAATGAAACGTGTGACCAATTATATGCACACACATCCAATCACAGAAGAACAAATTAGAGCAGGCCGCAGAGATTTTTATTCCTTCTTCACAGAGAATGATAAGAGAATTGTTGGTCTTGGTCTACTAGAACTATTCCCGGAATACAAAGATTTTTATTATCTTTGTAAAGAGGTATACGAAAACTATGATAAATGAAAACAACAAACATAGTTGGTGCGTAAACGCCGAACATGCCATAAGCGGTAATAATGAAGGTACAACTAAAATTTGTTGTATGATAAAACCTGTCGACTCGAATAATGTTTCATATTATGATAGTAGAAAGATCGGGGAAACGCCATTAACTGAGCATTTCAATAAACCGCAATTTCAAGAAGTTCGTGATTTTCTTAAAGAAGGGAAGCGGCATCCAGCATGCTCTAATTGTTGGGACGAAGAAGATTCAGGAAGAAAGAGCAAACGTCTTAGGGATAATGACGTCTATCAGCATGATATTAAATGGAACCTGCAGAAGTATGATGGTATCGTCAAGGTAGAATTAAATCTCGGTAATACATGTAATATTAAATGTCGCACCTGTCATCCTGCTATTAGTAGTGGATGGATGCGCGAATATTATGAAGTATATGAACACCAAAATGTGTCAACGTATAATGATTGGGCAGAAGGTATGAAAAAATACTATCTGTCATATGACGAAACCAGTCCATTTTGGGATGATATCCAACAACACCTTGGAACAATCAAGCAATTCGATTTCTATGGCGGCGAACCGTTTCTCAGTAAGAAAATGTGGCAACTCCTAAAGATTGCTGCTGATTCTGGAGTATCAAAGAATATTGCGTTGCACTATAATACCAACGGAACTGTTTGGCCGACTCGAGATATCGAAAGTTGGAAAGATTTTAAATCAATCAATCTCAGTTTTAGTATTGACGGCATTGAAGAGCAGTTTGAATACATGAGATTTCCTGCCAAATGGGAAGATCTTAAAACAAATATCAATAATGCTAGAAATTACAGAGATACATATGGCAATATCTCGCTCAGTTGGTGTATTACGCTGAGTACTATTAACATCTATTATCTTCCCGAAATTCTCGAAGAGTATTATGCAAACTACTCGGACTTCGGGTTGTACCTAAATCTTGTTCATGGACCGATTCATTACAATATCAGTAAATTGCCAGAGCATGTAAAACACAAGGTGATTGCTAAATTGGAAACAATACCAAAAGAATATGTTTCAGCATGGCATCAACTACCTGGAATTATTGGATTTATTCGTGATGGTCAACCAGAAGAAGATGTGTGGGAAGAATTCCTAACTAAAACTAAAACTCATGACGGTTATCGCAATCAATTATTTGAAGTTACCTTTAAAGATTATTCGGAATTGATTACATGAATTTTTGGGAATACAATTCAATAACTCAGATGCACATTGAATTGACCAATGGATGTAATGCTGCATGCCCTATGTGCGTGCGGTTCCATCATAATAGTCCACTAACAAGACCAGATTTAAAAATAACACAGATTACTATTGATCAATTTAAAGAATGGTTCTCGCCTGAATTTCTAGCACAGTGTAATCTTATTCTTTTTTGTGGTGTTCATGGCGATCCTTGTGTCGCCAGAGACATGTATGAAATATGTAAGTATATCTCGGAAGCATCACCAACAACAAAAATCCTAGTAAATACAAATGGTGGTATGCGAACACCTGATTGGTGGGATAAACTCGGTAGACTTTTTGCATCCAAACCAGAATGGCAATTAACCTTCAGTATCGATGGTCTAGAAGATACCAACCATTTATATCGACGTAATGTTGTTTGGTCCAAATTAGAACAAAATGTCAGGGCATTTACTAAATACAAACCCAATTGTGATTGGGACTTTTTGATGTTCAAACATAATGAACATCAAGTCGAAGAAGCGCGATTGAAATGTAGAGAATTCGGTATAACTAATTTTGTTCCAAAGAAGGCGCTTGGTGTTGACGATGGAACAAGACTTACTGCCATGCCTGTTATGAATCGCGAAGGCACTCTTGATTACTGGATCCAAGCACCAGAAGATCCTTCAAAAAGAAATCTAGAGAAACCGCTAGATGAACCTCGATTTGTAAATTGGCCGTTTGATCCAGCGGAATATAGAAAACATAAAGAGTTGAAAACTACCGAGTTTGATTATCAATCTCGCGTCTCGCGTGCCTACGAGCATTTTACTGATGAGAACACGGAATCTTGGAATAATACCAACATAGATTGTAAGAGTAGTGTTTGGTTTGATGATGGTAAAGAAATTTTCATCGATAGTAGAGGATATGTTCTACCTTGTTGTTATGTTGGAACGAGATTAAATGGTGTTTACTCCGATCCTTCTTCATTACAACTACATAAACATATGAATGATCATGGTTGGGATAATTTTGATTTAAATAAGCATACACTAGAAGAAATCTTATCTGGTAATCATCTTAATAGAGTATATGCTGATAGTTGGGAAATCCCAGAAGTAAAGTGCGGTAGAATGGCATATTGTGCTGACACTTGTGGTAAGTTTAGTAGTATTGATAACATCTTCACGCACGAGGGTGTTGAAAATGATAGTAAATATCACAAAAAAGAACACTGGGAGAGTCAACGTGATTAGATGGATTAAACAACTTATATTACGATATAAGGTAAATAAGAAACTCAAAGAAATTCGCAAACGGGATCCTTTCATCTATGACTAAGATTAACCTGAATGGTAAAGAGATAGAATTTGATAGGATCGTTGGTTATGGGTGCAGTTTTATGGCTGCGGCAGAATGTCTAGACCATTTGATCAACAGTGATTATTCTGATCTTCAAAAAGTCAACGAATTGAAGCGCAAATTTAAATACGATGGAAGTGCCATCTATAATTACCTTTCGTCTAAAAAATATTGTGATGCTGGAAAGGTTGATGAAAAATATATCTGGGAACCAGGAACCGTAAACTATCCATTTCTTTTTGAAGAACAAAAAACAAAAAGTTGGTTACAAAAATTATCAGATAGATTTAATGTTCCGTGTGTAAATAACGCATGGTCGGGTGGAAGTTTGCAGAGCATGCAATATTTCCACGAGGTAGATGTTTTAGATGGTAAGATTAAAGAAACTGATTTAATTGTTGTCGGATTGACTTCAATTGTTAGGTGGTTTTATCTTGATAACTCTGGCAATCCCATGCATCCATTATTCGGATATAAAAGTCACCAATGGGGCGAGAATGGATTATATGAGACGTTCGCTTTAAATTTTTCAGACAATCATGCGTTTTTAGTGCATAATGCTCTGACAGCAATTAGATACTTTGCCAATATCAAAAATCCTGTTATTTTTGTTCCATCTTTTACCGATCTGCAGAAAATACAAGAATGGCATCCTACTCCCGAAGGAACTACCATTTCTAGATTATTTCAAGATACCATTAACCGAATTAATCTTCTTTCTTGCAGTTTCAACGATGTCCATAATTTCGATTATTCAGACGAGGAAGCAATGAAAGGATTCGCAGGAATGCATCCAACAATTCAACACCACGAAAAATTTGCAGATGTTGTATATCAGGAATTGACAAACAATGGATAAAAAAACTTATTGTGCGTATCCATTTAATTCTTTCTTCTTATGCGCAAATGGCGACATAAAATTCTGCTGTTCTTCTCGGCAATCTCTTGGTAATATCAATGAACAAGAAATTGACGAAATCATGCATTCTCCTGCTGCCACTGACGTAAGAAAGAAGATTTTAAATAACGAGTGGCATATTGATAACTGCGGTCTTTGTTATGAGCAAGAAAAAGACTATAGTGGCGTATCCGAAAGATTAAGTGGCGAACAAGATTATTATTGGGAAACACTTCGTGGCGTAAATTCGGAAGAATATTACAAACTACAAAGATTTGATCTCAGGTGGAGTAATACTTGCCAGTTAGCATGTAACTATTGTTTTGACTACTTTAGTTCTAGATGGGCGAATATTAATGGTGTTAAGGTTAATGCAAACAAGGAAACTTCCGAACAGAAAGTTATTAATTATATCGGAGAGCGTAAATCAGATATAGTGCAAATTAATTTGCTTGGTGGAGAACCTCTTTTACAAAAGCAAAATAAACTTGTATTTGATTTATTACCAGATGCGCAGTATTATATCTTAACAAACTTATCTGTCAATCTACAAACAAATCCTAATGCAAATAAACTTCTCGGTATGCCAAATGTTTCTTGGGGAGTAAGTTTTGAAACCATCGGGGATCGCTTTGAGTATGTGCGAGATGGCGCAAAGTGGGAAGTCTTTTCTTCAAACATTAAATATGTTAAAGAGCAGACAGGAAAAAATTTAAATGCGCATTCTCTTTGGTGCGTATACAATGCATTAAACCTTATGGAATTCTGTGATTATGTTGCTGACTCTGGTATTATCAATGGGATATACTGGCAGGCAATGAGTAGTCATCCTGCTCTCTCAGTGTTTTCTCAGACAGATGAATTTAAACAACTTGCTCTTGAAGAACTTAATTGTTGTATCGAAAAATATGCAGATGTTGAATGCATCAAAACAGATTTGTTGATCAACATTAGAGACCAATTAGTTAAAAATCTAGAAACTGGTGAAGTTATTACTGGAGATTTATCCATTGAAACTTTCCACGAATGGATTGATGACTTAGAAAAGAAACTACCAAAGAAGAAAAATATGGAAGAACTTTGGCCAGAAATCTATGAGTTGTACTCGAGATGATTGAGTGGGGTATCTCTGCTGCTGCCCATGATGCTGCTCTTACTGTAGTCGAAGGTGATGAGATTTTATTCGCTTCTCATGCAGAGCGTTACAGCGGAATCAAAAACGACAAGCACCTAAACGCTGATCTGATAACCGCAGCATTAGAGTTTGGTAAACCAGAAGTAATACACTGGTACGAGAAACCAAAACTCCGAGGGATGCGCAGACTACTTTCGGGGCAAGGATTAGTTCGTTTCAGTGTTCGCCAGTATCTAAAAGAATTCGGACTAGATGTTCCTGTCGTATTTGCATATCACCATGAATCTCATGCTGCAGCAGGGTTCTATACTTCGCCATTCGATGATGCTGCGGTTTTAGTCATAGATGCGATTGGTGAGTTTGATACTGCCACTATTTGGAATGCATCTGGTGAGAAGATGAAGAAGGTTTGGTCGATGGAATATCCCAAGTCCATCGGTCTTTTCTATTCAGCAATGACACAGCGTGTTGGGTTAAAACCGAACGAGGACGAATATATCCTCATGGGTATGGCAGCATACGGTAAAAACAAATACGGTCTTGAATTATTAAATCTTTACAACGAAGAAAATCTACATCGCGGTTGTCAGTGGTGGAAACCAGAACTTAATACCGAGCAAGATCATTATGATATTGCTGCATCTGCGCAGTGGGTTTACGAAGTTCTCTTCAGAGATTTGATTGTAAGAACAGGCAACCTGACAAACTGGAAACAGCGCAACCTTGTTATCATGGGTGGATGTGCATTAAACTGCAGCGCAAATTCTATTGCCATAGAATACTTCCCAAATTTGTGGATTATGCCAAACCCAGGAGACGCAGGAAGCAGTCTTGGTGCAATCGCTGCCAATAATCGCAGGAAACTAAATTGGAAGGGTCCATATCTCGGCGAAAATATTCCTGGACCATATCCTATTGGAAATCTATTGACAGAACTAAGAAAATCGGGTATAGTTGGTGTTGCTAATGGACCTGCGGAGTTTGGTCCCAGAGCGTTGGGTAATCGGAGTTTGTTCGCAGATCCCACACGATCTGATATTAAGGATAGAGTAAATGCAATCAAACGAAGGCAAAAATTTAGACCATTCGCGCCTGTCATCATGGCAGAACATGCAAGCGAATATTTTGACATGCCAGTTGAATCATCCCCGTATATGCAGTATACTTCAAGATGTAAATATCCTGATCAGTTTCCTGCTATTGTTCATGCAGACGGGACTTCTCGCGTCCAGACTGTAACAAAAGAACAGCATCCTGATCTTTGGAATCTCTTGAATGAATGGTATCTGTGGTCGGGTTGTCCGATGCTACTCAATACCAGTCTGAACATTAAAGGATTTCCGATGGTGAACGACGAGAAAGATGCTGAAATGTTCCAGGGCATGTATAATGTCAAAGTTTTTTGATTCATGAGTAAAGATTATGACTTAAAGGAAAATCCATCATTCTGTATGTTGGGATTGATGCACACCTATGTTAATCCAGACGGTAACGTGCTGCCATGTTGTAGAGGAGATACTACTAAACAAGCACTCGGCAACATAAATGAAGTTTCTGATTGGACTGAAATATGGAATGGAGAAAGGTATAAGGAATTTCGTCGCAACATGATGGCAGGGGAAAAAAATCCAACTTGTTCTTTCTGTTATGATAGTGAAAAATTTTCAGAGTTTAGTACTCGAAAATGGAGAAATATGCAGTTTCAGGAAGAGTATGACGAATATATTGAAAAATTACTCCCATCTGGAGAAATTACTACCAGTAAATTAAAATTTATGGATTTTAGATTTACCAATCACTGCAATCAAGCATGTATAACTTGTGGGCACTCATTAAGTTCTTCGTGGTATGATTTCCAATCTAAACTAGGAATGGGTGCTATTCATCCTAAGTTCATAGAACCGAAGGATGATAAAATTGCATATAAGATGATTGACGATAATTTAGATTCAGTTTCCCATATATATTTTGCAGGCGGCGAACCTATGTTATCAAAATTTCATTGGTATACATTGGATAAACTAGTCGAGTCTGGTAGATCTAAAGAAGTTGATTTGGTATATTCTACAAATTGTAGTACATTAAATTACCACGGTAAGAATGTATTGGAATACTGGAAAGAATTTAAGTCTGTCTCTATTATGGCAAGCATAGACGAGGTTGGTGAGCGATTTAATTATATCCGCTGGCCTGGAGATTGGGAAAAGATTTATAAAAATCTTAGAATGATCAGAGAAAGTTTTGACCAAATAAACGCAGAAAGAAACACGCATCTACACAAATTATGTTACTCTCCTGTGATTAGTAGTTTAAATGTTCATAGGTTCAAAGAAATACTCGTGGAATTTCAAGAAAAACAAATTTTACAAGAATCATTACAATACGATATTGCATTTGAATTTGTGTTTTTTGAAAATTTATTACGAACCCCAAAACATCTTAGTATATTGACTATACCAGATCAACATTGGAGTTATGTTGAAAGAATTCTTGATGAGTTTGAGGAATGGTATTGTAAGGAGTTTATCAAAAATTCCCCTGTCTTAGAGAAAAAAATAGAATTTGTCAAACAATCGATTAGCAAAATTAAAAAAATGAAAGAATTAAATCAAGAAGACCTGAATTTTTATGATCAAAAAAATGAACATTATAATCGACTAATACAAGAATATTCCAAAATGGATGAAGTCAGAGGCACTGATTTTAACAGCACCTTCCCAGAACTGGGATGGTTGTATAAGTAACGATATTTAATAAATAATAACATGGCAGAGATACTCAAATTCCCTGATAAGTTCTTTGGGAAACGGTTATACCGAATACCGTTGTATTCTGATATGGATATTGATATTGTTCTTTTTTGCGTAAATGCTTTCGGTGAAACTGAACAACGAGCAATAATCGACGACTTGGTGAAAATGGATCCAGTTGATGTGATAAAATGTATTGACTTTGCCCTAGAATCCGAGTATATTTCGAATATGACTAAAGAACATATCAAGTGTATCCGAAAGTCTATTGAAGAGATCCCATTTAAAATTGAGAACTAATATATTATGAATATCTTTTATCTACACCCAGATCCTAAGATCTGCGCCGAAATGCATGTTGACAAACATGTCGTCAAAATGATTCTCGAGTATGCGCAATTGCTTTCAACTGCGCATCGTATGCTCGACGGCGAGGAATATATTGATGCTTCCTCTGGTCGCAAAATTAAGCGTTGGCGATTACCTGACCCTGACCTCGAGCAGCATCTATACAAGGCATCGCACGTCAACCACCCAAGTGCTATCTGGGTTCGTCAATCCAACAACAACTATACTTGGTTGATGTGTTTGTTCCAAGAACTTCTACTAGAATACACGCACCGTTACGGCAAGCATCATTCTACTGAACGTCTTGTTTACTGGTTGCGCAAACCTCCAGTCAATATTCCTGTTGGTCATAAAACTCAACCGACTCCTGCTATGCCCGACGAATACAAAGTTCCCGACTCGGTTCAGTCTTATCGAAACTATTATATCGGCGCGAAAAAAAGTATGGCAAAGTGGAAAAATCGTCCTGTTCCAGAGTGGTGGAGCGTCGCAATTTAATAAATACTTGCATGAGACAAAAAAGAACGATTCCTATTCCAATTTCAGATACCGATGTCCTCGGTAAATAAAGGCGACTCCATCTTGCGTGGCGTCGCCTTTTTCGTATCAACTCTAGATAAAAATGAAGGACTGTTATGTCGAGAAGAAAACAAAATAATTTACAAATTGTCTCGAATTCTGAACCAAAGGTAACAATCGAAAAAAGTAAACTATGCAAAGTTAAATACGACGATCTAACAACTATCCAACCAAAGACACAAAACCAACGAGTATTTTTCGACCTTTATGATCAACAGTCCACCGCAATGCTTCTACATGGTGTAGCAGGTACAGGTAAAACTTTCATTTCAATGTATAAGGCACTAGAAGAAGTTCTAGATCCAGAAACAGATTTCGAGCGTTTAGTTGTGGTTCGCTCGGCAGTACCATCAAGAGATATCGGACACCTTCCAGGTGACGAGAAGGAAAAAACAGAGGTCTATACTTTACCTTACGTTGAGATATGCGAAGATTTAATCAACCATATTCAACCATTCCAGCGCCTGCAGGAACAAAAGACCGTTCATTTCCTAATCACCTCGTTCGTGCGTGGTATAACTCTTGATAATTCTATTATCATTGTCGACGAATGTCAGAATATGACTGACATGGAACTAAACTCTATCATGACGAGAATCGGTAAAAACTCCAAGATTATTTTCTGTGGAGACTTCCGCCAAACAGACCTATATAAAAAGAACGATATGTCTGGGTTGCAAAAATTCATTGCGATCGCTGACATGATGCCCTCGTTTAAAACAGTCGAGTTTTCCGTTCACGATATCGTCCGTTCTAAACTGGTCAAGGAATATATCCTTGCTCGCTTGGAATACGAAGAAAAATTTAATTAGGGGCTTGACTTTTCTGTAATTTTATAGTATATTGGATTATGATGTTTAAAACGATCTATGAATATGAAGATTTCGCCCAATCAGTAACGAACGAAGATGGTAGCAGAGTTTACGTAAATGCCTCTGGCGCTGCGTATCCTTCTGCTACCACCGTTCTGTCAGTTCTATCTCGCGATGCGATTGCCGCTTGGCGCAAACGTGTTGGCGAAGAAGAAGCGAACAAGGTTTCTAAGAAAGCAACCACTCGCGGAACTAAGATTCACTCGCTAACCGAAGCGTATCTCAAGAACGAAGATCTAGAAGAAGCGTATACAACTACGAAGGCGTCTCTACTTGACGTTGAGATGTTCAAGAAGTTTAAACCTGTTCTGGATTCAATCGGCGATATTCACTGCCAGGAACTTGCACTTTACAGTGATCACCTTCGCATGGCAGGTCGCGTCGACTGTATTGCTGAATACAACGGCAAGCGTGCAGTTATAGACTTCAAGACTGCTAACAAAGCAAAATATAAATCACAGATCCACTCCTACTTCATGCAGGCAGCAGCGTATGCCATCATGTATGAAGAGCGAACTGGGATTCCTATTCCTTGGTTGGTTATTTTGGTTGCTGTCGAGGACGATGAACCTCAGGTGTTTGTCGAACGTCGCGATGACTGGACTAAGGAACTGATTCGCACTCGTGATTATTTCGAAAACGGTTACTGGTCGTCATGAGCGAACTTTCTGAGCAAAGATTGGCAATTTGTCGAGAATGTGAGCATTTGATACATAACCGAATATGTAATCAATGCGGATGCTTGATGACCGTAAAAACAAAACTGAATCGCGCATCCTGTCCCAAGGGTAAATGGGGTTCAGTAGGAAAAAAACTTCCTTGGGAAGCATGACGAAGAGTGTAATATGCAAATTAAAAGATTAAATTATGGAGCAGTGGAAGTTTTGGGATTTGATATCACGAACTTCACGCGAGAAGATAGTAATTATATCCGAGAATTACTACTAAAAGAATTAATTGTAGTGTTCAGAGAACAGGATACTAACACTTTAAATTTCGCAAGAATGATTCACGAGATTGGTGACATTGCTAATTGGAATCAATTAAGATTTGACTTTGATGGTAATATGCGCCCAATGCTTACAGAGTATCCCGACATACACAACTGGGATAAATCGGAATTTTTCCCAATACAGGCAGTGACTGGTAAGAAATCGAAAGATGGACAATTCACTGGGATTTTCCCTCTCGGTAAACGCGA